>ENA-ORSX01000161-ORSX01000161.1-human-gut-metagenome-genome-assembly--contig:-NODE-161-length-81758-cov-5.997026_pt1 | contig 81758 bp, 75 predicted proteins | sample MGYA00241904_ERZ509172 | MGnify/ENA primary metagenome ERZ509172 (study PRJEB26280, sample SAMEA2338795) | human gut metagenome | biome: human gut; feature: human-associated habitat; material: faeces... | reverse complement strand
GTAGAGCACCTGACTTTTAATCAGGTTGTCGGGGGTTCGAATCCCCCGTGCTTCACTTGCGAAGGCGCTGTAGGTTACAGCGCTTTTTCTGTATATATTTGTCAGGTCAATATCACCAGTCATATCGATTGGTGTATTTTTATGCGCTCAGCGCAGGTGTACGCGTTAGCGTACATTTTTTTTAATATCACGAAGTGGAGGAATGAGGAGAAGATGTTGCGAAATGTGGATATGTCGGAAATTTCCGACGGAAAATTATATGATGCGGGCGACATGGTAAAGGTTGGCTGTCAGGATTGTGAAGGCTGTTCGGCGTGCTGCTGCGGGATGGGAGATACGGTCATCCTGGATCCGAGGGATGTGTTTGAGCTGTCCAGGAATCTGGGAAAACGTTTTGAAGAGCTTTTGGAGGAGAGCCTGGAACTGCATGTGCAGGATGGAGTGATACTGCCAAATCTGAAGATGCAGGGAGAGAGGGAGTGCTGCACATATCTGGATGAAAAGGGACGCTGCAGTATACACGCATTCCGTCCCGGCATATGCAGGCTCTTTCCGCTCGGGAGGATTTATGAGGATGGAGGTTTCCGGTATTTTCTGCAGACAGGGGAGTGCAGAAAGGAAAGTCGGACGAAGCTGAAGATAAAAAAGTGGATAGGCATCCCTGATTTTAGCAGATATGAAAAATTCGTGGCGGACTGGCATTTTTTTGTGAGAGAGCTTCAGGAGAAGCTGATGGAAAAAAAGGATATGGAAGCGGCGCAGAAGATAAATCTGTATGTGCTGGAGCAGTTCTTTTTTAAAGGCTGGGAAGCGGAGGATTTTTACGGGCAGTTTGAAAAAAGGCTGGAGGAGGCAAAAAAACTGATATAAAAAACACTTGCGCTTACCAAACATATGTACTATATTATACTTATAAAAAGAACATACGTTTGGAGTAAGAGCATGGCTTTTCATATCGCTTCGGGCAGGTCCCTGATGGAGAAACTGAATATCTTATCCGATGCAGCAAAATACGATGTGGCGTGTACGAGCAGCGGGAGCAGCCGCAGGGGAGACGGCAAGGGTATCGGCAATACGGTGAGCGCGGGGATATGCCACAGCTTTTCCGCAGACGGGCGCTGTATCAGCCTGCTGAAGATACTCCTCACGAATGAATGTATCTATGACTGCAGGTATTGCATCAACAGGTGTTCCAATGATGTGGAACGGGCGTGCTTTACGCCGGAGGAGATATGCAGGCTCACAATAGAGTTTTACCGGCGCAATTATATAGAAGGGCTGTTTTTGAGCTCGGGTATTTTGCAAAGCCCTTCCTATACGATGGGGCTGCTGTACCAGACAGTTTACCGGCTGCGTACGGAATATCACTTTCAGGGATATATCCATGTGAAGGCGATACCGGGCGCTGATCCGGAGCTTATCAGGCTTACGGGCTTTCTGGCGGACAGGATGAGCGTGAATCTGGAGCTGCCGACGGCCGAGGGACTTTCTCGGCTTGCGCCTAACAAGCACAGAAAGACAATACTGACGCCGATGCGTCAGATTCAGAACGGGATCGTATCGAATAAGGAGGAGCTGGCACTGTATCGGCATGCTCCGGAATTTGTGCCGGCGGGACAATCCACGCAGATGATAATCGGGGCAACGCCGGAACACGATTATGAAATCCTGACGGTAGCGGAGAGTCTGTATCGCAGATTTGATTTAAAGCGGGTGTTCTATTCGGCGTTCGTACATGTGAATGAGGATAAGGAGCTTCCTGCGCTGGCGGGAGGGCCGCCGCTTTTGCGGGAGCACAGGCTGTATCAGGCTGACTGGCTGATGAGGTTTTACGGATTTGGCGCAGAGGAGCTTTTGAGCCGGGAGCGGCCGGATTTTAATCTTTTTCTGGATCCGAAGGCGGACTGGGCCCTGCGCCATCTGGAGCAGTTTCCTGTTGAGATAAACAGGGCGTCATATGAAATGCTTTTACGCGTCCCGGGGATAGGTGTCAAAAGCGCCCGCAGGATCGTGCAGGCGCGCCGGAGCAGCGTGTTGGATTATGTCCATTTAAAGAAGATGGGGGTCGTATTAAAGAGAGCGGTCTATTTCATTACATGCAGCGGCAGACAGATGTATCCGCTGCGGATAGAAGAGGACTTTATCACGAGGCAGCTCATAGACGACGGGAAAAGGCTGCCGTTCGATGCATCGGGAGCGACCTATAGGCAGCTTTCTTTGTTTGATGACCGCAATTTTATGATGGATCAGCAGGGAGTACAGCCGGAGGACGGCTGGATAAAAATGGCGGGGCAATAGGAGGGGCAGGATGGAAGAGACGATTTTGGTCTGTGAGGATTCGATAGAGGTGGTTTTGACAGCGATTTATCGTGCATATGAGTGGAAACTTGCCCCGGAACGGACGAAGATACAGCTCGGGGAAGAGGATCTGGTATTGTTTTCACAGTATCGGGAGGTAGAAAACGACGAGGCTCTGGCGCAGAAGGTGATGAATACTGTGAGGAGAAGGTTCGGGGAGGATGCATGGGAGGATATCGCCTATGCGCTGATGGCAGAAGCGACGGATAAGGCGACAGCGGTTTATCATGCAATCGCGGCAGGGATTTCCGGCAGGATCAGAGGGCCGCTGATGCAGGGACTTTCTGAGCCCGCGATATACAGGGTGTTTGAGCTGAGCAGGACGGTACACAGGGTCAGGCACAGGATGCTTGAATTTTTGCGTTTTCAGGAGTCGGAGAAGGGAGGCCTGTATGCGCTGATAGAGCCGGATGCAGATGTAACGGCGCTGATAATGCCTCATTTTGCCGACAGATTTCCGAGAGAGGATTTTATCATTGCAGACTGCAGGAGAAAGAAGGCGGGGATTCATCCGGCAGGACAGGCGTGGTTTATGGTGCGGCTGACGGATGAAGAAAGAGAGAACCTTCTGCGGATGCAGAATCACAGGACGGATGCCCAGAGGGAGATGGAGGAACTTTTCAAGGGGTTCTGTCATACGATTGAAATCAAAGAGCGAAGGGATATATGTCTGCAAAAGCAGTTTGTTCCGGATAAGTTCAGGCGTTTTATGCCGGAATTTCAGGAAGGGCATGCATAACTTCCTGTACGGGGGCAATACTGTGGAACAGACAGGCGGGGATTGCCTGTCCGGAAAGGATGGAGTATCATGGAAGAAGAGGGATTATGGAAGTATCAGATAAGGCTTGTGCCGGAAGAGATAAGCCGTTTTGTGGAAGCGGCATCCAGGTGTGATTTTGATGTGGATATCGCGTATAACAGTTTTGTCGTGGATGCCAAATCTATCGTAGGTGTGATGGGGCTGGACCTGCGGTATCCGATGTCGGTTGTATGTCACGGATATGACAGCAGTTTTGACCGGTATTTAAGGGACAGGGTGACAGAGGAGAAAGTGTGGAAATGTGGAGATAAGGATTTCGGTCAGAGGCCTGGTGGAGTTTTTACTAAGGACAGGGGATATCGATAATCGAAGAAAGACTGCGCCTGAGGATGCGATGCAGGAAGGCGGCAGGATACACCGGATGATACAGAGACGGATGGGGGCGGATTATCATGCGGAGGTATCGCTGCGCTGGATACAGGAATATGACGGCTATGAATTGGTTGTGGAAGGACGTGCTGACGGGATAATCGATACGGATCCGGTGACAGTGGATGAGATAAAGGGTACATACCGTGATCTTGAACGTATGAGGGGGCCGGAGCCGGTCCATCTGGCGCAGGCAAAGTGTTATGCGTGGATATACGGACATCAGCATGATATGGAACAGATGAAGGTACGGATGACCTACTGCAACATGGATACGGAGGAGATACGTTACTTTGAATATATATATTCCATAAGGGAGCTGGGGGAATGGTTCGGCGGACTTTTGGATGAGTATCGGAAGTGGTCGGATGCAGAGATAGCATGGAAGAAGAAGCGTCAGGAATCTATTCATACCATTCAATTTCCGTTTCCGTACCGGGAGGGGCAAAGAGAGCTTGTGACCCATGTATATCACACGATATGCCATAAGAAGAAGCTGTTCATTGAAGCGCCTACCGGGGCGGGAAAGACGATTTCTACCATATTTCCGGCAGTCAAGGCAGTAGGGGAGGAAAAGGCGGACCGGATTTTTTATCTGACGGCAAAAACGATAGCCAGGACGGTGGCGGATGATACGTTCGGGATATTGAGGGAGAACGGACTGCATTTTAAGACGGTCGTGCTGACGGCGCGTGATAAGATATGCTTTATGGAAGAGGCGGAGTGCAATCCGGAGCACTGTCCTTATGCGAAGGGGCATTATGACAGGATAAACGGGGCACTTTATGAGCTGATGACCTCCGGGGAGCATTATGGAAGAGAGGAGCTGGAAGAATGCGCCGGCAGACACAGGGTATGTCCGTTTGAGCTGGGGCTGGATATCAGTCTGTTTTCAGACGGAATTTTGTGCGATTATAATTATGTATTTGACCCGCATGTATATCTGAGGAGATTTTTCGGAGAGGGAAGCGTACGGGGAAGGCATCTGTTTCTGGTGGATGAGGCGCACAATCTTTTGGAACGGGGCAGGGAGATGTACAGCGCCGTTTTGTATAAAGAGGACTTTTTGGCTCTGAAAAAGACGGTAAAGGCATATGATATCAAGATGGAGAAGCGCCTTGAAAAGTGCAACCGGGAATTGCTTTTACTCAAGAGGGAGTGTGAGGACTGGTGTATTCCGGATACGATAGACGGTTTTGTGGAAGCACTCCTGAGGCTGGCATCATGTATGGAAGATTATCTTGAGAATCATGATGACAGTCCGGTGCGGAGGGAAATACTGGATTTTTATTTCGAGGTCAGCCATTTTTTGCAGATGTATGAGCTGGTGGATGATAAATATGTGACATATACTCAGATAGACGGGGAGGGGCGGTTTTTCCTGAAGCTGTTTAATGTGGATCCATCGGCGAATTTAAAGGAATGTCTGGCAAGGGCGGTCAGCAGCATAATGTTTTCGGCGACCATGCTGCCGATACAGTACTATAAAAAGCTTTTGGGCGGGGAAGAGACAGATTATGAGGTCTATGCCCGATCGGTTTTTTTGCCGCAGAAAAAGGGGCTGTTCATTGCAGAGGACGTGACAAGCAGATATTCCCGGAGATCGGAGCAGGAGTATGACAGGATAGCGGCATATATTCATCAGGTAGTCGGAGAACGGCATGGCAACTACATGGTGTTTTTTCCGTCCCATGTTTTCCTGCAGCAGGTATATGAGCGGTATGAGGCGTTTTATGCGGAAGGGGACAAGGCGGAGTGCATCGTGCAGATGGAGCGCATGGATGAGCAGGAGCGGGAGATATTCCTGAAAAAATTTGAGGGAAACGGGGACTGCAGGCTTTCGGAAGTGATCCATATGGAGATTGAGATAGAGGAAGAGACCAGTCTTGTCGGGTTTTGCGTTTTGGGAGGTATTTTTTCCGAGGGAATAGATTTAAAGGAGGACAGACTGATAGGGGCACTTATTGTGGGAACAGGGCTGCCTCAGGTGTGTACGGAGAGAGAACTCATAAAAGGATATTTTGACGGACATGGGGCGGACGGCTTTGACTATGCGTATCGATATCCGGGGATGAACAAGGTATTGCAGGCGGCGGGAAGGGTGATAAGGACATCACAGGATGTGGGGATTGTTGCGCTTCTGGATGACCGATTTTTACAGTATTCGTATCAAAAGCTGTTTCCGAGGGAGTGGGTGGACTATGAGGTCGTGAACCGGGACAGTGTATCGCGCCGGGTAGAGCGGTTCTGGAATGAATGGCTGTAGGAAGCCCTGTGAAGGAAAAAACAGGCGCAGCAGGAATGCTGCGCCTGAGAAACGGCGAACGGTATTTGTTTATACGTGGCATTATACTCTGCCGGCAGCAGGGTCGGCACCTGAAAGGAGCCATTGTATCTCTCTGCGGTAAGGGGGGAGTACTTTGCCGGGATTTTCCGGGTCGGGATACCAGGGCGTTTCCAGAATTTTGGGGACATTCAGGAAATCCGGGTGGTGTACGATGCGGAAGATGGGAGAAAAGCCGATGAAGCCTTCCCCGATATCGGAATGGCGATCCTTGGCAGCTCCTCGCTCGTTTTTACTGTCATTGATATGAAAAGCAGCTATCTGCTCTTTTCCGATGACCCGGTCAAACTGCTCGAGCACGCCGTCTAAGTCGTTTACGATGTCGTAGCCCGCATCGTGGACGTGGCAGGTATCAAAGCATACGCGGAGACGTTCAGGGAAGCGGACTCCGTCATAGATAGCGGCGAGCTCTTCAAAGCTTTTGCCGATTTCAGAGCCCTTTCCGGCCATTGTTTCCAGTGCGATGCAGACCGGTGAGGGCTGTGAGAGCACTTCGTTCAAGCCGTCGATGATGAATTTTAAGCCGGCCTGTGTACCCGCGCCCACATGGGAGCCGGGGTGAAGTATCAGGGTGTCACTGCCCATTGCCTGTGTGCGGGTCAGCTCCTGAGCCAGGAAATCCACGGCGAGGGAATAGGTTTCAGGCTTGACGGAATTGCCGAGATTGATAATATAGGGCGCGTGGACGATGAAGCGCCGGATGCCGTTTTGTTCCATCAGCGCGCGGGCCTGCGGGATGCAGAGCTCCTCCACGGATTTACGGCGTGTGTTCTGGGGGGCTCCGGTATAGAGCATGAATGTATTCGCACCGTAGGACAGCGCTTCCCGGACGGAGCCGGCCATCATTTCTTTTCCGCTCATGCTCACATGGGAGCCGATAAGGATGGGATTTGTATTCATAAGGTCACTCCTTGCATGTTTTTTGTTTGATGATGGTATCATAACACGGCGGCAAAGGGATGTGAATGAAAAATGTCGTATCATTTGTCCGTGTTTACAAAAATGTTGCAGAATATTCCGGAAAAAACGGATACAAAGCAGGAGAAAAATGGTAAAATAAACTGAATTCCGCCAATAGGCGAAAGGTAGGAGGAAGCAGAAAATGTGGGCTTATGAAAGTGTGTTTTATCAGATTTATCCATTGGGCTTTGCAGGGGCGCCATATGAAAATGACGGTATTTTGGAGCATCGTATTTTAAAGGTTAACGACTGGATAGGGCATATTAAAAGGCTCGGGGCGAACGCGGTTTATTTTTCACCGTTGTTTGAATCGGATACGCACGGATATAATGCAAGGGATTACAGGAAGGTAGACTGCCGTCTTGGAACAAATGAGGATTTTGCACAGGTATGTGATAACCTTCATAAAGAAGGGATACGGGTGGTGCTGGACGGTGTGTTTAATCATGCCGGAAGGGGATTTTGGGCATTTCAGGATGTTTTGCAAAACAGAGAGAACTCCCGTTATCTGAACTGGTTTTATATCAATCTGGGAGGAAATTCTAACTATAATGACGGCCTGTGGTATGAGGGATGGGAAGGAAATTATGACCTTGTAAAGCTGAACCTTCAGAATGAAGAGGTCGTAGATTACCTTTTGGAGAGCGTACGGGGCTGGATAGAGGAATTTGATATCGATGGACTCAGGCTGGATGTGGCATATTGTCTGGATGAGAATTTTGTGCGTCGTTTGCGCAGCTTCTGCGACAGCCTGAAAAAAGATTTCTTTTTGGTAGGGGAAATGCTTCACGGAGATTATAACAGGCTGATGAACGATTCCATGCTGCATTCAGTGACGAATTATGAATGCTATAAGGGACTTTATTCGAGTTTTAACAGCATGAATATGTTCGAGATAGTACATTCCCTGCTTCGGCAGTTCGGTCCGGAGAACTGGACACTTTATAAGGGAAAGCATTTGCTGAGTTTTGTAGATAATCATGATGTGACGCGCGTGGCAAGTATTTTGACGAATGAGGCGCATCTGCCGCTTATTTATGCGCTGATGTTCGGAATGCCGGGAATCCCGTGCGTTTATTATGGGAGCGAATGGGGCGCAAAGGCGGATAAGAGTCAGGGAGATCCTGCGTTGCGGGCAAGCTTTGATGCACCGGAAGAAAATGGTCTGACGGAGTGGATTGCCATGCTCTCCGAGGCAAAAAAGAAATCAAAAGCATTGAATTACGGAGCGTTCCGGTCAGTGCTCCTGACAAACAGACAGTGCATTTTTGAAAGAGCGGCAGAGGGAGAACGGGTTTTAGTTGCAATAAATGCGGATGAACAGGCGTTTACAGCACACTTTGATGCGGGCTGCGGACGGGCGGTGGACCTTATAACCGGGAAGGAGCATGACTTTGGAGGAGGCAGCACGCTTCCCGGTCACAGTGCCTTTTTCTGGAAATGTGAACGCTGATCAGAGTTTTGCGGCGTTATCGAGAAGAGAACGCACGCTGCGGACGGCATCCGGGTCGGTCTGCCAGATATCATATTCGCTCATACCGGGAAGTCCCATGGAGACATTCGGATTACGGTACTTCATTTCACTGTTTCTGATGAGCTTTCCGGACATATGGTACTGGGTAATGTCAGTAGAGGCAAGGAGCGTGCGGACGGCGGAGGCATTGATGCCTGCTCCGGCAAGAAGATTAATATCCGAACCGGCAGCTTTTTTCAGCTTTTTCAGGAGAGGGATACCTTCTACGCAGGAAGGCGCCTGCGCGGATGTCAGGATAGTATCGATGTGAAGTTCTTTTGCCTGTTCGAGGGCGAGGAAGGGGTCGCTGCACATGTCAAAAGCCCGGTGAAGGGTAACGGACATGTCTTTGGCGCACTCCAGAAAGCGTTTCATCTGCTCAAGATCGAGGGAGCCGTCCGGCTTGAGGCTGCCGATGACAACACCGTCTGCACCGGCCTTTTGAAAGGCTGTAATCTCGCGGCAGATGATCTCGGCTTCATCGTCCGAATAGAGAAAATCGCCGAAGCGCGGGCGTATCAGTGCATGGATACGGATATCAGTCTGCTCGCGGATGAGCTCGTAAAGTGACAAGGAAGGGGTTGTGCCGCCGATAACAAGGTTGGCGCACAGCTCCAGACGGTCTGCACCGCCTTCTTTGGCGCAGCGTGCGGATGCAGCGGAATCGACGCAGCATTCTAATAAATACTGTTTATTCATAATAATCTCCGTTCTGGAGCGTGGGCGACATATCAGAAAGAAAATCGCGAAGGCAATTTCGTTTCTGATATAAGGGCTGTTTGCGACGCTCCGGCACAAACGGCCGTATGAAAAATAAGCTATCAGAATTATTTCTCATACCATCTCTTAAAATAGGATGTTTTATGGAAACTGTACCTATTTTTGAGTATAACCGATATCCTGAAAAAAAGGAAGCTTTCGCAGAATTGCTGGAAAATATCGAATTGTGTCTAAAGTGTGAACAAAAACATATGAAAATTCATAAAAAGTTTTAAATTTATATAAAAGCTATTTACAAATGAAAAAAAACGTGATATTCTCTCAAACGTATTCAGGAGCGATGTGTTTCAAATGGCTCCGCAATATCAGGAGGAGAATTATTATGAAGAAAAATTTAGTAGCAGTATTAGCAGCAGTAGTTATGACAGCATCTATGGTAGCTTGCGGCGGCAACGCTGAGGAGACCACAGCAACATCTACAGCAGTTGAGTCTACTGTAGAAGCAACTGAGACTGTAGCAGAGACAGCAACTGAGACAGAGACAACAACTGAGACAGCTACAGAGACAACAACTGAGACAGCTACAGAGGCTGAGTCTACAGAAGCTACAACAGAGGCTGAGACCACTGAGGAAGCTACAACAGAAGCAGCTACAGAGACTGCATCTACAGAGGCAACTGAGACTGTAGCTGAGTAATCAGTCATACAGCTCCTATAAGCGCAGCTCCGCGCGGCATTTTATCAGTCAGCACAGACGGAGCATCAAATACCATCTCTTCGGAGGTGGTATTTTTTTATTCGATAGGAAAGTTCATTTAATGTCGAATGAAAAACATGATTATGTGCCAGGTTCGGGTGTGTCTGTCAGGATGAACGATTTTTTGGTCCGGAAAAATCTCTTTCTTATTTAAAATAAAAAAATACATTAAAAATTCCTACAATTTAATATGGGTTTATGTTAAGATATTTAGATAAACATGGACAAGGTTGTTAATACATTTTTTGCAGCAATGATGGAAAGGATTGAAAAATGTCTGAATTGATAGCACCACTTTTTCTGGCACAGTCTTATCAGGATGCACAGGCGGACTACGAGCGGGCGCGGAACCGGGAAGATTTTGCGCGCTGGGATTATATCATATTGACGGCTTCCAATGAGCATCAGGCGGAAGGCTTCCGGGCACAGCTGAATCAGCGCCGGAGGGATCATTTTTTACCTGAGGGGACGAAGTTTGCAGTCGTATCAGATCCGGACGGCAAGCGTGTAGGCAGCGGTGGAGCAACGCTGGGAGTGCTTCGCTATATCGCAGAACAGACGGGGCGCAGTGAATTTGGCGGACTGCGTATTCTTGTTATCCATTCGGGAGGGGATAGCAAAAGAGTCCCGCAGTATTCGGCGCTTGGAAAATTATTTTCTCCCGTCCCGCATGAATTGGAGAATGGACGTGTATCCACACTTTTTGATGAATTTATGATAGCGGCGGCAGGGGTACCGTCCAGAATCAGGGAAGGAATGCTTCTTTTATCGGGAGATGTGCTTTTGCTGTTCAATGCGCTCCAGATAGATGATTTTGGTGATGGGGCTGCCGCCATATCCTTCAAAGAAAAGGTGGAGACAGGAAAGGATCATGGCGTATTTTTACGCGGGGAAAACGGCTATGTGTCAAGGTTTTTACACAAGCAGTCGATAGAGGCACTGCGCAACGCAGGTGCGGTCAATGAGCAGGATTGCGTGGACATCGATACGGGAGCAGTGCTTTTTTCAGCGAAGATATTAAAGGAACTGTTTGGTCTCATATCAAAAGACGGACGGATAGATGAGAAAGCATGCGGCAGATATATCAATGAAACAGTCCGCCTGTCTTTATATGGTGATTTTTTGTATCCGCTGGCAGAGGAGTCCACGCTGGAGGCATTTTATGGAGAAAAGCCGGAAGGTGAGTATAGTGAGGCATTGGCTGAAGCACGCAGGAATGTATGGGAGATTCTGCATCCTTTCAGAATGAAGCTGCTTCGTCTGGCTCCGGCACAGTTCATCCATTTCGGGACAACGGCAGAGATACTCCATCTGATGTCCGAAAAAATCGACGCATATGCTGCTCTGGGGTGGAGCAGGCATGTGAACAGCAGTATCGGCAGGGAGAGTGTGGCAGGCTGCAACAGCGTTTTGGAGAATGGTGCAGTATACGGCAAAAACAGCTATCTGGAAGTGAGCTATGTCCATAACGGAGTGACGGTAGGGGAAAACTCTCTTCTTTCCTATGTGGATATCCATTCAGGAGATGTGCCGCCGAACGTGGTGCTGCATGGATTAAAGCAGAGAGACGGCAGATTTGTGGCTCGTATTTACGGAGTGGATGATAACCCGAAGGGAACGCTGGAGGATGACTGCAGCTTTTTGGGAGGGACTCTGGGAGAGTTTCTTGAAAAGAGCGGGATAGAAACAGGTGAGCTTTGGGAAAAAGATGTCAAAACGCACAGCATCTGGGACGCATGTTTGTATCCTTCCTGTGAAACGATAGATCAGGCGGTGGACGCCGCACGCAATCTTTACAAGATTGCTCAGGGCGAGGGCGATGTGGAAGCATGGAGAAAATGTGAACGCAGAAGCCTGAAATCCGGCTTTGCGGAGGCTGACCCGGAGGCGCTGATCGCATGGGAGCGCAGGATGCAGGAGTTGGTCCGGATGGAACGTCTGGAGCAGATGATAGAAAGCGGAAGACCGGCTTCAGAGGCGGGGCTGGTGCTTCATGCCGGAAAGCTGACAGGAATTCAGGAGGAGTGGCTGGAAAACAGGCTGAAAACGGCTGAGCCGGGCATAGCAATGAGGCTTGTTTATTATGTGGGCTGCGCTCTTGGAAAGGCGGAAGGGGAACGTTATATCTCGCAGTGTTTTAAACGGATCCAGCAGACGGTCATGGAAGGCGCAATGAGTGTCCTGAAAATGAATGAGAACTGTCGGATGCAGGGGGAATACCATCGCGTCAGGCTTCCTCTGCGCGTCAACTGGGGCGGTGGCTGGAGTGATACACCTCCTTACTGTAATGAACAGGGCGGAACGGTGCTCAATGCGGCGATACTTTTGCAGGGAGAAATGCCTGTAGAGGTGACGCTGACAAGACTAGAAGAGTTAAAGGTTATTTTTGAAAGCCGGGATATGGGAGTCTACGGAGAATTTGATGATTTGAAGGAGCTTCAGAAAACCGGAGATCCATATGATCCGTTTGCATTGCAGAAGGCGGCTCTTTTGGCATGTGGGATACTTCCGCCGGAGGGCGGGAGCCTCACGGAAATCCTGACGCGTCTGGGCGGCGGTTTTAAGATGCAGACGGAAGTTACGGGAGTGCCGAAAGGAAGCGGGCTCGGAACGAGCAGTATTCTGGCGGCGGCATGTGTGAGAGCGCTGTTTGAATTTATGGGTATCGCGCACAAGGAAAGCGACCTGTATGGACGTGTACTTTGTATGGAACAGATAATGTCTACAGGCGGCGGCTGGCAGGACCAGGTCGGCGGCCTCTGTCCGGGAATCAAATATATTACGACAATGCCGGGATTGGAGCAGGAGATTTGTGTAAAGCAGGTGGAGCTGCCGGAGGAGGCAATGAAGGAGCTTCAGGAGAGATTCTGTCTGATATATACCGGACAGCGCAGGCTGGCTCGAAACCTTCTGCGCGATGTGGTAGGACGCTATGTAGGGGCGAATCCGGATGCGCTGTATGCGCTTAACGAAATCCAGAAAGTCGCTGCGTTGATGCGGTTTGAGCTGGAAAGAGGGCATATAGATGATTTTGCGGAGCTGATGAGCCGTCACTGGGAGCTGTCCCAGATGGTGGATGCAGGCAGCACAAATACGCTCATCAATCAGATATTGAAATCGGTGGAGCAGCTGACGGACGGTCAGATGGTGTGCGGAGCCGGAGGCGGAGGATTTTTGCAGGTTATCCTGAAAAAGGGGGTAACGCGCCGGCAGGTACATGAGAGGCTCAGAAGTGTATTCCAGGATACAGACGTGGACGTGTGGGACTGCACGTTAGTGTGAGCACATAAAGAAAGGCTTATATCCGCAAGGATATAGGTCTTTTTTTTTCTATAGGAAGTTTTCTTTTTTATAAAATAAAAAGACACGATTAATGTGCGCTCTTGCGAAAGGAAGATATTGTCTGACGGCAAAAATTCCTTTTGGGGTTGACATTTCAGGCGGAAGCGTTATAATTAAAACAACATATGAATAAATGTTCATATGATAAAAGAAAGAGAGGATTTCGGGATGAAAAAAACTTACAAAATTGATGTTGACTGCGCAAACTGTGCAAATAAGATGGAGGATGCAGCAAAGAAGACTGCCGGGGTAAAGGATGCAATCGTGAACTTTATGACATTAAAAATGTCAGTGGAATTTGAGGACGGTGCGGATGTGAAGGCGGTTATGCAGGATGTTTACAAAAACTGCAAAAAGGTAGAGGACGACTGCGAGATTTTCCTGTAAGATATTTTGGACAGGAATTTTGGTAACAGGTCCCGTTTGAGGGAGATGGAAACCGATGAATAAGAAACAGAAAAAAATGCTCATACGTATTATAGCATCAGCGGCGCTCATGGTCATGTTCAGCCTGCTTCCAGTTGAAGGCTGGCTGCGTTTTATCCTTTTTATGATTCCGTATGGTCTGATCGGTTATGATATTCTGGTTAAGGCGGTAAAGGGGATTTTAAACAGGCAGGTTTTTGATGAAAACTTCCTGATGGCAGTAGCGACCGTTGGAGCTATCGTTCTTGGTGAATACAGTGAGGGCGTGGCGGTTATGCTGTTTTACCAGATAGGGGAGCTGTTTCAGAGCTATGCAGTGGGCAAAAGCCGTCGCAGTATCAGCGAACTTATGGATATCCGTCCGGATTACGCGAATGTAGAGAAGGCGGATGGAAGTTTGGAAAAAGCTGACCCGGATGAGGTAGAGATAGGTACGGTAATCGTGGTAGGACCGGGGGAAAAGGTTCCGATAGACGGTATAGTCGTAGAGGGCAGGTCAAGTTTGAATACGAGCGCTTTGACAGGCGAGAGTCTGCCGCGGGAGGCGGTAGAGGGTGATGAAGTCATCAGTGGCTGCATCAATATGTCAGGCGTGTTAAAAATCCGGACAACAAAGGAATTTGGCGAATCTACGGTCTCCAAAATCCTGGATTTGGTAGAAAATGCCAGTTCCAAAAAATCAAGGTCGGAGCAGTTTATTTCCAGATTTGCAAAGATTTATACGCCTGCAGTCTGTTACAGTGCGCTGGCGCTGGCAGTGCTGCCGCCGCTTATACGGATGCTGTTTCTCGGAATGACGCCGGAATGGGGCGATTGGGTGATGCGCGCTCTTACCTTTCTTGTAATAAGCTGTCCCTGTGCACTTGTCATCAGCATACCGTTAAGCTTTTTTGCGGGAATCGGCGGAGCAGGAAACGTAGGAGTCCTTGTAAAAGGATCGAACTATCTGGAAGCGCTGGCGCGTACAAAATATGTTGTATTTGACAAGACCGGAACGATGACACAGGGCGTTTTTGAGGTCAGCGGTGTACATCATTCCCCGATGGATGCGGAAAAGCTGTTGGAATATGCGGCTCTCGTTGAATATCACTCCTCTCATCCTATCAGCAAAAGTCTGAAGGCGGCATATGGAAAGCCGCTGGATGCTTCCAGAGTGACTGAGGTAGAGGAAATAGGCGGAAACGGCGTGACGGCAAAAGTGGACGGTATCGCGGTTGCAGCGGGCAATACCCGGCTGATGGACCGGCTCGGTATCGAATGCATGGAGTGTCACAGCGCAGGGACGGTAGTCCATATGGCGGTGGACGGAAAATATGCAGGACATATCCTTATCTCTGACCGGATAAAGCCGCACGCTCAGAAAGCAATCGCTTCCCTGAAAAAATGCGGAGTGAAAAAGACGGTAATGCTGACCGGGGACAGACGCCAGACTGCATATCAGGTGGCGGAGGAACTGGGTATCGACGAGGTTCACAGCGAGCTTTTGCCGGGGGATAAGGTAGAGCAGGTAGAAGTGCTTCTGGGACAGAAGGGCGAAAAGGAAGTCCTCGCCTTTGTGGGAGACGGTATCAACGATGCGCCGGTCTTATCAAGAGCAGATATCGGTATTGCGATGGGAGCGCTTGGATCTGATGCGGCAATAGAGGCGGCGGATGTGGTCCTGATGGATGATGACCCGGTGAAGATAGCGAAGGCTATCCGCATCGCACGTAAGTGTATGAGGATAGTCTATGAAAATATTTATTTTGCGATCGGTATCAAGCTTTTATGTCTGTTGCTAGGCGCAGTAGGAATTGCAAATATGTGGCTTGCCATCTTTGCGGATGTGGGCGTTATGGTCATCGCAGTGTTGAATGCGATACGGGCGTTGTATGTGAAGAAGCTGTGAGAAAAGCGGCAGGCAGCTGAGTATGGAGGAAACGGGATGGAAGAGATGGAATGCTGTGAAGTAAAAGAACTGCATGAGGAGCTGCTTAAAACAGTGGCCGATCAGATGCCGGAGGAGGAAGAGCTGTATGACCTGGCGGAGCTGTTCAAGGTATTCGGGGATTCCACCCGAATCCGGATATTGTTCGTTTTGTTTGAGGCAGAGGTGTGTGTCTGCGATCTGGCGGAGGCGCTCAATATGACGCAGTCGGCGATATCGCATCAGCTTCGTATATTGAAACAGAGCAAACTGGTGAAGAGCCGGAGAGAAGGAAAGTCTGTTTTTTATTCTTTGGCAGACGGGCATGTGCGCGCCATTATCGACCAGGGGCTTGAGCACATCGAAGAGGACGGAAGACAGAAATAGGAAAATGCTGCGAAAAGGCGGCAGAAGAAAAAGCTGACGGCATAAATGGGGAGAGAAAAAGACCGGAAACGGCGGAAATATTTACCGCGTTCCGGTCTTTTTTATGCGCCTTTTATGTATATCGGGGATATTTTTAAAATCAGATGCGATTTGCAAAAAACGCAACGGCTATTGCTCCGGGGCCTACATGAGTTCCGATAGCGCCGCCAATCGTGCCGAGGCTCAGGCTGTCAGCATGACCTTCCCAGAGGGAGCGGCTGTCTTCGATATATTTCTGCAGAAGGACATCGCTCAATCCGGTATAACCAAGAGCGATAGGACGGGAAAAATCGACGCCGCGTTCCTGAATTTTCTGTATCAGGAAATTGTTGCCCTGTTTTGAGCCGCGCGCTTTTCCAAGAAGCTGTACTTCGCCGTCTGTTACAGTGACAACGGGCTTGATGGAAAGCAGGCTTCCGGCGATAGCAACGGTTTTGGAGATGCGCCCGCCTTTTTGCAGATATTCCAGCGTGTCAAGAAGTCCGAGCACGCAGAGCTGTTTTTTTTCATGTTCCAGAATTTCAACGATTGTATCGATGTTGGCGCCCTGGTCCTTTAAACGCAGCGCATATTCTACGAGAGCTTTTTCACCGACAGCGACGCTCTCGCTGTCCACGATGTGGATCTTTTCATCAAATTCACCGGCAGCAATGCAGGCGCTTTGCCATGTGCCGGAAAGTTTTGAGGAAATGGTAATGACAAGCGGGATATCGCCCTGCTCCAGAATGCTGCGTATTGCGCTCTCGAAAAGGAAAGGGGAGGGCTGGCTTGTGGTCGGGAGCGTATCGCTTTCGATCAGTTTTTCATAAAATTCGCGGTGAGTCAGATTGACGCCGTCCTGAAATTCCTGTTCGCCGAAGCGGACGGTCATGGGCAGAACGGTCAGGTCTGCGCGGTCGGGGTTCACGATATCGGAACCGGCGTCGGTAATGATGTGTATCTGATTCATAGTATGAACGATTCTCCTTTTAAAAGAGCGGACAGAGGCTGGTCTGTGCCGCGGGTATTTGTTGACTGGTCAAATATAGCATGAAAATGTTGATGTGTCAATAAAGATTGAAGTTGTATTTTGGAAAAGGGGATGATATACTGTCAGTAAAAGGTAACAGGAGGGGGAACGTGTATGTGCATTAATAAAAAAAGAAAAAGTGAAGTTTTTCTCCATGCAAGGTCAGTGGTCTGCGGCGATTGCATGGAGTAGGATAGTCGCAGAAAAATGCTGGCTTTGCAACTTGATGATCATATCAAGGAGGAGTCCGCATGAAATATCAGAATGCACAGGCGATTCTTCCTGAGGCGCTGGTAAAGGAATTGCAGAATTATGTCCAAGGGGAGTATATTTATATACCTGTTGGACGGGAGAAGCAAAAGCGCTGGGGAGAAGTTTCAGGCTATCGAAAAGAGTTAGAGCAGCGTAATCAGCAGATGAAAAAGGAATATCAAAATGGTATTTCCATGGAGCGTCTTGCTGAAAGATATTGTTTATCTTTATATGCTGTCCGGAAAATTATATATCAGAAATAATGTGAGAGGCTGCCGGGGGCAGCCTCTTTTTTATTTCATAGGAAAGTGCGTCCTATGAAATAAAAAATGCTCCGCAGGATCGCACTGCGGCAGAAGGGAAAATGTCGCTTATGCGACTCGCCGCAGGCGGTACATCCTGCAAGGAAGGATGATTTTTTTAGTCGGTAGAGAAAAGTTCTTCCCGTTGGAATGAAAACACGTTTATACGCGCACTTTGGATACAGAACGATTCGGTGTCATATGGTATATGGATTGTTTTCGGAGAAGGAGGTATGGTAGAGCAAAGAGCTGGAGAAGCATCAGGCATAGAGGGAGAAGGAAAAATGAACAAAAAAACAGTATCAGGAATCATGAAAGAGCTGCTGCAAAAAAACAGAAAATATTTTATTATCCTGGCAGTGCTCCTGTTGACGGAAACTTTCCTTTCTCTTTTATTGCCCCAAATATCAGGGGCTTATATAGATAATCTGGAATTCAGGGGGGATGTCTGGCTGGCAGGCTGTGCGTTGGGATACTGTAGTATTATATTACTGCGCGGGACAGTCAGCGTATGCAATACCTTTTTGAGTGAAAAGCTGGGATGGACTTTATGTGACAATATGAGGGCGGAAGTGTTTCAAAAGGCATTCTGTTTTAAGCTTGTGAGACATAAACAGATGAAAGAGGGCGATTTTTTAGAACGGATAGAAGGAGATGTAAATCTTTTGCTGGGATTTTTTTCATCGATGATTGTGGATATCATAACCTCCATTCTGATGATTTTTGGAATATTGATTGTTTTTTATGTCAAATTTTTCTTTTTAGGTCTTATATTTACAGTTGTGACAGCTTTTATTTTGGGGATGTTTTTTAAGACGCAAAATCGGATTATGGATTTATGGAAAAAGGTGCGGGAAGAGGAAACAAATGTCTTTGATGAATTTTCACAGGGTATAGCGGCAATAAAGGATATTTTAGGAAGCGGAAAAAAATTTTATGTAAAGGCGAGAATAGCAGGGGAGTTTGGAAAACTGGAGAGAAGGTGTAAAAAGGCAGCCTTTTGGGGAAATATCCCTTCTACCATATTTTTTTCCATACTCAATGTCGGGGAAGGCATTGTTCTTGCAGCAGGCGTCATACTTTTACGGAAAGGAGAGATGACCCTGGGGGACATTTATCTTATTTTAGGATATGTCGGGCTGTTGAATACGCCGTTTTTTTCTTTGAAGTATGAGCTTTCACAAATCCCCAAGGTTCTGGCGGCAGTGGAGAGGCTTAAGGAGTGGTTGGGGGAAGAGGAAGAAAATACTGAAGGAAAAGGAACAAGGTTTGAAAACAGAAGCGTGGTATTTCAGAAGGTTTCATTTGGATATGATGCAGATGCAAGAATATTGGAACAGGTAGATTTTGAGATAGATTCCTGCGCTCATATTACGCTTGAAGGAAGGAGCGGAATAGGAAAAAGTACGATTTTGCATTTGATAGCAGGATTTTATGCTCCGGTTCAGGGGAATATCTTGATTGGGGGAAGACCGATATCTTTTTATCAAAAGGAAGTATATAACCGTTTTCTTTATTATATTATGCAGGACAATCCTATTTTTGAAGATACGGTCAGAAATAATATTACAAGATATCATGAAGAATTTTCTGATGAAGATATTTGGGAAGCATTGGAAGCGGTACATCTGAAAGAATGGATAAAAGAAAATGAGAGGGGGCTGGAAGAAATATTGGTACCTGAAAATGTCACAATGGATAAAGCGCAGCTTTTGGCGTGGGCAGGGGCTTTATTGTGGAAACCTGGAATTTTACTGGTAGATGAATTTGACGCCTTTATTCATGATGATGCGGTCAGGGTCATTGATGAGGTAATACAGAACAGGCTGATGGAGTGTACGGTCATCATGGTAACACATCAGAGAAGGAGCAGGATGAAAGCCGATAGCCGATATTCAATGGAAAATGGCAGGATAGAACGGATAAGGTGAGGGATGAAATGAAGAGGAGTACAGGTGTCATTTGTCAAAAAGCTTTGGGGAGTGAGAGAGGATTTTATTTCAGTATACTGCTGGTCGAAACGGCTGTTTATACATGCAGTTTTGTATTCAGCGGTCTGGCAAAAAAGGATATTTTTAATTTGCTGGAGGGAAAGGAGCCGGCACTGGGGATAGGTTCGTTGAAAATCCTGATTTTGCTGAATGTGTCGGTGCCCCTTTTAATAAATTGCGTAAAGCAGCTCAATTCTGGATTGACCGCAATGATAGAGACAAGGCTAAAGAGGAATATTAAGACATTTTTGATGGAAGAAATCTTTGAACAAAAGATGGGAGTCAGAACGATAAAGAGCAATGGGGAGCTATTAAGCCTGTTTCGGAATGAGAGTGAGGACTGTGTAGCATATTTGCTGGAATATTATTATCAGATACCTAAAATTGTTTTGAGCATCACAATCCTTATCGTGATATTTTGGGTAAATCCGATATTTGCAGGAATCAGCCTGATACCTGCGGCGGGAATGGTCGTCCTCACAAAATATCTTGGAGAGCATATTGTTGTAAACCGCAGGATGGCGAGGAAAGCAACGGGAAGGCTGACAGAATTTGTAGAGAATATTTTTAGAAATATTGAAATTTTCAAATTGATGACGGATGGAGAGCTGCTTGGAAAGGTATTTCAGAAAAAATGCAGGGAACGGGCTGACTGCGAAATACGGGACAGGGTTTTGGATAAATGTATGAGTGTGATTTCAGAAAATTCGGCAGGGTTGGTCATGGGGAGTATTTTGTTGATAGCTATTCCTCTATACAGGAAAGGGCTGTTTTCGGTCGGGGAATTTGTCATGTTTGAGTATTATTATTTCTTTCTGGAATCACTGCCGGATGCTGTAGGGACTCTCATCAGGAGATATAAGCAGGTCGGAGTATCGTCAAGAAGAATGGTTTTAAAAGAGAACGAAACGTATTCAGGAAAAGTTTTTTATAAGGGGCATGAATGGTTTGCAGAAGTGGGATTTGAAAATCGGGATTACAGGTTCAAAGGACGGCGGGGGGAGATTATCTTGCTGAAAGGCGGTACAGAAAATGAAAGAAGTATGCTTATACAGAGGTTGTTTGAGATATGCTGTGCCGGACTGGCAGAAGTAAAATGTGTTTACGTTCCGCAGCAGCCGGTTTTGTTTCGGGGTACCATACAGGAAAATATATGCTTTGGGGAATCATGGTGTGAAGAGAAAATGGAGAAGGTACTGGAGCTGACAGTGTTGACAGAGGATATCAAACAGTTTCCGGAAGGAATACATAAGGATGCAGGAAAGCAGGGAGGGGCTGTATCAGGAGGACAGAGAAAGCGGATTGGAATTGCGAGAGCGCTGTATTTTGATGCGGAGATTTTGTTCATAGACGGATTGGCAGAGTCTGTAGATAAAAGGACTGAAAAGCTTCTTGCTTCCAATATAGTGAAGCTGACAGATAAGATAATTGTGGTAGCATCAGAATCGGAACTGCTGCAGGAGAGGGCGGCGAGGATTGTTAAGGTATGAGTTTTGGAGGATTATATTTTGTCCGTAAAGGATTTTATTGGATGAAAATTTATGCTAAAATAAGAATGGAGATATATAAAGCGGAGCAGTACAAAGGACAGGAGGGTAAATGAATCAGATCAAAGATCTGGAGAGAAGGAAGAAAATTGTTTCCAAACTGCGGATGATAGATGATATTTTTTTCCAGAAAATGTTTGAGGACAGAGCAGTCTGTGAAGAAATCCTGCGGGTCTGCATGGAGGATCCGGTATTGGAAGTGTTGGAGGTCGTTCCGCAGAAAGAGCTGAAAAACCTGCAGGGACGGTCGGTAAAACTGGACGCATATTGCAGGCTCGGTGACGGAAGGCTTGTGGACGTCGAGGTACAGCGCGCCGATGATGATCATTTCCGGCGGGTAAGGTACAACGGAGCGTGTCTGACGGTAAACATCACGGAACGGGGAATACAGTTTCGGGATGTCCCGGATGTGTGCGTAATCTATATTACGGAATTTGACGTATTTAACGGCGGGCATACGATGTATCATGTCAATAAGGTTGTACAGGAAACCGGAGAGATGATACAGGACGGACAGCAGGAAATTTACCTGAACGCAAAGGTGGATGATGGAACGATACAGGCGGCATTGATGAAAAACTTTATGTTGGAAGAGGTTGCAGATGAACGTTTTCCGGAAGTGAGCAGACGGTTTCAGGCATTGAAGCATGACGAAGAGGAGGTGACTCATATGTGTAGGGAACTGCAGGAATATTATGCGGAAGGGCGACAGGAAGGACGCATGGCAGAGAAAAAGGAAAATGCCCTTGAGCTTTACCGGATGGGAATGCCGGTCGAACAGATTGCAAAGGTGGTAAAAATGTCGGTGAAGATTGTGAGTCAGTGGCTGAATCCTCAACCGATGCAATAAAAACAGAGGGAAAGGCGCTGCATTGGATTGGCATGCGCCTTTTTTGGAAAAGGAAGGAACTATGGGGAAGCTTATAAAGAAAGTAACATCGCTTGTTCTGGCGGTATGTCTGCTCCTTTCGGGATGCGGAAAAGAAGCGCAGGTTTTTCGGAAAGTGGAGGATATCGCGCTGTTTGGAAGCAGTCCGGAGGAGGCGGGGGAGCTGTTAGGGGCAGATTTTTCCGGGGCGGATATCGTGCCTTCGGAGGATTCTGAAAATCTGCAGGTTTATAAGCTTCCCGGCGCATGGCAGGTTGGGGAATGGGAGGCGCAGGCTTCCATGCATTTCCTGACAGAGCAGACTCTGAAGGGCATATCGATTGGGCTGGAAATGATTTCCCTGGAATTTGAAAAGGAAACAGAGCTGAAAGGCTTATGGGAATACATTGCCGCCGAATGGAAGCTGGAGGGCTCGCCGGATTGGGAAGAGGATGAAAACGGAAAGGTTCAGGGATTTTCGTGGATGTCGGAGCCTTTGGACGGAGAAGAAGCGGATATGCTTGAAAAGATGTCAGAGGAAACCTTCGGACATTCGATGTATACAATGCCTTATCTTTATATAGAGGGGCGTATCCGCAAAGACGGTTCCGTTTTCCTGTATGTGTTCAGCGCCAGCGGCGCGATGAAGCGCCATAAAGAAGATTATACAGTTGGCTGAAACGATAAAAGAGTTGTACAGAATGATAGATGTACAGTTCTTTTCCATGTGCAAAAAGCTTTTTTAAAATAAACAGAAAACCGTATTTGCGTTAAAAATAAATTGAAATTATACAGAATTTACGATAAAATATTATTATAAAATTCCAAAAGCAAAGGAGGAATTGTCTTATGAAGAAGAGCGCATTTTTCCCTGTTGTATTTCTGGTACTGGCTTTTGTGTCCGCAGCCTGCGGCGTGAAAAAAGAGGAGCTCCGGCTGGAGGCGCTGGGGGAGAATGGCGCCCTCATATCCGGTGTGAACCCCTGCGGCACAGAGGAGGAAGTGCGTAAGGCGGGAATCCCTTTGTCTGAGGAGCCTTTTGGCACGCAGAGTGATGAAGAAAAGGGGCTGGAAAGCGCTACCTATCTCGTTCAGGATGAAAAGTTTGCGTTTGAGCTGGCAGGCTGTGAGGTTAAGAGCAGCTTTTTCCAGTTTGTGAACGGGAAGCTTTCCAATATTACGATGGAGCTGCCGGATGGCGTTTCTTATGCGACGGTAAATCAGGAGATGGCCGCTCTTTATGGAGAGCCTGTGAATGGGGAGAAGGTCGATGAGAGGAGCGCCATGACCGTATGGGAATTTCCGGGTGAGTATCCGGTGCGCGCAGCGGTGATAGGACGGCTGGAGGAGGAACAGCTGGTTGCGGCAAGCTTTCAGGTATCGTATGTCTGGTTTGGGGAAGAGCTGTTCTCTCTGGAAGAGCTGCGGAATGAAAACGGGGATTTTCAATATAAGGACATTCCGTTTGGAAGCTCCAGCGAGGAGGTGCTCGGACAGGTTCCCGCAGAGCTTGAAAAGACGGAAGCGATAGATTCTGCCGCCGTGAGCTATTATACAAAAGAAAAATTCGAGTTTTACGGATGCGAAGCGACGCTTTTTCTGGAATTTGACGCGGATAAGCTGGACGCAGTACAGGTTCATTTTCCGGTAAAGGAAGGGGATGGGAAATTTCAGGAAATACTGGATGAGCTGACCGGGCTTTACGGAGAGGCGGATGAGGTCACGGGTGGAGAAGGAGAGCTTTTTATGTCTGAAATATATTTGTGGGGAAAGGACACGGACGCTGCCCGTTTACAAGCGATGCTGCTTAAGACAAAATCGGATATGAGCGTATCTATCGCAGTTTTTGCACGAGAATAGCAGTTTGCTGATATTTTACATGGCTGTTTGCAATTGGGGCATCGCAGACAGCTGTTGGCGGGAGTCCTGTTACATCACAGAGGAGGGAAGCGCTGACCGGCTATCGTCAAAATCCCTTTTTACGAACCGTGAATTGAAAAACTGTTCTGGATATGCTAGAATTGAAACGAAGTGATATCTGAAACAGGAAGAGGCTTTAAAAGCCCGTAAATACAGGAGGTTTTGAAGGATGGAACAGTATAAGCAGGAGTTTATTGAATTTATGGTAGACAGCGATGTCTTGAAATTCGGCGATTTTACATTGAAGAGCGGACGTAAGTCCCCGTTTTTCATGAATGCGGGCGCTTATGTGACAGGAACTCAGCTGCGCCGTCTGGGCGAGTATTATGCGAAGGCTATCCACGACAACTATGGCCTGGATTTTGACGTGCTGTTCGGGCCCGCATACAAGGGCATCCCGCTTACAGTTGCGACGACGATGGCTATCAGCGAGCTTTACGGCAAGGACATCCGTTACTGCTCCAACCGTAAGGAAGTGAAGGATCACGGAGATACGGGTATTCTTCTGGGCAGCAAATTAAAGGACGGAGACCGTGTGGTTATCATCGAGGACGTGACCACTTCCGGCAAATCTATCGAAGAGACATTTCCTATCTTAAAGGCACAGGCTGATGTTGAGATAGTCGGTCTGATGGTTTCCTTAAACCGCATGGAGAAGGGACTTTCCTCCGATAAGAGCGCGCTGTGCGAAATCAAAGAGAAATACGGTTTTGACGCAAATGCTATTGTGAGCATGGCGGAAGTGACCGAGTATCTGTATAACCGTCCTTATAAAGGGAAGGTTTATATTGACGATGCGTTAAAGAGCGCGATCGATGCCTACTATGAGCAGTACGGCGCAAAAGCGTGAAACAGACAGGAGATTTTTAAATGGAAGAAAAAACCTATAAGCTCATGGGCGGGAGCGGCGCGCTGAATATCGCGGTTGGTGTTGTGACGACAGTGTGCGGCATCGCAGGCGGCGTGCTTTTGATCGTAAACGGCGCAAGGCTTCTTGCGCACAGACGGAAGCTTATTTTTTAAAACAGGCGGGAAGGAAAAGCGGCGTGCGCAGAAAATTTATTTTTACAGATAAAAAAGAATCAAAAAAGGGTATATTTTCTGCCGCGCTGGGCGCGATGTCGCTGGTTTCCCTGATACTGACCGTGTATTTTACATGGCAGAATCAGGGGACGGCGTATGTCCGTTACGGCGTGGTGGCGCTTTTATGTCTGATCTTTGCGGTCGCAGGGCTGGTGGGCGGCATTATGGCGAGAGCAGAAGAAGATAAATTTTATCTGTTCGCGTGGATAGGTATTGTTTTGAATGCCCTGACGCTCGTCGGGATTGGATTTATCGTATATGCAGGAGTGTATGGACTATGACTGTGATGGAAGAACGTTTTGAACTTGCTGTAGAGCGGGTGAAGCAGGTTTCGAGGGAGCACGAAACGGCGGAACCGTTCCGCAGCTTTTTTGCAGAAACGGCAGATTACCTTATAGTAATGATAGAGGAGTACCGTTGGATAGCGGCCGGAGGTCTGAAAAATGCGGAGCTGGAGGAATTAAAGAGGCATAATGAAATCTGCCATATTGACCTTTTGGGATGCGCTTATGAGATGAGCTGGGCTAATCCGGCATGGGCGGTAAAGCAGCTCGGCAAAAAATTCGGGCAGCTCCTTTCCGCGGTGAGCGCGGAACTGCACAGCCTTCCGGCTTTCGTGTATGAGCAGGATCTGGAGGCGGTGACGATACGTACGGAGCTGTTTTTGGAGATTTATTGCGCCTTTGCGGACGCAAAAAGGGAAGATACAGAGCCGGAATACGAGCAGATAAGGGAGATTTTTTACTGGTTCGCCAGCGATTATGCGGAGCTTACCGCAGAGCATGCGGTGGCCGGCAGCGTGGACTGGGAACAGGATTTTGCCCGGAAAATCGTGATGGAAAGCGACCTTTCCGATATCCGTTACCTTTTTTACTACGGCGAGTATATCGCGGACGATCAGTGGAAGCTGGCAGAATATCTGAATGGACTGCCGGAAGAGAAGATTCAGAAGATTGCGGATACTTATACCGAAGGCTACAAAAAAGGCTTTGAACTTGCAAAGAAGGATTTGAAATGCAAGAAATCCGTCAATATTCGTTATCCCCTCGGTTTTGAACGGGTGGTGCGCGCTGCGATAGGAAATTTTGCAAACATGGGTCTGGAGCCGGTCATCTTCCGTGCGCCCGCAAGCTTTCTGGAGGGGCGCAGAGTATACAAATCAGGGTATTTCGGAGCGCCGGTGAACCGTCAGTTCGATTATGACCATGAAAACGATAAGGCGCTGTATTTTGACAAAAAATATGTGACCCGGATGCTGGAATGCAGGAAGGCGGCATGGGAAGAGTATCAGGACAAGGCGGCGCTTCATGCGGGACCGGCGGTGATAGAATCGTTTGGAGAACAGCCCTTTGAGCCGGAAAACAAGGCGGAGAGACTGGAACTTTCCAAAGAGCAGCAGAAGCTTTCTGTGGAATATCAGAGCCAGGCGGGAGCGATGACGAACGAATATATCGATCCGGAAGAGAGAAGCTTTACGATCATTGCGTTCCCCGTACCTCAGATAGGAGAGGATTTTGAAGCGATTTTCGATAAGATACTGGAGATAAATACGTTGGATTATAAGACGTACGAGACGATTCAGCAGCGTATCATTGACGCGCTGGACGAGGCGGAATGGGTACGGGTCAAAGGCAGAAATGAAAATCGTACTGATATGAAGGTAATGCTCCATCCGCTCTCCGATCCTGCAAAGGAGACGAATTTTGAAAACTGTGTGGCGGACGTGAATATTCCGGTGGGAGAGGTGTTCACATCGCCGCAGCTTTCCGGAACAGAGGGTGTGCTGCATGTGACGCAGGTATATTTGAATGGAATGCAGTATAACGATCTGGAGCTGCATTTTGAGGATGGCCGCATCAGCGGCTATGACTGCAAAAACTTCGCAGACGAAGAGGAAAACAAAAAGCTTTTGCAGGATAACGTGCTGTTCCATCATGATACTCTGCCGCTGGGCGAATTTGCCATCGGCACGAATACCACAGCGTATATGGCTGCACGCCGCTTCGACATCAACGACAAGCTGCCGATTTTGATAGCGGAAAAGACCGGACCTCATTTTGCGGTAGGCGATACGTGCTACAGCCATGAAGAGGACAGGATGACATACAATCCGGACGGCAAGGCTATCATCGCGCGGGAAAACGAGATTTCCGCCCTGCGCCATACGGACATGTCCCAGGCGTACTTAAACTGTCATACCGACATTACGATTCCCTATGACGAGCTGGGCGAAGTCAGCGCAGTCCGTGCGGACGGAAGTGTGATAGAGATAATCAAAGACGGATTTTTTGTATTGAAGGGAACGGAAGAGCTGAATGTGCCTCTGTACGGAGGCTGAAAAATGTATGTGCCCGGCGCAGGCCTGCGCCGGGCACATATTTTTTTATACGAACACTTTTTCGTATACTAAAGCGAACACTTTTCTGCCGCAAAAACTCATAGAATATTAAGAAAATCTTCCGAACCATACGAATGTCAGACTGCGTCTTTCATGATATAATCATAACAGGAGTATCGGTCGTAGCAAAGGGAGGGCGGAAGGATGACAGGAACATTAAAAAAGATACTGGCGGTATTTTTGGCGGCAGGGCTGCTGGCAGGCTCAGGCTGCGGGGAGAGCGTTCGCACAACGGGGACGGATATAGGGGAAGAAACCGGAAAGGCGGCAAAGGAGACGGAGAACGGCTCAGAAGGAAAAGAGTCTGCCGCAGAGACCTCATCGCAGCCGGCAGGAGAGCAGAAAACGGCGAACAGCGCAGACTGGCTTTATGCGGGGGCGCGGCCGACATTTTTTGAACAGACAAAGGAGCAGACAGAGCGCGTGACGCCGTCAGTGGAGCGATGGTCTGTCGCGCCGGACCTTGGAAATGTGGAAAATACATGGCAGTTTTATATCACGCCGGGGATGCAGGAGAAGCTTGTACAAAACGGGTTCGTGGTAACGGACAGCGCGGGGAACGAATTTTTTGATATATATGAGACGAACCGCTACGCCATGATACCGAATTTTATTACGGTGGATTCGCTGATGCACACCTATCATTTATGCTTTGACCATCTTCTGGAAGATGTCGAGCGGCAGTATCTTTCGGAGAAGCTAAAGGAGCTGGGCGTCCGAATGGCGGACGGCAGCAGGGCGCAGTATGAGACGCTTTCCGGAAGCGAGTGGGAGGAAGCGGCAAAGCGCAATATGGTATTTTTTTCGGTAGGGGCAAAGCTTCTGGATGACAGCTTTTTGGCAGACGGTGCGGTAGGGGCAGCTGTTTCGGAGGAGCTTTCCAAAATAGAGAGGGCAGAAGGGATAGAGTTGTCGGCGGTCACCGGAAAAGAGGAGGACTACAGCCAGTATCGGCCGCGGGGACATTATGAAGGCGATGAAACGCTGGAACGGTATTTCAAAGCGATGATGTGGTACGGCAGGATACATTTTGAGCAGAAGCAGGAGGAGCTGGACAGGAGCGCCCTGCTCATCACGAAGGCGCTGGCGGACGATGCGGACGCGCTGAGGCTGTGGAAGAGGATTTATGCGGTGACATCGTTTTTTGCAGGGACGAGCGATGATGCAGGAGTGTGCGAGTACGCTCCGGTGATGGAGGCGGTTTACGGCAGGGAGTTTGCGGTCGGGGAGCTTGCGGGAAAAGAGCAGGAATTTGCAGATTTTCATGAGAGGACGGCGGCTCTTCGCGCCCCTGCGGTCAATTCCCAGCCGATATGGGACGGGGAAGAGAATCAGATTCCCGGATTCCGGTTTATGGGGCAGCGGTTTAGCGTGGATGCGGCGGTCATGCAGAAGCTCATATACAGCGATGTGGGAGAAAACGGGGCAGGGCAGAAGCGGATGCTTCCCGATGTGCTGGACGTTCCGGCGGCGTTGGGCAGCGACATGGCGCTTAGGCTGCTGGAGGATGCCGGGGCGGCAGACTTTGCCGGATATTCTGAAAATATGGAAAATCTGCGCGCCGTTTTTTCGGAGGAAAACGATGCGCTCTGGCCGTCCAGCCTGTATTCGGGATGGCTGAATACGCTCCGCCCGCTCCTTTTGCCGAAGGGGGAAGGATATCCCGTATTTATGCAGAATGAGGAGTGGGTCAAAAAGGATTTGGAATGCTTTGCGGGAAGCTACACGGAGCTGAAACATGATACCGTCCTTTATTCCAAGCAGGTGATGGCTGAAATGGGAGGCGGCTGGGATGAAGAGCCGGACGACAGGGGATATGTGCAGCCGGAGCCGCTTGTTTACGAACGGTTTGCCGCACTGGCAGAGCAGACGGCGGAAGGGCTTTCCCGGTTCGGGATGTTTTCAGGGGCGGCCCAGCTGGATTTGGAGCGGTTAAAGACGATGTCGGAACAGCTTTTGACGATTTCCAATAAGGAGCTGACACAAGAGGCGCTGACGAAGGAGGAATATGAGTTTATCCGCAGCTATGGCGGCTATCTGGAGCATTTCTGGTATACCATGGCAAGGGAGGAATCGGGAGCGGACGAGGAGACCTATATAGACAGCGCGGAATATCCGGCGGCTGTCGTGGTGGATATCGCGACCGACCCGAACGGAACGGTGCTGGAGGCGGCGACAGGGCAGCCAGCCATGATTTATGTGGTCGTGGAGGTGGACGGAAAGCTGAAGCTGGCGAGGGGGAGCGTCTTTTCCTTTTATCAGTTCCCGTGGCCGTTAAACGACCGGCTGACGGATACGAAATGGCGTCAGATGATGGGCTTTGAGCTGGGAGAGGACGGAAGCTACCGGACGGACGGCGGCGTCAGCCAGCCCGGCTGGACGCAGAGCTATCGCAGCGTTTATACCTATGAATAAAGAAGGATTCCGCACAAAAATCTTACAAAACAGAAAACGGGTGCTGTGGCTGTCTGTCGTATCGGCGGCCGCGGCTGCCTTTTTGGGATATTTTGGCTGGAAAAACGGCGCGTTTCTGCCGCGCTGGATTTTCTGGGAGGGCCGCAGCATACAAGATACGACAGTAGGATACCGGATAGAGCTGCAGCGCCGCCGCGTGAGCGTTTTTGCCGGAGAAAAAGAAATCTGGCGTTCGCCCGGAGAAATCCAGGTACAGGATGTGATGTCCTGCGATATCGACTATGACGGGCAGGATGAGCTTGTGCTCCTGTGCTGGAAGATAGGACGTTTCGGGGAACATAAGCCCTTCTGGATAAAAGAGGATGAAAAAAAGTGGTCGCAGCATCTGTTTGTATACGAATACGCATCAGACGGCGTGAAGCCAAAATGGATGTCCTCCTACATGGGAGCGGATGCGGCGGCGATGACGGAGTATGAAGGCGGCAGGGGACAAAAGGGCATCCTGCTGACAGACCCGGCAGGAAAGCCCAGCCTGTGGAAATGGGATTTCTGGGGATTTACCCGTCAGGAAACGGAGGTTTCCTTTGCGGTATTCGGAGACCTGATCGCGCATGAGCCGATATATCGGTACGGGCTTTCGGAGGGGTTTGATTTCCTGTTTGAAAATGTAGAGGAAGCGGTGGAGCAAGCGGATATCGCGGTGCTCAATCAGGAAACGCCGCTGACATCCGAGCCGGGAAGATACAGCGATTATCCGAGGTTTGCAACGCCCGACAAGGTGGGAGAGACGATTGCGGACGCAGGCTTTGACGTGGTGACCTGCGCGACGAACCATATGCTGGACCAGGGAGCAGAGGGAGCGCTTTTTACCCGGGATTTTTTTGAGGAAAGAGGCGTGGAGTGTCTGGGGATAGGGGAAGAACCCTATGAGCTTTTGGTAAAAAACGGTATCCGTTTTGCGTTGTTTAATTTTACATACGGGACAAACGGGATGCCTGCGCCGGAGGATACGCCGAATCTGGTCCATCTTTTAGAGGATGAAAAACGGATACGCACAGAGCTGGAAAGTGCCCGAAGGGAGGCAGATTTTATCATCGTGTTTGTCCATTGGGGGACGGAAAATGCCGCAGAGCCAGATGACTTCCAGAAAAAGTGGGCGGATGTATTTCTGGAAGAGCAGGTGGACGCGGTCATCGGAACGCATCCCCATGTTCTGCAGCCGTTTGAGCTGAAGACTGACGGGAGCGGGCATGAAATGCTTCTCTATTATTCTATCGGAAACTTTTTGAGCGCCCAGCCGCAAAAAAGCTGTGAAAAGGGCGGAATGGCACATTTCACGGTGTCTGTCACAGAGAATGGATGTAAGGTTACGGACTACGGGCTGACGCCGCTGAGGATAGAATGGGAAGAGGGCGGGAAATTCGTGACGAAGCCGAAGACAAACGAAGGAAATGGAGTTTGGATACAGAACAAACTTTTCTCTGTATGGCAATGGTGTGACAGAGATAATAGACTGCGAAGTAGTCTCCGACGGCGCGTCAGAACGGGTGGGGGCTGTCTTGCTGAAAGATGTAGATACGGGAATGGCGGAAGTGGCATTTATGGATATGGAAGGATATTTTCAAAAAATAGGACTTTCTGCAAGACCTGCGCCCGAACCGGAATTTACCTATATGGGAAACGGCGTTGTAACGTTCCGCCTGCTGACGGATGAGGGAGAACCGTATGCGTCTGAGATTATTTTTACCAAAAAAGATAATGAGATAAAATATGTCAGGAAGGACAGCATGGATTAGGAGGATATTATGGCAAAGCTTGAGAAAATAACGGATAGGGATTTTGACGGATTGCTTCATAGCATCGAAGAGGGGATTCTGGAAGGCAGCATATCCGCGTCGCTGGAGGATTCCAGTGATTTTCAGAGCGGGGATGCGCGCTGCAGCGTCAGAGTGTTTGAGCGTTACAGTTATATGGGCGGAAACCGGGTAAGTCTTTCGGTGACGATGTTTCAGAGCGGGAATGAGCCGGTTCATCTTTCCGCCATCACGGCGGGAGGCAGTCGGGCGATGTTTTTTAAGATAAATGAATTCGGAGAAGAGGCGTTTCTGGATAAGCTGAGGGAAATACTGTAGGCTGCTGCAGGATGAGATATAAAAGTATATGGGGATATGTGAAATGTGGATATTGACAGGTTTTATGAGTATTGTGATGACAGGTGTGACTCTTTTTCTGGCATGGAAAAACAATGAGAAAAAAAGCTGGTCCGCATTCATAGCGGTCTCGCTTGCGGCATGCTCTGTGCTGCTGGAATATAAGCTGGTGGACACATGGGTCTTGCATGAGGATTGGAGCGCCTTGATGGATGTGGTTCCGGGAATGTATCTTGCTTATCGGAATTATCTTATTTTTATCATAGCGGTTAATGCAGCTGCAGTCATATTGAGAAGAGGCCGAAAGAAGTGACGGGAAGAATGGCGTACAGCCGGGACAAATTCATGTTTTTTCACAAAGCGGCAGCCTACATCAGCTCCATTTGGAAAAAACGGTTGCATCCCGCAGAAAAGTTTAGTACACTGTAGATTGATAAGTTATGACATTTTTCGCGCTTTTTCGGCGCGGAATAAAAGCATGATAACAGGAGGAAATACAATATGGCACAGGTCAGTATTGTAATGGGCAGCGATTCCGATATGCCCGTTATGGCAAAGGCGGCGGAAATCTTGGATAAATTCGGCATCACTTATGAGATGCGCATTATTTCTGCACACCGGATGCCAGATACCTTTTTTGAATATGCGCAGACAGCGGAAGAAAGAGGCGTGAAAGTGATCATCGCGGGCGCAGGCATGGCAGCTCATCTGCCGGGGATGTGTGCGGCTCTGTTCCCGATGCCTGTCATCGGTATCCCGATGCATACGACATCTCTGGGCGGCAGAGATTCCCTGTATTCCATCGTGCAGATGCCTTCCGGTATCCCGGTGGCAACGGTGGCGATCAACGGCGGTGCAAACGCGGGTATTCTGGCGGCGAAGATGCTGGCAGTTTCCGATGCTGAGCTGCTGAAGAAGTTAAAGGCTTACAGCGCCGAGATGAAAGACGGCGTACTTGCAAAAGATGCAAAGCTGCAGGAAAGCGGCTATCAGAACTATACAAAATAAATCAAACAGTGCACAGGCACGGCATGGAGGAACAGATGGATTACAAGAGCTCTGGAGTGGATATTGAAGCAGGTTACAAGTCGGTAGAACTGATGAAGCAGTATGTAAAAACAACCATGCGCCCTGAGGTTTTGGGCGGTCTTGGCGGTTTTTCGGGCGCCTTTTCCCTTGAAAAGATAAAAAATATGGAAAAGCCCACACTGGTATCCGGCACAGATGGCGTCGGCACCAAGATAAAGCTTGCGTTTCTTTTGGATAAGCATGATACGATAGGTATTGACTGTGTGGCAATGTGTGTAAACGACATTGCCTGTGCGGGCGGTGAACCGCTGTTTTTCCTGGACTATATCGCATGCGGCAAAAATGAGCCTGAGAAGATAGCCCAGATAGTAAAGGGCGTAGCAGAAGGCTGTGTACAGTCCGAAGCGGCGCTGATCGGCGGCGAGACGGCGGAGCATCCGGGGCTGATGCCTGAGGATGAGTATGACCTTGCAGGTTTTGCGGTAGGTGTTGTAGATGAAAAAGATCTGATCACTGGTGAGAACTTAAAGGCTGGCGATGTGCTGATCGGCATGGCAAGCTCCGGCGTACATTCCAATGGTTTCTCTCTTGTAAGAAAAGTGTTTGAGATGACAGCGGAAAGCCTGAATACATATTATGATGAGCTGGGAGCGACTCTGGGAGAGACTCTGCTTGCTCCTACACGCATTTATGTCAAGGCGTTAAAGGCAGTAAAAGAGGCGGGCGTAACGATAAAGGCATGCAGCCATATTACAGGCGGCGGTTTTTATGAGAATATTCCCCGTATGTTAAAAGAAGGTACACATGCTGTTGTGAAAAAAGACAGCTATCCTGTTCCTCCTATCTTTAAGCTGATGGCTGAAAAAGGCAACATTGCAGAACAGATGATGTACAACACGTACAATATGGGACTCGGAATGATCGTTGCGGTAGACCCTGCGGATGTGGATAAGACCATGGAAGCAATGAGAGCGGCAGGCGATACCCCGTATGTGGTAGGTTCCATTGAAGAAGGCGAAAAGGGAGTGACCTTATGCTGAGACTGGTAGTTTGTGTTTCCGGCGGCGGGACCAATCTGCAGGCTATCTTTGATGCCATCGATAACGGAAATATCCGTGATGCGAAAGTGGAAGCTGTAATAAGCAACAACGCAGGCGCGTATGCTCTGGAGCGGGCGCGCCTGCATGGCGTAGAGGGAATATGTCTTTCTCCGAAAGCTTTTGAAAGCAGGGCACAGTTTAATGAAGCGCTGACAGAGAAGCTTAAAGAGTTAGCCCCCGACCTTATCGTGCTGGCGGGATTTTTAGTGGCGATACCGGAGTCGCTGATAGAGGCATTTCCGAACCGTATCATCAATATCCATCCGTCATTGATACCGTCTTTTTGCGGAGTGGGATTTTATGGGCTGCATGTCCATGAGGGCGTACTGGCGCGAGGCGTAAAGGTAACGGGCGCGACAGTGCATTTTGTGGACAGCGGAATGGATACCGGCCCTATTATCATGCAGAAGGCAGTTGAAGTGAAACAGGGAGATACTCCGGAGATACTGCAGCGTCGTGTCATGGAAGAGGCGGAGTGGCAGATACTGCCGCAGGCGATAGACCTGATAGCGCAGGGAAGAGTACGGGTAGAAGAAGGAAAGGCGATTATCATATGAATATTCTGATCGTAGGAAGCGGCGGCAGGGAGCATGCTATTGCGGCGAGTGTTGCAAAGAGCCCCAGAGCGTCGAAGATATATTGCGCGCCGGGCAATGCAGGCATCGCCCAGGTGGCGGAGTGCGTGCCGATTGGCGCGATGGAATTTGAAAAGCTGACTGCCTTTGCAAAGGAAAACAAAATAGACCTCGTGATAGTCGGTATGGATGATCCGTTGGTAGGCGGTCTGGTAGATATGCTGGAGGCAGCGGGAATACGGGCATTTGGTCCCCGTAAAAATGCGGCTATACTGGAAGGCAGTAAGGCGTTTTCAAAGGATCTGATGAAAAAATATAATATTCCCACCGCAGCATACGAGGTATTTGAAAACGCAGAGGACGCGTTGGAATATCTGCATACAAAGGCAAAGTTCCCGGTTGTGTTAAAGGCTGACGGCCTGGCGCTGGGGAAAGGCGTGCTCATCTGCAATACCCTTGAGGAGGCAGAGGATGGCGTATGCACGATAATGACTGATAAGAAGTTCGGCACGGCGGGCAATAAGATGGTCATCGAAGAATTCATGACCGGCAGAGAGGTTTCCGTGCTGTCCTTTACGGATGGTAAGACAATCCAGATCATGTCTTCCGCGCAGGACCATAAGCGTGCAAAGGATGGCGATCAGGGACTGAACACCGGCGGAATGGGTAATTTTTCGCCTTCTCCGTTCTATACGGAAGAAGTGGATGATTTTTGTCAGAAATATATTTATCAGGCGACAGTGGACGCGATGGCGGCAGAGGGGCGCGAGTTTAAGGGCGTGATATTCTTTGGGCTGATGCTGACGCCGGATGGTCCGCGCGTGCTGGAATATAATGTACGGTTCGGTGATCCGGAGGCGCAGGTTGTACTGCCGCGCATGAAAAATGATATTATTGACGTGTGTGAAGCATGTATCGATGGAACGCTTGACAGCCTGAAGCTTGAATTTGAGGATCAGGCAGCAGTATGCGTAGTGTTGGCTTCTGATGGCTATCCTGTCAAATATGAAAAGGGACTGCCGGTTTCCGGACTGGAAAAATTCGAAGGAAAAGACGATGTGTTCTGTTTCCATGCAGGTACGAAGTTTGCGGAGGATGGCAAAACTATCCTCACAAACGGCGGAAGGGTTTTCGGCGTGACCGCAAAAGGAGCAGATTTAAAAGAAGCCCGTCGGAAAGCTTATGAGGCAACGGAGTGGGTCGGATTTTCCAATAAGTATATGCGCCATGATATCGGAAAGGCGATAGACGAGGCGTGAGGACGGATTTTCTGAAAGAGGAATCAAAAGAGGTAACGAAATGATAAAAGACAAGAAACTGATGAAATTTATTTCCGGGTTCAGTACGGCTGCATGCTGTCTGCTGGCTGCGGGTTTTCTGTTTACGGCATCTCCGATGACAGCGTATGCAGTACCTCTGGGCTCCAACCCCGGCGGCACGAGCACGAATACGAATGACGGCGCGGCAGATAACGGTGCGGAAGACGGCGGTGCAGAAGATGCAGGAAACGGTGGCGCAGGAGAAGCGGCAGGCAGTTCCGTAACGAGTGCGACGGTGACAAGCAGCAGCGTTCGCGTCAGAAAAGAAGCTTCCACTGATTCGGACGTGGCAGGAAAAGCGACGCAGGGTATGGAAGTGACCGTGACCGGAGAGACACAGGGAAGTGACGGAAAGATATGGTATGCGGTATCCTTTGAAAGCAACGGCTCGACCGTTACAGGATACATTCGTTCAGACCTTGTAGAAGCTCATGTTTCAGAGCCTGAGCCAGTTCCCGAGGAACCTGTGCCGCAGGAGCCGGAAACACCGGAGGAACAGCCGGCAGTGCCCACCGATGAATACGGGGTCGTTTATGAGGATGACGGTACAGGCACGAGCTGCTGGTATCTGCATGACAATACAATGGGTACAAAGTATAAAGTGGAAGACCTGTTGAATGCAGAAAAAACGAATCAGAGCAATATGGATGAAATGGAAAAAACAACATCCAGCATGCGTCTGGTGATAATTATCATGGCAGCGGTGATACTTGTTCTGATCGTTGTTGTGACGGTATTTATCATCAAGCTGAAAAATGCGTACGAGGGTGCGGATTATGATGACTATGATGATGAAGATGATGACGAGGATGAAGAAGAGGACGAAGACGACGAGGAAGAGGAAGAAGACGACGAGGAAGAGGAAGAAGAACGTCCGCGTCGCAGCAGAAGGTCTGCGCCTAAGAGAACTTCCCGCCGTGTAAGATACGAGGATGAGGAGGAAGAGGAAGAAGAGGATGACGAGGACGATTACGAAGAGGAACGTCCGCGCCGCAAATCTTCCCGCTCAAAGGATAAAGGCTGGCAGTCCAAGAACTTTTTGGATGACGACGATCTGGAATTTGAATTTCTGGATTTGAAATAAGAATTTCCCGAAAGGGAAAAATATAGAAATGGCAGGGCTATGTGCAGAACCGGGAACGGTAGGCATGGACCTGCCGTTTTTATATATTAACCGTCCGGCCTTTTTTGCTTGACGCAGCCCGATGATTTTGTTATATTTTTTCTATAACACATTAAGGCGAAAGTACAATAGATAAAGAAGGTGGCATAATGATTCTGGAAGTGGATTTTAACAGTGATGAAGCGCTTTACATCCAGCTTCGCGATCAGATTATCGTGGGGATAGCGACCAACCGCCTGAAAGAAGGGGACCCTTTGCCGAGCGTGCGTCAGCTGGCGGAATCAGTCGGCATCAACATGCATACTGTGAATAAGGCGTATACCGTTTTGAAGCAGGAGGGATTCGTGAAAGTGGACCGGCGCAGAGGGGCGGTGATAGCTATTGATGCGGATCGGATACAGGACGTGGAGGAGCTGCGTCAGGCGATGCGGGTCATTCTTGCCCGGGCAAGCTGCAGGAATATTTCCCGGCAGGAGGTGCATGCTTTAATTGACGAAATTTATGAGGAAGAGGAATACGGGATGGTTTAAACAGTATTCCGGTGTTTGGAGGTAATGGATGCAGTCACAGTTTACGGACAAGGCGAAGAACGCCCTGCTTTTGGCAGGACGGGCGGCAAAGAGCCTGCATCAGAATTATACGGGAACGGAGCATATCCTGCTGGGACTTATCCGGGAAAAGACGGGCGTTGCGGCAAAGGTGCTCTGTGATAATGGTGCGAAGGAAGAGACTATCAGGGAAATGATAAGGGATCTGATCGCACCGGAGGTACAGACCCCCGTGATGGAGAGGGACGGCTATTCCCCACGCGCCGAGGAGGTGCTGAGGGAAAGTCACCGGCAGGCAGCGAAGGCAGGCAGCCTGCTGACAGGGACAGAGCATATCCTGATGGCTCTGATATCTGACGGGGATAACGTTGCGGTGAGGATAATGAATACCTTATCTTTGCCGGTACAGAAGATTTTTGTGGATACGCTGTTGACAATTGGCCTGGACCCTGCGGCATACCGTGAGGAAACAGGCAGCCGCAGGAAGAAAAAGAGTCAGACAGGAACGCTCGATCTCTACAGCCGCGATCTGACCGCGCTGGCGGCGCAGGGAAAGCTGGACCCGGTAGTCGGCAGGGATGATGAGATAGCGAGAGCGATACAGATATTGAGCCGCCGGACAAAGAACAATCCATGTCTGGTGGGGGAACCAGGTGTGGGTAAGACAGCGATTGTAGAGGGCCTGGCGCTGCGTATCGCGCAGGGCCATGTGCCGGAGACGGTAAGAGATAAGCGGGTGCTCATGCTTGACCTGTCCGGGATGGTGGCAGGAAGCAAATATCGCGGTGAATTTGAAGAACGTATCAAGAAAGTGATACGGGAGGTAACGGAGGCGGGAAATATCCTGCTGTTTCTGGATGAGATACACACGTTGATAGGGGCAGGCGGCGCGGAAGGCGCGATAGACGCTTCAAATATTCTAAAGCCCTCCCTTGCGCGTGGTGAGATACAGCTGATAGGGGCGACCACGCTGGAGGAGTACCGCAAATATGTGGAAAAGGACGCTGCGCTGGAACGCAGGTTCCAGCCGGTAACGGTAGAGGAGCCTTCCGAGGAAGAGACGGTCGGGATATTAAAAGGTATTGTATCACAATATGAGCAGCATCATCAGGTGAAGATAGCGGAGGAAGCGCTGGAAGCGGCGGTAAAGCTTTCCTCCCGTTATATCAATGACCGCAGGCTTCCGGATAAGGCAATAGATGTGATGGACGAGGCGGCAGCAGCAGTGCGTCTGGAACGGATGGGATCACCGGATGCGGACGGAGACCTGATGGACGGATTAAAGGAGCTGGATATGCGTCTCGAGGAGGCGATACGCAGCGGAGATTATGAGCAGGCGGGCGTTTGGAAAAAGGAACAGGATGAGCTTTTTTCCAGATATGAGCGCAGGCAGAAGCGTTTGGAAAAGAAACGGGAAAAGGATATGCCGCAGGTAACGGCAGAGGATATCGCCAAAGTCATCTCTGTATGGACAAAGGTTCCGGTCAGCCGTTTGACGGAGAAGGAAGGAGAACGGCTTTTGAAGCTGGAATCCATTCTGCATAAGAGGGTGATAGGTCAGGAGGAGGCGGTCAGCGCGGTGGCGCGGGCAATGCGCCGGGGACGCGTAGGGCTTCAGGATCCGAAGAGACCGATAGGTTCCTTCCTGTTTTTGGGGCCTACAGGCGTCGGTAAAACGGAACTTTCCAAGGCACTGGCAGAAGCCATGTTCGGCTCGGAAAATGCGCTGATACGTGTGGATATGTCGGAATATATGGAGGGGCACTCTGTTTCCAAGATGATAGGTTCGCCGCCGGGGTATGTTGGCTTTGACGACGGCGGGCAGCTTTCGGAGAAGGTGCGTCAGAATCCCTATTCGGTCGTGCTTTTTGACGAGATAGAAAAAGCGCATCCAGATGTATTCAATATCCTGCTCCAGGTGCTGGATGACGGTCATATCACGGATTCCAGAGGGCGTAAGGTCAGCTTTAAAAATACGGTCATCATCATGACATCGAATGCAGGCGCACAGAGGATAGTAGAACCCAAAAATCTTGGCTTTGCAGCAAAAGAGGACGCGCGCAAAAGCTATGAACGGATGAAGAACGGCGTAATGGAAGAAGTGAAGCGCCTTTTTAAGCCGGAGTTTTTAAACCGTATCGATGAGGTGATAGTATTCCATCAGCTGACAGGAACGGATATGAAACAGATAATTAATCTGCTGTCGGGCAGCCTGATAAAGCGCTGCAGAGAACAGATGGATATCCGGCTGACACTGACAGCTGCATTGAAGGACCATATCGTAGAAAAGTACAGCGATTTGAAGATGGGCGCAAGGCCGTTGAAGCGCGCCATCCAGACACAGATAGAGGATGCACTGGCAGAGGAGATATTGTCCGGGCGCATCGGCAGCGGAGACAGCGTGAGCGCAGGATTCCGGGAAGGAAAGGTCACGTTTTCGGTGCATGACCGTTAAGGGGACATGACTTTTGGCGGAGTGCAGACATTTGCAGGAGGCGGACACCGCAAAACAGGAAGAGCGGCTGTCCGTGTGACATACAATAATCAATAATATCCGCTGTCAGGGCGGACAGGAGGACAAAGGAATGGCAGCAGTAACAGAATTGATAAGAACAGAAGCAGACGGCAGCATCAGCTTCGGTAATCATCTTCTGGAGGAAAAGAGCAAGAAAGAGGGATTCGAGAGCGGCGGCGACGAATATAAGGTAAAGACCTGCCATGAGCTGACACGGCTTGAGAGAAACGGGATGTTTGTATATGAATCTGTTCCGGGAACAAGTGTGGAGCATTTTTGTGAGAGTGACAGCAGCGTGAGCTTTATTGTAGAAGGAAACGACGATGCGCAGATAACGCTCGGTCTGGAAGCGGGAGCAGAGTACGATGTGCGTATCAACGGAGAAGATGCAGGCCGCATGGGAACGAATATGGGCGGTAAGCTGAATGTGAGCGTAGAGCTTGCGGGTATCGGAGAAGTAAAGGTAGAGATTACAAAATAAATGGCGACAAAAATCAAAACGAGATATTTCTGTCAGGAATGCGGTCATGAATCGGCAAAGTGGTTGGGACAGTGTCCGGGCTGTCGGGCGTGGAACACGTTTGTAGAGGAACCGGTGGCTGTGACTGCAGGAGGAAAAGAGATAAAGAAGCCAAGCGCGGGCGGCCCACAAAGCCGCCCCGCTGTGTTAAATGAGATCTCCATGGAAGAGGAGAGCAGGATACCTACCGGGATAGGGGAGCTGGACCGGGTGCTGGGAGGCGGTATCGTGAACGGTTCCCTGACGCTCGTGGGAGGTGACCCGGGCATCGGAAAATCAACACTCCTTCTGCAGATGTGCCGTAATCTGTCTTTTGCCGGAAAGAAGCTTTTGTATGTATCAGGGGAGGAGTCACTGCGTCAGATAAAGATGCGCGCGCTGCGCATCGGAGATTTTGCAGACTCTATGGAGCTGTACTGCGAGACGAACCTGACACAGATAGAAGCCGTGATAAAAGAGCGCAGCCCTCAGACCGTTATCATCGACTCCATACAGACGATGTATAATGAAGAGGTAAACGCTGCGCCGGGAAGCGTCTCACAGGTAAGGGAGTCTACGGGAGTGCTCCTGCGTCTGGCAAAGGGACTCGGTATTTCGGTGTTTATCGTGGGACATGTGACGAAAGAGGGAACGGTGGCCGGACCGCGTGTTTTGGAGCATATGGTCGATACGGTGCTCTATTTTGAGGGAGACAGGCATGCATCCTACCGAATCCTGCGGGGAGTAAAAAACCGTTTCGGGTCAACGAATGAGATCGGCGTGTTTGAAATGCGTCAGGAAGGACTTGTGGAGGTCAAAAATCCTTCGGAGTTTATGTTAAACGGAAGACCGCAGGGAGCCAGCGGCTCGGTCGTTTCCTGTTCGATGGAGGGGACACGCCCGATGCTGACAGAAATTCAGGCGCTTGTATGTCACAGCAATTTCGGTATTCCGCGCAGACAGACGACGGGAACGGATTTCAACAGGGTCAATCTTTTGATGGCGGTGCTGGAGAAGCGGCTCGGGATGCAGGTCGGCGGCTGCGATGCCTATGTGAACATCGCGGGGGGCATTAAGATTACAGAGCCGGCGATAGACCTCGGGATCGTGCTTGCGGTCATGTCGAGCTTTCGTAACCGTCCTGTGCCGGAGGGGCTCATTGCTTTCGGCGAGGTGGGATTGAGCGGCGAGGTACGCGCGGTTTCCATGGCGGAGCAGCGGGTAAGAGAGGCTGCAAAGCTGGGATTTACAGAGTGTATTCTGCCTCAGGTCTGCCTTGATAAAATGCCCAGGATAGAGGGAATCCGCCTTATCGGGGTGCGGAATGTGTCAGATGCGGCAAATGCATGGTGAGGAATCATAAATTAACATTGTTTTTTAATTGTTTTAATGCTATGATAGAGGGGCAATAGTGGTTGTGAAGCCGGGATAAGCTCCGGCGGACAAATTCAAAGGAGGAATTTTCATTATGAAAAAGTTTTTCAGTGTAGCGCTTGCAGCTGCAATGGTATTTTCCATGACAGCATGCGGCAGCAGCAACACAGAAACACAGCCTGCGGCAAGTGAGCCTGCAGCAGAGTCTACAGTTGTAGCAGAAGAATCTGCACCTGCAGAAACAACAGCTGACACAGCAGAAGGCGGCAGCTTAAAGATCGCAATCGTATCCAGCCCTTCAGGCGTGGATGACGGTTCCTTCAACGAGGATAACTACAATGGCGTGCTTGCGTTCATTGAGAATCATCCCGGCAGTGAAGTAACACCTGTTAAAGAAGAGAGCGGAGATACTGCAGCAGCTGTTCAGGCAGTAGCTGATATCGTAGCAGATTATGATGTTATCGTATGCTGTGGCTTCCAGTTTGCAGGCATCGGCACAGTAGCACAGGACAACCCGGAGACAAAGTTCATCCTGGTAGACAGCTATCCGACAGATGCAGAGGGCAATGAGGTCGAAGTGGAGAACATCTATGCAATGCAGTTTGCAGAGCAGGAGAGCGGCTTCTTTGCAGGTATGGCAGCGGCTCTTGAGACTGCCAGCAACAAGGTTGCAGTTGTAAACGGTATTGCATATCCTTCCAATGTAAACTATCAGTATGGCTTCGAGTGCGGCGTTAAATATGTGAACGAGACCGAAGGCAAAAACGTTGAGGTTGTTGAGCTTGCATCTTATGCGGGCACAGATGTGACAGGCGCAAATGTTGGCGGTAACTATGTAGGTACCTTCAATGATGAAGCTACCGGTAAGGTAGTGGGCAATGCCCTGATCGCAGAGGGATGTGACATCATCTTTGTTGCAGCAGGCGGTTCCGGCAACGGTGTATTTACTGCAGCAAAAGAGGCAGAGGGCGTAAAGGTTATCGGCTGTGACGTTGATCAGTATGACGACGGTGTAAACGGCGATTCCAATATCATCCTGACAAGTGGCCTGAAAGTAATGCACTCCAATGTTGAGCGTGTTCTGGGCGAAGTTCTGGACGGCACATTCAAGGGCGGCAACGTTCTTCTGAAGGCTGACACCGATTCCACAGGCTATGTGAAGGAAGAAGGCAGATGCCAGCTGACTGCAGACACCATCACAAAGATCGATGGCGCATATGAAAAAGTGAAGAGCGGAGAGATTGTTCCCGCAGCAAACTTCAACGGTATCACACCCGAGACTTTTGAAGTAGCAAAATAATAAACTGCTGACAGGCCGGGAGTTTTTCCCGGTCTGTTTTCGCTTAGTTGTTTTTTCTCAGTCCATGTTCGCGTCCGGAAGGTGGATTGATGAAAAACAATTACAATAGATGCATAGGCAGTACACAGCAGGGATGGAGGAAGGTTTATGTCCGAATACGACTATATTGTGGAAATGCGCCATATTACAAAGCGATTTCCGGGAATCGTTGCCAACAACGATGTAAGTATTCAGATCAAAAAAGGTGAGATATACGCGCTTCTGGGCGAGAACGGAGCGGGAAAATCCACATTGATGAGCATGCTCTTCGGCATGTATGAGCCCGACGAAGGAGAAATTTTTATCCGTGGCAAAAAGGTGGATATCACATCTCCGAATCATGCTACCAAATTAAATATCGGCATGGTCCACCAGCATTTTAAGCTGGTGAGCAATTACACGATTGCGGAGAATATCATTATGGGCACAGAGCCTAAGAAGAAAGCGCTTGGGCTGTTTCCGATGGTGGATCTGAAAAAGGCAAATGAAGAGATACGTGCCCTTTCCGTAAAATATGGGCTCGAAGTGAACCCGGAGGATGTGATAGAAAATATCAACGTATCCACACAGCAGCGCGTTGAGATTTTGAAAATGCTTTACAGAGAGGCGGAAATTCTTATCTTTGATGAGCCGACAGCAGTGCTGACGCCTCAGGAGATAGAATTTTTGTTAAAGATAATAAAGGGGCTTCGCGATAACGGCAAGACGATCATCCTGATCACGCATAAGCTGGAGGAAATAAAGCAGGTGGCGGACCGCTGTGCGATATTGAACCGCGGAAAGCTTATCGAGGTTCTGGATGTGGAAAGCACCAGTACGCGCAGGATGGCAAATCTTATGGTCGGCAGGGAGGTAAGCTTCCAGACCGATAAAAAGCCTGCAAAGTTCCGGGACGTGGTGCTGGACGTGCAGCATCTGACGGTAAAGAATCGCGACCATTTTGACGTGGTAAAGGATGTGTCATTCCAGATACACGGAGGAGAGATATTTGCGATAGCAGGCGTGTCCGGAAACGGTCAGGTAGAGATAGCAGACGCGATAGCAGGGCTTTTGAAGGTACATGATGGAAAGGTAATCCTGAACGGAAAGGACATTACGGATGAGTCTATCCGCAGACGGACGCTGGACGGGATTTCCTATATTCCTGAGGACCGGCAGAATGTCGGGCTGGTAATGGACTTTACTCTGTCGGAGAACATGGGGCTGAAAGGGTATTTTAAAGAGCCTTTTTCCAAAAAGGGCATTTTGAATACAAAGGAATTTGACTCCTATGCGAACAGGCTGATAGAGGAATATGACGTTCGTAGCAGTCAGGGCAATAGGACTGTGGTACGTTCCATGAGCGGCGGTAATCAGCAGAAGGCTATCATCGCAAGAGAGATAGAGCAGAACAGCCCGCTGATGATATTTGTGCAGCCCACAAGAGGTCTGGATATTGGTGCGATAGAGAATATCCATCGGCAGATAATCGGAGAGCGCGACAAGGGAAAGGCGGTTCTTTTAATATCGCTTGAGCTGGATGAGATAATGAACTGTGCGGATACCATCGGAGTCATCTATAACGGTCAGATACAGAAGATAGCTCCTGCCGATACGCTGACGGCAAATCAGGTCGGAGAATTTATGATGGGGGTAAAGCAGCATGGATAAGAAAAAAGACAGAAAAAGCATCATGAAAAAACTGCTCGGAAATCCCCGGACGCAGAACGTGGCCATTCCGATATTTACGATACTTCTGGCGCTTATTGCAGGCGCTGTCGTATTCCTGCTTTTGGGAAAGAATCCGCTGAGCGCTTATTATAATCTGCTTCAGGGCTGCGGTATCGCACCGAAAGCGTCTTATGCCGGGCATAAGAGTATGCTGACAGATTTTATGAACTTTTTAAGCTATCTGACGCCGATGATATTTGCTGCGCTTGCGGTTGCGGTCGCACTTCGGGCGGGGCTGTTTAATATCGGTGTATCGGGGCAGATGCTTGCGGCAGGTTTTGTTGCATCTATTACAGTCGGTTACAGCTCGCTTTCAGCTCCGATAGCTAAGCCGCTCGTAGTCCTGATAGGTATTATTGTCGGCGCTCTGGTCGGAGGGCTGATAGGATTTTTGAAATACCGGTTTAACATCAATGAAGTTGTGAGCTCTATCATGCTGAATTATATTTTACAGTATGTATGCAGCTTTTTCATTAACACGTATTTTGTGGACCCGGTGTCCAGACAGTCCAAGGCTATCGGTGCGGCGAGCCGGCTGACTCTGGCAGACACTGTAGTCGGAGACTTAAAGATGGATATTCCGCTTGGTATCATTCTGGCGCTCGCAGCAGTGGCGTTTGTTCAGTTCCTGATGAAAAAGACGGTGTTGGGTTATGAAATGAAAGCGGTTGGATTTTCCGGCGGTGCTTCCAGGTATGCAGGCATCAATGTAGGAAAAAATATCGTTATAACGATGGCGATATCCGGGGCTCTGGCAGGACTTGCAGGTGTAACCTATTATCTCGGATATTTTGCATCTATCCGTCCCAGAGTGCTCTGCGATACGGGTTTTGATGCGATAGCGGTTGCCCTTCTGGGGAATTCCAATCCGGTCGGAATTATCTTTTCGTCCTTCCTGATAACGATGATAGATAAGGGGAGCACTTACATGAGCTCAACGGCAGGCGTTCAGGCAGAGGTGGCGGACGTTATTACAGGCGCTATCCTGTTGTTCTGTGCGTGTACCGCATTTATCAAATATCGTGTGGCACGAATGGATGAGAGCAGAAAGGAGGACAAGAAACAGTGAATACAGTTATCATCGACGGTCTATCTTTTGCCCTTCCTCTTTTTATCATGGCGATCGGAGGTATCTACTCTGAGAAGAGCGGCGTGACGAATCTGGCGCTGGAAGGCCTGCAGGGGTTCGGAGCGTTTACAGGGGCGCTGGCGGCTGTGCTCGTAGCGGGGCAGTTTGCAGGAAATTCGAGCGTTCCTTTTTATATCGCCATGCTCTTTGCCGTTATCGGAGGAACGCTGTTTTCTCTGATCCATGCTCTTTTATGTATTAAATTCCGGGCGAATATGGTCATCAGCGGCGTTGTGATAAATATTCTTGCGATGGCAATGACATCCTTTTTGACAAAGCAGATAAATTCGGCGGTATTCGGAGCGGCAAGTGATAAGTTTGTACTTGGTGTATCAAACAGGATCACGATTCCGGGACTTTCCCGGATTCCGGTGCTGGGAGCGGTATTTACGAATATTTATCCTTTTGAGATCGTTATTATCGTGGTAGCTTTTATTGCATGGTTTGTTATGTATAAGACGAGATTCGGTCTGCATCTGCGCGCCTGCGGCGACAATCCGCACGCGGTGGATGCGGCAGGTATCGAGGTAGGGCGTGTACGTCTGGCGGCAGTCATGATATCAGGCGCGTTGTCCGGTCTTGGCGGTATCTGTTTTGCCTATTCTATCTCTGCGAACTTTTCAGGCGCGATATATGTTGGATACGGTTATCTGGCTATCGCGGCGCTGATATTCGGAAACTGGCGCATTCTGCCGACACTGGGTGCCTGCCTGCTGTTTGGTTTTGCCCGTTCCGGCGGTTATAAGCTCGTGCAGATAATGGCGATGCCGTCCAGTTATCAGGATCTTGTGATGATACTGCCATATGTGCTGACGCTCGTGCTGCTCATATTTTTCTCGAAGCATAATCGTGCGCCGAAAGCGCTGGGCGTAATATATGATAAGGGTGCAAGATAACATACAAAAAATGGGAAAAGGCATGTTTCCGGTACAGAGTGTGTATCGGGATCATGCCTTTTTTATTTCATAGGAAAATGCGTCCTATGAAATAAAAAATGCTCCGCAGGATCGCACTGCGGCGGAAAGGAAAATGTCGCTTACGCGACCCGCCGCAGGCGGTGCATCCTGCAGAGCAGGATGCTTTTTTATACGAGAGGAAAATTTCTTTCCGATTCTATAAAAATACAATTATGAGATGAGCGCAGGGGGCTTATACCGGACGGTCTGGAAATCCGGGAAAATAGGCGGGAGGCACTGCGCCGGGGATAAGGATGCCGGGAACATCGTCAAAAATCCCGGATTCGGAAGGCGTTTCGTCATTTTTGGCTACCGGATTGACCCCGTCGGGGGAAAGAACGGTATTGTCAGCCATATCGGAAGGCTTTTCTGAATCGTTTCCGGAAAAGATAGATTTAAATTGTGGGTTGTCTGAATACATGATAAACATCCTCCTTTTTTCGGATTGCTATTGACATGTGTTTGCTGAAAAACTTATAGTGTTATTGTTGCCGGAAAAAATAAGATAATACGGCGTAAAACAGAAAGGATTTATCATGAACGAACAGATATTGACTGAAGAAATGCTGAAATTTATCGAAGAAAGCCCTACCGCGTTCCATGCTGCGGCAAATGTGGAGAAGCTTTTGCAGGAGGAAGGGTTTGTGCGGATAGAGGAGCTTGGTGCAGAAGGGATACAGCCGGGCGGCCGTTATTACACGGTGCAGAACGGTTCTGCTGTGATCGCGGCGCGGATTCCGGAAAACGGGGGAAAAGGATTCAGGATAGCGGCAAGTCACAGCGATTCCCCGTGCTTTAAGCTCAAGGAGGTGCCGGAGCAGAAGGTAGAAGGCAAATATGTGAAGCTCAATACAGAGCGCTATGGCGGCATGATACTGAGCACATGGCTGGACCGCCCTCTTTCCGCAGCAGGACGCGTTTTTGTAAAGAACGGAGAAGGAGAGGTGGAACAGCGCCTTGTAAACTTCCGAAAAGACCTTTTGGTGATACCGAATGTAGCAGTGCATTTTAACAGGGAGATCAATGACGGGTTTAAATATAACCCTCAGACGGATATGGCGCCTCTGATGGGAATGGATCAGGAGATGACGGTTCTGGGATTGTGCGCGAAGGAACTGGGGATTTCTGAGGAGGATGTGCTCGGCAGCGACCTGTATGTATATAACCGCGACAAGGGCAGGGTGATGGGAGCGGACGATTCCCTGATAGGCTCTCCGAGGCTGGACGACCTGCAGTGCGCGTATGCGACTCTGACAGGATTTTTGAAGTCGGATCCGAAAGAGTATGTCAGCGTTTATGCGCTGTTTGATAACGAGGAAGTGGGAAGCGGCACAAAACAGGGTGCGGATTCAACCTTGTTGGAGGAATTTCTGGAAATCCTTTTGGAAGACCGCCATATGAATGGGATTCAGAAGCGGAAATTTTATCAGAACAGCTTTTTATTGTCGGCGGATAACGGTCATGCGGTTCATCCGAATCATCCTGAAAAATCCGACCCGACCAACCGTCCTTATATCAACGGCGGGGTGGTATTAAAGTATAATGGAAGTCAGCGCTACACAACGGACGGTTTTTCGGCGGCTGTAGTGAGGGATGTATGCAGAACGTGGGATATCCCGCTGCAGACATTTGCAAACCGGTCTGACATGGCGGGCGGTTCAACGCTTGGAAATATTTCTACCGCTCATGTTTCCATTCCGTCGGCGGATGTGGGGCTGGCACAGCTTGCCATGCATTCCGCGTTTGAAACGGCGGGAGTAAAGGATACGGCTGCGTTGGAGGCATTAGCAGAGCATTTATTTGTCTGAATCGCTGAAAAAATAAAAGTTATTGCATTATAATTGGATAAAATATATAATTATTTCTATACAGAAGGCAGAATAAAAACAGCTATTTTGCCTGCGTCGTCCGATAACTGCCAAAGGCACGATGATTTCGCGTGGAGAGGGATGCGGAAGAAAGGGGCTGGAGTATGGAAAACAAAGTGATGAAATTTTATTCAAAAGCAGGAAACAATATTATTCTGCGTGCGATTCCGGGACACTTTGCGACGAGTCATTCCCATATCAATTATTATGTGGATATGACAGGCTTAAAAACAAGGCGGAGCGAGGCTTGTGCAGTGGCGCAGGCGTTCGTTCAGCGCTTTCCGGTGGAGACGGTCGTGGATACGATAGTGTGCATGGACGGCAGCGAGGTGATAGGGGCGTATATGGCGGAGGAGCTGGAAAGAGGTAATTTCCCGAACCAGAATATGCACCAGACCGTATACGTGGTGACTCCTGAATTCAATATCAATAATCAGATGCTTTTCAGGGATAATCTGGTAAGCGCCATCAAAGGCAAAAATATTGTGCTGCTGATGGCAACGGCAACGACAGGGCTGACAATGAACAGAAGTCTGGAATGTATTGATTATTACGGCGGTAATGTACAACAGATATGCTGCGTTTTTTCGGCCATCGACCAGATAAACGGGCACAAGGTTGAGTCTATCTTCACGACGGACGATGTGCCGGGATATCAGGCATACGACGCATTTGCGTGTCCATATTGTAAAAATAAGCAGAAGCTGGACGCAATGGTAAACGGATACGGATATTCCAAATTATAAAGATGATACAAATAAAGATTTGCTCATGATAATAGAAAGTGCGCCGGGCGCGCTTTCTATTATTTTATAGGAAGGGCGGAAAGGAATGATGATGGAACTTGCAATTTTGGACTATATTCAGGAATTTATGCGCTGCAGCTTTCTGGATATGCTGATGCCGGCGGTCACAGCGCTCGGCAATTATGGTATTCTGTGGATAGCGCTTTCAGCGCTGCTTTTGTGCTTTCCCAAAACGCGCAGGATAGGGATTGTGATGTCAGTGAGCCTGATCATAGAGATTATTTTGTGCAACGTGATATTGAAGCCGGCAGCAGCGCGGGTAAGACCGTTTGATGTAAATACGGGGATTCAGCTTTTGATAAGGGCGCCGAAGGATTTTTCCTTTCCGTCAGGGCATACAGGGGCGTCGTTTGCAGCAGCTGCAGCGCTGTTTTTTGCAGGGAGCAGGGCATGGATACCGGCGGGGGCGCTGGCTGTGCTCATTGGCTTTTCGCGGCTGTATTTATATGTTCATTATCCGACTGACGTGCTTGGAGGCGCGCTTTTGGGTATTGCAGCAGGATGGCTTGCGTGCAGGCTGACCGGATGGAAGGCAAAGGGCTGATAAAGAGCGGGGACAGCGCATAAGATAAAAAAACGCTTATGGAGAGCGAATATGGAATCAGAGAAGCTGGAAGATATTTTGCAGCTGAGCCTTTTGTCTACGGAGAGGCAGAGAGAGCGTTCAGGAGTTTTGAATGTGGGAGTCCTGGAAGGCGGCACGGTACGGGAACTGATAATCAAATACAGCGGGAGCCTGGAGGGGCTTCGGAAACAGGGAATAGAGGTCGAGGAACTGCTTGCGGGCTATGCGGTAGTGAGGCTGCCGGAAGAACAGGTCGGGAGCCTTACGGATTTTCCCGAGGTGGAATATGTGGAAATGCCGAAAAATCTGCAGACGGGGCTGTACGAGGCGAAGCGGGTAAGCTGCATTCTGCCGCTGACACAGGGGAGTGCGACCGGAGGAAGGCTGAGCGGTCGGGGAGTCCTGGTGGCGGTGCTGGATTCAGGGATAGATTTTTTTTTGCCGGATTTCCGCAATGCAGATGGGAGCAGCCGTATCGTCTTTTTGTGGGATCAGGAGCTGGAACGGGAATTTTCCAAGGAGGAGCTCGACAGGGCGTTGGCAGAGCAAAGCAGGGAAGCAGCTTATGAAAAGATTCCGAGCATCGATCGCTCGGGGCACGGGACGGCAGTGGCGGCGATAGCGGCTGGCTCAAATCCGTCGGAGCTTTTGCGCGGCGCTGCTCCGGAGGCAGAGCTGCTGGTGGTAAAGCTTTCGCAGAAGCAGAACGGATATCCCCATACGCTCCAGCTGATGCAGGCGGTAACATGGGCGCTGACAAAGGCGCAGCTTTTGCAGATGCCGGTAGCGGTCAACATCAGCTTTGGCAACAGCTACGGCCCTCATGACGGTTCTTCTTTGCTGACACGCTTTTTAGATAATGCGGCAGAGAGCGGGCGGACAGTCATCTGCGTCGGGAGCGGAAATGAAGGAGCGGCGGGCGGACATTTTTCGGCGAGGCTTTTGGAGGGAGAGGAGCAGACTGCCGAGCTTGTGGTGGGAGAATATGAAAGGACGCTGAGCATCCAGCTTTGGAAAGACTATGCGGATGAGGTAGATGTGCGTCTGATATCGCCGTCGGGGCAGACAGCTGCGGTGCAGTATGGGACAAAGGGGCGGATTGATGTGATGTTGGGGCAGACGGAGGTGTTGGTCTATGCGGGACAGCCATCGCCGTATTCTGTGCGGCAGGAGATCTTTTTTGATATGCTGGCAGTGGATGAGTTTGTGGAGGCGGGAATCTGGAAGGTAAGCATGAGACCGAAAAAAATTGTTTCCGGAGCAGTTCAGATGTATCTGCCGGGAGCGGAGAGCCGGTCTGCTGATACGAGATTTGTCCGCCCCGACGCAGAGCTGACGCTGACGATTCCGTCTACGGCGCAGAAAGTCATTACAGTGGGGGCAATGCAGCCTTACTATGAGGCATATGCGGACTTTTCCGGGAGAGGTGAGAGGATGTCGGCGCTAAACAGGCTGGTATTTTCTGAGACGAAGCCGGATCTGACTGCGCCCGGTGTGGAAATACTTGTTCCGGCGGCGGGAGGCGGCAGCAGGCGCGTGACCGGAACTTCATTCTCGACGCCGCTCGTGACCGGGGCAGCGGCGCTTTTGATGGAATGGGGAATCGTGCAGGAAAACGACAGGTATCTGTATGGAGAGAAGGTGAAGGCGTATCTGAGGAGAGGGGCGAGGCCGCTGCGGGGGGAGGCGGTATATCCGAATGAGAAGGTCGGGGATAATGATATTATAGTGTTAAGTTAGTGAGAAGCCAGTAAAATCAAGGGGTTTCACTGATTTTGTCCAGTTTGAAATTTACTGTGGAAACAGTAAATCAGAATAAAAATGAACTGATTTTTATTCTGAATGGGGAAAATAAGAAGACTTGACACTAAAATATCATAAAAGAAAAAAATGGATTTCAAGTATATTTCATTTCATCAATTCTGATTCATTCTGTATTTTAGTGTAAAATTATTTTCCTTTATTGTAACCTATATTTTCGCATATGGAAAGGGGCTGATTTGTTTTTTTACGGATGTCATAAAGTAGCATGGACAGGCAGTTATGGATATTATCCAGAGGTGATATCTGTGACTGCCTGTATCAAAAATAATGCGGATATTTCGCATTTGGACAGGAGAGCAGAAAAATATAAGAAAATAAATCTGACAGGAGAGAAAAGAGAATGGGAAAGGTTTTGGGAGTCGTAAACAGGAAGGGCGGCGTCGGCAAGACCACAACAGCTACGACATTGTCTTATCTGTTGGCAAAGGCAGGACTGAAGATTGCCCTGATTGATTTTGATGGACAACGGCATACGACAAAATTATGCGGAGTGACTGCGCCGGAAAAACTTTCGGTAACAATTTATGATATTTTAAAAGGAATTGTGTTAAATGAAGGAGTTCCTGAAAAAGAGTCATACATTATAAAAACAGAAGCAGGTGTGGATTTGGTCCCTGCAAATAATAAACTGGATAATTTTGATAAACTGATGTGTGATACGGATTTTGCAGAATACAAGCTGAAGGAATTTGTGGATACCATGAAGGGGCAGTATGATTACATTATGATTGACGGGATGCCGAAGATGGGGACGGCAATGATAAACGTCATGATATGCTGTGACAGTCTTATCATTCCGGTACAGTCTGAGGCGCTGGCAGTAGAGGGAATGGCTGAATTTTTAAGGGCCTTCCACCGGATTAAAAATTATGCGAACAGCCGGTTGGAAATTGAAGGGATTTTGATCACGATGGACAGCGAGCGGACGAGAGTATCGAAGCATGTAAAAGCACAGCTGCAGCAGACGTTTGGGGATAAGGTGAAAATTTTTGAGAACAGTATTCCGCGGTCGGTAAAAGTTCCGGAGGCGGTTGAATACGGCATGACGATTTGCGAGTATGAGCCGGATAATCCGGCGGCAAGGGCTTATGAAAGAGTTGCAAAGGAGTTGATTCAGAATGACGGTAAAGGCGGCGAAGAGGGAGGCAAAAAGCACATTGCTTGATACGGCGCTGGACGGTATGGAAGACCTCTTTGATTTCAAAATAAAGGAAGAGGAAAATAATACCGGAAATGATAATGTAGTCGGGATTAGGGAAATGGAATTTTCGGAAATGGAACCATTTCCCAACCATAAGTTTAAGCTTTATACCGGACAGCGGCTTCAGGATATGGTAGACAGCATCAGGGAGTTCGGGATTTTAGAGCCCCTTATCGTATGGAAACATGATGGGAAAAATATCATTTTAAGCGGACATAACAGGCAAAACGCAGGGAAGCTGGCAGGGCTTACCAGAGGACCGGTTGTTATCAAAGAAAATCTCACATATGAAGATGCAGTTCTGATTGCAACAGAGAGCAATCTGCGTCAGCGTTCTTTTGGGGATTTGAGTCCATCCGAAAAGGCGTTTTGTTTGAAGCAGCATTATGATGCCATTAAACGACAGGGGAAAAGAACCGATTTATTAAAAGAGCTTGATGAGCTTGTTGGGCGGCATGAAAATGGGGAAAAAATAACTTCTTTGGGAAACCCAAAAAAGTCAGATGCAGGGGCTGCGGTCAGTGAGGAATACGGATTAAGTAAAGACCGCATCGCACGGTATCTCAGGATAGCAACGCTGATTTCTCCATTGCTTGATTGTCTGGATTTAAAACTCATTGGTTTTGAAGCTGCATATGATATTTCCTTTGTACAGGAAGAATTACAGCAGGTAATTGCAGAGCTGCTTGTAAATGATAAATGCCGCATGGATACAAAAAAGGCATCTGCCATGCATGCAGCTGCAAAGGAGGGGAGGCTGACAGAAGAGATGATATGGCAAATTTTGGTCGGAGGAAAAGACAGGATTCCTAAACCGGGGCATTTAAAAACAATACGAATTAAGGAAAATGTGTTGCGTCGATTTTTCTCGGAAGAACTGAGTCAACGCCAGATTGAAGATACTGTGATAAAAGCACTGGAATATTATTTTGACCGAAAAGAGGAAAAAAGCTGATGTAACAGCGTTGGGGTAGGCTGTTTTATTATGAATATACAGGAAGGAGGGGACAGTTATGCAGCAGATTCATTTTGAGTATTTTAGGGGAATGGAAGCGGAACAGTATAGTTTTTACCGGATACCTAAAGTGCTGTTTACGAATGGGCATTTCAGATCCCTGTCCTGTGAAGCAAAGGTTTTATATGGACTGATGCTGGACCGCATGGGATTAAGCATAAAAAATCAATGGCTGGATGAAGAAAACCGGGTATACATTATTTTTACCGTAGAAGAAATCATGGAACTTCTAGGATGTGCAAGACAGAAGGCAGTTAAAAGTCTCGCGGAGCTTGGAACGGAAAAAGGAATCGGTCTGATTGAAAAACGGAGACTCGGACTTGGAAAGCCAAATGTGATTTATGTCAAGCAGATTCAGTTTGAGGAAGCAGGTGAAGCAGGCAAAGGGGAAATAGAGCGCGAAATTCCTTTAAATACAAAGAAGTATGAAAATCAAACTTCAGGAAGTATGAAATATAGACTTCAAGAAGTTCGAAAATCAAACTTCAGTGAGTATGAAAATCAAACTTCCAGAAGTATGGAAAACAAAATACCAGAAGTACGAAAATCAAACGGTAATAATACTGATATTAATAATACTGATTTTAATGATACTAAGAATATCTTATCTATCTTATCAGGGGGCGGCGGGATAGACAGGATGGAGATTTATCGTCAGAACATCAGAGAAAACATAGGGTATCAAAATTTTCTCGAAGCCGGATATGACTGCGAAATAGTCGATGAACTGGTGGAACTGATGGTGGAAGTCATGTTGGTCCCGGATGAAAAAAAGATTCGGATCGCAGGTCTGGATAAACCTGCGGCTGAAGTAAAAATGCGGTTTATGAAATTGGAGCACTCCCACATGGAATATGTCCTGATGTGCCTGAAACAGAATCATACAAAGGTTGGAAATATCCGGGCGTATTTATTAACAGTACTTTATAATGCATCTTTAACGATTGGAAATTACTACCAGGCGGAAGCAAATTATGATATTGGTGAGACGCATTTTTATGACAAACATAATTGTATTAAAACATAGCAGAAAATTTTTGAATTTTCAAATTTCAGGGTTGTTCTGATGTCTCCTGTATGTAAAAGCCATGTATGGCAAATTTACAAAGGAGGAGTTTGATAATGGGGAAAGACGGGATTGTTGTAAAAAAATGTGAAGGGGAGCAGAATGAAAAATATCATGACATTGCAGCGCTGTTTGCGATTTACAGGCAGGTAACATGGCAGATGCAGGCAAAGCTGATGCAGGTAAAGAGACGATTTAATAAAGAGTATGGTACGGATGTGGACAGCTTTTTGGAATCCATTTATGAAGCCGGGATGGACCTGAATGAGGATGATGCAAATATTAAGCTGAAGGTTGAGGCAATACAGACCTCTAATAATTTTCTGAAAATGATAGACGACGCCGTAGAAGTAGTACATAAATACCATCCAAGAGGAGAAAAGTATTACTGGGTTCTCTACTACACATATCTTTCCCCGCATCAGGCAGAAAATGTTTCAGAGATTCTGGATCATCTGGAGGGGAAATTCCCGATTCTGGGGCGGATAAACCGGACAACATATTTCCGGTGGAAGAATGAGGCCTTTGGGGAAATCCGGAATATCCTCTGGGGATATGAAGAGGAGGGACGGAAGGTGCTTGAATATTTTCAGCAGAACTGGAAGGCAGAATAAGCAAAATCATTGACGATGGCTTGAAAGAGATTTATCTGAATGGGAAAGCGGATGATGGGAGTATACAGGCGGCGCTGATGCAGAATTTTATTTTAGAAGATGTGTCAGATGAACGTTTTCCGGAAGTGAGCAGACGTTTTTAAGAGTGAAAGCATGAAAAAATATGGAATCATCTTCTTGTAATCAGGAGATTCCTTGATATACTCTCATAGAATGCGAGGATGAAGGGAAAATAAAAATAGGAGAAAAAGAAAAATGAAATAAAAAATAGAAATATTTTATATCTAATTTTCGATTCGTGTTGACTTTTGACTCAAATCTACACTATACTAATATCATATGACTGTACGCCCTACATACAGCGGGGAAAGGAAGAATTATCATGAGCAATGTAATTGTCCGAATTGAGAGCATTGAGATTAAAAATTTCAAAAATGTTGGTTTTGGATGCCTTGATTTTGAAAACTCCAAAAATAAACGAAAGGCAAGTATTCTTGGCTTATATGGTCAGAATGGTTCTGGTAAAACTGCCCTGATTGATGCTTTAGAACTGCTTCGCCTTTCTCTTTCCGGTCGGGCGATTCCTGCTTATTTTGCAGATTATATCAATGTAGATAGCGATTTTTCAACCCTCAAATATGGCTTTAAGGTCAGCAACGAACAAGATGGCAGTGTCTACTCTGTCTTTTATGAAGTGAGCCTTCGACGAGAATTTAACCAGATTGAGCATAATACTGAGCTGACTTCGGTTGAAGAAACCTACAAAGCGGTGCTGTTTGATGAAGTGCTTTCCTACTCCTACGAATGCGGAGATGATAAAGTTCGTCTTTCTCCCGTTATTGATACGAGAACTTCGGAAGATATAGTTTTTCTTCCTGCAACAAAGTATCAGATAATCATTGGAAAGGATAGAGAGACTACAACGAATCTCTTAGTAGCCAAGCAGCTTGCATACACAACATCTCGCTCCTTTATTTTCTCGAGAGAGCTGTTGAATGTACTCCGTAAAAACTGTAAAGAGGCTTATCACCTATTTCTGGTCGAGAGTCTTGTGCATTTTGGTAACTTTCAGCTCTTTGTAATCAATACGACAAATGCCGGTCTCATTAGTATGAATGCTCTTCCTCTGGCATTCAATTATGCTGAGAACGGAAAAGCATCCATTGGCAATATCCTGATTAAGCTAAATGAGCCGTCTCTGATTCCAGAAGCTGCGTTGAATGTCGTTCATAAGGTTATTGATTGCATGAATGTGGTTTTGCCGCAGCTTGTTCCGGGACTTACAATCAGCGTAAAGGATATGGGATATCAGCTTTACCCGAATGGCACACCGGGCTGCCGCATTCAGCTCATGTCCAACAAGAACAGCAGAGAAATCCCGCTGCAATATGAATCTGAGGGTATCAAGAAGCTGATTTCGATTTTGCAGCTTTTGATTGTAATCTACAATAAGCCCTCGATGACAGTTGCCATAGATGAGTTGGATGCCGGTGTCTTTGAATATCTGCTTGGAGAGATTCTGCGGATCATTTCGGAAAAAGGAAAAGGACAGCTCGTATTCACCTCACATAATCTGCGTCCACTGGAAACTCTGGACAAGAGCTTTATTGCCTTTACGACCACAAACCCTGACAACCGCTATATTCGCATGAGCAATGTAAAAACAACGAATAACCTTCGTGACTTCTATTATCGTGACATCGTACTTGGTGAACAGAAGGAACCTGTATACGAGCCGACAAATAACAGTGAGATCGCGATGGCATTCAGAGAGGCAGGTAATCCAGATGCCTCGTAAGAAAATAGTTTTTATCATCGTTGAAGGTCCTTCTGACGAAGATGCACTTGGCGTTCTGTTAAACCGCATTTATGACAGCAAGGCAGTTTATGTATATGTCATGCACTGCGATATTACGACTGAACGGGATGTAAATCCAAGCAATATCGTTTCAAAAATTGGTAGTCTCGTCAAGAGCTATGCAAACCAGAAGTTTAAGTCCACGGATTTCAGTCAGATTATTCATATTACTGATACGGACGGAGCATTTATTCCCAATGATGCAGTTGTTGAAGATGATACGGCTGCAAATCCCATCTACTCTGAAACTGAAATTCGAACGCAGCAAAAAGCAGGAATTGAAGATCGAAATCGCCGTAAGCGAGAAAATCTGAATAAGCTCTCCTCAACCTCAAAGGTCTGGAGTATACCGTATCAGATTTACTATATGTCCTGTAATCTGGATCACGCACTCTACGGGAAACTGAACACTACTGATGATGAGAAAGAACGCGATTCCTTTGCATTTGCCAAAAGATACAAAGAGAATATTCCAGGCTTTATCAGTTATATCAGTGAGTCGGATTTCTCTGTTGTTGAAAACTACCCTCAGTCATGGCAGTTCATCCGAGAGGGGTTACATTCGCTTGAGCGTCACACCAACTTCGGACTTTGCTTTAAGACAGAAAGCACCGATTTGGATACCATCCTCGATACAAAAAAATAAACATTATACAGCATAATCCCCGTTATTGCACTGTGCACAGTAGAATGGGGATACCAATAGAACAGATTGCCCGCATCGTAAAAACACCTGTGGAAACTGTGAGTCAATGGACAGAGCAGCAAACAGAAAATTGATGAAAGAAAAACAAGGCTTGTACCGATTGGTATGAGCCTTTTGGCAACAAGTGAATGTAGTGGATGTTCAAAAAGTAAGGATATGTCTACGAGTGAAAAGAACATAAAATACAAAAGAAATATTGACAGTAACCTTAAAAGCTGTATAATAATATTAACAGAACCCACCACGCCTCTGATTTTCATGCGCAACCCGGTGGGACTTTTTTATTCATGGAGGATTGATGTATCAGTATCCAAAACAAATATTGACAATAGAACAGCAAGTGCAATCTTATATAGATGCAGAAATGGAAATTACATCTTGTGAAGATGTAAAGAAGGCACTAAAATCTGTTGGATTTTATCGTTTGCGTGGATATTCATTCCATTTATATGATAATACTTCAAAGAAGTATGTTCCGGGAACGAGGTTTGAAGATATTTTAAAGTTGTATCAATTTGATCAGGAATTATCTGCCTTAGTTTTTTCAATGATTTCTAAGATTGAGGTGGCTTTGAGAGTACGATTAGTGGAATCGTTACTCATACACGAAGAACCACTTGTTTTGCAGGATTCATCGATTTTTAAAGAGAAAAAACTGTATTGGCAGAATATGTCTATAGTAGCGTCAGAAATTGCTCGTTCTAATGATGTGTTTATCAAACATAATTTTGATAATCATGATGGAGAGGTGCCTGTATGGGCGGCTGTTGAGGTTCTTTCATTTGGTACGCTATCGAAGATAATTAAGAATTTGAAAACAGGTACTGGAAGTTCGTATTCTATATTGGCAGCTAATTACCAATATAAATCGAAAAAAGGAAATTTGGTAAACCCATCACAGAAAATGCTTGCTTCATGGATACAGGGCGTTTCAGTATTACGTAATATGTGTGCTCATAATTCCAGAATTTACAATCGCACAATACATACGACACCGGAAATTCTGGATGTAGATAAAATCACACCACCGCCGGTACATAACGGTTTGTATCAAATCCTATTGGCTATGAAATATCTGCGTTCATCCGATGAGGAATGGACAGTATTTGTTGATGCTTTTGATAAGTTGATTCAAAACAATATTGGTGTAGTCAGTCTTACAGCAATGAATCTTCCATTGGATTGGAAAGCACATTTAAGTGTATAAATGCAGCAGAACTGCATAAAATAGTAAAGCAGACCTAACCAAGCTTTTGGCTCAAACCGGTTAGGCTTTCGGCGAGGTGTTACGATAAGCACTTCGCCATTTTTTATGGTATAATATTCTGGAATAAGTAAGTTGATTCAGGAGGAGCCTATGAAAATCCTAAATTTTGAATCAAAATTTCCGTATCAACGAAAGGCTGATAAGCAAATTTGCTACACTGCTATTTTTCAAAAATACAAAAATTTAGTGTATGTAGAATGGAAGATGAGAAAGAAGCATCCTAAAAAAGACTCCTGTGCAACCTCCATGAAATTGACCTGTAAGCAGGGAGCTTATATAATGGTAACATCAGTTCTGTGTACGGCAGATGCCGTTGGGAGCCGCAGGACTGAAAGAGGAAGGGCAGTCAGGCAGAGCGTCTGGCTGCTTTTTAGTTATGGCAATAGAATCAAGAGCATGTTCTGTTGCATTAGGAAAGGAGGGATGAGAAATCAGGAGAGAAAAAAAGAATCAGGAACCTGCCCGAAGGCAGGGGAGCGCGGCGTGGGTGCCGCGCTTTTTGTTTGCAGCTTTTTGGGCGAGGATAGGCGCAGTCATGGCAGGAGCAGGAAATGCCCTGGGGATGGTAATGGCAGAGGAGGCACAAGGAGGCGGCGGTCTGTTTGAGCAGGCAGAGTCCGCTATGCATACCGTATATACAGATATATTGGGAATTGCAACGATGGCGGCAGTAGTATGCGCGGCGGTATGTCTGTTTTTGATGTATTTTTCCAGAAATGGCAGAACGGTGGATGAAAGTCGGTCATGGCTGAAACGGATTGTCGTATGTTGGATCACGCTGATGCTGCTGGGGGCAATCGCCACATATTTCCAGGGCGTTGTGGCAGAAAATCAATATCAAGTATAGGTTAAGAGCCGGAGCTCCCCCGGCAGGAAGGAGTAAAAAATGACATGGCTGTTGGAACTGCTGTTTGACAGCCTCAGGACAATGCTGGCTCAGTTTGTGGTAGACCTTATGGATACGGTGACCGGGGTTTTTACGGATTTGATGTGCTGTGACCTGTCGTTATTTGAGGAGCTCTTTTCAGTAGCGAGTCAGCTTTATGAAAATGCGCTGATGCCTTTTTCTATAGCACTTTTGGCAATGATCTGTGTATGGCAGCTGTTTAAGACGATGTTTGGTAGGGTGGGAACCGGTGCTGAGGAGCCGGTAGAACTAATCGGCAGGAGCGCACTGTGCCTGTTTTGTATCGTATACAGCAAAAGAATTGTGGACTACTTGCTTTTGCTGGCAGGGACTCCATATCAGTGGATTGTGGGAAGCCATGTGGAGATTGGTTCCTTTTCTGGATTTGTATCGGCGGCAGAACAGGCGGCAGCTCCCCTTGGGCTGGACAGGCTGAGTCTTCAGCTTTTGCTTCTGGTGATGCAGCTCGTCGTGGCATGGAATTATTTTAAACTGCTGTATGTGGTGGCGGAGCGGTATGTATTGCTGGGGATATTTTCCTATACTGCTCCGCTGGCATTTGCAACGGGAGGGGCGAAGGCGACCAACCAGATTCTTGCGAACTGGTCGAAGGCATTTGGCGGGCAGATTGTTTTGATCTTACTGGATGGATGGGGGCTGAAGATGTTTTTGGCCGCTTATGGGAATCTGTTAGCCAGCAGGCATGGTTTTACCCGTTTTTTTGTAGGATGTATGTGTCTGGTGGGATTTTCAAAGATTATGCAGAAACTGGATTCCTATCTGGCATCGCTGGGAGCGAATCTGGGACGTACGAATACCGGGATGAGCGGTGTGGCTGCAGCGGTAATGGCAGGCAGGCTGGCAGGTCAGGCAGGGAAAGCTGTTTTCGGACAGGCAGCTGCAGTTGGTTCCGGCAGTCCGAACGGAGGCAGGGAAGGGTTTGCAGGACCGCAGTCGGAAAGCAGCGGTGTAGTGGAAGGACAGCCAATCCCGATGCAGTCAGAACAAGACAGGACAGGCGGAAGTCAGGAAGCATTTCAGGCAAATCCGGGCGCGCAGGGAATGTCAGGGACTTTTTCCGGAACAGGCGTGAAACACGAATCTGGAGAAGCAGAGACAGAAGCTGACAGGAGAAACCATACCGGAAAAGAGACGGGGGAAGGCAGAAAGGCAGAACGGGAAGCGCAGGACGAAGCTGGTCATCATGTTGCATCGGGCGGAATCGCGCAGGAGGGAACCGGTGCCTACGATACGGGTATGGCTTCCTGTGAAGAAGAAACTGCAAGTATGGAAGAAGAACGGGAAGCGCTGGAAGCAGCGGCAATGGCATGGGAACAGGAGATGCCGGAGGATGCGGCAGCTTATGATACCGGTATGATGTCCATACAAGAAGAAGCTGATATACCTGATGCAGAAGAAGGTGCTCTATCACAGAATCCAGACATGGGCACGATTCAGCAGGAAGGGACAGGATTTGACAGGCAGGAAGGATATATGCCGGAAGAAAGCCGGGAGCAGGGTACAGAGGCAGAACAGCCGGAAAGTCTTGAAAACAGGGGAAATGGCAGCGTGGAAGCAGGAGCCATAAGTTATGGGAAATCTCGGAACAGAGAAAATATCACGTTGTCAGCCGGAGAAAATCAGGGAATGGGTACAGAGGCTGTAAATCCGGGCGCAGCGGCAGCTGTGGGGTTCGTGGATGCGGAAACAGCGGGAACAGGTAGCATCCAGCATAAGCTCCGGTCTGGGATAGGAGAATCGCCTGAACGGATTTCAGGAAAGCCCCACGGAAGGCGGAAAGGAGGAACGCAAGAGCGAGGCAGCATGGTGGAAAGTCCGGAAGGGGTCAGCGGCGAAAGCATCGGGATGGATATAGGAAAGTCTGGACAGTCGGCGGAGCGGTTCGTACAAAACGGAAAGCTGTATCTGGATGCAGAGCGGTATGAAGCGCCGGAGATTCCTTATCGCATGGAAAGCCGATATGGCGGGACATATTATACGGTACCGCAGAGTGCTGCGGAAGGAAGGATAGAGGCAAGCCTGCGGGAGGACGGTTCAGTCAGATATCAGAAAAACAGCGGGAGCGGATGGGAACCGAAACGGAAAGAGGAACATCCGGAACAACAGGGACAGGAGGATGGTCATGGAAGATAACCGGGAAAATCAGCCATTAGAGCAGTCAGCCGGGGCTGCTTTGCAGGCAGCACATACTGTCCGTGGGGCACTCAAAGCTGGAAAGGCAGCTGGAGGGATGGCTGCCGGGACAGCGGCGGGAGGTCCGCTGGGTGCAGTGGTAGGATTTGTGGTATCCCGGAAAAATTTCTGGCGTGCGGCGGTCACTCTATTTTTGCTTGTGATATTATTCCCGGTGATCATCGTGAACCTGTTCGGCATCCTGCTGGCACGTGGAGGCATGGGGGATGCGGAAAGTTATGTGCGGCAGGCAAAAGAAGCAGAAGTAATCCAGTTGAAAGAACGGATATTGGAACTGGGACAGGAAGAACCGGAAACTTTTGCTGCGTTGTTTGAAGTTCTTAGGAAAGAAAATGAGCAGCGGAGGATGGAAATCCGGGAAGATTATGAAAGTAATTATGCAGGACTGGAGCGGTATGAATTGGAACTTGCAGATGAATATGAGACCCTGTTTCTTCCAGCCTACGCAGAATATCTGGCAGTATTGTTTGCAGAAAACTGGAACGGGAGTCAGATACGTTCTTTTTTACAGAAGGGGACAGTAGATTTATACAGCACGGATTTAAACAGTCCCTATGAGGAGTATTTTCATTTGGCGGAAGAAATTTACGGGGTGGATTCTGCCCTGTTAAAAGCGGTAGCAAAGGTGGAGTCTGATTTTACACCGGACGCGGTATCTTCTGCCGGGGCAGTGGGAATCATGCAGCTGATGCCCGGGACGGCACAAAGCCTTGGGGTATTAGACCCTTATGACCCGAAACAAAACATCCTGGGCGGGGCAAGGTATCTGGCAGATAGCCTGACTATTTTCGGGGGATATCCGGACGGGATGGAACTGGCAGTAGCATCGTACCATTCGGGTATTGCAGCAGTCAGGCGTGCAGGGTACCGGATTCCGAGGGCATCAGAAGATTATGTGGAAAAAGTCATGGGATATGTGGATAAGTCTGAGAGCGGGAGTTTGACACCGGGACGAGAGGACCAGAAAGAAGGCAGCCGAAAAAGTATGAAGATGTTCCTGAACGAAGTCTATGGGCGTAAGGAGGCGATGTTTTCATGGACTCGTGGGGAAATCCGGGAGGAGGAGCGGACGATACAGAAATGGTATCAGGATGGGGATGAGATTTCTGAAGAAGAGTATCGCCGTTTGCAGAAGGAAGGAGAAGACGGTCTGTCGGAGGAGTCTTTTGAGGAAAACTGGTATGTGGTGCCTTACCGGATCGTAACGCTTTTAGAAGCAGAAAGGAAAATGTTTGATACATCGTATTCGTATCGGCAGGTGACAACGCCGAAGCGTTTTCTTCAGGTGCTGGAAATGTTGAAATTTTTGGCAGAAAATGATGATCCGGAAGCTTTTTGGGAGACATTTGGATGGAAGGAGCTGGTGGATGGCGGGGATGCCTATGAAAGCAGCTGCGATGCAGATATCTGGACAGAGGGAGAGAGCATCGTTTATGATACAGTCCCGGAACGGACGGTATCCTATTATAACCAGACAGAAGAACCGTGGGCGCAGGTCCGGTTTTCCGGGACGACTATACGCTCATCCGGGTGCGGTCCGGTATGTATGGCGATGGTGGTGAGTACCCTGACCGGACAGACAGTAACCCCTGCACAGGTGGCGGAATTTACTGAAGAGAGTGGACTATACGTACCGGGGCGTGGGACAAGCCATAGTCTGCCGTCTATGGCGGCAGGGCATTGGGGACTTTCTGTAAGGCGCGTCCATAAAAGCCGTATGGAGGAAGTAAAGTATGCGCTGCAGGAAGGTGCCCTGGCAGTGGTGATCTGTAAGGAATACAGTATCACGGGAAGTGGAAGCGGGCATTATATCGTGCTTACGGGGGTAACACGGGAAGGGTATTTTACCATTGCGGACCCGGCAAGCCGGGAACGGAGCGGCAGGCTTTACAGCGTGGATACGATTCGTTCCTATGCGCGTGATCTGGAGGCAGGGAGTATCTGGCTGGTCAGCATGTAAAAAGGGAGGAGGGAATGCAGGAGATGAAGAGAAAAGCCCTGGCGCGTGTTTGGGCTGTTGTTGGATTGGCAGTATGGCTTGCCGGACAGTGTGTTGGCAGCGCCTATGCAGCGGGCAGTATCGACCAGGAATATGCGGATACGAGGCAGAGGGAGTGTGTCCTGGCAGTACGGGCAGATGTGTTTGAGGGATTTTTGGGGGAAGTGGAGGTTGTTTTGGAGGATTCGTTTGGAGAAGCAGAAAACTGTATCCTGTCACCGGAAAACCGGTATGCCAGAAACTTAAAAGTGGCGGAAGGAAGTTACCGTCTAATGTCCGTGAAAGCGGGAATGGGAGGACAGGAGTATGAGGTGAAAAAAATGTCCTCTGCCCTGCATACAAAGCCGGGAGAGGTTGAAGTCTGCCGTCTCGTGGTAACGGAATACCGGATTTTAGAAGAAGTTATGGAAACAGAGAAAGTACAGGAAAATCCGGGAGATTATGCAGAGGATGGACAGGGCATGGAAACAGAGGGGAGGATAACAACAGAAATGGAGGAAAACAGGATGGAACAGAACAGGCCGTTGATAGGAAAGAAGATGACAATATTTTTGTGGCTGGCAGCTTTCGGGGCTGCGGCAGGATACTGGTATATTCGGTACGGGAGAAAAAAGTATGGACGATGAGGGACGGATGGTATTTGAAATACCCATGAATTTTGCGGTGGAGGGTACCATGCTGGGCGGCAGGATACGGAGCAGAAACTTATTAGAGACAGTACTTATACTAATTTTACTGGTGCAGCCCCTTTGGGGGCTGCCGCTTGCAGGAAAGACAAAGGTTTATCTGGCAGTGCTTTTTGTACTGCCGCTGTGCATCCTGTCGGCAATAGGGGTATTCGGGGAAAGTCTGTCGGCATTCCTGATGTCGGTCCTTTACCATTACCGGACCAGGCGGGTATGGGGAAAACCAACGGCGCAGGATGAGATGGAACAGATGTACAGGGAAAGGAAAAAAGATGCAGGAAAAAAGGAAAAAGTCAGCGTTGGGGAAAGAGGACCGGCTGCAGGAGGCAGAACTGTTAAAAAAACTGCGGGGGGAAAAATGGAGAGGACAGGTAGAGAACGCTGCAAAAAAGGCAGGGGATATCAGAAAACGGCTCGGAAGGGGAAAGGCTGAGGCGGGGAGGCAGGAAAGGGGGCGGACGCTCCCTTATACACTGTCCGCTCTGTTGATTCCGGTCAAAAAAATCAGCCGGGGGATTATTTTTACAACAGACGGACGGTACTTAAAGATTGTGGAGATATTGCCGGTCAATTTCCTGATGCGCAGCAATAAGGAGCAGAGATTTATCATACAGGGGTTTTTGCAGTGGCTGAAGGTTTCGCCGTGCAGGTTTCAGATACGCACTGTAGCGCAAAAAGCAGAAATGGGAGAGTATCTGGAAAAAATCGACAGGGAGATAGCTCAGGAAGAGAATGCTCTGTGCAGGAAGCTGCAGGAGGATTATAAAAGGCTTCTTCGGGAAGTGGGCTTAAAGGAAGCCATTTCCAGACGCTTTTTTTTAGTTCTGGAATATGACGGTGACAGGCAGGACGCCGGGGAGGAAGGAGAGGCGGAAATCTGTGCAGCCCTCGATAATATGGCGCAGACGGTACAGAAATATATGGGGAATTGTGGAAATGAAGTAATCTGTCCGGCAGAACCTACGCAGTTTACGATGGAGCTTTTATATCAGCTTTTAAATAGGGAGTCCAGCAGGGACGTATCTTTTGGAGAACGTGTCAGACAGGTAGTGGAATGGCATCTGGCGCAAGGGGAGGAAAATCCGGATAAAGAGATATCTGTGGCAGAATATTTTGCGCCCGGGGTGCTGGACCTGACCCATGCAGGATATTTTGTGATGGATGGGCTTTATTATGGATGCCTTGTAGTCCCCGGGACAAAATACCGGCTTCAGAATCCTGCCGGATGGACTTCTTTTTTAGTCAACGCAGGGGAGGGGATTGATATCGACTTTTTCTTTTTCCGGCAGGATAAACAAAGGAGCATGGAGCGGCTCGGAAGACAGATACGGCTCAATCGTTCCAAGCTGCAGGATGTGTCGGATACCCAGTCGGGGTTTGATGACCTGGCGGATTCCATCCGTTCGGGGCTGTATCTGCGTCGTGGGCTTTCCGGGACGGAAGACCTGTATTATCTGTCCATCCTGATAACAGTGACAGCGTATTCGGAAAAAGGGCTTGTCTGGCGGATACGGGAGCTGCGCAAGATGTTAGCGGCGAGGGACATGGACGCAGCGCCATGCTATTTTAAGCAGGAGCAGGCATTTGTTTCTACGCTCCCTCTTTTGGCATTGGAAGGGGACCTGTATGAAAAGGCGCGCAGGAATCTGCTGACCTATGGGGCTGCCGGATGCTATCCGTTTTCTGCTTTTGAAATTTCGGATTCGGACGGCATTTTTTTAGGGGTCAACCGGACAAACCGCTCTCTTGTGCTGATCGACCAGTTCTGCTCCCGGAAATATTCCAATGCGAACATGGTGATATGGGGGACATCCGGGGCGGGAAAGACCTTCCTGCTCCAGCTGATCGCGTTGAGGATGCGCAGGAAAGGGATTCCTGTGTATCTGATCGTGCCGGACAAGGGGCATGAGTTCGTGCGGGCGTGTAAAAATATCGACGGTACCTATATCCAGATATCGGCATCGTCTGACCAGAGGATAAATGTAATGGAAATATGGAAAACGCAGGGAGAAACAGAAAAGGTACTGGACGGGCAGGAGGGCGGTTCAGCGCTGGCGGCAAAGATACAGGACCTGCACCTGTTCTTTTCCTTGTTGGTCCCAGATATGAGCTATGAGGAAAAGCAGCTTCTGGATGAGGCGATGGTAGCGGCATATAGGGAAAAGGGGATTGAGCGGGATAATCGGAGCCTTTACTTGGAGGGGACGAGGAAATATAAGGAAATGCCGGTGTTGGGCGACCTGCACAGGCATCTTCTTAAAAGGAGAGAGACCGCCAGGATTGCGAATATCTTAAACCGGATGGTGGAAGGGTCCGGAGCAGGGTTTAACGGGCAGACCAACGTAGATTTGGACAATCGGTATGTCGTGCTGGATGTATCGCAGTTGTCCGGTGACCTGAGGGTACCGGGAATGTTTATGGCGGTATTGTTTGTATGGGCGAGGGCGAGAGAGGACCGGACGCAGAAAAAGGCGGTAGTCATGGATGAACTGTGGCGGCTGATAGGAGCAGCGGGCAATCCGATGGTCGCAGAATATATCCTGGAGATATTCAAGGTTATCCGGGGATACGGAGGAGCAGCTGTGGCGGCCAGTCAGGATACAAATGACTACCTGTCCATGGAGGGAGGCAGGTATGGCAGGGGTATCTTAAATAACAGTAAATTTAAAGTAATGATGAACATGGAACATGAGGATGCCTTGAAAGTGCAGGAACTTCTGCATCTTTCAGATGCTGAGACAGCGGCGGTGACCCACTATGAGAGGGGGAACGGGCTTTTGTCTGTTAATGGGACGAATGTTTCGGTGGACTTTAAGGCAAGCCGTTTGGAGACAGAATTGATCACCACGGACCGGCAGGAGCTGGAAGCGCTGAAAAAACGGCTTGTACAGGAAGGCAGGAACGGAAGCTGCATGGTGGAATAGGGAAAAGGAAGGGATACTGGGATATGGAGAAACAGATTTATCATTTACTGCGGCAGTTTGGGGTGCTGAGACGCACCCAGCTGGATGCTTTTTTTCCGGGGAAGGAAAAGGCTGTCCGTAAAGCGATACGGAAACTGTGCCAGAGGCAGGATATCTATGTGAACGGCCTAACAGGATTTGTGGCGGTCAATGAGGCGGCATACAAGAAGAAGGATGACGGGATGCTGGAAGCATTATGGGTACTGGCGGAATTAAAAAAGCGAGGGCTTGCAGAACAGTTTTTTCAGGCGGGGAAGGAGGAGTACCCGATACGGATTGTGGTGATCGGGCGTAAGGAGATGTATGACATCCTGTATGTGGGGATGGAGGAGGAGCTTTTGGCAGAAAGTGTGCTGAAGCGGATATATTTGCCGGATTGCAAACATCTGGTGGCGGTACGGGACCTGAAGGCGGTGCGGACGCTGCCGGCAGGACAGATATTTGCGATAGGGCATGTAAAACCGGACGGGGAGGTAGTATTTTATGATGCAGGAGAATAAAGACAGTAAGGCAGTCAGGATGGAGGAACGGATCAAGGGGGCAGGAGAATTGTCAGGAAGATTGGGACAGATGCTCATGGAAGCAGGTGAGATGGGAAGGTATGGCTGGGACAGCAACGGAAAGACAAGGAGCCGGATATTTAGTGAAAAGCTTCTGGAGGCGGCGGAACTGTCGGACCGGTTAAATGCGAATCTGCGGGAATTGATGGCGGATGCTATGACTGACCGGCAGGTATATGGACGTTATTTAAAGGATATGCCCTGCCTGTGCCGTGTGGAGGTGCAGTATAGAAAAAAGGTGCTTGAAGTATGTCTGCCCGCCCTGCTACCTCACCGTAAGCAGCCGTATGCACAGTTTCTGGAGCGTCCCCTTTCATTGGCGCTGCAGGAATGGTGCAGGATGCAGCGGGAAGAAGGAAAAGCGTTGCCAAGGTTCGGGCAGGCGGTGTTGTGTTTTGAACACTGTTATACCGCAGGCTGTGTGCGGGATCATGATAATGTGGAAGCAAAGCAGGTCCAGGACCTGCTTTCCCTGTTTTTTCTGGAGGGGGATGACGGCATGCATCTGGACTTGTACCATACCAGCCGGCAGGACGTAAAAAACAGGACAAAGCTTTTCCTGATGGAAAAAGAACATTTTCCGGAATGGATTATGGAGCGCATCTGGTAGCAGATGGCATGAAAAAAGCCTTATCTTATCAAAAAGGAAGAGAATTCCGGTATCGAAAAAATACAAAAAAACGGGAAAGGGTTTTCGATAGGAAAAAAAGAGGGAAAATCCCGGAAATATGCGGCTCCCGGGCAGAAGTGTGGCCGGATTGAGCACCCAGGTATGGAATTTGCCGGGTATGGATGGAGGAAAAAGCAGGAATGGAAGGGACAAAAGAACAGAAGGCGACACAGTCAGACCGGTTGCTCCTTGCAATAGGGGTATGCCGGGAGCTGCCGTATGAGTTGGCAGCACAGGTCACAGGGAGTGCATCTTATGCGGCTGCATTGATTACGAAACTGAAAAGGGAAGGAATGATTGGCTGCCGCAGCCGGGACGGATTAAAAGGATATGTGCTGTATGAAAAGGGGAGGAGATATCTGATGGAGAACTATCCAAAGCAGGCAGGGGGATTGTTTTTGGATGGGGGAGGGACGGTCAAGACAGAACCGGAAAAACGGCTGCGGCTTCATCGGATGGCATATGCCTGGGTATGGCTTTACCGGATGGGGACAGATATGTTCGGTGAAGTATCTCTTTTATATCCCGGCATTTCCCATATTGTCCCGGGAAAATACCTGACGGCGGGGGAAGTAAAGCGGGCGCTGCCAAAGGAAGCTTTAGGTTCCAGGTGCTGTGGCATTCTGACCCTACCGGAACGGGCATGGTGTATATATCATACGCTGGATCGGCGGATGAAATGGTCGGGGAAAACAGAATGGACCTTTCGGATGCGGGCAGCCCGATTTTTGTACGGAAGCGGGGAGAGCGACAGGATGCAGGCAATTTTTTTGGCAGATGGGATGGAACTTCTGCCGCTGCTTTTAGAAGGGGACCGGGGAATCAAAAACCAGTTGTTTTCTTTGGATGATACCTATGAAAAGGTATGCCTGCTCCCGACCATTCCGGAGGCAGCTTTGCAATACCGGTTGCTGTGTGAGGAAAATCTGGAAAAGAAGCTGAAAAAGCTGGTACAGCAAGCGGCAGGGGAAGAGGTGGTCTGCCTCTGGATGTTAGACCTGTGGGAAATCAGAAGGTTTGCATTTCAGACAGGCTGTCGGGGCGGCAGGGGAGTCTGTTTCGATTATCAGGCAAAGATGCTGGAAAATTGTGTAGGGAGAGAATCGCTGCTGGTACTGGATGAAAAAAAAGTGAAGGCACAACTGGGACGTTTGGAAAAAGAAGGAGGGGGAAGATGACAGAAGACAAAAGAAAGATAGCAGCGGGAATCAGTGTGGCGGTTCTGATTTTGTGGTATGTGGCAGGAGCGCTCACGAATTTTGCCAGCTCCGGAATCTTAAGCTTTCATCCCTTTGTCTGTCTGGCAGCCGGGCTGAGCAGGGCAGGGGTGCGGTGTATTCTGCTTCTTGTTTTGCTCCTTGGGGCGCTTGCTATGGGAATCAGTCTAAAAGGCAGGGAAGGGATTGCAGGGGAAGACCGGGAGCGGAATTTTTCCTATTCCCGGCAGGGCACCTATGGGACAGCAGGGTTCATGCAGGGAAAAGAGCGTAAGGAGGTGCTGGCTGCAGATCCGGATGTACGTCAGGTCAGGGGGACGATTCTGGGGACAGATCCGGAGAGCGGGGCGGTGCTCAGCCTGCCGGAGGACAGCCCGTTAAACAGAAACTTTGCGGTCTGCGGCAGCCAGGGCTCCATGAAATCCCGCGCCATTGCCCGCAATATGATTATCCAGTGCGCGAAACGGGGCGAAAGCATGGTCCTGACAGATTCCAAATCGGAGCTATATGAGGATACTGTGGCATATTTAGAGGAGGAAGGTTATCAGGTTCGTCAGTATAACCTGCTTCAGCAGGAATGCTCGGATGCCTGGGACTGTCTCGGGGAAATAGAAGGGGGATATATCGACGTGTTCGTAGACACGATTATCCGTAACACAACAGATAAGTTCGACCATTTTTATGACAATGTGGAAATGGACCTCTTAAAAGCCCTATGCCTGTATGTGTATGAGGAATATCCGGAAGGAAAGAGAAAGTTAAAGGAAGCTTATAACCTGCTCGTCTATAACAGTATTGAGAAGCTAGATGCAATCTTTGAAAACCTTCCGGTGGAGCATCCGGCGCGGGGGCCGTACCAGCTGTTTGCAAAGGCAGAAAAAGTAAAGGGGAATGCGGTATTGGGACTGGGGACCCGGCTCCAGATATTCCAGAACCGGCAGATTCAGACGATAACCAGTGAAAATGAAATCGACCTCACCCTGCCAGGCCAACAAAAATGCGCTTATTTTTGTATCACCTCAGACCAGGACAGCACGTATGATATGCTTGCGACGCTGTTTATTTCTTTTTTGTTCATCAAGTTGGTGCGGTTTGCGGATATGCAGCCGGACCGGAGGCTCCCGGTGCCGGTGCTGATGATTTTGGACGAGTTCCCAAACATCGGTGTGATCAAGTCTTTTAACCGTCGGTTGGCATCTGCACGGAGCAGACAGATTGGGATTGCGATGTTTTTCCAGAATATCCCGCAGCTGCAGAACCGTTATCCTGATACGGAATGGGAGGAGCTGCTGGGCGGTTGTGACACTTCAATCTTTTTGGGGTGTAATGACCTGACGACGGCAACTTATTATTCGGAGCGGTCGGGTGATATCACGGTGGCGGTCAGCTCCATCCGGAAAAGCCTCCAGACCATGCGGGTGACGGATTATGTGCCGGAATATGCAGAATCCTCCAGCGTAGGAAAACGGAAGCTGCTTTTGCCGGATGAGCTTCTGCGTTTTCCGTTAAGCGAAGGACTGGTGATTATCCGAGGGCATCAGGTACTTCGGGTCAAGAAGTTTGATTATACAAAAAACCCGGAGTCTTTGAAATTTCAGCCAAGGAAAGCGGCGGAGCATGTGCCGGAATGGAGAAAGCGGATGGAAATGGCAGGAGGAAAGATGAGAACAGAGAAGGAGGAGGGAATAAAGAATCGAAATCAAGAAGAAGATAGGAAAGAAAACAGACAGGTTCAGATTGAAAAAGAGGAGGAGACAGGAACACGGGAAATGGAGGAGGGAGGAATTCGGATTGAGGATTTATTGTTATAGAGAAGGGGTTTAAAAACCACAGGAACCCGCAATTGAATGTATTATTAAAAAAGTTTTGCGGATATAAACCGCAAAACTAATTGAATATCTGCATGCTTTACGGTATAATATTTACAAATGGAGGTGGTAACGATGATTGACAGACCGTTATATATGGATAAGATTATGGCCTATGTAGATACTCCTTTTGTAAAAATCCTTACCGGGGTGCGACGCTGCGGAAAATCTACCATACTGAAAATGATTATGGAAAGGCTGAAAACGGAACGAAATATTCCGGAAGACCGCATCATAAGCTGCCGTTTTGATTCTATGGAATATGAGGATATGACGGCGAAACAGATCTATACCTTATTGAAAAATCAGCTTTTCGCCACAGAAAAGACCTATTTATTTCTGGACGAGGTTCAGGAAATCAAAGGATGGGAAAAGGTTGTAAATTCTCTGGCGTCCGATTTTGATGTTGACTTGTATATTACAGGTTCCAACTCCAGAATGATGTCGTCTGAAATCGCGACCTATCTTACTGGACGATATGTTTCCTTCCGCATTTTCACTTTGTCTTTTGGCGAATATCTGATGTTTAAAAGTAAATTAGCGAATGTTGGAGAAGCGAAAACAGAACTTGCCAATTATGTTCGACTGGGAGGATTTCCGGCAACGCATTTGCAGGTATATTCTCAGGATGAAATCTATACGATTGTCAGGGATATATACAATTCCACAATCTTTACGGATATTGTAAAGCGGAACCAGATTCGAAAGATTGACCAGTTGGAGCGTGTTGTAAAATATACCTTCAACAATGTCGGCAATACCTTTTCCGCAAAGTCGATTGCGGATTACCTGAAATCAGAACGACGATCCCTTGACAATGAAACCGTTTACAGTTATTTGGATAAGCTGGAAAAGGCGTATCTGCTTCACCGGTGTTCGAGATATGACTTACAGGGCAAGGAAATCCTGAAAACGCAGGAAAAATTTTATCTGGCTGATGTTGCCTTGCGGTACAGTGTTTTAGGCTATAATGCAGACGGTGTTGCCTCCAGCTTGGAAAACATCGTGTATTTGGAGCTTTGCCGACGGGGATATACAGTCAATGTGGGAAAAACCAGTGATGGAGAGATTGATTTTGTAGCAGTCAGACAAAACGAAAAAATTTATGTTCAGGTTACACAAAAGATCAACTCGGATAAGACAGAAAAGCGGGAATATAACCGCTTGCTTGAAATACCGGATAATTACCCCAAATTTGTTCTCACAACAGATGAATTTGCAGGTGGCAACTATGAGGGAATCAAGACAATGCACATAGCGGATTTCCTGCTCAGTACGGAGTATTAACAGCGTACTCCGGATGAAATATATTTTAGAGAATACTCTCCTCGATTTTATCTTTTTTTATGAGTATAATAATATCAAATCACGATTTAGTAAATCACGATTAGATATTTTGAGGTGGTTTTATGTTCTTTGGCAGAGAAAAGAAAAAAAATAATTGTAATCGATGAATTTCCATATATGTGTAAAGGAAATCCAAGTATCCCATCTATTCTGCAGAACTTCTGGGATGCAGATCTGAAAGACAGTAATGTAATAATCATTCTCTGTGGCAGTGCAATGAGTTTTATTGAAAAAGAATTACTCAGAAAAAGATAAGATACTTGCCTTGGGCAATATAAAATTAAATGACATTACCCAAAATCACTTGTGGAAGATACTTCAAAAACAAGTTGGGGATGTGGACGGTGTTTATGAATATCTCGACACCTTAGCAAAATTAACTCCACAAAAAGAAAGAGCAAAATTCTATTGCGCCTTATTTTCTGAATCCGGTTTTGATAAGAAAATCGAAATAGAAGCCGAAAACTCAGATATTATCCGTCTCTACGATCTTAAAACGATTGTAAACTATAATAAACCTGAATTATTCACGGAAAAGCTGTGAATAATTCGGGTTTATAGTTAAAATAAGAAAAAAATTTTTTTATATAAAATATAAAGATTGAATATTGGAGAAAATAGTGGTATGTTAAATAAAAAAGGAGAGAAAAATGCTTTGTCAGTTTTCATTTCAAAATTTTAAATCCTATAAAGAAGAAACAACATTTGATTTTCAGGCGTCTGCGATTCCGGAGTTTGCAGATAGTTTGATCACAAAGGATAAATGCAGTGATCTTTTACCGGTCGGTGTTATATATGGTCCGAATGGGGGAGGAAAAACAAATTTGCTGCAGGCATTGGCCTGCATGATTTCTGCGGTTGTAAAACCAATTCACGATTTGGAGAAAAACCGTAAGAATATGATTATGCAGCAGAAGGTTAGTGCAGAGCCTTTTTTGTATGATTGCGTATCAGCAGAGGAACCATCAGAATTTCAAATTTTCTTCCGTACAGAAAAATATGAGTATCGATATTACTTGGGATTACAGAGAGATGAGGTTTCAGCGGAAATCTTGTATAGAAAGAAAATCGGAGGGAAGAAGCCGGCACATATATTTTATCGGGAAGGGGAAGAAATCAGGCTTGGACTGATGTTGAAGAGAGAAGGGGTAAATACCAGCGTTAATAAGAAGATGCCGTTTTTATCTTTTCTTGCAATTAATTATAATATTCCTGTAATAGCAGAGGTTCAGGAATGGTTTGAATCCTGCATTATCCGTAGTTATGCAAACCCGATAGCAGAAATGCAGATTATGTTTTCGGACAATGACACATTCAAGCAACAGATTCTGTTGTTTTTGAATGATATGGGAATCGATATAACAGATTATCGATTTGATAAAACGGAAAGACAGCTGTATTTAAAACGGAAAATCGAAGAAAAGGAGTATGAATTATCTTTTGAACATGAATCTGATGGTACTAGAAAACTTATCGCTGCCTTGCCTGTTTTATTAGTAGCTTTGCAGGAAGGGCGTCTGGTCATTATCGATGAATTGGACGCTAAACTGCATCCTAAATTACTTCGGTATGTAATTTCTATGTTCAAGAACCCGAAGATTAATAAGCATGGAGCACAGCTTCTTTTTACGTCCCATGATATGGCAACGATGAAGAATACGGTATTCCGTAGGGATGAAATCTGGTTTGCAGCGTTAAATGAAAAACATAGCAGTGAAATTTATTCTCTTTATGAAATCCGCAGGGAAGATAATCAGAGGGTAAATAGTACGGCGGCGTTTGATAAGCAATATCTGGAGGGAAGATATGGGGCAGACCCCTATCTGCAGAACATGCTTAATGGAGGCAATTGGGAATGAGTTTGAAACCGCCTAAGAAAAGTGATCTGAACAAAATGTGGATGAAAGCCAGACAGGATAGACCGAAAAAAATGCAGCCGGAATATCATTTGATTGTGACTGAAGGAACTGATACAGAGCCAGCATACTTTGGGGCAATTCGTGATGTGATCAATAGTCAGTTCAGAGAAAAAATACGGTTGGATGTTTGCGGTGAGGGAGATAATACTATTAATTTGTTCAGAAAAGCAAAACAGAACGTATTAGAGAGTCCGAACGCCTATCGGCATGTTTGGGTAGTTTACGATACAGATGATTTCCCGGCAAAACATATAGATCAGGTAGTGGAATTATGTAAGGAGAACAGCAATGAAGAAACAGAATATCATGCGATATGGTCAAACCAGTGCGTGGAATTGTGGTATCTTCTACATTTTAGCTTTATGCAATCAGATCTTCACAGAACAGAATACTGGCCGAAATTGACGGAACGACTGACAGGGATTGGGGAAGGGGAATATAAAAAGGACAGAAAAGATATGTATCGTATATTGAGACCATATTTGGATTTTGCGATTGCAAATGCGAAACGTCTGGAAGAAATCAATAAAGGGAAAATGCCGTCTAAGGCTGCTCCGGGGACCAAAATATACGAGTTGGTGGAAAAACTGAAGTCGTATCTATAATGGAGTAATCATGGCAGAAATTTATAAATTTAATATCAGGGAATTTGAAAACCCCGACATGGAAAAGCAGATGCTGGAGACAATCAGCAGGGAGAACAGGGATACCTTGAGGAGGATTAAAAACCGGGAATCCTATCTACGCTCTTTGGCGGGAGAAGGGATGATTCGGCAGAAGGCAGCGGAAAAGACGGGGATGCATCCGAAGCAGTTGGTTATCCGGAAAAATGAGTATGGAAAACCTTATTTCTTAAATCTTCCGGAAGTGCATTTTAATATTTCCCATTCCGGGGAATGGATTCTGGGAATCCTTTCAGAGAAAGAATGCGGGATTGATGTGGAACTGGTAAAAGAGGCGCGGATGGATGTTGCGAAGCGCTTTTTTGCAAAGGAAGAGTATGGGCTACTTTTGCAGAAGGAAGGGGAGGAGCGGAGAGCGTTATTTTATGAGCTGTGGACGTTAAAAGAAAGCTATGTGAAATATAAAGGAATGGGACTGGCGCTTCCGTTTCATCAGTTTTGTTTTATGCAGAATAGTAGCGGGTGGGAATTGAAGGGAAAAACAGAGGAGAGTTGCAGATTTTGTGCGGTAGATGTGGCAGCAGGGTATACAGCATACGCCTGTATTGATAAAAAAGACAGATAGCAATGGAAAAAGAATCAGTCGTATGGGTAAAAACTCAGGCGGCTGATTTTTTGTAAAAAGCCATGGTGCGAATATGAAAGCAGTTGTATTAGAAAATGAGAGGACGCTAAGAATATTATTAGGTGTAGTATAAGAGAAAATTTTAGATTTTTCCATTTAAACAATTAATTTTTCCATGAAAAAAGAAATAATAGTAGAAAAGGATATAATTAAAAAATAATTTAATTGCATTGGTTCGGCAACTAGTGGGGATAAAAGATTAATAAGAAAAATAAAAACGTTATATTGATAAAGTATAATTGTTTATGTAAGAAAAAATATATGGTCAATAATTAATGGGAGCGTTTGTAATATTTTGTGTTCAAAATTATAGTTCATATTAGAATATAGAAATGTTTTAGGAGATTGTTATAGTGGAAGATATTTCAAAGGAAAGATTAATAGAATTAATAAGGAATAATATTGTAGATGCTAAATTTCAAGAGTTAGATGAGAAACAAGATATTACCGAGCTTGGAATGGATTCAATTGGTTTTATACAGCTTATTGTAGAAATTGAGGATGAGATAGGGAAAGAAATCCCGGATTCATATCTTTTATTGGAAGAAATGAATACATTGCAAAAAATTTATAATGTAATTTGTTTGATTAGTCAATAGAAGTTATAAAAGTCATAGAAGCTAATATGAAAAATAGAAAGGTTTAAATATATGTCTGTAACTAAGGAATATGTGCAATATTTAAAAATGATAAGAAAGTATAATATATATGATAATGCAAATGAAGAAAATTTTGAATTTAAGTATTATGAGAATTTAGAGAATGATAAAATACGAATGCTAGATTCAAAATTAGATAAAAATTTATTCGAAAATGAATTACTACACATTGAAGCTATTTTGGGATGGTTATTAAAGAATATTACACATTATGGATATAATGATATAGAGGTATCTTACAATATAATAGATATTTTCAAAAGTCACATGGAAAATGGGATTGGGGCAAGTTGCATGATGTTGGCCTTTTGTCTAAGAGATATTCTGGAAGCTTATGGTTATCATGCAAGGGTAATACAGGGATGTCCATTTAATCCGGAAATATTGGATTCACATTGGCTGGTACTCTGGTATAGTTCAGATTTGAGAAAATGGGTTATGCTCGATCCTACATGGGGGGCATATTGTAAAAAAGATGGGGTATTGTTGTCAGCACAGGAAATAAGGGATATGCTTGCAAGGGGCATTGAATTTGATATGTGCATCCAGGCAAAAATTAGTAAGGAATACTATCATTTTTTGTTATGTCGGTATTTATTTCAATTTAATTCGTTTTGTTATAATGGGTTTAATATGTTTGAACATAAAAATCAATATAGGATAAATTTGGCGCCAATCGGTTTCGATGCAGAAAAATACTTTAAGAAAAGATACGAATTGGAAGAACAAAATATAAGGCTTTGGATGAAAAAATATGTTATAAAATATAATAAAAATACGATTTACACAAATGATTGTAATCGATTCTGGAAGAACTACTGAGATGAGGAAATGAATTATGAATAGACAAGAAATTAAATTTTATAAAGAAAATGGTTTTTTTTATAACCCACAACTGCTACAGATGGAAATTACAAATAGATGTCCGTTGAATTGTAGTCAATGTTATAAACCGCCGAATGGTGGAACAGATATAGACATTGATATAGTAAAAGAATTATTATATGATGCTGGAAAATGTGGAATCCGATATTTGATGCTTAATGGTGGAGAACCTTTGATTTATCCGCATTTTATTGAGTTACTTAATTATGCAAAAGAAAATAAAATGCAGGTAGCTTGTGTAACAAGCGGATTTTCTTTGACAGAAAAATATATAGAAGAAATAAAGAAAACTGGATGCTATTTACAATTAAATATTTCATTAAATGGATCCACTAAGGAAATTCATAGTAAATCGCGAGATGGATATGAATACGCTATGAAGGCAATAGAAATATTAAATAGAAATAAATTTCCATTTGATTTTAATTGGGTATCAAGAACGGATAATGTACATGATTTTCCTGCATTGATTCAATTTGCTAAAAAGGTTAATGCAGTTGGAATTACGGTAATTACAACAAAATTGACTTCAGAAGGTGTTTTACAGTCGAGACTATCTACAGAGGATTATCTATTTTTGAAAAAGATATGTGAGAAAGAAGGAAAGTTTATAACAATTCAATACTGCTTTCCTTTTCTTAATAGAATTGTAAATAATTTTAACAAGAATCGAAGCAATCGTTGTCCGAGTGCAATTAGTGTGATGTGTGTGGATGCAGAAGGATATTTTAGACCGTGTGTTCATTTATATAATAGGGAAAAAAGAGAGCTATATGATAACTCAATTCATAATTATTGGATGAATTCTCCAATAATTAATCAAATTAGGAATGCAAGCAACAAAATGTGTGAAAACTGTAATGATTGTATCGATAAAGAAAGATGCAGAACATGTTTTTGCATGAATGCTGAAAATCAGGAGAATTTAAGAATAGGAGATCCTGATTGCCCAATCAAAATGTTAATTAATAGAGAGGCAAAATGATGTATTATAAACCATCAAAATACAATTTAATAACACGAGATTCTGAAAATAATATATTATTAGCGAATACTTTGGAAAATAAATTTGTTAAAATTACTGGAAATAACCGAGAAAATATATTCCAAATACTTGGAGCAAATAGGGTTGAAGAAAGTGTATGTGAAAAATACCCATTTTTGAAAGAATCTAATTTTTTGGTTGAAGAATCAGTAGATGAAAAAAAGGTTGCTGATATAAAGTATAATGAGTTGGTGTATTCAAATAATTTGTTAGAATTAACTATAATTCCAACAGATGCTTGTAATTTTAGATGTCGATATTGTTATCAAGAAGAGCGCATCAATAATGTGATGACAAAAGAAACGGCGAATAGAATATTGTTGTTTCTAAAAAGAAATTGTCGTTTTTATAAAGGGGTTAATATTAATTGGTTTGGTGGAGAACCTCTTTTAGAAAAAGAATTTGTAATATGGTTTATGAAAGAAGCAGGAAAAATATGCAAGGAAGCTAAGGTACCGTTGACCGGATCAATGAGTACAAATGGATATTTGTTAGATGAGGAGTGTTTTAAAGCACTTGTTAAGTGTAAAGTTATTTATTTTCAGATTACGGTTGATGGAACAAAAGAGAGTCATAATTTTCAGAGACCTCATGTGACAGACGTGGATTCTTATCAGAAAATAGTAGATAATTTAAAGGTTATATCTCTGAATGTAAAAGGATATTATAAAATAACTATTCGCATTAATATAACTAAATCAATTGAAAAATATATAGATAATGTTATAGAAAATTTTAAAATCTTTTCAAATAATGATAAGTTTAGAATACATTGGCAATTTGTTCGGGATTTTGGCGGTGAACAGGTACATGCATTGAAAGATGAGATGGTAACAGATTTTGGAGATATAAATCGTTATATTGATTATGCAACAGATAATGGGATAGCAAGTCTGCATGAAATCTACTTTGGTGTTGGAGCAGGGTTATGTGCTGCATGCAAAAATCATTCTTTTATATTAGATCAGGAGGGGAAGGTATTTAAGTGTACATTGGCTATGTATGATAATAGCGCAATAGATAATTGCATTGGATTAATTGATGAAAAAGGAAATATGTTAATTGACAATGCTAAGAATGCAAATTGGATACTCAAGGAAACGAGTGCAGATAAATGTGAAAATTGCTTTTGTTATCCTATATGTTTTCATAAAACCTGTCCTTATGTAAGAATATACAAAAATGAAGATGGATGTTTTTCTGAAAAAAACCGACTTATATATTTCTTACGTGACATGAGTAGAAGAAATTTAATTGATACTATTAAAATATGAGGTGATAAGATGAATGCTTTTAGAGATGATTTGTTATTAAATGCTATGGAAGATAATGGGATTTATATAGAAAATGTTGATGATATGGATGAAGTGTTAATGATTGATTCCATTTCATTTGTTACCTTGATTGTCGATTTGGAAGAAATGTTCAATATCAGTTTTGAAGATGAGGATTTTAAAAAAATAGCAGAAAGCGATGGGATTACCATTCGGATTTTGAAAAATATTATTGAATTTAAACTTGCCAACAACTGATTTTATAATATATTTATGATCTTTAATTTGACGGATTGAAAGGAGACCAGCTATGAAAAGTCAAGCTTAAATTAGCTGGAAATTAATAAATTCTTTT
>ENA-ORSX01000152-ORSX01000152.1-human-gut-metagenome-genome-assembly--contig:-NODE-152-length-83959-cov-8.056398_pt1 | contig 83959 bp, 69 predicted proteins | sample MGYA00241904_ERZ509172 | MGnify/ENA primary metagenome ERZ509172 (study PRJEB26280, sample SAMEA2338795) | human gut metagenome | biome: human gut; feature: human-associated habitat; material: faeces... | reverse complement strand
GCCGAAGGTGGGTTCGATAATTGGGGTGAAGTCGTAACAAGGTAGCCGTTCGAGAACGAGCGGCTGGATCACCTCCTTTCTAAGGAGAACTCAAGTAGTCTGAGGGCTATTTGTAGTGTCCTAAGGTCAGACGTTGGGTGCGGGGTGTCGGCTTACGTTGTTTAATTTAGAGGGCGCACGCCCTGGAGATGGATGGGGGTATAGCTCAGCTGGGAGAGCACCTGCTTTGCAAGCAGGGGGTCAACGGTTCGATCCCGTTAGTCTCCACCAAGCACTTGCGCGTTTACAAAAATTCTTTTAAAATAAAGAGTTTCTGCGAGCGCGCAGCATTTTTCGCTGTGTGTTTTTTGTTCTTTAAAAATTTGGAAAAGAAGTAAAGCGTTCAGTCAACGGTTTGCCGGTGTTGATGAGACACGGGCGAGCGTAACGTTGATTGGAACGGGTTGTGATTGCATTCAAAAGAGTTTCAAATCGATCTTCATTGAACGAGAAAACAAACTCAAGAGAAACAGCGCGTTACTGTCACTCGAAAATCTTGCAGGCAAAAGGCTGCAGGGTTATAGGATCAAGTGACTAAGTGTATGTGGTGGATGCCTTGGCGATCACAGGCGATGAAGGACGTAGTAGCTTGCGATAAGCTGCGGGGAGCCGGCAAACGGGCATTGATCCGCAGATTTCCGAATGGGGGAACCCACCGACGTAGGTCGGTATCACGCACTGAATACATAGGTGCGTGAGGCGAACGGAGCGAACTGAAACATCTAAGTAGCTCCAGGAAAAGAAATCAACCGAGATTGCGAAAGTAGCGGCGAGCGAAATTGCAGCAGCCCAGTGTTCTGATAGCACGAACGACAGCAGAAGGGTCTGGAAAGGCCTGCTATAGAGGGTGATAGCCCCGTATGCGAAATCGGACGTGTGGTACTAAGGAACCGATAAGTAGGGCGGGACACGTGACATCCTGTCTGAAGATGGGGGGACCATCCTCCAAGGCTAAATACTCGTGATCGACCGATAGTGAACCAGTACTGTGAAGGAAAGGCGAAAAGAACCCCGGGAGGGGAGTGAAATAGAACCTGAAACCGCATACATACAAACAGTAGGAGCCCCTGCAGTGGGGTGACTGCGTACCTTTTGCATAATGGGTCAGCGACTTACGTTTTGTGGCGAGCTTAACCGAGTAGGGGAGGCGTAGCGAAAGCGAGTTCGAATAGAGCGAAGAGTCTCAAGGCGTAGACCCGAAACCAGATGAGCTATCCATGGCCAGGTTGAAGGTGTGGTAACACACACTGGAGGACCGAACCGACTAGTGTTGCAAAATTAGCGGATGAGCTGTGGATAGGGGTGAAAGGCTTAACAAATCTGGAGATAGCTGGTTCTCCCCGAAAACTATTGAGGTAGTGCCTCGTGTATTGCTCCAGGGGGTAGAGCACTGTTATGGCTAGGGGGACATGGCGTCTTACCAAACCATGGCAAACTCCGAATACTTGGAAGTAAGAGCACGGGAGACAGAGCACCGGGTGCTAACGTCCGGACTCAAGAGGGAAACAACCCAGACCGCCGTTTAAGGTCCCAAATATTGACTAAGTGGAAAACGAAGTGTGAAGGCTAAGACAGTCAGGAAGTTGGCTTAGAAGCAGCCATCCTTCAAAGAAAGCGTAATAGCTCACTGATCGAGTCCTCATGCGCGGAAGATGTAACGGGGCTAAGTCAATAACCGAAAGCGCGGATTTGCATGAAAGTGCAAGTGGTAGGGGAGCGTTCTGTAAGCCTGCGAAGGTGGTTCGAGAGGACTGCTGGAGGTATCAGAAGTGCGAATGCTGACATGAGTAACGTTAAAGCGGGTGAAAAGCCCGCTCGCCGTAAGCCCAAGGTTTCCTGCTCTACGTTCATCGGAGCAGGGTGAGTCGGCCCCTAAGGCCAGGCTGAGAAGCGTAGTCGATGGGAAGCAGATTAATATTTCTGCACCATGTGCAAGTGCGATGGGGGGACGGAGTGCGAAAGATCATCCGGGTGTTGGATGTCCCGGTTTGTGAGTGTAGAAGGCCGACAGGCAAATCCGTCGGCGGATCTTCGAGACAAAGCATCGAGGTTCTACGGAACCGAAGTGATCGGAAGTGCTTCCAGGAAAAGCCTCTAAGCTTCAGCTTGTACATGACCGTACCGTAAACCGACACTGGTGGGCGAGTTGAATATACTCAGGCGCTTGAGAGAACTCGGGAGAAGGAACTCGGCAAATTGACACCGTAACTTCGGGATAAGGTGTGCCTTTGTAGCGTGAAGAGAGAAACACTCGGAGCGTGAAGAGGCCTCAGAGAATCGGTGGCTGCAACTGTTTATTAAAAACACAGCACTCTGCAAAGACGAAAGTCGACGTATAGGGTGTGATGCCTGCCCGGTGCTGGAAGATTAAGTGATGGGGTGAGAGCTCCTGATCGAAGTCCCAGTAAACGGCGGCCGTAACTATAACGGTCCTAAGGTAGCGAAATTCCTTGTCGGGTAAGTTCCGACCTGCACGAATGGCATAATGATGGCCACACTGTCTCCTCCCGAGACTCAGTGAAGTTGAAATGTTTGTGATGATGCAATCTCCCCGCGGCTAGACGGAAAGACCCCATGAACCTTTACTGTAGCTTTGCATTGGACTTTGAACCGATTTGTGTAGGATAGGCGGGAGGCAGAGAAAGCGCAACGCCAGTTGTGCCGGAGCCGACGTTGAAATACCGCCCTGATTTGTTTGAGGTTCTAACCGCGACCCGTGAGCCGGGTCCGGGACCGTGCATGGCAGGCAGTTTGACTGGGGCGGTCTCCTCCTAAAGGGTAACGGAGGAGTACAAAGGTACGCTAGGTACGGTCGGAAATCGTGCTGATAGTGCAAAGGCAAAAGCGTGCTTGACTGCGAGACCGACAAGTCGAGCAGATGCGAAAGCAGGTCTTAGTGATCCGGTGGCTCTGTATGGAAGGGCCATCGCTCAACGGATAAAAGGTACTCTGGGGATAACAGGCTGATACCGCCCAAGAGTTCATATCGACGGCGGTGTTTGGCACCTCGATGTCGGCTCATCTCATCCTGGGGCTGTAGCCGGTCCCAAGGGTATGGCTGTTCGCCATTTAAAGAGGTACGTGAGCTGGGTTTAAAACGTCGTGAGACAGTTTGGTCCCTATCTGCCGTGGGCGCTGGAAGATTGACGGGGGCTGCTCCTAGTACGAGAGGACCGGAGTGGACGCACCTCTGGTGTACCGGTTGTCACGCCAGTGGCATCGCCGGGTAGCTATGTGCGGAAGAGATAACCGCTGAAAGCATCTAAGCGGGAAACTTGCCTGAAGATAAGTCTTCCCGGAGGCTGGACCTCCCTGAAGAGTCGTTCGAGACCAGGACGTTGATAGGTCGGGTGTGTAAGCGTTGTGAGACGTTTAGCTAACCGATACTAATTGCTCGTGAGGCTTGATCCTATAACCGTGCTGCTTGAAGTTTGCAAGGACGAACTCGGGTAGATGAAGAGAAAGGATTGGAGCTCGAAAAAGAAAAGTGATTGCGAGCCCGAAGCTTTGCTTCTTAGCCAAAGAATTCGACGAGTTGATCGGATAGGATCAACGAGTCAAAGCCTTTGCCTGGCGGCCATACCGAAGTGGTCCCACTCCTTCCCATTCCGAACAGGACAGTGAAACGCTTCAGGGCCGATGATAGTTGGTTGTATTTCCAGTGAAAGTAGGTCACTGCCAGGCTAAATCATTAAAGCGAACCCCCGTTGGAGTCCCTCCTTCGGGGGTTTCGTCTGTTTGTGCGGCATGAATTTTCAGACCCTGTCCAGACGGAGTCTTTTCTTGAGAGAAAACAACATGTCTGAGGAAACCAAACCGGCTCGCCGGCAATACCGTCGTACCACGGAACGCCGCCAGGAGATTCTGGTTGCAGTCGTGCAGCTGTTGTCGGATCCTGATAGCACCGGTGTCACGACGAAAGACATTGCCCGCTACCTTGGGTTGGCAGACGGCGCGCTTTATCGCCATTTTTCCGGCAAGGCCGAGATCCTTCAGGAACTGATCGGTTTTTGCGATGATTCTTTCGAGCGTATGTTCGATGAAATCAACGCCGAAGCGGAAGTGACGATGGTGACGCGTGCCATGGTGAAGGCTCGTGCTCTGCTGTTGTTTGCGGAAGCCAACTGCGGTCTGACTCGTCTTCTGACTGGTGAAGCGCTTTCTTCGGAGGGGCAGCAAGTGCGTGAAGCAATGCTGGCCTGTTTGGAAAAGGCCGAGAAGGCTCTTTGCTCGAGTCTGCAGCTTGCGGTGGTGCAGCGCGAGGTTCCCAACAGTGAGGATCCGGCCGTGCGCGCGCGCCTCATCATGAGCTACGTGCAGGGACGTTGGGCTCGGTTCGTGGCTTCGGGCTTTGAAGAAAAGCCTACGGCCGATTGGCCCCAGGCACAGGCGGTTTTGTTCGGCGGCCTGCTTGCTTCTTAATCTGCTGATAATTGTTGTTAACGGCTTTGTTACATATGAAATGGCGACGTTTTTGCTTAAATGAGCGACGACGCTATAGCCAAAAATTCGATTAAGTCCTTGAATTTGTTTGGATTATTGCGTTTTGAAGCGAAGTTCAATAGGAGTGGATTCTTAAGTTTGTCCTAAGACAGTGTGAAGAAAGGTCTATGGGCTTCATTCTTTGTTTACAAACGGTTGCTTCACACTAGATTTCTTTGCACATAGGACAAATATCCATATGTACTATTCAAGGCACACATCGATCTCCTTAGTTTGGTCATTGTAACTGTGATCAAATGCTTTGGGCCGGGATTAGAGACAAGATCCCGGCCCGTTTTTTTGTCCTCCGTCTGCGCACTGATTCTGCGGAAGTGGCAGAATCCGACAGTTGACAGAATTTTTTTGCCCGACTTCGGATGTTTTTGAGTTGGTTGAGCAATCTGCGCTGTAGCGCAATACTTTTCTTCGCGACTTTTGTTCTTTTGTTTAACGCCGCCGGCGTTCATGCGGCGAGCGACGTGAGTCGCGCGCATGATCGTCCCCTGCGGCTGGCGATCGTCAATACCTACGGTCAGATTCTCTCGGACATGTATTACGGCGAATCGCTCAAAAAGATTCGCGAGGCGATTGCGCCGCGTCCGCTGGAGATTCGTATCTACGGGCCGGATACTTTTCTGGACGCCGCTCGCAGCAATCAGTTTGACATGTCCATCGCCTCCTACGGGCTAACGAGCATCATGCTGCGTCAAACCGGAGGCGCGCGTGTTTTGACCGCCGTCAACAATCGCTTTCCCAACCCCTATGCCGGCAACGGTGCGGCCATTATCGTTCGCTCGGATAGAAAGGACATCAATACCTTTGAAGACTTGCCGGGAAAATCGCTTGGGGTGATGAGCATCACTGCGTTTGCGGGCTGGCAGGTGCCGATGGCCGAACTCACATCGATGGGTATTGACGTCAAGAGCGCCTTTCGCGACATCAAGGTCGTGGGCGAGCCGATGACTCAGATTCTCGATCTGGTCTACAGGGGCGAGGCTGACGTAGGTTTTGTTGTCAACTGTCTGTTAGAGGACGTTCAGGCGCTTGGCAAGTACAAGGAAGAAGACTTCAAGGTGATCGGCGACCGAGGATTGCGCTCAGGCAGCAGCTGCAAGCATTCCACTCGACTTTATCCCAACTGGTCGTTTTCCATTAAGCCGCAGATGAGTCCGGACGAGTCCAAGGCTGTCGTGATGGCGCTGCTGTCGATCCCCGCCTCAGAAGACATCTCCGTGCACTGGACATTGACTCCCGACGGCACGGGGGCCGATGCCGTTTTTCAGCAGCTGAACCTTCCTTATGCTGAAGCCTACGGTCTGCGTGATCTGCTGCTTGAATACTCCGGCGTGGCTTTTGGTGTTCTGGCCGTTGGTTTGGTGCTCGTCGTTAACATTGTGGTGCTCACGGTGGCGGTCCGTATCCGCACCAAACAAAAGGAAAAAGCGCTTGCCGAAAAAATGCAGTCGGATTTGGATGCGAGGCGGGCGGCTCTCAAACTTCGCACCATGGAAAAGTTAAGCGCCGTTGGTACACTCTCGAGCATGGCTGCGCACGAGCTCAAGCAACCTTTGACGGTTGTCAACAATTATGCGGGAAGTCTCCGGCGCCGATTGATGCGTAGTGATGTGCCGCGTGAGGTACTCATTGATGCGCTCACTGAAATTGAAGAGTCGGGACTGAAGGCCGCCGAAGTGATCGACCTGGTGCGCGGATACGCCACCAACAAAGAAAGAACCTTTGTGCGTACGGATCTTGCGATGAATGCGCGGCACGTTTTGGATCGCAACCGCAAGTACCAGCATATTATTCACCCGGACCTGCGCCTTGGCACCTATGTGCTTGCCGATACGATTGAGCTTGAACTGGTGCTCACGAATCTGCTGAAGAACGCGGTGGCGGCGGTGGCCGACGTGGAGTCGCCCAGAGTTGAATTCAAGGTCTGGCGTGACGAGGACTTTGCTTATGCGCGCATTGCCGACAACGGCAAGCCGCTTACCGATGAGCAATTCTCTCAGATAGGACAGATCGGACGCACGACCAAGAAAAACGGTATGGGAATGGGGCTTGCGATTGTGAAAAGTTTGCTTGAAGCACATTCCGGCGCGCTTAGAATAGAGAGACTTGATCCGTGCGGGATTTGCTGCACGGTCCGTTTGCCGCTCGTACTGCCGCAGGACGCAGCGCAACAACAGTAGGATTGGAAAGGATACTTTTATGGTGGAAATGGGCTCGCTTCATGATGCATCGGACGCACAGCAGCCGCACGTGCCGATCGTGCGTGTGGTGGATGATGACGATAAAGTGCGTCGATCCTGGCAGTTTGTTCTGGAAGGGGAAGGCTGGCAGGTACAGGCTTATGAGAGCGCCGTACGGTTTCTGCAGGAGGACGATCCGTCGATCCCCGGTTGCATCGTTTGTGACGTGCGTATGCCTGAGATGAGCGGCATTGAATTGCAGACGGAAATGAAGCGAACCGGCAACACGATGCCGCTTGTACTCATCTCCGCTCATGCCGATCTGGTGATGGCGGTCAAAGCCGTCAAGGACGGCGCTTACGACTTTCTTTTAAAGCCCGTGGAAACCGAGCGCTTGATTCAAACGGTTTCCGAAGCCTTGGAGCTTGATCAGACCCGGCGTGAGGAAAGCGCCGAGGACGACCGCGTCCGCGTCCGCCGCAGCTGGGATCTGCTGAGCGCGCGCGAAAAAGAGGTGGCCCGGGGTGTGGCCGACGGCAAGCTCAACAAGCAGATTGCCTACGATCTGAACATTTCGGAAAAGACCGTGATCGCGCACCGCAGTTCGCTATGCCGCAAGTTAGGCATCCGCTCGGCGGCCGACATCACGCGAATGCTTCTGACCATTGAAAAGCTCGAAAAGGATCAAAGTAAGAAAGAGACGTCGGTTGGTTAAACCGCGTTTCCACGGCAAAACAAAACCGGGTCGTTCTACAAAACGGAACGCCCGGTTTTGTTATTCACGACAAGAAGCCGATTATGACTTGCCGAAAATTTCGTTTAACTGCTGTGTCACGCGGACGAAAGTCGTGCGCATCGTGAGTTCCTTGAGCTTGCGGGCGCCGACGTAGGTGCAGGCGCTGCGCACGCCGCCGAGGATGTCCTGACAGGTCTGATCCACGGGACCTCGGTCGTCGAGGTAGACGATCTTGCCTTCGGCTGCGCGGTAGTGAGCCACGCCGCCCGAATACTTGTCCATGGCGGCCTTGGAGCTCATGCCGTAGAAGGCGCGCATCTTCTTGCCGTCCTTTTCGATAACTTCGCCGCCGGATTCGTTGTGGCCGGCAAACATGCCGCCGAGCATGACGAAGTCGGCGCCACCGCCGAAGGCTTTGGCGATGTCGCCGGGTTGCGTGCAGCCGCCGTCCGAGCATATGCGGCCGCCGAGACCGTGAGCGGCATCGGCGCATTCAATTACGGCCGACAACTGCGGGTACCCCACGCCGGTCATCTTACGGGTGGTGCAGACCGAACCCGGACCGATGCCGACCTTGACGATGTCGGCGCCGGCGAGAATCAGCTCCTCGGTCATGTCGCCGGTGACGACGTTGCCTGCCATGATCACGACATCGGGGAAGTTGTCGCGCATCTTTTTGACGAAGCTCACGAAGGCTTCGGTGTAGCCGTTGGCCACGTCAATGCAGACGTAGCGCACAGCGCCCGGGGCAGCCTTCATGACGGCGCAGAACTGTTCGTACTCGGCATCGCCGATGCCGAGCGAATAAAACGCGTCGGATTTGTTTTCAAGACCGGTGAAGAAGTCAATGTATTCTTGGGCGCTGTAGTGCTTGTGCAGGGCGGTCATCATGCCGTGACGGCCGAGTGCGCGGGCCATTTCAAATGTACCGGTGGTATCCATGTTGGCGGCGATCACGGGAATGGCGTGAAAGCGTTCCGGGGACCAGCGAAACTTGATTTCACGGGTGATGTCCACCTGGCTGCGGCTGGTGAGAGTCGAGCGCTTCGGACGGATCAGCACATCCTTAAAGTCAAGTTTGATTTGATTGTCTAAATGCATTGCGGATTACTCCTCGGAAGAGTCCAAACACGAAAAACGCCGGGTTTCAAGTCCGAAACCCAGCGTTGATTGAGTTTAGCCGTTAATCGGTGCAATTGCACGAAAGCCGTTGGTTTTTTACATAAAAGCTTCGTTCGGCACCGTGTTTTCCAGCGCGGTGAGCTCCTCAATTGTCTCACGGCGGCGGATGAGCCAAGCGCGCGAACCGCTTACAAGTACCTCGGCAGCACGTCCGCGCGAGTTATAGTTGGACGCCATCGACATGCCGTAGGCACCCGCACCCGTCATGGCCAGCACGTCGCCGGGCTGCGCGGCAAGCTCAATTGACCGGGCAAGGAAGTCGCCCGTTTCGCACACCGGGCCCACCACATCCCATTGCTGGCTTTGTTCGCGCTCGGTACAGTTGACGAGTGGCATTTGCGCCTGATAAAGCGTCGGGCGCACCATGTCGTTCATGGCTGCGTCTACGATCATGAAGTTTTTGGCCTGTGTGGGCTTAAGGTATTCCACAGTGGTGAGCAGAACGCCGGCGCGGGCTACAAGTGAGCGTCCGGGCTCGAAATAGATCGGAAGGTCAGCAAAGCCGCGCTCAGAAGCTTTCTGTGAGACGGCCTTGACCAGCGTTTCGGCCGAGGGCGGCGTTTCGTCGGTGTAGCGCACGCCCAGACCGCCCCCGAAGTCGAGGTGATCGAGCGTGATGCCGTGCTGAGCGAGTTGTTCGACAATGTCGAAAATCTTGTCGGCGGCGTGCACGAATGGTTCAAGTTCCGTGATTTGGCTGCCGATGTGCATATCGATGCCCGAAATTTGAACGCCGGGAAGCGAGGCGGCATGTCGGTAAAGCGCCACGGTCTGATCGTAAGCAACGCCGAACTTGTTGTTCTTGAGCCCTGTGGAAATGTACGGATGGGTCTTGGCGTCGACATCCGGATTGACGCGCACGGAAATCGGCGCCAGCAGCTTTTCTTGCAGCGCCACTTCGTTGATGCGGTCGAGTTCCGGAATGCTTTCGACGTTAAAACAGCCGATGCCTGCGCGCAGGGCGGTACGGATGTCTTCTCGACTCTTGCCGACGCCTGAGTAGACGATGTCTTCGCCCTTGGCTCCGACCATGAGTGCTCGCTTGAGTTCTCCGGGACTCACGATGTCAAAGCCAATGCCCGCATCGCGGAAAAATTTCAAAAGAGCCAGATTGCTGTTGGCCTTCATGGCATAGAAGACGCGGTGCTTGGTGCCGGAAATGCCGCGCAGCCAGCTCTCAAGCGCCGTTTTGAGCGCTTCACGGGAATAGACGTAAAGCGGTGTGCCGAATTGGTCGGCAAGCTTTCTGAGGTTGAGATCTTCGCAGAATAGTTCGCCGTCGCGGCGGGAAAAGCCGGGCAGCGCGGTGAAGTCTTCAGACATAAACGTATTTTCCGAGGAGTTTTTTTGTTATGGTTCTGCTTTTAGTCTTCCCAGCGATCCTGCAGGAGACTGTCGGAGGGCACGCCGCTCGGTTGCTGTTGCTGCGTTTGCGACGGAGCTTGCTGGCGCTGCCCGTTTTCATCGGTCATGTAAAGCGGCCCCTTGAGGCCACATGCGGACAAAAGGGCAATGCTTAGAATGGCTAAAACGGTGCGCACCATGGCTTGCGTGCCTCCTTGAAATGAAAAAAGCGAAAATTTTTTGGCGCAGGAAGCAATTATGACTGAAACGGAATTCCTTGAGGCAAGCGAATCTCTGATGCAACAAGTGGAAAACGCCGTTGATGCGGCCGAACTCGACGTCGAGTGCGATCGCACGGGCAATGTGCTCACCATCGAAGCCGATTCGGGCGAGCAGATCGTGATCAATCGTCATACGCCGACGCAGCAGATGTGGCTTGCTACGCGCAAAGGCGGCCTTCATTTTGAAAATTCGGACGGCAAGTGGCGCAACACTCGCGACGGGACGACGTTTGAGAGCGCGCTTCAGGCTGCTTTGAATTTCGTTTGCGAGGAAGACGTTTCGTTTTCTCTTGATTGATAGGACAAAAACCGCGCCGAAAAACATTTCCGACGCGGTTTGCCTGGGGCCGATGATCAGAAGATTTGATCGCGGACCAGTTCCTTTTGCAGGTTTTCCTGCTTGATGCGGCCGTCGAGCGGCACATCGCGAACGGCCTTGTCCACACTGTCGGCGTAATAGTAGGTGCCGTTCAAAAGCACGACGCTCGAGGGCTGACGGCGACGGTAAGGCGGCTCATCCTTGATGGCCGTCTTCATATAGTCGATCCAGATCGGAAGCACCAGGCCGCCGCCCGTTTCGGTGCTGCCCAGAGGACGCATCTGATCGTACCCGACCCAACCCACGGCCATGGTGTGCGAGGCGTAGCCCGCAAACCACGCGTCGTGCGCGTTGTTCGAGGTACCGGTTTTGCCGCCCATGTCGGGGCGCTTGAGCTCGCGGTAGGCGCGGCGTGCGGTGCCGCCCGGGCCGCTTACGACGCCGTTCAAAAGCGTGTGCATCACAAAGGCGTTGCGCTCGTCGATTGCACGGATGGCTTCGTTGCCCGCCTTAGGATTGTTGACGCTCATGAGCACCTTGCCGTCGACGTCCGTGACTTTGTTGATGAGGTAGGGCTTGACGCGATAGCCGCCGTTGGCAAACACCGAGAAGGCGGCAGCCATTTCCCAGGGCGTGGTTGAACCTGCGCCTAACGCGGTGGTGAGCTGAGCGGGCGTACGCGACGGATCAAAACCGAACTTCGAGACGTACTCCTGCGCGTAGCGGGCGCCGATGGCCTGCATCACGCGGATTGAGACGAGGTTCTTCGACTTGCGCAACGCCATCGCAAGCGACATCGGACCGTCGAACTTGTTGTCGTAGTTACGTGGTTCCCACAGCTCGCCGCCCGTCAGACGCGGATCGATGAAGATCGGCGCATCGTTGATGATGGTGCCGGGGTTAAAGCCCTTGTCGAGCGCAGCCGAATAAATGAAGGACTTAAAAGAAGAACCGGGCTGGCGCAGCGCCTGCGTGACATGGTTGAACATGTTGAGGTAGAAGTCAAAGCCTCCCACCAGACTCTTGACGGCGCCCGTGTCGAAGTCCACGCTGATGAAACCGGCCTGCACTTCGGGAATCTGAGACAGGGTCCAGCCTTTTTTCACGCGAGAGACGCGGATGATGCTACCGACTTGCAGGCGCTTTTCCTTGGTCACCTTGTTGGTGAGGTATTTGCCCGCAAACTTGCGGCTGTCGGCATCCAGATCCAACGTCTTGAGTTCCTTGCCGTCGAGCACCACGACCTTAAAGGTCTTGTCCGTGAGCTCCGTGACAACGGCCGGTTCCAGATTGTCCGAGGACTTGGCCTTGTGCAGCGCCAGACGAATCGAGTCGTCGCGGGTTTGTTCGTCGCTGATGTCGATGCGGCCGCTCGGACCACGGAAACGGTACTTGCGGTCGTAGGCGATCAGGTGCTTGCGCACGGATTCCCAGGCGGCTAGCTGATCCTTGTCTCGGATAGTCGTATAGACGTTGAGGCCACGCGTGTAGGTTTCTTCACGGAAGATGTCGTAGACCAACATACGAGCCATTTCAGCGGCGTACTCGGCGTGAATCGTCTTTTCGTTTTCAGGTGTTTCCTTGGTGAGGTCAACCGAGCGCTTTACGGGCATCAGCGGAGCGTTTACTTCGGCTTCGTACGTGATGTCATCAATGTACTGCAACTGGTGCATGCGGCTCAGCACATAGTTTTTGCGCATCGTCGCGCGCTTGGGATTGACGATGGGGTTGTAAGCCGACGGCGCCACGGGAAGACCTGCGATCGTAGCGGCTTCGCCGATGGTGAGCTCGTTGAGTTTCTTGCCGAAGTAGACCTGCGCGGCCGCGGCAAAGCCGTAGGCACGCTGACCGAGATAGATCTGGTTGAGATAGACCTCGAGAATTTGGTCCTTGGTGAGATGGCGCTCGATCTTGTAGGCCATGGCCACTTCATAGAGCTTGCGCGTGTACGTGCGCTCGGAACTCAGAAAGAAGTTACGGGCCACCTGCATGGTGATGGTCGAGCCGCCCTGACCTCGGCGTCCCGTGAGAATGTTGGAGAGCGCAGCGCGGGCAATGCCCATGAATTCGATGCCGGAGTGCTCGTAAAAACCGTTGTCTTCGGCCGCGAGAACGGCATTGCGGACAAAGCCCGGAATTTCGTCGAGGCGCACAAAGTCGCGGCGCTCCTCGCCGTATTCGCCGATCAGGGTGCCGTCGGCGCTCCAGACGCGCAGCGGCACTTTGGGCTTGTATTCCGTCAGCGAGTCAATGGGAGGCAGCTGGGAATACACCACAGAAAAGACGATCATGAAGAGGCTTGCGCCGCTCACGGCGGCGGCCAAGCCGACGCCGGTCAGGCGACCGAGCCACTTGAGCCAGCCGCGGGATTTGGTTTTGGATTTCTGCGTGGTCACGGAACGGGGGCGACGGCGTCGCGTCGGACGTCTCGCTTTTTTGAAAAACACGTGTAAAAACTGGACTGATTATAGGGACGGCGGCTTTTCGGGAAACAGCACCGAAACATTTTGAAAACAAGCCTGGAGCTTTGTTTTCACCTTCTTTTTTAGACACACAAAGCCGTCGGACGTCGGCCGACGGCTTTGCGTTTGCATCCTGCAACAGGCGTCAGAGCACGCGCTTGAGGAAGGCGCGGGTGCGTTCTTCCTTCGGATTGACGAGCACTTCGCTTGGGTGCCCCTGTTCAACGATCACACCGCCGTCCATGAAGACGACGTGGTCGGCCACTTCGCGGGCAAAGCCGATTTCGTGTGTCACTACAACCATCGTCATGCCTTCGTCGGCAAGGCTCTTCATCACGGCGAGCACTTCGCCAACGAGTTCGGGGTCAAGCGCCGAGGTGGGTTCGTCAAAGAGAATGGCTTTGGGGTCCATCGCCAGCGCACGGGCGATGCCCACACGCTGTTGCTGACCGCCCGACAGACGCACGGGATAGTCGTCGGCCTTGGCTGCGAGTCCCACACGCGTGAGCGTTTCGATGGCCTTCTTGCGAGCCGCTTCCTTGTCCTTGCCGCTTACAACCATCTGGCCGAGCATGACGTTTTCGAGTACCGTCTTGTGCGGCCACAGGTTAAAGCGCTGAAACACCATGCCGAGATGTTCGCGCAGCTTGTTGATGTTGGTGCGGCGGCTCGTGACTTCGATGCCGTCGACCGTGATCGTGCCCTTGTCGGGGTCTTCCAGTGCGTTGATGCAGCGCAGCATCGTGGATTTGCCCGAACCCGACGGGCCCAGAATCACCACTTTTTCGCCGCGGTGCACATCAAGGTCGATGCCCTTGAGAACCTCCAGATCACCGAAATGCTTGTGCAGCCCGCGGATGCTGATCATGACGTCTTTGTTGCTCATTTGTCGTCTCCCTTGCCCAGGCGCTTTTCAAGCATGTGGATGAGCCAGGCCAAGCCGAGCGTTGCCACCCAGTACATCAAGGAAATAGTGAGATATGGCTCCCAGTAGCGCGCCGAGGCGCCCGCGACGGTGCGTGCGGCGTAGGCGAGTTCGGTCAGGCCGATGGCCGACACCAGAGAGGAGTCCTTCAAAATGGCGATGGCGTTGTTGCCCAAGGCCGGCAGCATGCGGCGGAAAGCCTGCGGCAGTATGATGTGACGCATGCACTGCCAGTAGGTCATGCCCACGGAGCGGGCCGCTTCGCTCTGGCCCTTGTCGAGCGACTGAATACCGGCGCGGAATACTTCGCTCATGTAGGCGCCGGCATTGAGCGTGATCGCAAAGAAGCCGGCGAGGAACGCACCGTAGTTGCTGCGAATTTCGCGTGCGAGGCTGCCCGAGATAATCAGACCGTCGACCGGATGAATGAACACCGGCAGCACGGCAAAGTACATCAGAAAGATCTGAACGAACAGCGGAGTGCCGCGGAAAAAACTCACCCAGATGGTGACCGGCCAGCGAACGCCGTAATAAAGAATGGATTTCCAGGGGTCGTGACGGGCTTCGGCCATGCGGGCCATGCCGAGCAGCATGCCGAGGAAAACGCCGCAGATGACGCAACCGATGGTGAGCTTGAGCGTCATGCCGATACCTTCCGCAAACAGCGGCCAGTATTCGGCTAGAACATCAAAACGAAATCCGCTCATCGTGATTTCCTTGTTGTGGGGGAATGGAAGAGACGGCACAACACTGTAAAAAAGTATTGCGCTTAAAAAATCGGCGGATATTTTACCCGATGCGGGTTATGCCTTTTTGACCGATTCGAGCTTCTGGGCGTTATTCCTGATGCAAAACGGGCGCTTTCTTTTCAAAAAGCGCCCGTCGGGATTCGTATGGGCTCGGATCAGGCCGATTTGTTACGGAATCGGAAGCTTCGGCGGCTGAGTCTTGTCGCCGAACCACTTGGCGTAGATCTTGGCGTATTCACCGTTGGCGATGATCTTCTTCAGACCTTCGTTGACCTTGTCGCGCAGCTCTGTGTTGCCCTTGCGGAAGGCTATGCCGAAGTACTGGTCTTCAAAGGACGGATCGCGGGCCATGTTGAACTGTTTTTCGGGGTTCTGCAAGGCGTAGTACGCAAACACGCCGATGTCGCCCACGGCAGCGTCAACGCCGCCTGCGGAGAGTTCTTCGAGCACGAGCGGGGTGTTGTCAAAGCGCTTGATGTTGCTGCTTGCCTTGCCGAAAACTTTGCTGCAGGCGATGTCGCCGGCCGAGTTGGCCACCACAGCCACATTCTTGCCCTTGAGGTCGGCCACGGACTTCACCGTCAGATTCTTCTGGGTGAGGATAAGTTGGTGAGCGGCGAAGTAGGGATAGGAGAAGTCAACGGCTTCCTTGCGCTGCGGCGTGATGGTGATGCCGCTGATGATCATGTCGCGGTCGCCGTTGCGAACGGATTCAAAAATCACGCCAAAAAGCGTGTTGATGAATTCCACCTTGAAGCCCTGTTCCTTGGCGATGGCCTTGACAAGGTCAATGTCAAAGCCAACGAGTTCCTTGTTCGGAGCCTGGAATTCAAAGGGACGATAGGTTGCGCCCGTGCCGACGGTGTAGGTCACGGGATCGGCGGCCGAGACCGGGCCGCAGGTAAGGACGGTTGCCGCACAGGCTGCGGCAGCAAAAATATGCTTCAGTGACATCGGGTTTGACTCCGAGGGGTGAGTAACCTATGGAATATGTGTGAGACAAGCCCGACGCACGCAAACGCGCCGCGCTTCCGCTCAACACACAATTTTGGCGCAGAAATTCGCAAAAGAAAAACGAAACTGGTTAGCGATTACTCGATAGCAGATAGGTGCCCATGGTGACGGCGCTTTCAATGACGTGTCCTTGCATGGCGGCTTCGGCTTGCGCACGCGTGAAGTTCTCCGGCAAGTCAAGCACCGTATCCAAAGCGTAAAGCTTGAAGAAATAACGGTGGCGTCCGATGGGCGGCCGCGGACCGGACCAGCCGCGTACGCCGCTGTCGTTGACGGCGACAAGGCAACCTTGCGGATAGTCGCGGATGCCTTCGGCAAAACCTGCGGTCTCGGTCGGGATGTTCACGACAAGCCAATGCAGCCAGATGCGTTTGGGTGCCGCCGGATCCGGGGCGTCGGGATCGTCGGAAAGGAGGACCAGCGAGCGGGCATTGGCGGGAACGCCAGAGAAAACGAGTTCGGGTGAGAGGTTTTCGGCCTCCTGTGTGTAGCGCATTGGAATTTCAGCTTCATGCGCGAAAGCGGGCGTCATGATCTTTAGCATGAGTTCCTCCCAAAGGATATGCCGCTCTCAGTCTTCCACTTCTTCCGGCGCACCGCAGTCGGCAATGCGGCAGAAGTGCGTGAAGTCATAAAGCGTCTTGTCGGCGAGCTGCGAAGCGGCTACGCGCGTGGTGCTCATGAAGAGATTGTAGATGCGGCTGTCGAATTCCTTGTCCCACTGCGCCATCAAGGCCTTGATCTCTTTTCGCTTTAAGTTTTCACCCACGCCGCACAAATCCTTGGGAAAGAGGGGGTAGCCGCAGATCTCGGCCCAGCGGCTCATTTCGTATTCGCGCAGATAGATGAGCGGGCGAATCACGGTGTTGTGACCATCATCGCTTTTGAGCACCGGGGGCATCGCCTTGATTCGGCCGCCATAGAACATATTAAGAAGCAACGTGGAGACAACGTCGTCCATCTGATGGCCCAGCGCAATCTTGGTGCAGCCGAGTTCTTTTGCGACGCGATAGAGGATGCCGCGGCGCAGGCGGGCGCACAGCGAACAGACGTTTTTGCCCGACGGGATGAGCTTTTGCGTGATCGAATAGGTGTCCTGATTTTCGATGTGATAAGCCACGCCTTTTTCCTTGAGCCAGGCTTCGAGCAGGTGCGTGGGACTGCCCGGAATATGTTGGTTGACGTGCACAGCGATGATGTCAAAGTGCACCGGAGCACGAGCCTTGAGTTTCAAAAGCGCATCAAGCAGCACGTAGCTGTCCTTTCCGCCGCTCATGGCAACGGCGATTTTGTCGCCGTCTTTGATCATGCCGTAGTCGGTGCAGGCCATTGCGCACAGGCGCACGATGCGTTTTTCGAGTTTTCGCATCGAAACGGAGGCTTCGATGTGCTTGCCGGGTGCGATTTCGATGAATTTGGCTTTTTCGGCGCGGCTTTTGGTCATGCGTACCGGACGCACGGGAATGTCGGAGGCGTTGTGTTCGGTCATGATCGTTGATTTCAGATTCGGCTGCGGAAGGTTTCGACGGCAACGGCCTTGGCGCCGACGCAAGCGTGCAGTTTGGCGGTCTTGACGCGTGCGGCGGCAACGCGTTTGTCGGCGAGGATGCGATCGAGAAGTCGGTCGCCGAAGGTTTCCTGCAAACGGATGTGTCCTTCGGAAACCGTTTCGGTCACGATTTGCGACAAGACGGAGTAGCTGTAGACCTCGTCAAGATTGTCGCCCGTGGCCGTGCTGTATTCGAACGGTACCCAGGCTTCAACGGTGACGAGCACGGGCTGTGTGCGGCCGTGTTCTTCGGCGTGCGCGCCGATTTCCATGTCGACCTGCAAATCCTCAAGAACGATGCGGCGGCAGGTCAGAGTCAATGTTTCAAATAAGGAGGACATTCGGATGATTTCGCAAAGGAGTCGGCGCAGACGGGAAGAAGCCGCGGGAGGCTTTACAATGCGCCAATGCGCTGGATTTTAGTTATTTTGGTTTGCATCATGGTCTTGATGACCTGTGTGCCTTGGCTTTCGCGGTTCGGTCTCGGCCGATTGCCCGGAGATATCAACTTCCGGGTGTTCGGTCGCCGCATCAGCATTCCGCTTGCCAGCACGCTGCTGATCTTTCTTCTGTTCTTCCTGATCGGGAAGTTTCTCTAGAAAATCGGACGTTTGCGATTGGCAATTTCAATGAGGTTGCCGTCGGGGTCGCGCACATAAATCGACAAAAGATTCCCCGTGGCACCGGTGCGTTCTATCGGTCCCAATTCCACCGCAATGCCGTGAGCCTTGAAGTGACCGGCCAAGGCCGCCACCGGAACGGTGCTCAAAAAACATAGATCGGCGCTGCCGGGCGTCGGATAAAGTGCGTGCGGCGCAACTTCGTTTCCCCTGATGTGCAGATTGATTTTTTGGTCACCAAAGCGAATGGCCTTGCGGTTGTCGCCAAAGGTAACTTCTTCACAGCCCAGAACGCCGCAGTAAAAGTCGATCGTTTTTTGGACATCGGCTACCGTCAGAACCAAATGGTCGAGTGAAGCAAGAAAGGGCATCGAAAAATTCCTCAGAGGCTATGGCAAAGCGCAGACTTTACCGTAGCTAGGCGGGCTTGCCGCACGGCCTGCGCCACGTTTTTACCTTGTGCTTGACGCGCAGCGGCTCCCGCATCTGTTTCAATAAATGCTCGAGCGGCCAAACGAAGGTCTGCAAAATCGATCTGCGGGTCAAACGCTGCGCAAGTTGCCAGAAAAGACTCGAATCGAGACGGACGGCGCAAGACATCGGCAGCTTCCAGAAAAGTGACGTAATCGCCGGCTTCATGCAGAGTGAAAAGCGTATGGTGCAACCGGCAAAAGATCTCGCACAGCGAAATCGTGTCGGCATCAACGCGAAGCGCCTGCAAACGCTGTCGCAGTTTGACCGGGTCGTCGAATTCGGCAAAAAGAAGCGCCGTGCGCTGAGCGGTATCGAGCTTGCGTTGAGCGGCGCGCAGCAGTGCTTCACGAACACGGACGGTGACGGAGATGTCGGCAAAAATTCGATTCCAGACCCCGCACTCTTCCAACACCTCGATCATGCGCACCGGATTGACTTCGGCAAGTCCTCTGCGCAACTCCTGCCAGGTGCGTTCGGGCACCAGGGCGTCAACTTCTCCGCAATTCACCATTTGCCGGCAAAGCGCAAGCGTTTCGGGGGCAACCGCAAAGTCGGGAAACCGTGCGGCAAAGCGGGCCAGACGCAGGATGCGCACGGGGTCTTCGCAAAATGCCTCCGAGACGTGTCTTAACACGTGGGATTTGATGTCGGCCTGACCGCCCCACGGATCAATGATGTTGCCCTTGTTGTCTTCGGCCATGGCGTTGATCGTAAGATCGCGCCGACGCAGGTCTTCTTCGAGCGTCACGTCCGGCGCCGTGTAAAACGTAAAACCGTGATAGCCCTTGGCGGTTTTGCGTTCGGTGCGCGCCAGAGCATATTCCTCGTGCGTACTCGGATGTAAAAAGACGGGGAAATCGGCGCCCACCGGTATGAAACCTCGCGCGAGCATCGCTTCGGGGGTGGCGCCTGTCACCACCCAGTCGATGTCGCCCGTAGGGGCGTCGACGCCTTGTTCCCGCAAGAGGCGGTCGCGAACGCATCCGCCGACCTTAAAGACGTGCAAGCTCATGATGCATCCTTTGCCGTTTTGGCTTTACGATCGGTACGAGCTTTGTGTTCGGCAAGAAACGCTTTGAGAGCAATGCCCGTCGGGGTTTTCTTCCGGGCAATGGCAGCGGGTTCTCCCTCGCCGGTTACCTTGCCGCCTTCGGGGCCGCCTTCCGGACCGAGATCAATCACCCAGTCGGCTTCCGCAATGACGTCAAGATTGTGCTCAATCACCACCACGGTGTTTCCGGCTTCAACGAGCTTATGCAGCACATTGATGAGCTTTTCGACGTCGGCCATGTGAAGGCCCACGGTGGGCTCGTCAAGGATGTAGAACGTGTGCGCGGTTCGGCGCGTGCGCATTTGGCTGTAGGCCTTGGAAAGCTCTGTGACAAGCTTGATGCGTTGGGCCTCGCCCCCGGAGAGCGTTGACGAAGGCTGACCGAGGCGAAGGTAGCCGAGCCCCACGGCGCGCAGCAGTTCAAGGGGCTTGGCGATCTTGGGACGGTTGGCAAAGAGTTCGAGCGCATCGTCAACGCTCAGGTTGAGCACTTCGCCGATGCTCTTGCCCATCCATTTCACCGAGAGCGTTTCTTCGTCAAAGCGCATGCCGCCGCAGGCTTCGCACGGCATCTTGACGTTGGGCAGAAAGCTCATCTCGACGCTCACCTGTCCTTGACCTTCGCAGACCGGGCAGCGGCCTTCGGGCGTGTTGAAGGAAAAACGGGTCGGCTGGTAGCCTCGCGCTTGTGCTTCAGGCGTCTGTGCGTAAAGATCTCGGATGTGGTTGAAGAACGACACGTAGGTTGCCGGACACGATCGCGGCGTCTTTCCGATCGGGGTTTGATCGACTTCCAGCACACGTCCCAAAGGAGCGTCTTCGTCCCATTCGATCGCGTCGCACCCGCGAAGCTTGGATGAAGAGGATTCCAGTCGCGCCTGCAACGACGTACGCAACACATCGCGCACGAGCGTCGATTTGCCCGATCCCGAGACACCTGTGACGGCCACCAGACGGCCGAGCGGGAACTCGACCGTGATGTTTTTGAGGTTGTGAAGCGAGGCGTTGCGCACTGTCAGACGCGGTGTAGCGTCGTCGACCGGATGCTTTGCTTTGCCTGTGTGCGCGAGCGGCTCACGCAGCATACGGCCGGTGACGCTCTTTTCGTTGGCGCAGACATCTTCGAGTGAGCCTTCGACAATGAGTTCGCCGCCGCGGCTGCCCGCACCCGGACCGATGTCGACCACATGATCGGCGCGTCGGATGAGCTCCTCGTCATGTTCGACAACAATGACCGTGTTGCCCTTGTTTTTGAGTTCCGTGAGCATGTCCACAAGACGCGCGTTGTCTCGGGCGTGCAGGCCGATCGTGGGTTCGTCAAGCACATAGCAGACGCCTTGGAGCGTGCTGCCGATCTGAGCGGCCAGACGAATGCGCTGCGCTTCTCCGCCCGACAATGAGGGCGCATCGCGATCTAGACTCAGGTAGCCCAAACCCACCTTCTGCAGGAATTCCAGACGAGAAATGATTTCCTTGACGGCGTCACCGCCGATGGCTTTGTCTCGCCCCTTGAGCATGATTGCGCGCATTGTTTCGAGCGCTTCGTCGACTGACATTGCCGTGGTGTCGCCGATCGAGCGGCCGTCGAACTTCACGGCAAGCGCAACGGGATTCAAGCGCATGCCGTGACAGGCCGGACAAACGGCCGCCGAGAGCGCTTCTTCATCATCGGCAAGAGCCTGATCCTCCTCGGCGTTGATGCCGACGCGGCCCGTGCCGGTGCATTGCGGACACCAGCCCATCTTGTTGTTGTAGGAAAACAGACGCGGATCGGGCTCCGGAAAACTGACGGCGCACACCGGACAGGCTCGCTTGGTGGACAAGATTTCCACGGTGCCTTCTTCGGATTCAGACAGATCGCCGGAATTTGGGAGCGCCTTGCGGCCGCTTGCCACGCACACCAGCCCGTGTCCGTGGAAGAGCGCTTCAGTGAGCGCCTGATGAATCTTTTCCTCGGTTTGCGGCTCAACCTTAAACGTGCCGGTCGGCACTTCAAGGGCGATCTCTTTGTAGCGCGACAGCAGCGGGAAGGGTGAAGTGGGTTCCCATTTGCCGTCAACGCGGATTTGATGGGCGTTGAGCTTTGAGTGCGCCCATTGTGCGACTTCCTGGTAGGTGCCTTTTCGAGCTACGACGACAGGTGCCATCAACGTGACGCGCTGGCCGCGGTAGGTCTTCATGACGTGCGCGAGGATTTGCTCCTGCGTCTGTTCGCGTACAAGCGAACCGCACTTCGGGCAATACTGCGTGCCGAGTTTGACGTAAAGTAAGCGCAGGAAATGCTGGATTTCGGTGATCGTTGCCACCGTTGACTTGCGGCCTCCTCGGCTTGTGCGCTGTTCGATTGCCACCGTGGGAGCAATGCCCGTGATGCTTTCGACATCGGCCTTGGGCGGCGGCTGTGTGATGGAGCGCGCGTAGGCGTTGAGGCTTTCGAGATAACGCCGCTGACCTTCGGAGAAGACGATGCCGAAGGCAAGCGTTGATTTGCCCGAGCCCGAGACGCCGGTCACGGCGGTCAGACGTCGCTTCGGAATCACGACGTCAATGTTCTTGAGGTTGTGTTCACGTGCTCCGAAAATTCCCAGGTCGCCTTGACGCGCGCCGCGCCAGATGCTTTGCAGCGATCGCCCCGGGCTTGTGCGGCCGCGGGTGTGCGGCTGGGCGAAAAGTCCTGTCATCGGCACGCTTTCTTCGCCGATCATTTTGTCGTAGGCGGCCAGCGCCTGTCCCGTGTAGCTTCGGGAGTTGCAGCGAAGATCTTCGGGGGTGGCGGTCGCCACGATTTGTCCGCCCTCGTCGCCGCCTTCGGGACCGAGGTCGATCACCCAGTCGGCGGCGGAAATCACGTCGAGGTTATGTTCGATCACCAGCACGGTCTGACCGTTGAGCACCAGACGACGGAAGACTTTCAGAAGTTTGCGGATGTCGTCGAAGTGAAGCCCCGTGGTGGGTTCGTCAAATATGTAGAGATGCCGTTTGGAGGCGTAGCCCGATTCAGTTTCAGCGAGAATCTGCGCAAGCTTCAGGCGCTGCGCTTCGCCGCCCGAGAGGGTGGAAAGCGGCTGACCGAGTTTGACGTAATCGAGACCGACATCAATGAGACTTTGAAGCGCGCGCTCTATCGCACGTTCGCCGAGGAAGTAGTCGTAGGCCTGGCACACTGTCATCTCGAGTACGTCGGCGATGCTGGCTTCGCCGCGGCCGAGATAGTTAAGCTTCACTTCCAGCGTTTCAGCGCGGTAGCGGGTGCCGTTGCAGTCCGGGCAACGTAAGAGGATGTCGCTTAAAAACTGCATTTCAACGCGCTCGAAACCTGCACCCTGACAGGTGGGGCAGCGGCCTGTTCCCGAGTTAAAGCTGAAGGTGCCCGCGGTATATCCTCGCTCGTGAGCCTGTTGCGTGTTGGCAAAAAGGTAGCGGATGTCGGTAAAGACGCCGCAATAGGAGGCCGGATTTCCGCGGCTCGTTTTACCGATTTCGGATTGGCTCACGTAAACGGCTTCGCCTACCGGACAGGTGCTTTCAACGGACGCGAAAACGTCCGGCGGATTGTCTTTGTTGTTCTTGTTCAGGAATTCGACCGCAGCGAGAATGACGTCGTTGGCAAGCGTTGATTTGCCGGATCCCGAAACGCCGGTGAGCGCCGTGAAAGCGCCGATCGGCAGATTGACGGTAATGTTTTTGAGGTTGTGTGCGTGCGCTCCCGTCACGGTCAGGAAGCCAGAAAACGCCTCTGGCCGTTTTTTGGGTTCTTCGGGCATGGTCGAGCGTTTGCCTCTGAGGTAGAGCCCGGTGAGCGAGTCAGAAGCTCGAACCGCATCGGGCGTGCCGTCGGAGACGATCGCGCCGCCGTTGGTGCCGGCGCCCGGTCCCATGTCGATGATGCGGTCGGCGGCAGTCATCACCTGCGGATCGTGCTCGACCACCACCAGCGTGTTGCCGCCCTCCTTGAGTCCGGTCATGATGCTGTTGACTCGGTCCATGTCGCGCGGATGCAGACCTACGGACGGTTCGTCCAGCACAAAGAGTGTGTCGGTGAGGTTGGTGCCGAGCGCCGTTGTGAGGTTGACGCGCTGCACTTCGCCGCCCGAAAGCGTGCGGCTTTGGCGTCCCAATGTCAGGTAGCCCACGCCGACGTCAATGAGGTATGTGAGCCGCGTGCGAATTTCTTCGGCCACCAGCCGCGCCGCTTCGTCGCGGGTCTCTTGCAGCAGCGCGTCGAAAAAGCGCTTGATGTCTTCGATCGGTAAGTTCATCAGATCGGGCATGGCAAGCCCGGGCAGCGACTCGAAATTTTCGAGAGCCGCTTTACCCAAACCGCGCGGGCGGAAGCGCTTGTAGAGTCCTTTCTTTGGCAACACAGCGGCGTCGGACGCCTCGCGCGACCCCAGACGCCACAACAGACTTTCACCGATGAGGCGTGCGCCTCGGCAGTCAGGGCACAACGCGTAGCCGCGGTAGTTGGCTAGCTGCACGCGCACGTGCATCTTGTAGCTTTTCGATTCGAGCATATCGAAATAAGCTTTGATGCCGTACCAATGTGTGCGCCAGTTTTTGCCGTTGTATTCCTTGTCGCCGTGGATGACCCAGTTCTTTTGCTCGGCCGTGAGTTTCTGCCAGGGGACGTCAAGCGGCACGCCGCGCTTGGGTGCCCATTTTTCAAGGTCCCGCTGGCATTCCGATCCAGTGGCGGTGCGCCAGGGCTTGATGGCGCCTTGTGCAAGCGTGAGCGTTTCGTCGGGAATCACCAGCGAATAGTCGATGCCGATCACGCGGCCGAAGCCGCGGCAGGTGGGGCATGCGCCGACGGCCGAATTAAAGGAAAAGCGAGACGGGGTGGGGGCGGCGTAACGATGCAAACACACCGGACAGGTGAGGTCGGTCACCCAACGGCGCTTGGTAAGGGTGCCGTCTTCGGCCTGTGCGTAGACGCACAGAACGCGCTCTTTTCCGAGCTGGAGCGACTTTTCCACGGCTTCGACCGCGCGCGATTGCGTCAGGCGTGAGGCGCGCACGCGATCGGCCGCTACCCACAGCCGCTTGCTTTTGTTTTCAATTGATTCCTCTTCGAGGATATGCGTGAAGCCTTGTGCGGAAAGGCCGCCCAGCACCACGTCCCGTTCGAGATTTTTGGGAACCAGAACCGCAAAGCAGATGCTCAGACGTGCCTGAGGTTGCGTTTGGGCCCACGCCACGATTTCTTCGGCAATGTCGCCTGCGCTGCGCGCCTTGACCGGTTCTCCGCACTGACCGCAGAACAGAGCAGCGCTTCGCGCGAAGATGAGCTTGAGGCAGTCGTTGATTTCCGTCATCGTGCCCACGGTCGAGCGCGACGTTTTGACGCTGTTGGACTGATTGATGGCGATGGACGGAGGTACGCCGTCGATTTTGTCGACCTGAGGACGATCGCAGCGCTCCAGAAATTGCCGGGCGTAAGCGCTGAACGTTTCGACGTAGCGGCGCTGCCCTTCGGCGTAGAGCGTGTCGTAGGCAAGCGAGCTTTTGCCCGACCCCGACGGGCCGGTGATGACGGTCATCGTACCCGGTTCAATATCCAGGTCCAGGTTGCGAAGGTTGTTCTGACGGGCTCCGCGGATTCGGATGGGACTAATGTCTGTTCTGTCGGCGGCGTTACGCATGGCAAATCAATTCAGGTTCTCGAAAAAGACAGAAAGTTGGGCAGGAAAAAAATCGTATTTAGCACGGGGAGGCCCACTGCGGGCAGCAAACCTGCCAAAGGCGCCGATCGGGCAGTCGTACGCAAGTCAGTTGTCCGCCCCACAGGCAACCCGTATCGATGGCGATAGTGTCCTTGCGCATCACAAGACCGAGTGTCGACCAATGACCGAAACACACGGTTTTCTCGAAACGGCGCGGGTAATCGAACCAAGGCATGAGGTCGGGCGTGTCTTTCGGGTTCATCTTGGCTTTGAATTCAAGTGAACCATCGGTTCTGACGTAGCGCATACGGGTAAAGGCGTTGAGGATGGCGCGCATGCGGCCGGCCCCCTTTTTTTCCGTATCGGTGTCGTCGCCGTACATGCCCTGCAGGTAGGCCTTCCAGTCCTTGCTTTGCAGGGCGTCGGAGACTTCCGCGGCATAGGTGCGCGCTTCTTCGAGCGTCCAGGCGGGTGAAATGCCGGCATGAACGAACACCGTGTCGGGCGTTTCGAAAAGAAGCGGACGGTGACGCAGCCACTTGAGCAGTTCCTTGCAGTCCGGCGCCTCAAGAATCTCTCCGATGGTGTCGCTGCGATGCAGCTTGCCTGCACCGGCGGCAACGGCTAGTAAATGCAGATCGTGATTGCCGAGCAGTACGGCCCGGCATCGTCCGGCTTCGTCGAGCGCCTTGACGCGGCGCAGGGTTTCGAGCGAGGCGGGGCCTCGGTTGACGATGTCTCCCACGAACACGAAGGAAGCATTCGGATCCAACATATCGATAAGTTCTTCGAAGCTCTCCAGACAGCCCTGAAGGTCTCCGACGGCGTAAATTGGCTCGGACACAGACATGATCACAGCATTGGTTAGAATTTCGACTCAGATTCTAACTGCGGCATTTGTCCGACAGTGTGCCGTCCCGATTGCATTTTTGCGGAAACGGCCGCACCGGCAGACAACCGCTTTTTCATTTGGGAAAATGACATGAAACCCGTTCGTAAGGCTGTATTCCCGGTTGCCGGTTTGGGCACCCGCTTCCTGCCCGCTACTAAGGCAATGCCCAAGGAAATGTTGCCGGTGGTCGACAAGCCGCTCATTCAGTATGCTGTGGAAGAAGCCGCTGCCGCCGGTATCACCGACATGATCTTCATTACGGGCCGTTACAAGCGCGCCATTGAAGATCACTTCGACAAGAGCCCTGAATTGGAAGCCGATCTTACGGCCAAGGGCAAGTACGAACTTTTGGATTTGGTGCATTCCGTGACGCCGCGCGGCGTCAACTTCATCTTTATCCGCCAGCCCGAACCGCTCGGTCTGGGGCATGCCGTGCTCTGCGCCCGTCCCGTGGTGGGCGACGAACCCTTCGGCGTGATTTTGGCCGATGACCTGATCTACGCTCAGCAGCCTGCTTTGGGCCAGTTGATTGGTGCTCGCAGTGAAATGGGCGGCGGCAGCGTGCTGGCCGTTCAGAATGTGGAACCCAAGGAAACCAATAAGTACGGCATCGTCGGCGTGGATGACGAACTCAAGCAGACGAGCTGCGTGCGTACGATGGTCGAAAAGCCCGCTCCCGAGGCGGCGCCCTCGACGCTTGCCGTCATTGGCCGCTACGTGCTTGAGCCCGAAATCTTCACCGCACTCGAACACGTGGATCGCGGCGTGGGCGGTGAGATTCAGCTCACGGACGCCATCGCCTCTTTGCTCGGCGAAGGCAAGACTTATGCCCACCGCTTTGAAGGCCGTCGTTTTGACTGCGGCAGCAAGCAGGGCTTCCTGACGGCCACAGCGCACTACGCCCGTTTGGCCGGCTACGACTTCATCTGATCCTGAGACTTTTGAGGCGGACGCGGCTTGAATGAGCTGCGTCCTGTCGGATCAGATATTGCGCAAATCCTCAAGACTCAAGCCTTGTCGCGTGATGTTCCAGTCGCGGTACTGCGGCTGAGATTTCAAAAACGCCCCAATCTTGAGCTCCCAAAGTCCGGCGGAGAACTTGGCCGGATTCAATTTGACCTCGGCAAAACCAATGGATTGCGTGAGCGGGTTAGTGGCGACGAGGTCAATTTCGTTTTGGCCTTTTCGATCCCACCAGGCGTCGGCGTGCAACCATTGACCGTTTTGCAGCCAGGCTTGCCGAAACCATTCCTCCAATGTGCGGCCCAATAGCGTCGGAAGCTCTCTTAAGCACATTTGCGAAAGGATGCGGCTTTGCCCGAGAGACTCCAAGGTGTTGGCTTGAATACTGTCGACGAAGCGTAGCCAGAAGATGAAGTACGGGTCGCACAAGACCCAACGGCTGCTGCCTTTTGTCTTTTGTTCGCCGAAAGGAAGTTTCTGCCTCAGGATGCGAAAGGTTTCCAGCCGGCGCAGGTAAGCCGTGATGTTGACATCCATGCCGTCCTGCAACTCTGTCCACTTGCTGCGGCCGCGGGCAATTTTTCTGAGTAGCTCCATGTAGATGGGACTTTCGAATCGAAATTCGTTGGAAAGGAAGCGCTCACCTTCACTGCGCAACCAAGAACCGGCGTTGCTGAAGAAATAGGAAACGGCTTTTTCCTGCGTCAGGCATTGCGCTTCGTCAAGAAGCTCAATGTATTTGGCGACACCACCGGTCATGGCGTAGACCGTCAGCAGATCCAGATCGGATGCCAGAGGAGCCAAAGTTCCCATGATGGTGCACATGTCTGAGGGACCAAACGGCATGAGCATCATCTGATCGTTCAAGCGTCCGTAGAGCGGTTTGCTGTTGTTGCCGAAAATGTCTTCCAGAGCGGAAATGATGGAGCCGCTCATGACGAGCAGCGTACGGGACGATTGGCGGCATCTGTCCCAGAGTTCCTGCAGTTTTCCCCAAAAAGCGGGATCCATCTGATTGAGTTCCTGACATTCATCAATGATGATGACACAGGGGGCGTCTTTGCTCAGATGCATGACGACCTGAAGAACATCGGTCGGCGTTTGGACAGCTGGCGGAAAAGGAAGCTTAAAGATCTCGACAACTTGATCAAGCCAGGCGCGGACCAGTTCGTTGAGTGTGCAGCGGTTTGGCACATATAGATAGAGGACAAGGCAACTCTTGTTTTCAAAGGCTTTCAGCAGTAGCGTTGTTTTTCCGACCCGTCGACGGCCCATAAGGCAAACCATTCGAGACTCGTGCTGCGACTGCACGGCGCTCAGTTGGTTTTGCAGACGTTTGATTTCTTCAGTGCGACCGAAAAACTGCATGGCAATTCAGGAAATAGAAATAAACTTGTTAAACATGTTAACGTTAACGTCGTTAACGTTCAAGTGCTTAATGTGTTTATTGAAAGCCATGTGAATGCGTTACTCGAAATGTTTGTCTGACGAAGAAGGAAATATCAGGCGCCGCGTACTTTTTCTAAAAGTGCTGTCGTGGAACGCTGGTATTCGAACTCAACGGTGACGGTGCGCCCACCCCAGGAAGCGACAAGAGGAGCTTCGGGAAGGTCTTCGATGCGGTAATCGCCGCCTTTCACATAGATGTCCGGGTGTGCCTCTTTAATAACCTTCAGCGGCACTTTTTCTTTAAAGATGACAACGAGATCAACGGCTTCAAGCGAGGCGAGCACGGCGGCGCGATCAGCTTCGGTGTTGATGGGGCGATCATCTCCTTTGCCGAGCATTTTGACGGAGGCGTCGGAATTGACGGCTACGATCAGACTCTTTCCCAGATCACGTGCCTGTGCAAGATAGGTGACGTGGCCACGATGAAGAATATCGAAGACGCCGTTGGTCATGACGACGGGGCCGGGTAGTTGCGCACGGCGGGCGGCGAGTTCTTCGAACGTGACGATTTTGTTTTCAAAAGCGGGAGCAGGCAGTCGAAGAGCCATGAAAGCACACGAATAGTAGGTTGAGACGACAACGGAATGCTATCAAAAGAGCTTGTTTGGAGTTGTTGGCGGGCAGAAGAAAACGCAAATCAACATGGTTTTGCTTCTGTGGAGCAGAAAAAGAGAAGAAGGGCAAAAAAATTTAAAAAATTTTTTAGGTGCGCAAATATTTGATTTTACAAAAGAAAATTCGTTTTTCGAGAATTTTTTGAGAAATTTCTTCAAAAATTTCCGCAAAAAGACTTGCATTTCAAAAAATATCGGTATATAGTTTCGACTCCTTCGGGGGTATAGCTCAGCTGGGAGAGCGCTTGCATGGCATGCAAGAGGTCAGCGGTTCGATCCCGCTTACCTCCACCAAGATTAGGTCCCCATCGTCTAGAGGCCTAGGACACAACCCTTTCACGGTTGGTACAGGGGTTCGAATCCCCTTGGGGACGCCAAATTTAAAAAGCTCGCCTTAACCGGCGGGCTTTTTTGGTATCTGCGGTAGATTTCAACACAAGAAAAAACCGCCCGGACGATGCCGGACGGTTTGCGATCGACTCCAAGCATCAGGCGAGAAGTCGGGAAAGCGGTGAAACTCAATCAATGAGAATGACGCTTGTCGTTTTCCTCCTTGACCGCACGGCGAGCCGTATCAAACACCTTGTTGATGGCTTGCATGGCGTCAGGATCGTTTTCCGTTGCAATCACGCTGCGGCCACCTGAGACAATCATGTCAAGTTTGACGCTGAATTCGCCGAGACCTTGATGACCGACTTTCGTAATCGTCGCTTTGCACTCCGAGAGATTGTTGTCAAAGCGCTGGAGAGCTTCGAAGCGTCTTGCGATGTCGGCTTCAGCCGCCGGAGAACGATCAACGCCGTGGAAAATAACCTGCAGCATAAAAACCTCTCTTTTTGTTGTTTGTAGGGTTCCAGTCAGACTGCTGAAAGTCTTCCTGTACGAAGTAGTTTACTCGGCATGAACGGTTAAAACGCGCGGGATTGTTTGGATTTGGTGGAAATTTGTATTTTTAGACAGAGCCGGCACGACTCTGTCTATACTATTTAGTTGGGCGGCTTGCGGAGCAAGTCCGCCGATTGTTTTCGATAAGGAAAATTGCAATGGCTTTCGACCGTTTCAATGACAAACCTGCGCGCCGTGAAAAACGTGACGGCGATCGTTTCGGCGGCAAGGGCGGCCGTTTTGAAGAATTCGGACGCGGCCGCGGAGAAGGCCGTTTCGGTGATCGTGGTGAAGCTCGCTTCGGCGCACGCAAGCCGTTTGTCGGTCGTCCCTTCAAGGAAGAGCTCGGCGGTCGTTCCGGTCCGCGAGCCAAGGCTGTGGACAAGCGCCGCTTCTCCGATCGTGCCGCATTTGTTCAGAATGCTACGGTGCGTTTGGATTCTGACGTGGCTCGCTACTTCAAGTCTTCCGAAGATGTCAACGCTGCGCTGCGCATGGTGATTGCGCTTACCAAGACCGTCAAGGCCGAAGAGGCTCCGGCAAAGGTCGAGGACGATCAGCCGCAGGCTATTGAAGCCGCCGCTGAGACCGACGACGGCGAAGAATAAGAGCGCCGGTTCACAGACATTTGCAAAAAGCGCTTCCCGATGGCGTGGAGGCGCTTTTTTCTGCCAGTTGCCGCGTTAAGTTTTTCGGGCGGATTGCTCGGCTAAACTTGCGTTTGCATGAAAGAGGACGGCGGGTTGTGCAAACGCGCCGGCGGCGCCTTCCCGGTGCCAAGTCTCTTTTTCTACGACCAGATAAGTGACACGAGACATGGACAAGAAGCAGGCCCCTTGGAGCCGCCGCGAGATGATTGAACGTCTGGAGCGGCAAGACGAGTTTGACGTTACCGTGATCGGAGCCGGCGCCACCGGACTGGGTGTGGCGCTTGATGCGGCCAGCCGCGGCATGTCGGTGCTCATTGTGGACGGTCAGGACTGGGCCTCGGGCCACGCCTCTCGCTCGGGCAAGCATATCGGCAGCGACATTCGCCGCCTGGTGTGCCCGGCTGGTTGGGCTCGCGTTCGCGAAGAGCTTTACGAGCGACGTTTGCTTTTGCAAAATGCGCCGAGTCTTGTGCGCGCACAGAATTACGTGATTCCCTGCCGCAGCAAGGTCGGCATGGCGCTGCGAGCTTCTAGTCTCGCGCTCTACAGCCTCTTTTCGAGCGGCGGACGTGGTACGCGTCCCGTCTCCATGCAGGGTCGTGTCGGAGCGCTCGGCATGCTGCCCGGTATTGAACGCAAGGGACTGGCAGGTGCCGTGACGTTTACCGATGCTGTCTGTGACGACGCCGGTTTGGCTCTTTCTCTTTTGAAGGGAGCCGTGGAATACGGCGCGGTGGCGCTCAACAACATGCGCATGATTGATGCGGAAGCCGATGGGCGCCGCGTGACCTCGGTCGTGCTACAGGATGCCGAAACAGGCCGCAAGCGCAAGGTGCGCACCCGCACGGTCTTCAATTGCGCTGGTGTCTGGGCCGACGATGTTCGCCGTATGGTGGACGTGACCTGCGGCAATCTGGTGAAAATCGTGCGCCGCTCCTATATCGTGGTCGACAAGACGTTCATGCCGACGGGCAACGCGCTTTATCTGCCGCGCGGCTGCGGCGGACGCGGACCGCTTACCATCGTACCGTGGCAGGGGCGCCTGCTGATTGGGGCGACGGCCATTGATCAAGGACAGGCTCCGATCGATCCGCAGCCGACTGAGGACGAAATCCGTCTTCTGATGGCGAGCGCTAACCGACTGCTGAGCCGCAAGATTCGTCGCGAGGACGTGCGTGCTCGCTTTGCGGGACTGCAGGCTGAAGTAGGCGTGCGTGGACTGGATGCCGGGCGAGGCTTTGCCGTGGTGACTGAGTTCAACAACATGTTTACGGTGGTCGGCGGCTCCATGACGCTTTATCGTGCCAAGGCCGAAACGGCGATCGACGCAGCCATCGCGCGGCACATGCTGCCTAAGTACGGCTGCATGACGCGCTCGATGCGCTTGGACGGCAGCTCTCAGATGGCCATGGAAGAACTGCAGAAAAAGCTTCTTGCGGGCGAAGCGCCTTCGACGGATGCGCTCATGCAGCTCAATGCGTTCGTTGCCCGACACTTTGATGAAACGGGCGCACGCTCGGCCGATGACATTCTCTGGCGTCGCTTGCGGCTCGGCGAGATCGATGCAGCACGCGCCGAAATGCTCAAGCCCGTAGTGACCGAACAGCTCGAGGTTCTTAAAAATCAGCAGTAATCTCGGGATCCGAGACGGAGAGCGAGCACAAGCACCTGATTTTTCTGCAAAAATAAGCGCTCAAACGGTTGACATCATCCGTTGCCTCTGTCATAATCTCGATCCCTTCCTTCGCAGGGAAGGTGCGCGCGTGCGCGCAACACTGTGCAATTCTGTGCAGTGGCGCAGTGCGCGTGATGTGTAATTACAAAAAGGTTTTGCCAACCGGGAAACCGGGCGCAAAACGGCGAGGATAAATACATGTACGCAATTATCAAGACCGGCGGCAAGCAGTACCGCGTTGCCGAAGGCGATTTTCTCAAGGTCGAAACCCTTAACGCCGACGTTGAAGGCGAAGTGGTTTTCAACGAAGTGCTCGCTGTGAGCACCGAAGAAGGCCTTAAGGTCGGCACCCCCGTTGTGGAAGGTGCTGCCGTGACCGCTGTCGTGACCCATCACGGCCGCGCCGACAAGGTCCGCATTTTCAAGTTCCGCCGCCGCAAGCACTCCATGAAGAGCGCCGGCCACCGTCAGAACTACACGGAAGTCAAGATCGTCAAGATCCAGGCTTAATTTAAGTAACGATTTTTAGAAGAGAACATAGAAAATGGCACACAAGAAAGGCGGCGGTTCCACCCGCAACGGTCGTGACTCTCAGGCTAAGCGCCTCGGCGTCAAGGTTTTCGGTAACGCCATGATCAACGCTGGCGGCATCATCGTTCGTCAGCGCGGCACCAAGTTCCACGCCGGCGACAACGTCGGTATCGGCCGTGACCATACGCTCTACGCTCTGGTCGACGGTGTGGTTACCTTCGAAGTGAAGGGCCCGAAGAACAACCAGTTCGTGAAGGTTGTTCCGGTTGCCGGCTAATTAAGGCGTCGGGCGCCGAAAAACGGTGCCTCGCTTGACTGAAAAAGCCCTGACGGGACGTTGTTCTCGCGGGGCTTTTTTCGTTATGCTGTTTGATGCGGCTGTCGTTTGAGCCGCAATGACCCATTTAAATTTTTACGGACGGTTTTCAAGTGAAATTCGTTGACGAAGCCCGCATTGAAGTTCAAGGCGGCAAAGGCGGCAATGGCGTTGCGAGCTTTCGCCGCGAAAAATTCATACCCAAGGGCGGTCCCGACGGTGGCGACGGCGGCCGCGGCGGTAGTGTGTGGGCGGTAGCCGACCGCAACATCAACACCCTGGTGGACTATCGCTATACGCGCAAATTCTTTGCTCCCAACGGTGAGAACGGCCGCGGTGCCGACTGTTTCGGTGCGGGCGGTGAAGACATCGTGCTGCGCATGCCCGTGGGCACGTTGATTGTGGACGAAACCACCGGCGAAACCGTTGCCGACCTGACGCACCACGGCGACAAGCAGCTGTTGGCCGCAGGCGGCAAGGGCGGCCTGGGCAACCTGCACTTTAAGACGAGTGTCAACCGTGCGCCGCGTCAGTGCACGCCGGGCGAACCCGGTCAGTACCGCGCCGTTCGCCTTGAGCTCAAGGTGTTGGCCGATGTCGGTCTGCTCGGTATGCCCAACGCCGGCAAGTCGACTTTCATCACTGCCGTGAGTAACGCCCGTCCCAAGATCGCCGACTATCCCTTCACGACCTTGCATCCGCATCTCGGCGTGGTGCGCGTCGGTCCCGAACAGAGCTTTGTCGTGGCCGATATTCCGGGTCTGATCGAAGGCGCAAGCGAAGGTGCCGGCCTCGGACATTTGTTCTTGCGTCATCTGTCTCGTACGAGCCTGCTGCTGCATATCATTGACTGCGCACCGTTAGATCCGGACACTGACTCGGTTGCCGAAGCTCGCGCTCTCGTGGCCGAACTGGCCAAGTACGATGATGAGCTCGCCGAAAAGACGCGCTGGGTAGTGCTCAACAAGATCGATCTGGTGCCCGAAGACGAACGCGAAGAGCTGATCGCGCGTTTCAAGGCTGAGCTCGGAGCCGATCGTCCGCTCTTTGTGATGAGTGCGACAACCCGCGAAGGCTGCGAGACGCTCATCAAGGCGATTGCTCAGGAACTCGACACCAAGCGCCGCGAAGCGCAGCAGATTGAAGAGCAGCGCGACGACGTGCGCTTTGCCGAAACGCACGAAGTGGAGCTTTAAATTGACCGAAAATCCCGGTCGTCGGTAATGGTCTAAGGAGAGAAAAGCATGGAACAGAGTGCGCTGAAACAAGCCCGACGCGTTGTCGTGAAAGTCGGAAGTGCTCTTTTGACCAACGACGGCCGAGGATTGGATCGGCAGATGATCGAAAACCTGGCTGCCCAGATTTGCACGCTGGTGCGCGACGGAAAGGAAGTGGTTTTCGTGAGTTCCGGCGCCATTGCCGAAGGTGTTCTGCGCCTGGGCTGGAGCAAGCGTCCGGAGCGCATTTGTGAATTGCAGGCTGCAGCTGCCGTCGGTCAGATGGGCTTGGTGCAAGCTTACGAAACAGCTTTTTCGGCACACGGCGTCAAGACCGCGCAGATTCTTCTGACCCACGCTGACCTTTCCAATCGTGAACGTTATCTGAACGCCCGCGAGGCGCTTCTCGAACTGCTTCGCTTGGGGGTGGTGCCCATCATCAACGAAAACGACACGGTGGTGACCGATGAAATCAAGGTGGGCGACAACGACACTTTGGGAGCGTTGGTAACCAATCTCATCGAAGCTGACGTGCTCGTGATTCTCACCGATCAGCGCGGCCTTTATACGGCCGATCCCCGCAAGGATCCATTGGCTCAGTTTGTGTCCGAAGCTAGTGCAGGCGATCCGGCCCTTGAAAAAATGGCAGGAGGCGCCGCAAGCTCGCTCTCCAAGGGCGGCATGATTACCAAGATTCTGGCGGCCAAGCGAGCAGCGCGCAGCGGATCGAGCACCGTGATTGCATCCGGACGGGAAGAAAACGTTCTGCCGCGTCTGGCGCAGGGTGAGGCAATCGGTACGCAGCTCACGGCCGTGCATGCGCCGTGGCATGCACGTGCGAAATGGCTCGCCGATCAGCTCAGAGCTCAGGGGTTGGTGGTGCTTGACGCCGGTGCGGCAAAGGCACTGATGGAGAAAAAGACGAGTCTTTTGCCGGTGGGTATCAAGGCCGTGCAGGGGGATTTTGTACGCGGTGACGTGGTGGGCTGCTTGGCTCCGGACGGCACGGAAATCGCACGAGGACTTGTCAATTACGATTCGTCGCAATTGCGTCTCATCGCCGGAAAGCACTGTGAGGAATTTGCGGCGATTCTGGGTTTCTCCGGTCCCGAAGAAGCCGTGCATCGCGACAACATGGTCATGATTGTCGGTAAAGACAATCAGGCACCATAGTCATCAAACCGAGCCTTGGTAGCCGTTTTGACGCCAGGCCTCGAATACCGTGACGGCGACAGCGTTACTGAGGTTGAGCGAACGGTTCTTGGGCATCATCGGCAGACGAATGCGCTGAGACGAGGGGAAAGACTCTCGAATGGCGTCCGGCAAGCCGTGGCCTTCGCTGCCGAAAATCAGCCAGTCGCCCGGCTGAAATTTTATCGTCGAGAAAATGCTCGAGCCCTTGGTCGTCATGGCAAACATGCGTGAGGCCGAGGGCTTTTCTGTTTCCAAAAAGGCCTCCCAGGACGGGTAAGTCTTCATGGTCGTGAATTCGTGGTAGTCGAGACCGGCGCGGATGAGGTGCTTGTCGTCGACGCTAAAGCCCAGTGGTTCGATCAGATGAAGCGAGCAGCCCGTGTTGGCGCACAGGCGAATGGCGTTGCCGGTATTGGGAGGAATTTCCGGATGAACGAGAACGACGTGAAACATGGTGTGGGCGTTTAGCGAACTGAGGCGGTAAAGGCTCAATAGAAAAGATGTCAAAGGATGTCTTTGTCGGCGGCAAGTTCCGTGCGCAGCTTCGCGATCGCCTTCTTTTCGATTTGGCGAACGCGTTCGGCCGAGACGCCTAGTTCTGCGGCCAGTTCCTGCAGCGTCATCGGATCCGGGTTGCCGTCGGTGTCTGTGCGTAGCCACCGCGCCTGTACGACGCGGCGACTGCGATCGTCAAGCGCAGCGAGCGCATCGCGCAGAATTTCACCTGTGAGTCGATTGCGGTCACGCTCTTCAAGCGCCGCTTCCGGTTCATCCTCTTCTCTTGAGAGCCAGTCGATGGGAGCAAACGGATTGTCGTCTTCAGCGTCAGACGAGCCGGGACCTTCTAGGGGCGTGTCGCCGCCCGACAGGCGCGCTTCCATTTCGCGCACTTCTTCAGGCTTGACGTCGAGCGTTTCGGCGATGCGCTCTGTTTCCGAGGGTGAGAGCGACTTTTCGTCGGACTTCATCTGGCGCAGGTTAAAAAACAGCTTGCGTTGATTTTTGGTTGTTGCGAGCTTGACCATGCGCCAGTTGCGTACGATGTATTCTTGAATTTCAGAGCGAATCCAGTGTACGGAGAATGTCATCAGACGCACGCCGCGGTCGGGGTCGAAGTGCTTGATCGCCTTCATGAGCCCGATGTTGCCTTCCTGAATCAGATCGGCATGCGGCAGACCGTAGCCCAGAAAGCCGCGGGCAATCGAAACGACAAGCCTCAGATGCGACAGGATAAGTTGCTGCGCAGCCATTAGGTCGCCCTCGTCGCGCAGTCGTACGGCCAGATCGTGCTCTTCTTCGGCAGAAAGAATCGGCGCAGCGTTGGCATAGCGAATGTACGCATCCAGATCTCCCAGACGCGGAATGACCGCCGGCAGATACTGTTTTTTCTCGTAGGGAACGACTTCGCCCTTGACGGGGTCGGGTCGAACAACAAGTGAACCGCCTTGCGGTCCTTGATAGGGAACGAGCTGTTTGCCCGCGCCTTTATCGGCTACGACGATCTGCCCTGCGTTTTTTCCGCGCGCAACAAGAGCCCTGTCCGTCGCCGTGGGGCGGTCGGAGTCCGGTACCGAGGCGATCGTCTTTGTGTCGGAAGGTTCGGTCTCGAGCTTTTGCGAAATTGCAGGAGTATCAGTCACGTAAGCAGAGAAAAGCTTTTCAAATTAACAGCAGGATGCTACTGCGAAAAAACGTAAACGGGTGCAGTCAAGTTTGTCGGAGTTTGACAAAAAATCAGGGCTGATGCCGCAACACGCGGGTGATGGCGTCTTTAGCGGCAAAAGATCCGACAACGTAACCCAGAAGTGCGGCTGAGCCAACGTAAAGCAGACACCAGTCAAGCGCAGGCATGCGAAGAATCACCGTTACGCCGTACAAGCCCGCAAAGTCGGCGATGGGCTTTGCAAGCAGACTCACGCCGGTTGCCGTCACGCCGAGTGACAGAACCGCCGCCAGCATCAGCGTGAGAAAGCCGCGCCACGAATACGGACGGCGAATAAAACTCGAGGTGGCGCCGAAAAGGTGCAGCGCGCGGATTTCGTCTCGCTGCGCGTTGGTCGTCAGGCGCACGGAAGCAAAGATCACAAGCAAAACCAACAGGAAGACCACGGTGCCGAGAATGCCGAGAACGACGGACAAAGCGGTGTAGAGCGCATTGAGGTAACGCTGCCAAGAGTCGTCGTAGGCGACGAGATCGACGTTTTTGATTTTACGGAACTGCTCGGCTGCGGCGGCAAGTTCCTCGGAGGAGACGTTGTTTGCTACCGTCGCGATGATGATGTCGGGCAGCGGATTGTTCTTGGCTTTTTCCTTGGAGCGCTCATCCTCGGTTTTCATGCCGAGCGACTGATTGACCATGGCAAGCGCGTCTTCCTTCGGCATGATTCGTACCGCGGAGATGACACTGTTTTTGGAAATGGCTTCAGCCAGATCCTTCACGGATTGCTCGCCCGCGCTGCGGTCGGCAAAGACGGTGACTTCGGCTTGCGTCGGGACGTTGAAGACCTGTGCCGACAGGGACCAGGCAAGCGTCGCAAGGAAGAAGGGAATGGTCAGTGCCAAACCAGCCAGAGAAAGCGCCATCAGAAAGAGGCCCTTGAATTCTACGATGGCTCGAACGGTCTGTCGCGCGGCCCAGCGTGTGCTTGTAAACATGCTCATCGAAAACCTCCCTGCAGCATAATGGGGCGGCAGACGATGTTGGAGGGATTGAGCTGCAGGTGTGAGGCCACGATCACGGAGACGTTGGTTAGCGACACTTCGCCCAGCAGATCCATCAGGTGCTGAGCGTTGTCAGCGTCCAGATGCGCGCACGGCTCATCGGCCAGCACAAGCAGCGGATCGTTGACGATGGCGCGCGCCACGCTTGCGATCTGCTTTTGTCCGGCTGACAGATCGTGCGGATGGGCCTGAGCCAGATCCGCGATGCCGCACTTGTCGAGTGCGTTCATGGCGGCCACGCGCGCCTTGCCGTAGGACTCTTCGGCAGCGAGCGACGGCAGCATGACGTTTTCCAGAATGGTGCGGTTGTCCAGCAGCAGACACTCCTGCATCATGATGCCCATGGAGCGGCGCACGATCGCCATCTCACGCTCGGTGAAGTTGTTGAGGCAGTCGCCTGCAACGCGCACTTCGCCGAAGGTGGGACGCAGAATGCCAGCGATCATCGAAAGCGCCAACGATTTGCCCGAACCCGTGGGACCGTGCAGGCAGACGAACTCGCCGCGCGTCACGTTAAACGTGATGCCTGCGGAGAGCCGCTCGCCGTTGATTTCAATGCCGGCGTTGATGAGCTCGACAAGGGGAATGTTGACGCCGTTGGAGACCATGGGATTGCGCGACTCCGGTTAAGAAACGTTGTTTTGCAGCGTGAATTCCATACCGACGCGTGCCCAGACCAGAGACTCTTGCTCGAGCAGATAGCCGGTAAGCGGATGGCGCGAGAGCCACTGCGGATCAACCCAGAGTCGGAAAGCGGTCTTGCGGGTGTGCGCCACGCGTTCGAGCTTGATTTCGGGCAGTCGCAGCGTACGGCGGGCATGGGCGAAGATCACGGCCAGACGAAGCGACAGAAGCATGTTGACGAAGGTCGGATCCTGCAGGGCGCTTTCGACCTTTTTGAGGTTGCCGCGCTGACCGAGCACAAGCGTGCTCATCTGCGTCTGATCGTAGCGGGAGAACCCGGGCAGATCGGAATTCATCAGAATGTACTGGCTGTGCTTATGGTAACCGCTCGGGCTGATCACGCGGCCGGTTTCGTGCAGCATGGAGGCCCACTGCAACAGCTTGCGGCAGTCGTGCGTCTGCTGATCGTCGGGGTTGAGAGCTACGAAGAACTTGTCGGCAAGCGCGGCCACGCGGGCGGCCTGCTGCTTGTCGATGCTCGAGCGCTTGATGAGCGCTGTTACCGTACTGTCACGCGTGTCGCGCTGTTCCTGTCTGCCGAGCATGTCGTAGAGAAGTCCCACGCGCAACGCACCGGAAGCCGGGCGCATTTCCTTGATCTTGAAGGTGTCGAACACTGCCGAGAGAACGGCCAGGCCGCCTGCGATCACTTCGCGGCGGTCTTCTTTGAGACCCGGGAAGTTGATCTTGCGTATGTCGCCTGCTTCAACGAGCTCTTTGCGCATGACCTTCAGGAGAGCCGGTGTAACTACGCCGTTGGTCAGGCCCGAGGCGTGACCGATGTCGGCGACGGCGCCGATCGTGCCGGCGCTGCCGTAGGCGGCGTCCCAGTTGCGGAAGGAGAATTCCTGATGGGCTTCTTCAAATTCGGCCTGAGCCGAGAGCTGAGCCTGCTTGAGAGCGTTGGCGGTGATTTTTCCGTCCGGAAAATAGGCGCGGGACGTGTTCACGCAACCCACGTGAAACGATTCGCATTCTTTGGCGATGAAGCCGCACCCGATGATCAGTTCGGTTGAAGCGCCGCCGATGTCCACCACCAGGCGCTTTTCGCTGGAGGGAGGAAGTGTGTGGGCACAACCCGAAAAGACGAGACGGGCTTCTTCACGGCCGGCGATGATTTCGATGGGGTGCCCGAGAGCTTCTTCGGCTCGCGGCAGGAAGTCGGCAGAGTTCGTTGCAACGCGCAGCGCCTGCGTGCCGACGGCACGAATGTTCTGCGGATCAATGCCCTCGAGCTTTTCACGGAAACGGCGTAGCGCCGACAGGGCACGCTCCTGAATTTCCGGCGTAAAGGCGCCGTGTTCATCAATACCGCCGGCCAGACGCACGGTTTCCTTCCAATAGCTTTCGGTCGTGATGCGGTAGTCCTCCACGCGACCGATTTCCACGCGAAAGCTGTTGCTGCCAAGGTCAACTGCGCCAAGCAAAATCGGCTGCTTGTCCTGTGCTTCACCCTTCATCTCGTTGTCTCTCTCAAGTATCGTTTGCTATGGGCTGGAAATTAGGTTAATTATCCTCGAGCTCTTCGCCGACCAGCGCGCTGGCAAAGCGCTTGGCGTCAAAAGGCTGCAGATCATCGATCGTTTCGCCTACGCCGACGAAATAGATCGGAAGCGGCTCTTCACGCTCGGCGGTGATCGCAACCAGAACGCCGCCTTTGGCGGTGCCGTCCAATTTGGTAACGATAAGACCGGTGAGGCCGGCATATTGATCAAAAGCCTTAACCTGCGCAAGCGCGTTCTGACCGTTGGTGCCGTCGACCACCAGGAGCACTTCGTGCGGTGCGCCTTCCATGGCTTTGCCCTGCGAGCGTCGAATGCGGGCAAGTTCTTCCATGAGGTTGGTCTGCGTGGGCAGGCGTCCGGCCGTATCGGCAATGACAACATCGGTGCCGCGAGCGCGGCCCGCCGAGACGGCGTCGAAAACAACAGCGGCCGGATCTCCGCCGCTTTGCGTGATCACGTCAATCTTGTTGCGTTCGCCCCAGACGGCCAGTTGTTCGCGTGCGGCGGCGCGGAAGGTGTCGGCAGCGGCAAGCAGCACTGTCTTATTCTGAGCGGCAAGCCACTTTGCGATTTTCCCGATCGTAGTGGTTTTGCCTGCACCATTGACGCCGGCCATCATGATCACCAACGGCTTGGCCGCATCCAGATTCATGGGTTTCTGCGCCGGCAGCAGGATGCGTTCGATTTCATCGCGCAATGCTGCACGCACTTCCTCGCGCGTTTTGAGGCCCTTGAGCTTCACCGTATCGCGCAAACGCTGTAGGATGACGGACGTAGGCTTGTAGCCAATGTCGGCGGCAATCAGCGTTTCTTCGAGCGATTCAAAAAATTCTTCATCGACAACCCCGCCCGAAAACAGGCCGACGAGGTTGACGCGGGTTCGGGCAAGCCCGCTTTTTAAGCGTGAAAAAAATCCCATGACGAAAACCAAGAAAAAACCAGCGGCGCCCAAACGGCGCGCAGGCACCACAGCGGGCGAAAAAGTCCAACGCATTAGTTTACCAACCCGTGGTGCTGACGGCACGGTTCGCATCGTTTCCGGACGCTATAAACGAACGCCCGTGGCCGTCGGTTTGCGCGACGGACTGCGGCCAACGCCTTCGCGCGTGCGCGAGACGCTTTTCGATTGGTTGCGCCATTTTCTCGGCGATTTTTCCTCGGCGTCGTTTCTGGACATGTTCGCTGGTAGCGGGGCACTGGGGCTGGAAGCGGCAAGCAACGGCGCCGGACGCGTGGTGCTGCTGGAAAAGGATCGCCAGTCTGCGGCGTCGATTTTGGCCGTCATTGCCAAACTGCAGGCGCAGGACACCGTGCAGTGCCTTGCTGTCGACGCGTTTGTTTGGGCGCAGCAGGTCGATGAGACTTTTGATGTGGTTTTCATCGATCCGCCTTTTGCGCTGTCGCTGCATCAGAAGGCTGTGCAGGCCGCCTTGCTGCATCTGAAGAAAGACGGATTCCTTTATCTGGAAAACGAAAGCGAGATTCCAGATGAAATGTTGAGCAAGTGGGGACTGCAAGCCGTGCGTCGCGGCAGGGCGGGAGCCGTTTATTACCTTCTTTGCGTTCGCAGTATCGGGTAAAATTATTTATTTCTCATATTTGATGAAGGAGCGCGGGTCTTTTCGGATGCGCGCTCAGCCTTAAATCGCATGACGACGGCCGTCTATCCCGGAACATTTGACCCCTTTACGCTCGGGCACCTAGATGTGCTTAAACGAGCGGCGCGCCTCTTTGACCGCGTGATTCTCGCGGTGGCCGAAAGCGAAAAGAAAAAAACGCTTTTTACTTTGGAAGAGCGCATCGCCTTGGCGCAAGCCTCCTGTGAAGAGGAACAAGGGCTTGAAAACGTGACGGTGGAAGGCTTTCGCGGATTGTTGTGTGATTTTGCCAAGGCCCGCGGCGTGACCGTGTCCGTACGAGGCGCGCGTGCTGTGAGCGACTTTGAGTATGAGTTTCAGATGGCCGGCATGAATCGTACGTTGATGCCGCAGGTCGAAACGATTTTTCTGATGCCCGCCCTCGAGTGTCAATTCGTGAGCGGCAGCTTCGTTCGTGAAATCGCTGCTTTGGGTGGCGATGTCTCCGGCTTTGTGCCGCAACCCGTGCGGTGTGCTCTGCAGCAGCGCTTCGCCGAGAAAAACGCAGCCGTTAGGGATTGACTGATCCTGAGTCGAGCTGCTTGAAAACAACAAACAACAAAGGAAACACAAAATGGAACCCTATGCTGCCGAGTGGTGGTCGATTGTTCCTCCGATTGTGGCCATTGGCCTCGCGCTTCTGACCAAGGAAGTGTTCTCATCTCTGCTGGTGGGCATCTTCACTGGCACGCTCATCTACGCGGTGGGCACAGACGCCAACATCGTGATGGGCACGCTGGAGACGGCCTTCACGATGATGGCCAAAAAGGTGGACTTCAATATTCTCATTTTCTGCTCGCTGCTGGGGGCGTTGGTCTACTTGATCAGCTTGTCGGGAGGTACAGTGGCTTATGGCAAGGCATCAACGAAGGTCATTCGCGGACGCCGTTCGTCCTTGGCTGCAACGGGAGGCTTGGGGATCGCCATCTTCATTGACGACTACTTCAACTGCCTCACTGTCGGCACCGTCATGCGCCCGATTACGGATGCCTACAAAATCAGCCGTGCCAAACTTGCCTACATCATTGACAGCACGGCGGCACCCGTGTGCATCATTGCTCCGATTTCTTCCTGGGCGGCTGCCGTCGGCTCTTCGCTTAAGGATACCGGTGTGTTTGAGAGCGAGCTCGGCGCCTTTGTGGCTACGATTCCGTGGAATTTCTATGCCATCTTCTCTCTTTTGCTGGTGTTCTTCCTTTGCTGTACGGACTTTGACTTCGGTCCGATGCGCCGCGCCGAAGAGCAGGCAAGCCGACAGAGTGTTGATGTCACGGCTTCAGGAGGAACGGCTGACGAAAAGCTCAAGTACAACCCCAGCGGCACGACCTGGGACATGTTGGTTCCGCTCGGCGCGCTCATCGTGTTTGCCGTGCTGGCTCTGATGTATACCGGCGGCTATTGGGGCACTGACGCCAAGTATCACACCTTCATGGCCGCCATCGGTAATTCCTCGGCTTCAATCTCGCTGGTGTTTGCTTCCTTTGGTGCACTGATGGTGGCATTGCTCATGTATGTGCCGCGCAAGCTGATGACGTTTGCCCAGTTTGCCGAAGGTTCGGTTGAAGGCATGAAGCTGATGCTGCCCGCAAACATCATCCTGATTCTGGCTTGGACGCTTTCGGGCGTTTGCCGCGATCTGCTCTCGGCGCCGCAGTTCATGCAGCATGTGGTGACCTCTTCGGGTATGGGAGCGATGTTCCTGCCCGTGATCGTCTTTGCGATCGCCGCCTTCCTGGCATTTTCCATGGGTACGGCCTGGGGCACTTTCGGCATCCTGATTCCGATCGTGGTGCCGATTGTTGAAGTGCTCGACCCGAACCTTACGGTGGTGGTTCTGTCGGCTACGCTTGCCGGCTCGGTCTTCGGCGATCACTGCTCTCCGATTTCGGATACGACGATTCTGTCGTCAGCGGGCGCAGGCTGTGCGCACATCGAACACGTTTCGACGCAATTGCCGTATGCATTGCTGGTTGCCGGTTCGGCAGGCGTTGGCTACTTGGTGGCCGGCGTCTCGGGCGGCAGTCTGTGGATGAGCTGGCTTGCAACGGCGGTGGTGTTGTTCGGCGTGACAATTTTCCTGCATGTCAAAGAGGGACGCTCTGCGTCTAAAGCGTAACAATCCTTGCGGCCAGAGTTCGCAGAAACGCTCAGGCCGCTACAATCCCACCAAGGTTTTTGAGTAGCGCCCGCGACCCGGCGGGCGTTTTGAGTGCATGATTTTTAATCGACTGTTGGTCAACGAATTCGCAAGCAGCGCCGGGGGTGTCTTCACGGTGCTTTTTTCGGTCGTGGTGACGATCGGGCTTGTGACCATTTTGGGCGAGGCTGCCGGAGGCAAAATTGACTCTCGCTCCGTGTTTGAGCTGATGGCCTACTCGTCGTTTACCAATCTGCCAGCATTGCTGTCGCTGTCAATCTTCATTGCCGTCCTGATGGTCATGATGCGCAGTTGGCAGGATAGCGAAATCCCCGTTTGGTTCAGCTCCGGCGGATTGAGTTTGTTGCGTTGGATCGCTCCGGTTCTGCGATTTGCCATGCCGATGATCATCTTGGTGGGCGTGATTTCGATTGCGGTGACGCCTTGGGCAAAAGATCAGATTGAGCGTACGGCGCAGCAATTCGAGCAACGCGACGATGTCAACCGCATTGCCCCCGGACGTTTTATTGAGACAATGGGCGGACGCCGGATCTTCTTCATCGAGGAGGTCAGTCCGGACGGTTCTTCGGTTAAAAATGTCTTCATGAGTGAGCAAAACGGTGAGAGTGAAATCATCGTGCGTGCCGCTTCAGGGGAAGTACGGGCGACCGACAAAGGCGAGCGTTACGTGGTGCTCAAAAACGGCCGTCGCTACGACACGAGCCGAAACGGGGACGCCGCCTGGCGCGTGACCGAGTTCGACACCTACGAAATTCGCATCGGCACGCGTGCCGAACAGGCCTACATCAGCCGCGACGTGGAAACCATGACGTTTGAAAAACTTCTGGAACTGGATACGTCGCACGCCAAGGCCGAAATCGTCTGGCGCCTGTGCTGGCCTTTGGCGGCCTTCAACCTGGCGCTTCTGGCCATCCCTCTGTCCTACACCAACCCGCGCGCCGGTCGCAGCATGAGTCTGATTCTGGCCGTGCTGATCTTTATTCTGTATCTCAACGGCATCTCGGTGGCCGAAAGCTGGATCAAGACCGAGAAGGTCAATTGGATTGCTGCGCTGGTCGGACTCAACGGCACGGTCACATTGGTGACGGCGCTACTGTTCATACGGCGCGTCTGGATGCAGCGATGGATACCGCTTGCGATTTCCGAACTGCCCTACAAGCTTCTCGGGAGGGATAAATCGTGAAGGTCCTGACCCGACACGTTGCTAAAGAAGTTTTGATCGCCACCCTCTTTGTGCTGGTGGCGCTCGTTGCGCTCATCGCCTTTTTCGATCTGGTTAGCCAGGCTCGAAACATCGGCAATCGATACAGTATTTCGATGGCGCTTTTTTTGACGATGCTCAAGCTCCCGTCTCGCCTCTACGAAGTGATGCCGATTGCGGCTCTATTGGGCGCCGTCTACACGATGAGCCGGCTCGCCTCCAATTCCGAATTCACCATCATGCGTGTGGCGGGCCTGTCGCCCTTCCGTCTGGCGGGAATGATGACGGTGCCGGCGCTCATCTTGATTGCCATGACGTATTGCTTGGGTGAGTGGCTGACCCCTGCGGCCGACATGATGCGCAACGACATGGACAACATCCTTTTTAACCGGAAACTTTCGGCAAGAGGTTATTCGTCGGGTGTCTGGGTGAAGGACAATGTCAAGGAGCAGCAAAACGCCGGTCAGGCGACGGTGCGCTTTGTGAACGTACACAACCTGATTGCGGGCGAACACAGCCGCACGGGAGCCTGGCGCGTTTTTGAGTTCGACAAGGATGGCAGTCTGATTCGCGTGCTGCATGCGCCTGAAGCCAGCTACATTTCCGGCCGCGGCTGGCACCTCAAGGATGCCAAGGTCGAAACGCTCCCCAAGATTACGCACGATGAAACGCCCATGGTGGAAAAGAGTTCCGCCCGCAAGGACGTGGATTTGATGCTTCCGTCCGAAATGCGACCTGAAATTCTGGGCGTGCTGACCATTAAGCCGGAGCGCATGGGGATTTCAGATCTCTGGCAATACATCGCGCACCTGAAGGAGACGAAGCAAACATCGGATCGCTACCAGGTGGCGCTCTGGTCGAAGGTGTTCTATCCTTTGGCCATATTCGTAATGCTGGCCGTGGCAATGCCCTTTGCGTACCTCAATACGCGATCGGGCGGCGTATCGATCAAGATCTTCGCCGGGCTGATGATCGGCATTTCGTTCTATGCGCTCAACAACATCTTCTCTTTCCTCGGGGTCTTGAACACATGGCACCCGATGGTGGTGGCGGTGGTGCCGACAAGCGTCATGCTGATATGCGCGGCAGTAGCCCTGTGGCTGCTGGAGCGACGGTAGCGGCCGCCCAACTACGAAAAGAAACGCTGCGAGAGCCTCTGGAGGTTTTCGCAGCGTTTTTATGGGGGTCGTCATGCGGCGATGCTCTTGGGATCCAGCGTAAAGAGCGACTGCAGTTCGGCAGCGGAAAGCTCACCGATCCAAGTTTCTCCCGTGGCTACGGTGAGATCGGCCAGATTGCGCTTTTCCATGAGCATTTCGTTGATGCGCTCTTCAAAGGTTCCCGCCGTCACGAAGCGATAGACGAGAACGTCGCGTCTTTGTCCGATGCGGTAGGCGCGGTCGGTGGCCTGTGCTTCAACGGCCGGATTCCACCACAGGTCGTAATGCACGACGCAGCTTGCCGCCGTGAGATTAAGACCTGTGCCGCCCGCTTTGAGAGAAATGATCATGGCGTGAACGGAACGATCTGTTTGGAAGCGATCGACCATAACTTGACGTGCCTTGACGGAGACGCCTCCGTGAAGGAAGTCGGGCCTATGACCGGTTGCTTTTTCGATCCAGGTCTGCAGGCGCTCTCCCATTTCCCGGTATTGCGTGAAAATGAGCACCTTGCGACCGGCTTCCCGACAGTGCCCGAGAATGTCAAAGAGGGCGGCAGCCTTGCCGGAGTCAGGCGTTGCCGTTTCCGTCTTGAGATATTGCGAGGGCGAATTGCAGATTTGCTTCATGCTCGTGATGAGCTTGAGCACTTCACCGCGGCGGATGGTGCGGATGTCGGTGCCTTGCGGATCTTCGACCGCTTTCTCCTCGAGTTTTTTGAGCTTTTTCATGTGCGCTTCGAGCACCTTGCTGTAAAGCGCGGCCTGTTCCGCCGTGAGGTTCGTGAACTGATCCACCGTGTTGCGTTCGGGCAGATCGGCGATGATGGACTTGTCGCTTTTCAGACGACGCAGCATGAAGGGGGCCGTCAGGCGGCGGAACGCTTCGGCGGCCGATTCGCTGTGATCGGTTTCGATCGGAGCGGCGAAAGTCTCCGTGAAATCCTTGAGCGATCCCAGAAGGCGCGGCTGGACGGTTTCCAGAATCGACCAGTATTCGCTCAATCGATTTTCAACGGGTGTACCTGTCATGGCGATCGTCTGAGAGGCGTTGAGGGATTTGGCCGCCACGGACTGGCCTGATGTGGCGTTTTTCACGGCCTGCGCCTCATCGAGCACCAACAGGCGCCACTTGTACCCCGCCAATTTTTCTGTTTCCCGGCGCATCAGCCCGTATGTCGTCAGCGTGACGTCGGGGAGGTCTTTGACGGCTTCGGGCAGCACGCGACTGGTGCCGTGATAGATACCTACGGAAAGAGAGGGCGCGAATTTGGTGATTTCGCGCTGCCAGTTGGTCATGAGCGTGGTCGGTACAACGACAAGTGCCTTGGCTTTGGTCAGTTCGCCGTCGTTTTTGAGCTGAAGCAGTGTGGCGATCACCTGCAGTGTCTTTCCGAGCCCCATGTCGTCGGCAATCAGGGCGCCGATGCCGAGACGAAGGTTTTTCATGAGCCACGAAAAGCCGCGAGCCTGATAAGGGCGAAGCGTGGCGTGAAGGTTCTCAGGAGGTGAAATTTCGTCGATCTCGGTGAGGCGCTTAAGTCGTTTGCGGATTTCGTCGCTCACGAGCACTTCGGCCTGTCGGCCTTTGTTTTCATAGTTGCCCATTAGTGCCGCGCGCATTTTTTCCAGATAGGTGGGCTGCGGCTGCTTATCAACGGTTTCTGCCATTCGCGCGAGCTCGGTCGGATCGAGGTAGACGAAATCGTCGCCGACCTGCACGACTTCGCCGACGTGCTTGGCAAGCTCCGTGAGTTCCTCCTTCGTGAGTTCCCGATCGCCTACGGCCACGCGCCAGTCAAAGCGTGAGAAGGCGTCTTTGCCCAAAAACGATTTACCGGTGCCGGCGTCCAGGTGTGCCACCAGACGCGGTTTGAGAAGGTTTTTGAGGCGTTCGGGCAACATCACGGCCACGCCCAAAAGTGTGAGCACCGGAGCGACTTCAAAGAGAAAGTCCTTGAGTTCGGATCGTTCAACCGTCACGGGGCTTCCGCCGGTTGCTTCAATGCGGTTCAATGACGGGTAAGCCGAAGTGAGCGTTTTAAGAACGGAGACGGCGGCAAAGCGTTCGTTTTGAAAGCGGCTTTCCTTGAGCAAACGCTTGAGCATCACCGGCCGCTTGGTGGAAAACACTGTGGTTTGCGAGGTGGTCTCGTTGTCAAAAAGCGAACCGTCGCTTTCTTCCGACACGTCGACTTGAGCGGGATCGACTTCCCGACCCAGAATGCCGTAGTTGATTTTGATGCCGTCCGGGTGTGTACGTACCGTCAATACGGGGCGCCACGGGTAGACGTTGCCTAATAGAAAGGCGCGCAGGCCGCGCAGCATGGTCTTGAGCATGCTTTCGGGCAGGAGGTGGTTTTTTGGCAACGGTGTTTGCATTGCCAAAAGAAGCAGTAGCGAACGGGTGTCGGCTAGAGCCTTAATGCCGCCTGCGACAAGCTTCATCAGAGCGCAAAGCGCAGCGGTAAGCGCCAGGAAAACGGTCTGACGGGCAAATCCCTTACCGCTTGGAACGACGGTGGAGCTGAACAATCGGTTTGCGTACGGCTGGCAGGCTCGGGTCAGTTGCTCAACAAGCTGCGCGACGTGACGGTTGCGAACGGCAGGAGTCCATATGAAAAACGGTACAGCCTGCGGGTTGTTTTGCGGGACGACCAGAGCAGGCACTACGGCCGAGTTCATCAGCAGTCGAGCGGCAAGCTGTGTGATCTCGCGCCAACATTCGACTTCCGGCGCCGACTCCTGAGCGTACACGACGGGCATCGTCAACAGGACTTCGAAAATGTCGGAGGAGTCGGTGAGTGTGAGACGCCGCGCTTTTCCTGCCGTGTCCCGCACGCGAACAGCGAGTTCTGCGCTCAAGCCCTCATCGGCGTCACAGACGGCTTTTACGGAAACGCTCAGAGAGGCGAGCGCCGACTCGTTGACCGTGATTTTCTTTTGGAATAAGTGTGACGAGAGGCAGTAGCCCAGCCAGTCCGAGGCGTCGGAATAGGAAATTCGGTGCCTCAGCTCCTTTTCGACCCCCGTGAAAAGCTTTCGAAGGTCGCTGCGAAAGGCTTCGCCTCCGGGCATCGGAAGCGATTCGGGGAAAAGAGACAGGATGGTTTCGCGCAGCGGCTCAAGTGTGGCGTAGGGGAGGCTGCGCAGTTCGGACAGAGCCGATGGTTCATCCAGCTCGACCGGGTCGGGGCGCGATTCGGTAGCGGCCGCAGCGAGTTCGGCCAGACGCAGCGGGCGAGCCGTGGTGGCTGATTTCAGGTCAACGCCTCTGTTTTTGAGTTCGGACTGCAGGTCAAGCCCGTGAAGTTTGAAAATCAAAAACGGATCGGCGTCGATGTGGTCGGCCATGCAGTAGAAAACGGCGGCGATGTGCTTGCAGATGCGAGCGCTGTCCGGGCACGAACAGGATGTGCGCATTTCTCGCCAGGAACGAGGAAAGAGCTCCAGGGCGAGCCCTTGGCAGATGTCGGCGACGCTCGGCGAAAGCGTACCTTCCAGAAGTTCGGCCACAAGCGACGGATTTTGTGCAATGGCGTCAAGCAGCAGTTTTTCCTTTTCCCGTCCCCACTTCGGCAGCGCAATTTTGATTTCGTACGGATAGTAAGCAGATCCCGAGACGAGCGCTTCGACGCGATCTTCGTGCGAAATCCACTCGCAGCTCACGACGTGTCCGGTGTTGTAGTAGGAACGTCCGCGAGGCAGTCGGTTGTCGAAGTCAACATTGCTCAATGCGTCGAGCCATTGTTTGCCCCACCAGGTGTTGCCGAAGGTTCTGCGTTTGGCCATAAGAAATGCAGTCACAAAAAAAGCAGAAAGGCGTGGGAGCTTTTCTGCTTTGGTTTGCAAAAAGCGAAGGCTTCGCTCAGTGCGAGAGAATCTTGGAGAGGAACTGCTGGGCGCGTTCCGAACGCGGAGAGCTGAAGAACTCCTCTTTCTTGGCATCTTCGAGGATTTCGCCGGCTTCCATGAAGATCACGCGATCGGCCACCTTGCGGGCAAAGCCCATTTCGTGCGTCACCACCATCATGGTCATGCCTTCACGGGCGAGTTCCACCATCACGTCAAGCACTTCGTTAATCATTTCCGGGTCGAGAGCCGACGTCGGTTCGTCAAAGAGCATGCAGACCGGATCCATGGCAAGAGCGCGGGCGATGGCCACACGCTGCTGCTGGCCGCCCGAGAGCTGGCCGGGGAATTTGGGAGCGTGCTTGAGGAGCCCCACGCGGTCGAGAAGCGCCAGACCGCGTTCCGTGGCTTCTTCACGGGAACGGCCGAGTACCTTCATCTGAGCGAGTGTCAGATTGTCGGTAATGGACAGATGCGGGAAGAGTTCGAAGTGCTGGAACACCATGCCGACGTGGCTGCGCAACTTGGGCAGGTCGGTCTTGGGATCGCCCACGTTGATGCCGTTGATTAGCACTTCACCCTGCTGGAACGGTTCCAGGGCGTTGACGGTCTTGATGAGCGTGGACTTGCCGGAGCCGGAGGGGCCGCAGACGACCACTACTTCGCCTTTTTCTACGGACGTGGAGCAGTTCTTCAGAACTTGGAAGGAACCGTACCACTTGCTCACATTTTTGATTTCAATCATCGCCATAGGAAAAAGGCCTCTTTTTGCGGTTGTTTTCGAAAAAACTGCTTGTCTTTCAAGCGTAGCGTTTAATTGTAAGGTATTGCGGAAAAACGCGTCGACTCTTTTACAACCCAATTTGTGTTGACGGGGTGTGAAGACTGATGCCTCCGGTGGCCATCAATGCGACATGGACAGTAAACGGCCTTAAGGATCTTGAAAAAAGAAACGTCACTTTCGGTGAAGTAGCTAATGGCGATGTCGAGGCCGTCGAGATTGACCATCACGAACCATCTCAAGCACATGCAGCAGGCCGTTTTGTTAGAAGCTGCCGAACTGAGCAAAGGTCCTTCGCTCAAGATCTGAGGCGAAATGTTCAAAGCGATTGCCGACAGTCGGAAGGTGACGCAAGATAGAATCGAACAATCTTCAGGTATCTTTGGCACCATAGAACATAACCAATTTCAGAATCCACAATCGAGGAAAATCGGCGTGAATCCGTGGTCATTGACAGTCATGTTGCGGCTTGACCGATCCCGTGCGGCATCGGTCCGGGACATTGTTGTGTCTGAAGGGGAGCCGGCATGACGAAGCGACTCGGGTTTTCTTTGAAGCTCGCGCTATTTGCGCTGTTGTCGACGACGATCGTCGGTGCCGATGCGGTGTATGCGGCTCCGACGCAGCAGGCACGAGCCGAAAGACCTAGATTGGGTCTGGTGCTTTCCGGCGGAGGCGCGCGCGGTTTTGCACATATCGGGGCGCTGAAGGCGCTCGAAGAGCTTCGCGTGCGTTTTGACGTGATCACCGGCACGAGCATGGGCTCGATGGTGGGCGGCGCGTATGCGGCGGGCTACAGCGCCAAGCAGATTGAGGACATCACGCTTGCTGTTGACTGGCCTCGTATGTTTGCGCCGCGTCCGGATCGCAATCGTATGGACTGGCAGGGTAAAGACAACGACCGTAGAGGCCTGGGACCCACTGAAATCGGCGTCACGAAGGACGGATTGCGCTTCTCAGGACAGCTAGTCCCTTCGCAGGAGCTCGACATCTTCCTGCAGCGCTCCACGCAGCCTTTCAACAGTGTCTACGACCTCTCCGAACTGGACATTCCGTTTGCGGCCGTCGCTACGGATCTGGAAAGCGGGCAAAGGGTGGTGCTGCAAAAAGAAATCTCGTTGGCGCAGGCCATGCGTTGCTCAATGTCTGTGCCGGGGGCATTTCGACCGGCCGAGTACAAGGGCCGAGTCTTGGTTGACGGCGGTCTGATCGACAACCTGCCGATTGATCTGGCTCGGGATATGGGCGCAGAACGCGTGGTGGCGATTAACGTCGGCACACCTTTGGGTAAGCGCGATGACATTAAAGGCGTGTTGGGTGTCATGGCGCAGGTGGTCAACATTCTGACCGAGCAGAATGTGCGCAAGTCCAAGGAGTCCATCCGACCGGGAGATATCTACATAGAACCTGATCTGGGGGGACTGACTTCCGGCGACTTCATGAAGTCGCGCGACATTATCGAAATTGGCTACAAGGCTGTGATGGACAATAAGGAGCTCTTTGCGCCCTACATCGAAGACGAATACGACTACCGGTTCTATTTGAGCGCCCGCTACGAAAAGACGCTTGTCGATGGTGAACATAACGTTTCCGAAGTGAAAGTTGCGGGACTCGAGCACGTTAATCCCGAGCATGTGCTGGCGACAATCGATATTGACACCGACAAGCCCGTGAGCAACGAACAGGCGGCGGAGGCCGCACGCGACATCTGGGCCGAAGGCGACTTTCAGAGCGTGCCGTTTCGTTTTGAACCTGGCCCGAACGGCACGGAAGTGCTGGTGTTTGAACCCGAGGAAAAGACGGTGGGCTACTCCCGTCTGATGTTTGGCGGCAACGTGCAGTCTGACTTTCAGTCGTCCAACACCTTTAACGTGGTGCTGTCGCATACCTGGGGATGGCTCAACAAATGGGGCGGTGAATGGCGTAACGAGATTCAGCTCGGTGAAGTCAAGCGATTTCTTTCCGAATTTCACCAGCCTTTGGGCGTGGGCGGACGCTGGTTTTTGATGCCGCGCGTGAGCTACCAGTGGGAGCCGTTTGATCTTTATGTCGGCGACAGCGACACGCCGGTGGGCGAGTTCCGAACCGAGACGTTCGAAGCGGGCATGTTCCTGGGGTATGAATTTCCGAGGCTCGGCCGCATCTCCGCGGGTGCCGGCTGGTACGACAGTCGCATCAAGACGGAAACGTTCATCACGGATCTGAAATACACCGAAGATTCGTCGTTTGTGTCTCTGCGCGCCAATTTCGATACGCTCGATGATGCGAGCTTCCCGCGCAGAGGTTTTTACTTCGACGGTTCGGTGACCTATGACTTCAATCCGCAGGGTTCGATTGGAGAGCCGGACTCCAACACGCGCTACGAGGTCAAGGCTGCCATTCCGCTTCAGCTCGGCGAACGCACGACGGCTTTGGTGAGCGGCAGAGCTGCTGCGGCAAGCGAGGTTGGAAACTACAACATGGGAGGCGTTTTTAATCTTTCCGGTTCGCCTTACGGACGTTATTCGGGTGATCGGCTGGCATTCGGCCGCGTGATGATCTATCACGACGTGAGCCGCACCATGCGCGAACTGCGCATGCCGATCTATCTAGGCGGCACGTTTGAAATCGGGCGCGTTTGGAACGGCACGATCACCGAGGTGATCGGGGATCAGGGAACGCCGTGGCGTAAGGCTGCAAGCTTGTACATCGCAAGCGACACCTGGCTCGGTCCTATGTATCTGGTCGCGGGCAGAACGTTCGGCGAGAGCTCGTCTCTGACGTTCTACTGGGGGCGTCTGCTCTGGTAAGAAGCGTCAGTCAGCGATACTTGGCACACACCGGGCAATCGGGGTCGCTCGCGAGCTTCATGCGTGTGAATTCCCACGACAGCGTATCGAGTATCAGAAGACTTCCGACGGAAACGGGCGTGAGTCCTGCCGCAATCTTGAGGGCCTCTTCGGCGGCCATCATGCCGGCGATGGACGTAACCGGTGCCATGACGCCCGTTTGCGAGGCCTTGACGTCGGTGGCGTCGTCTTCAGGAAAAGTGCACTGATAGCACGCAGGATTACCGTTGCGGAAGTCGAAGACTGCCAATTGCACGCTGTAGCGCACGGAGGAAGCCGAAATCAGCACCTTTCGCAACGCTTTGGCCGCGCGGTTGGAGGCGTGGCGCGTGCGGAAGTTGTCCGAAGCGTCAATGATGATGTCGCAGTCTCGGGCGAGATCGAGGAGTTTGGCTTCGTCAACGTAGTTCCTGACGACTTTGACCGGAACGTCGGGATTGACGGCGTGCAGGGCGAGGGCTGCGCTTTGCGCCTTGTTTATGCCGATGCGCTCCGGCGTGTGCAGGATTTGCCGCGGCAGATTGGAAAGATCCACGGCGTCGGCGTCGGCAATCGTGAGCGAGGCCACGCCGCTTTCAACAAGCGCCAAGGCTGCGGGACAGCCCACGCCGCCCGCGCCGATGATGAATACGCGGCTGGCGGCAATGCGCGACTGCCCCTCAGGGCCGATTTCCTTCAGAAAAACGTGACGGCTGTAGCGATCGTCGGTCATTACTTCTTTTCGGTTTCGGTCGTGTTCTTGCTCTGAGCCTTGTTTTGCTTCTTGTCTTTGGCCGCTTGTTCAGCCTTCTTCTTGTCGCGATCGGCCTTGAGCTTAGCCTGCGTTTCCTCGTGCGTGACGACATGCTCACCCTTTAGAAACGCCTTGGCCTGTTGCAGCGGGAAGTCTTTTTCGTCGCCGAACATGTAGCGAAGCTTGGGCATCGTGGTCTCTTCTTCGTCCACGAATTCTTCAGCGGCTTTCTTGTTCTTGTCTTTTTGGACGGCCGACTTGTCGTCCTTCTTGACTTCAGGCTTGTCGCCGTTTTTCTGCTCGACCTTCTTTTCCTCCTTCACTTCAAGGTGATGTGCGAGTTCTGCCTCGCGAATCGAGAAGGAGGGATAGTTGCCTTCGGGGGTGTCGTCAACGGCGATGTCGGGCGTGATGCCCGTGGCCTGAATCGTGCGGCCTGAGGGCGTGTAGTAGCGGGCCGTCGTGATTTTGACGCCGGTGGTCTGATCCTTCTTCATGCGGATCGGGATGATGGTCTGGACGCTGCCTTTGCCGAAGCTGCGCGTACCCATGATGGTGGCGCGCTTGTGGTCCTGAAGGGCGCCCGCCACAATTTCCGAAGCGGAGGCCGAGGCCGAGTTGATGAGTACGACAACAGGCACCGTCTTGGTGATTTCAGGCAGGTGCGAGATGTTGTCCTGACTGGACTTGCCGGTGGCATAGTCCTTTTCAACCGCGTTGAACTTGCGCTCGTCTTCCGGATTGCGTCCGCGAGTGGAAACGACGAGGCTTCCCGGTTTGATGAAGGCGGCAGACACGCCGATAGCCGAATTAAGAAGTCCGCCCGAGTTGTTGCGAAGATCAAGCACCACGCCCTTGAGCGGCTTTTCCTTGTTGAGCTTCATGAGCGCGTCGGCCACGTCGGTTGCCGTGCGTTCCTGAAACTGCGAGATGCGGATGTAGGCCAGGCCGTCGCCCAAGGACTTGGACTTCACCGACTGAATCTTGATGATGTCGCGCATGAGCTTGATGACGATGGGCTTGGCCACCCCCTTGCGGGCAATGGTAAGTGTGATCGAGGTCTTGGGTTTGCCGCGCATGAGCTTGACGTTTTCGTTGAGGCTCAGGTCGGCCGTGGATTTTCCGTCAATCTTGACGATCAGGTCACCAGCCATGACGCCGGCCTTGGCCGCTGGCGTATCGTCAATTGGATTGACAACGCGCACGCCTTGCGCATCCTTGGTGACTTCCAGGCCGAGACCGCCGAATTCGCCCATCGTGGACTCTTCCATGTCCTTGAAGGCGTTGAAGTCGAGATAGGACGAGTGAGGGTCAAGCCCCTCAACCATGCCTCGAATGGCGTTTTCAATCAGGTCTTTGCTTGGCACTTCATCGACGTAGTAATTCTTGATGGTGCCGAAAATGTCCGCAAAGAGGCCGATTTCTTCAAGAGGAATGCTTTCTTCGGCTTGTTCCTGCTCCTGAGGCTGAACGTCGGCGGCAAGAACGGAACCGCCGAAGAGTGTTCCGGCGGCCAGAAGAAAGGCAAAAGCGGTGCCTTTGAGTCGTTGAGAGGTCATGTTAAAGCTTTCCAATGGCTGGCATTGAGTGCGGGGATCCGCTGCGCCTCTTAGTTTTTGGCGATCCAGCGCGACGGATCAAAGGGTTTGCCTTTGTATCGGAGCTCAAAGTATAAGCCAGGGGCATCTTCGCCACCCGAGCTTCCGACGCTGGCAATTGTTTCGCCTTGTTTAACGGAGTCGCCCACGCTCTTATAAAGCGTTTCGTTATTGGCGTAGACCGAAAGGTAGTTGGAGCCGTGATCCACGATCAGCAGGTTGCCGAAGCCGCGCATCCAGTCGGAAAACACGACGGTGCCGGGTCCGGCGGCAACGACGTCCTGACCTTGTTTGGCGCGAATCAGCAGGCCGCGCCAGGCAAGCGTGGAGGCCGCGCCTTCGCGTTTTTGGCCGAATTTGGCCACGATCTTACCCTTGGTGGGCATGGTGAGCTTGCCGCGAAGCTTGCCGAAGTTGCCGGTGGTCGGCGCCACAGTAGTGCGGCGCGGATCGGGCTTGGCGACTTTTGCAGTCTGTGTTTTCTTAGACTCTTTGCGTTTTGCCGCGGCTTTTTCCTGTTCGCGTCGTTTGGCGGCGGCAAGCGCTTCTTTCTTGGCGCGTTCGCGCGCGGCTGCGGCGGCAATCTGTTTGTCGATGTCGGCAATCAGGTTGGTGAGCTGCCGATCGTTCTTGACGAGCTGCTCATAACGGGCTTTTTGAGTGCTGAGCTCTTTTTTGAGTTGGGCAAAGGCACTTTCGCGGCGTGTTTTTTCCCGCTCGAGTTCCGATCGGTTTTTCTGCTCGGCGCTTTCAATGCGAATCAGTTCCTGCTGCGTCTCGTTCGTCTTTGCCGTGACGATTTCGATGTTCTTGCGGCGATTGGCAAGACGATCGATGGTACGGTCCTGTTCTCTGGCCATGTACTGCAGGATGGCCGACATGCGTGCAATGTCGTTGGGGTTATTGCCGACCAAAGCCGTCTGCCACGGGTGGCGGCGCGAGTTGACGAACTGCGCCTGACTGATGCTGGCGATGAGGTCTTCTGCTTCCGAGACGTGCAGGCTCACAATGCCGGCCTCGCGCTTTAGGTCTTCAAGCTGATTTTCAACATCCTGCTTTTTGTCGCCGAGTTCCTTGAGCGTTCGGTTGCTTTGCGAAATGGCCTTTTCGGAGGCGGCGAGTTCGCCGTTGACCTTGTCCAGACTCGCTTCCTTTTCGGAGATGTCCTTTTTGATGGACGAAATTTGCCCTTTAAGCGAGCGCTGTTCCTTTTGCAGGGAGCTCTTTTTTTGCTTGGACTGGGAGCTCGACTGCTTGGCGGGCGCAGCCGTTGCCTGAACGACGGGCGCGGCCAGCCCTGCGGCAAAGACCGCAATCACGAACAGTTTGGCAGGAAGCGCGAAGAGCATGAAAGGCAAACGCAAAAAGAAAGCAGGCAACACAAACGCTCGCCGCCACGCACAACGCATCGCCGCGAGGTGTCCTCAATTGTAGAGGAAGCGCCTTTCAAGCGGGCTTTTGGAGAGTACAAGCTTTTCGCCGCAAGTCTTTATAATCCGTTGCTCATGTTTAACGGCTTGCGGCAAAGCTTGAAAAGTCGGGCCCCCGTCCCCATATCCCAATGAAGCGGCCTTTTCGGAAGGTCCGGGCAAGTCATTTGAAAGAAACAGGAACTTACGGCTGTGAACCAATTTCTGATCGACAACATCCTGCTTTTGGTCATCATTCTGGTCTGCGTGGTGACGTTGGCAACTCCCTACATCAATCGCCGCCGCTTTGCGGAACTCGACAACGCCTCGGCCACCGATCTCATCAATCACAAGGGCGCCCAGATCATTGACCTGCGCGACCCGAGCGAATTCAAGAAGGAATGCATCGCCCGCTCGGTCAATATTCCGGCTGACCGCATTCATTACGAACTTGACAAGCTCGACAAGACCAAGCCCATCTTGCTCGTTGACGAAGACGGCAAGCGCGCCCGCATGGCTTCGCCCCTGCTGCGCGGTGTGGGCTGCAAGCAGGTCTACATTCTGCAGGGCGGTCTGAACGCATGGCGCCGTTCCGGCACGCCGTTTAGCCGCTAAGAAACGATTTTTTCTTTTTATCACTCAAGAAACCCATTGACGGAGTCAGCCAAAATGGCAGAAGAAAACCGCACGGAAAATACTGAAGGTCAGGCTCAGCAGGCTCAGGACAAGAACGAACCGTTCTTCCAGCTCGTCCGCTGCTACATGAAGGATGCGTCGCTCGAAATGCCGCACGCACCCGAAATCTTCATGACCACGCCCGAAGAGCAGCCCAACGTTGACATTCAGTTCGAAGTGTCCCAGCGCGCGCTTCAGATCCCCAACACGTACGAAGTGGTGGTGCGCGGCACGATCACCGTGTCCGTGAAGGGGCAGGCCATGTTCCTCGTTGAAGGCAAGCAGGCCGGTATTTTCGAAATCCGCGGCATCCCGCAGGAAGGCGTGCACCACATTCTCAACGTGCTGTGCGCGAGCACCATCTACCCGTACTTGCGCGCCAACTTGGCCGACCTCATCAACCGTACGGGGCTGCCGCCGGTGCACCTGCCTGAAGTCAACTTCGAAGGCCTCTATCAGCAGCGCATGGCGCAGCAGGCTCAGAAGCAGGCCGAAGCAGCCGCCGCTGCTCCCGCCGCTCCCGAAGCCAACGCCTAATCTCTCGTTCGAAACTGCGGACCTGCGGGCCCGCTTCGATCGCAAGCCGTCGCCGGATTGTCTTGTCCGCCGGCGGTTTTTTATTTGATTTGCGGATAATCCGCAACCTAAGTTATCCATACCCATCAAAAATGCGCTAACCTCGGGAATTGATTTTCGTCTGACATCGGAGTCGGCGATCTGGCATTTAACCGATTGGCCTTTTTAACGTATGACTGCAGAAGAAACCGCAAAAAAAATCCGCATTGCGCTCATTGACGACCACACGCTGTTTCGCAGCGGCTTAAAGGCGCTGCTGACGCGACAGAGCGATTTTGAAATCGTGGGCGAAGCTGCCGACGGCCTTGAAGGCGTCAAGTTAGTCGAGCAAATTAAGCCCGACATTGTTCTGCTTGATCTGGATATGCCCACGATGAGCGGCAATGAGGCGCTCGCACAAATTCTTGAAACCGATCCCTCGATGAAGGTGCTGATGCTCACGGTGAGCGAAGACGGCGACGATCTGGCCGAGTGCATGCGTCTCGGCGCAGTCGGCTATCTGCTTAAGAAGATCGATGCCGACTTCCTGTTGCAGAGTATTCGACATGCCGTGGCGGGAGATTCGGTTATTTCGCCGGAAATGACCAGTAAGCTCGTGATGAAGCTTCGCAACGACACGTATCGCGCCAGCTCGGCGAGCGCTGACATCGAGTCGCTTACGCCTCGCGAACGTCAGACGCTGGCCTGGCTTGCCCGCGGCGTTTCCAACAAGGAAATCGCCCGTACGTTGGATCTGGCCGAATCGACGGTTAAAGTGCATGTGCAGAGCGTGCTTCGCAAGCTCAACATCAAGAGCCGTGTGCAGGCGGCCGTATTTGCCGTGGAGCACCATCTCGACAAGCTTTAAGCGGTCTTTTGATCGTTTGCTTGCCTCCTTTGTTTGAAAGGAGAAAAAATGAGCAAGGTTTTCAAATTGAAGACGGCGTGCTTTGCCGTTGCATTGGGCGTTGTCGGCGTATTGGCCGGCTGTGCGCATCCTCAGCTCGTCAGCATGGGCGAGACGCAACAGGAGGTCATCGCCTATCTGGGTGAACCGGCGGCACAGACCCCGATGCCCGACGGTACTGTGCGACTGACCTACAGCGGCCAGCCCTTTGGACAGGATGCTTGGTGGCTTTTCATCGGTAAGGACGGCAAAGTTGTTTCGCGCGAACAGGGGTTGCAGGAGAAGTACTTCAATATGCTCACTCCGGGCAAGTCCACCGAGGCCGATGTATGGGCTCTGTGGGGTAAATGCGCGCAGAAGTACGAGTTTCCGCTCGTCAACCAGCACGCCTGGATGTACCGCTACAAAGCTCCCGGCGGATTCGACATGGCCGTGTGGCCGCAGTTTGACGTCAACGGCGTGATGCAGTCGCTTGAGGTGACGCTCGATCCCTGGGTTCTCAACGACGGCGACAGTTTCGATTAATCGTTGAAGGCTGCTGAAAATGCGAATCAAGTTTGTGTCGAAAGCGGCGGCGCTTGCTGCGGCGTTCGGCGCGGTTGTCGTGTTGGGCGGTTGCGCGCACCCGCAGCTCGTCGAGATGGGACAGACGCAGGAAGACGTCATCGCTTATCTGGGTGAGCCGCAGGCCAAGACGGCCATGCCCGACGGCACGGTGCGCTTGACCTACAGTGTGCAGCCCTTCGGGCAGGAAGTCTGGTGGCTCTTTGTTGATCAAAGCGGCAAAGTTGTTTCGCGCGAACAGGGGCTGCAGGAGAAGTACTTCAATATGCTCACGCCGGGCAAGTCCACTGAAGCCGACGTGTGGGCCATGTGGGGCAAGTGTGCTCAAAAGTATGAGTTCAATCTTGTCAACGAGCATGCCTGGATGTATCGCTTCCGCGACAAGGGCGGCTTTGACATGGCTGTGTGGCCGCAGTTTGACGTCAACGGCGTCATGCAGTCCATCGAGGTCACCGAAGATCCCTGGAAAAACAACGATCGCAACAATTTCATGAGTTTCTAGTCTGCATCCCTTGATGCGGCTGCTTACTTTCGAAAGCCTGTTTAGCATGACGACATCTGCCGCCACGCCTCTGACTTTGCGAACCGATTCTGCCGTGCGTGCTGCCAAGGGACGTTGGCCGGCCATTTTTGCCTCCTGCGGAATGGATGGTTCCCACTTTGTCAAGCAGGGGCGTCCGTGCCCTGTGTGCGGCGGAACCGATCGCTTTTCCTTTACCGATCGATGGGGGCGAGGCAACTTTATCTGCCGCGGCTGCGGGTCGGGCGACGGTTTTGATCTGATTTCGCGCTACTGTCAGTGCGGTTTTATTGAAGCTCTGGAAGTGGTGGAGCGTTTTTGCGGCATTTCTTGGCAGGGCGAAAAAGCTGATGCTCGCGTGGAACTGACGCAGGCGCAGATCAAGGAAAAGGAGCAGGCACGCGAGCGCATGAAGCTTTGGAGTCAGGCTCATCCCATTGTGCCCGGTGATCCGGTTTGGACCTACTTGGCCGGTCGAGGACTCACGCCGAGTTATGCCGGTTTGGAAGTGCGCTACCATCCGGCTCTTTCCTATAACCACGAGGACGGTACGGTCACGCAGCATCCGGCGATGCTCGCGCGCGTGATTGATCGGCACGGCGTGGTGATCAATTTGCACCGAACCTACTTGGATGAGAAAGGTGCGAAAGCGGATCTTCCGAAACCGAAAAAGTTGATGTCAGGGGCTGCCAAAGGCGGAGCAGTGCATTTCGGAGGCGAGGTCGGAGATGTGCTCGGGCTTGCCGAAGGCATTGAGACGGCGATTGCGGTGCATCAGAAGCGAAGCATCCCGGTTTGGGCGACGCTCGGTTGTACGAACATGCACGATTTCATGGGTATTCCCTCCGGAGTCAAGCGTCTGTTGGTGTTTGCGGACAACGATGCCAAATTTGCGGGGCAGGCGGCCGCTTATGCGCTGGCGCACCGCCTTGCGACATCAACTTCAATGGAGGTGACCGTCCTGGTGCCGCCTATGGTCGGCACCGACTGGCTTGATGAACTTATTGGCCGGGCAGGAAGCCGGTTTCGTTGAGCGGATGGTTTTCAATGAACGGGCGGATGCTGTGCGTCACCACGCCCAGACATTGCCACCGGTTCTCGTCCCACGGAAACAGATCTTCGAAAACTTCGTCCGTCGTGGTTTCTGCCTTCAGACAGGGACACTTGATCTTGACGTCGTATGCGAGACGTCGAAGAAGCGTTTTGTCGCCGATTTGAACAACGACGATGTCATCGGTGACGGGCGTGCGCTTGCTGTCGATCAGAACGGAGTCGCCGTGCGCAATGCCGGCGGCATCCATGGCATTGCCGTTGACGGTTACGACAAACGTCGATTGATTGTTACGCAACGGTAGTTGGGTGAGGTTTACTTTTGTGGGTTCAATCTCAACGTCTGATGCGCTTTGGTCCCTGATGCGGCGGATGTCCGAATCCTTGGTCGGTTCGATGCAGTTTTCCAAGGCCTGCATGTTGGTTTGGGTTTGCATAATCAGCGTGCGGATCCATCGAGAACCGCCGCGGTTGACGAAGGTGCTTCTTTGCTCTTCCGCTACGCGAATGACGATGTGGCGGTTGTAAGGAACGCCTTCGATCGGCTTGCGGCCGGAACCGGGGCGATGGCCGCCGCGGCCTGAAGTTTTTTTGACGGGATCTGTCTGAGTCTGTTTCTTTGCTTCTTGCAGAGACATTGCCGAACTTGGGGAAAAAAGAACCAAAAAACGAGGCAGAAGGCCTAGATCAGTAGGGTTAAACGATTAATGGAAAACCCGATGGCAATGTTATATGAGAAAGGCGCCTTTTTTTGACGGACGAGAGCTTTTTTGCAAGAAATCAACCGGCATAACGCAGCAGTGCGACATGCGACGTTTGTGATCGAGAAAAACGAAATTAACGTCTGAGCTTGTAGCCGGTCACAAACAGTGTCGTCGCAATGGCGACAGCAGCTGCGCAGAAACCTCCGGTCACAAACAGCGAAATGAAGGGATCGAAGTCGCTGCGACCGAAAAAACCGTAGCGAAAGCCGTCAATCATGTAGAAGAAGGGGTTGAGAAGCGACGCTTTGGCCCAGAAATCCGGCAGTTGCTCGACCGAATAGAAGACCCCTGACAGGAATGTGAGCGGCATGATCACAAAGCTTTGAAAAGCGCCCATCTGATCGTATTTTTCCGCCCAAAGCCCGCAGACGACGCCGAGGCTAGCCATCAGTGCGGCACCTAAAATCGCAAAGCCGAGCACCCAAAAGACGTTTTCCAGAGGCGGCACGCTCCAAAGACAAGTGGCAGCAAAGACGCCCGCGCCGACGATCAGTCCGCGCGCGACGGATGCTGAAATAAAGGCCGCGGCAAGCTGCCAGCCTGAAAAAGGCGGCAGTTCGATAAAGACGATGCTGCCCATGATCTTGGACTGAAGAATCGAAGAGGCCGAGTTGGCAAACGCGTTTTGCAGCAGCGCCATCATCACTAGGCCCGGAATCAGAAAGGCGACGTAGTCCACGCCGCCAAGTACGGACATCTTGCCCTTGAGCACTTCGCCGAACACCAACAGGTAAAGAATCGACGTGAGAATGGGAGCGAGGATGGCGTGAAGCGCAATCTTCCGAAACCGCAGGACTTCTTTGTCGAAAAGCGTAAGGAAGGCGGCAAACGGGCGGTAGTCGGTCACAACAGGTTTCATGGGCGTTTGTCCGAATTGGTTAGGCGCAGGAACACCTCTTCGAGGCTGGATTCTCCCGTGTGAATGTCGTCGATGCGGGCCGTGCTTTGCAGGGCTTGCAGCACGGTCAGGATGTCGGTGTCATTGCGATACGACACGGCGTAGTCGTTGGTCTGGCCGATGCGCTCGAAGACAAAATCTGCGATTGCCGGCAATGAACCCGAGCGCAAGGTAAAGCGCAGGCGTTTACCGGAGAAGCGGCTCAAAAGTGCTTTGGTGGTGTCCAGTGCGGCCAGTTTCCCGCCGTTAAGGAGTGCAATGCGGCCGCACAAGCTCTGGGCTTCCTCGAGGTAGTGCGTTGTGAGGATGATCGTGTGACCGTGCGCGTGCAACTCCTGCATGAAGTCCCAGATGCGGTGACGCAATTCGACATCAACGCCTGCCGTGGGCTCGTCGAGAATGATGACCGGAGGCTTGTGAACGAGTGCCTGTGCAATCAGAACGCGACGCTTCATGCCGCCCGACAGGCGTGAGACTTTATCGTTTATTTTGTCGGAAAGCCCCAGCCTTGAGATCAACGTGGAAATCCAGATGTCGTTGTGACGGATGCCGTAGAACCCGCTTTGCAGACGCAATGTTTCTCTTACGGTGAAAAACGGATCGAACGTGATTTCCTGCGGCACGATGCCCACTGCCATTTTGGTAAATCGCGGTTCTTTGACCGTATCGCGGCCGAGTATGTAAGCGCTTCCCGCATCGGGTTTGACGAGGCCGGCAACGGTGCCGATTAGGGTTGACTTGCCGGCGCCGTTGGGGCCGAGCAGGCCGAAAAATTCGCCTTGCCCAACCTCGAAAGTTACGCCATCAAGCGCCGGTGCCGCGGCGGCTTTGTAGGTTTTGCGGAGGTTGAGCACGCGCAGAGCGGCACTGTTCTCGGATTCTTTTGACGACATGAGTGCGTCCTACGCGTGCGGTTTCTCGGAGGCCTCTTGGCGTTCCCAAGCGAGCCACTCATCTTTATGCGCTCGGATAAAGCGCGTCAGACGCTGTAGCGAACTCACCATCTTGTCCGGAGCTCCGTGCTTATTCATGTCGGCAAGCTCTCGGGCAATCTGCGGCGGCGTACCGAAGATATCGGTGAAAAACGCTTCGATGGCCTGACGACGATGGCGTAAATCCTTGGCTGTGCTGAGTCCTTTCTCGGTAAGGGTGATCGTACCGTAGGGCTCGTAGTGGATAAAGCCCATCTCTTTGAGCGCTCGCATGGTTGAAGTCACGGTTGAACGTGTCACATTGGCTGCTTTGGCAATGGCGCAACCGCGGGCTGATCCATTGACGAGAAGCTCTTCATAGATGATCTCAAGATAGTCGGCTTGGATTGCCGTCAAGCCATTGTGGTCGGTTGTTGTTCCTTGTTGAATCAACGGGTTAGAAGCAAAAGACATGTAACGGCAAAGGAGTGAAGAGCGGCTGAACAGAGATCCGACGAGGAATTATATCGGCAAAACTTACAGAAGTTTGATTAATCTAAATTTGAGAATGATTATCATTCGTGATATTCTGTGCGCTCGAAATTTTGAGTCGGTTCTCAAAAACGTCGAGTGCCGTCTTGTGGCCGAAAGCGTTAAGGCGGTCGGCACTTCTCGGAGAAAAAAGATTGATGCAAGGAAATCAGACGAAGTTGTCCGTCGGCCACGGCGGTGCCGAACCCAAGCACGTGACCTTTGAAGCTGGTGCCAAGAAGATGAGCGAAAAGCTCAAAAACGGTACGGCTGAGAGTTTTTTTGCCAATGCAGCCGACCCTCTTCATGCGGCTTTTGAAGCCAAGGCGGTCATTCACTCTGGTCCTGGCGGTATGCCGTTGATGGGAAAAGAGGCACGCGACTACCTTGAGGCCGTCGCTGAGCAGCCGCGAAATGGCAAGACGCTTGCTTATTTGCATGTGCCTTTTTGCGAAACGCGCTGCCTTTACTGCATGTTCTATCAGAACCCTTACAGCAAAGAGGCTTCTTCGGTTTTTGCCCGTAATCTCGTGCGCGAAATCGAACTGTGGAGCGACAAGGCGGCGATGAATTCTCATCCTGTGCACGCCGTCTACTTCGGCGGCGGAACGCCTACGGCGCTTGAACCCGAAGATCTCAAGACGGTGCTTACCGCCGTCAATCGCTATCTGCCGCTTGCCAACGACTGCGAAATAACAATTGAAGGGCGAATTCACAATTTCGGAGACGACAAGATCGAGGCGGCCCTGGAAGGCGGCGCCAATCGCTTTTCGCTCGGCGTGCAGACCTTTGACGACCGCGTGCGTCAATCGGTGATGCGAGTGGACGGGCGCGACGCCATTTTGTCGCGACTCGACAAGCTGATTTCTTATGACGAAGCTGCCGTTGTGATTGATCTGATCTACGGTTTTCCTTGGCAGACGATGGAAGTTTGGGAAGACGACATTCGTACGGCGCAAAGTCTCAAGCTTGACGGCGTGGACTGCTACCAACTCAACGTCTTTGAGAAGTCTCCTTTGGCTAAATACATTGCCAACGGCAAATTGCCTTCGGCTGCCGACACGGCTATGAAGGCCGATTTGTTTGCTCTCTCGGTCGAACGTTTCACGAACGCACAGTGGCGGCGACTTTCGAACAATCACTGGGGGCAAACGATGCGCGAGCGAAACATCTACAACGCGCTTGGTAAAGGCGCATGCGATTGCCTCGCTTTCGGGTGCGGAGCGGGCGGACGTCTGCAAGGCAACAGCTTCATGATGGAAAGACGGCTTGCCGAATGGAAAAAGGTGCTTGAGGGCGGTGAAAAACCTGTGGGCATGCTGATGAAACCCGGCAAGCATTGGCACCTGATGCGCACGCTCAGTTCCGAAATGGAATCGGGGCGCATCAATCTGGCGCATATCGAAAAGCAGTTTGGGGTTCCCGTGAGGGCATTGACCGAAGATGTTATTGCTCAGTGGATTGATGCCGGTTTGATGCATCGCGTGGATGACTGGCTGGTTCAGACGATTGCCGGCCAGTATTGGCACGTGACGCTGGCTCAGCTCCTGATCGGTCTCGTCGGTATGCGTCTGGGCGCCGGTGCAGTGAACGATCGACCGGCCGGAAACGCTGCCGTTTTCTCCGGCGAAAAACCCGCGCACGGGTAAGAACCTTGTTTCAAATCATCCCCGTTGACACAGGAACTTAACGAACGCGCCGCACCGTAAAAAACAAACCACAAGAGTGCGCGCTGTCTTTATCAAACGAAGGAAAAATCGATGATGTCCCGTACTCCCAAACTTGCGGCTGTCGCTGTATTGGCTGCGTTTTCCAGCCTCGCGCTGCAAGTGCAAGCACAAGAAACCGTTGAACTTGACGAGGTCAAAGTCACGGCCGGCCGCGTGGAACAGGAACTTATGGATGTGAACATGTCGGTTTCTGTCATTACTCAAGAAGAAATAACAAAAAAACACGCGCGCACCATTGGCGATTTGTTGGCGGATATTCCCGGCGTTCAAGTCAATAATGACGGTAGCCAAGGAATGAAGCGAATCAAGATTCGCGGAGAAGATACATTCCGTACGCTCGTATTGATTGACGGACAAAAGGTTGCCGAACACAAATCCATGTCGGGGTCACCGATGCTTATTGATCCGTCCCAAATCGAGCGCATTGAAATCATCAAGGGGCCGACGTCCGTTCTGTATGGATCTGATGCTGTCGGCGGCGCCATCAATATCATCACGAAGAAAGGCGGCACCAAGCCCTTTGAAGCCGAAGTTTTCGCCGGAATGGACAATTCTTCAAACGGCAAAAGCGTTGGCGCAAACATCGCAGGAGCCAAAGACGGATGGAGTTATCGTTTGGGCGTGGCGCATGAGAACGGCGACAACCTCCGGACTCCCGTGGGCGATGTTCCTTACACTGAATTTAGCTCCCTGAGTGTCAACGGTTTCTTGGCGTATAGCATTGATGAGAATAAGTCTGTTGGCATTACGCTGGAGCACTTCGATCTTGATTTCATGTCCGGCAATCAGGATCCGGAATACCCGGGCTTTTTTGTTGATGTTCCGAAGTGGAAGCGTGACAAAGTAGGATTGTTTGGAGAATTCAGAAACATCACGAACAATCTCGTGCGTTTGAGAGTGGATGCTTTCTATCAGACAAGCAAAAAAGAAATGCAAAACCATGTGGAGAACCATGGCTCACCGACGATGTTGATGGATAACTTCGCCGACAATACGCTCGATCAAATTGGGTTGTCAGTTCAGTCTGATTGGCAATTCGGAGAAAACCATTATTTGGTTGCCGGCTATGAGTACAACTACGACGACTTGGATGCCAACGGACATGTCGATTTTAATATGCATATGCAGATGGGACCTGTGCAGATCCAAAGCGCCTATTTCAAAGACCAAATTTATCAAGGCACCATGCAAACTCACGCTTTGTATGCCTCCATGGAATCAACACTTCCTATGGATCTGACTTTGACTTACGGCGCTCGTTATACCTACGCCAAAACCGATATGGACAAAGCCTGGTCCTATAAGGAATACACGTTGGGATCGCATGTGGGAGAACCTCCGACAATCGAAAACACGGTTGGAAGTCAAAGCAATGATCGAGTGGTATTCAATGCTGGTCTGGTTTGGAGAGGAATCGACAACTTAGCCGTTCGTGCTCTGTGGGGGCAAGGGTTCCGCATCCCGCTTCTTCAGGAACGGTATATCCCTACTTCAATGGGTAGCATGGATGGGTCTCAAACATACGGCAACCCAGATCTGAAACCTGAAACTTCCGATAATTTCGAACTCGGAGCTCGCTATGCGAACGGACCGCTTTCGGTTGACGTCGCGACCTTTCTTTCGCTTGCTGACGATTACATCGGTACCGTTCCGTACTCTGGCGGACTTGTACCTTCCAGTGATCGAATTTATGAAAACATCGCCGAAGCCAAAACATTTGGCGTTGAATTGAGTGCATCTTATCGCTTTACAAACGGAATCGAGCCATATGCGACTTTGACGTGGATGCGTCGTCAGTATGACTACGGAACGGGGTTCACGACATATGACACAGCAACGCCAGAATGGATGGCTCGCTATGGTGTCCGTTGGGCAGGCGAATACAAATCACTGGATTTGAGAGCAGATTTTTATGCTCGCAGCCATAGTGCAACCGAGTATGAAGATCCTGATCAGGCGTCGGACAACTATCGCCTCGGCGGATACACAACTCTCAATCTAACTGCCGGTGTTGGATTTGGCCCGAAAAATCAATACAGCCTGGACGGCGGCTTCTACAACATCACAAACAAGAAGTATCAGGATCTGCAGAGCATTTATGAACCCGCTCGTTATTTTGCAATCAAGCTGAACGCCAGGTTCTAACCCGCTTTTCCTGACGGGAACGGCAGGAGGCTGAATCAACTCGGAAGATAAAACGAATGCGTGAGTCTTCCGAGTCAAAACCGATTTTTTCAACAATTGTTTTCTCGACAGGTATGAAGAAAACCATCCTCAGAAAAAGGCATTGGGAAGCGCGAGAGTTGGTGCTCATCGGTGTTTTTGCCGCGGCTGCCAAGCTCTCGAGCCTGTTGATTGCTCTTGCCGGCGGCGGCATGAACCCTGTGTCTCTGGTTGCTAAAAATCTTGTCTACACGTCGCTGTACTTGCTGCAATATTCCAAAGTACTCAAGCCACTCACGCTGCTTTTGTTTACGGTCATCAGCATGATCGTGAGCGTGTGTCTGATGGGCGGCAGTCTGACGCTGTTGCCGGCAGCATTAGCAGGAGCTTTGCTGGGTGAACTTTGCATTTGGTTGACGGGAGGAGCTTCCAAGCCCTGGTCCCCTTGGATCGGCGTCGGTGTTTACGACTTGGTGAGCAAAGGTTTGTCGCTGGGAGTGTCGTTTCTTTTCATGCGAGAAAGCCCAAGCCTGATGACGATGGTTGTGCCGATTGTCTTCATCGGCTATCTGGGATCTCTCGGCGGACTGTGGTTTGGCCGTAAAACGGTAAAGGAGCTGCGACATGCGGGCTTTGTTCGCTAATGGGGCGGCTCAGTCGAGCGTGCTGCGAAAGCTCGACGCCCGCACCAAACTTACTGTGACGGCGGCAACGGCGCTGTTGACCGTTGCATCTTCCGGCATGCTGGCGCAGCTCGTGATTTTTGCCGTCACGCTTGTTTATGTGTTGTTGCTCAAGCGCCCTGGTTTGGTCGCCGTTTTGTATGCCTTGATGGCAGCGATGATGGCTATTGCGGCGCTTTGCGCTCTGGGCTTTCAGAGTTGGATGCCGGGGCTCGGGGGGCTGAGCGCCAAAATGCTTCTGATTCCTTTTCTGCGCGGCCTTTCCATGATGAACGTGGTGATGGTTTTGGCTCTCACTACACGTGTGGAAGATCTGTTGCTGACGCTGGAACGGATGAAACTTCCGTTTTGCATTTTTTTGCCTACAGCCGTGATGCTGCGTTTTATTCCGACCTTTGCCAACGACATCAAACAGGTCTGGGAAACGCTTCGTATCAAGGGCTGGCCGTTGGGGCCTGCAATGCTTACGTTGCATCCGATTTTGTCGGCACGTTTGATTTTGGCACCGATTCTTTTCCGTGCGTTGAAAAGCTCGGAGACCTTGGGGGTGGCGGCTGAACTCAAAGGCATGGGAGCCCGCAAGCGCACGATTCGAAGCGACGGTGTTCGCCTCTGTTCAGCCGATTGGCGTGTGCTGGGCTTGATATTTGTAACGACCGCTGCCGTGATTTGCTGCGAGGTGTGGTTTGCCCATGTTTGGATGCCCGACGGGGGCGTCAAGATGATGCACTAAGGCTTCGGACGGATTCCTGACATGATCGAATTCAAGAACGTTTCATACACCTACGCCAATACGCAGACTCCGGCTGTTTCCGACATCAATTTCACGGTTGCCTCAGGCGAACTCAAAGTGGTGACGGGGGCTTCGGGCTGCGGCAAGACCACTCTGATGCGTCTGGCCAACGGGCTTTGCCCGCAGATATACGGCGGCAGGCTCGAAGGCAGCGTGACGGTGGCCGGATTCAATGTTTCCGAAACGCCGGTGGCGGATTTGTCGGAAGTGATCGGTACGCTGTTTCAAGATCCCGAAGAGCAGTTTTTCGCACTCAACGCGGGCGATGAAATTGCATTTGCCCTGCGCAGTCGCTCGTTTGATCCCAAGGACGTGCGCGAGCGTACGCTAACGGCGGCTCGTAAACTCGGGATCGAAGAATTGCTCACGCGCGACATCCATGCGCTGTCCGAAGGGCAAAAGCAAAAGGTCGGTCTGGCGGCCATTTTGGCGCTAGGACCAAAGACGCTTATCTTCGACGAGCCCAGCGCCAATCTCGATCCGGAAGCTACGCAAGCGCTTGCTCGCACGATTTTGGAACTTAAAAAAGAGGGTGCGGCGATTTTGGTTGTGGATCATCGCCTCTATTGGCTCAAAGAAGCTGCCGACGCCGTTATCGTGATGAGTCAGGGACGAATCGTTGAGGAGATGCCTTTTTCAGGGCTCTATGACGATGCTTTCCGAGCCCGTTGGGGGCTAAGAAAGGCCGAAGTGTCAGACGCGCGCCGGAGCTTGCCGCGCGTTGAGGTGACGAGCCAGGATACAACACCGAAAGCGCACGACGTATTTTCAGCAAGCCGCATATGTTTTGCTTACAGCGACGAACACATCATTTTTGATGGTACGGGTTTTTCCGTCGGGCAGGGCGTTACGGCACTTGTGGGTGACAACGGCACGGGTAAGACGACATTGGCCCGCATTCTCACGGGACTCAATAAGGCTCAGGGGAACTTTTACATTGGCGAGGAAAAAGTCGGCGACGAGGGATTGATGCCGTTTTCCGGACTGGTGCTTCAAAACGCCGATCATCAACTGCAGATGCGAACTGTCGCCGAAGAAGTCGAAGGAGCCATTGTGGCCGGTCGTGTCGGGGCGTCAAAAGCTAAGGGCTGGCGACGTTTGGCAGCCATGCGGCCGAGACCTGAAGACAGGGCTCGAGTTCAAGAAATTTTGACAAGCCTCAATCTATTGGCGCTGGCAGAGCGCCACCCGCAAAGTCTTTCCGGAGGCGAAAAGCAGCGTCTGGTGATTGCCTGCGCCGTTGCAAAAGATCCCGCCATTTTGATTTTGGATGAACCGACGAGCGGGTTGGACGGCGCCAATATGGCTGCCATTGCCCGCCTGATGCGCGAGCAGGCTGATGCGGGGCGCGCCGTGTTTTTGGTGACGCACGATCTGGAGCTTTTGGAATCGTGTGATCGGGCGTTGGTGATGACGGATCTGCAGACGAAATGCGCCGGATAAAGATTTCGAAGAAACGGAAGTAAATTTCAATTCACATTTTTTTTGAAAGGATAAAAACAATGACGATTGAATATCGCACCGCCACCGAAGAACAGAAGGCTGTGATTGAGGAGCTGCTTGCCGCGCCTTTTCCGGCTACGCTCGAGACGATTGCTGCCCGACTGGATCTGACGCCGCTTGCGGCCGCACAGATTCTCGGGCGCGACATGTGTTCGTTCGTGACGGGAGACGTCACTGAACGTTTTGACGAGGTATGGGCGAGCCTTGCACAATGGGAGCGTGCCACGCTTTTCATTCAGCACGGCGGACACGTGTTTGAAATCGAAGTCAAGCTTTCTGCGGGTAAGCGCGCCCAAGGGTACTACAACATTCTTCACAAGAACGCCGTGGTTGGCGGTCATTTGAAGTACGACGCCGTCGGAGCCATCGCCTTTGCCTCTATTCCCTTTATGAAACGCGAATCGCATTGCGTGATTTTCTTCGACAAGGAGGGTAAGGTTTCCTTCTCGGTGTATCTCGGACGCGAAAATCACCAAATCATTGAGTCCGTCAAGGCGGCCTTTTTCGCGGGCAAGGAAGCCTTTTGTGCTTAATCAAGGAAAAAACATGAGACCTCTGATTGTTGTCAGTTCGAAAACGGGTAATACCCGTGTGATTGCACGCGCACTGCAGGACGGCATCGGTCCCTGCGACTACGTTGAAGCCGCTCAGATGCCGAGCGATCTGAGAGCATACAACCCGATCGTACTTTGTTTCTGGTGCGACCGAGGCATGGCTCCCGAAGACACCAAAGCTGCCGCCGAACGGATCAAGGGTAAGGACATTGCCTGCTTTGCCACGATGGGCGGCGACCCGGAAAATCCGAAAGCCAAAGACTGGATGCATCGTACGAGTGTGGGGTTGGTCGAATCGGGCGAAGCCAACGAGCTAAAACTGGAATTTCTGTGCCGAGGCCGCATTGATCCGGAGCTTTTTGCTCGCATGACAGCCATGATGGGGGGCGAAGTGACGCCCGAGCGCGAGGCTCGGCGCAAGCAAAGCGAGACGCATCCGGACCGACTTGACGCGCTGGCGGCTGTCAAAGCTTATAAGGACGTGTTCAGCGCCTGAAAAGATGGCTTGACTCACGGATAAGAAGATGGGAGTCGCGTGTGGCTCCCATTTTTTTCTCGAGCGCGCGTAAATAGCACAAAATCGAGACGTTTGGGGCACTTGAAAATTACGGAATTCTTCGGAATTTTCGAGTCAACTCAAAGGCTTGCAAAAGCGAAAAAATGTTGTTCCCAATGTTTTGCAGCTTTTAAGGCCTCTGAGGATCGACTAGATATGAGCGACAGACTCTCCGACTTTCCCGTCACATTTCATAACCGCCAATACGCACCGTTGATGGTCGGCGGCATGGGAGTCAATATTTCCAACGATACGCTCGCGCTTACGGTGGAAAAACTAGGCGGAATCGCGCACTTGTCCGATGCTCTTTTGATGGACATCGCCGATAAGCAGTTTGGTACGAGCTTTTGTAAAGATAAGATTCATCGCTTCAAGAATCTCATCGACTCCTACGACAAGTCGGAAATCGTCTTTGATCTCGAACGTCTGGCTGAGTCCACGCGCCGCTACGTTTCGGATGTGATGCGCCGCAAGACCGGCCGCGGTCTGATTCTGATCAACTGCATGGAAAAGCTCACGATGAATGCGAGCACAGCTACGCTTAAGACGCGTCTGAATGCGGCCCTCGACGGCGGCATTGACGGCATCACGCTTTCGGCGGGCTTGCATCTTTCCAGCATGAAGCTCATGCAGGACAATCCTCGCTTTCATGAAGCACTGATCGGCATCGTTGTTTCGAGTACGCGTGCGCTGCAGATTTTCATGAAGCGCGCTCAGGCCGTCGGCCGACTGCCCGACTACGTTGTGGTAGAAGGACCGCTCGCGGGCGGACACCTGGGCTTTGGCGATGACTGGGCCGAATACAACCTCGAAGATATCGTGCGCGATGTGGTGAAGTGGATCGGCGACAACGGCTTTGACATCCCCGTGTTTGCCGCAGGCGGCATCTTCTCCGGCGAAGACGCCGTGCATTTCGTGCGCGACGTGGGCGCCGCAGGCGTTCAGGTGGCCACGCGCTTTGCTGTGGCTCAGGAAAGCGGCCTGCCCGAAGCGGTCAAGCAACGCTATATCGACGCCACGGACGACGATGTGCAGGTCAATCACTTTTCCACGACGGGGTACCCGATGCGCATGTTGAAGGACTCTCCGGCCATCACGAGCGACATTCGCCCCAACTGCGAGGCCTACGGCTACCTGCTGCAAAAGGGCGAATGCTCCTATGTGAAGGAATGGTTCGCCCGTCACGGCAAGATTGACATTCAGCCCGTTCCCGAGCACACCAAGTGCTGTCTGTGCACGCACATGCGCAACTTCAAGGTGTGGACATGCGGCGCAAGCGTCTCGCGCCTGAAGAATGTCACCAAGCGCCGTCCCGACGGTTCCTGGCAGCTTCCTACTGCTGAGGAAGTATGGCGCGATTACGTGGAAACGGAATGCCAGCATCTACCTAAGGCCGCCTGAGGCCTTAGTTTTCCGACGGACGGGCGAAGGATTTTGGGTCGAACAAAGTCGAATCGGCTATTATCCTTCGCACACTCCGGCGGATCGCTTTTGCTGTTTTTGACTTTGTGGCCGAGTGGTTGAATTCTCTCGGCTTTTTTGTTGTGCGATCCGTGCTTCCGACAGAAAAAGGAATGACTATGACGCGCAATGTTTTGTTAATGATTCTTGACGGCTGGGGGATCGGCGACGGCTCCAAGTCGGACGCCATCCGTGCCGGGCACCCTGTTTTTATCGAGGAGCTCACCCGCAGCAATCCTCACGCCGCTCTTCGTACCGATGGCGAGAATGTGGGCCTTCCCGAAGGCCAGATGGGTAACTCCGAGGTGGGGCATCTCAACATCGGTGCCGGCCGCGTGGTCTATCAGGATCTCGTCAAGATCAACCGTGCCTGCCGTGCGCAGGATTCGGAAAACCATTCTCTGGCTCAGAACACGGAAATACGCGCACTCATCAATCATGTGAAAAGCACGGGGTGTGCACTGCACGTGATGGGGCTTTTCTCCGACGGCGGCGTGCATTCTTCGCTCGAACATCTCGAAGCGCTTCTGGCGCTTGCTAAGCGCGAAGGGATAGAAAAATGTTACGTGCATGCCTTCATGGACGGTCGTGACACGGATCCCAAGAGCGGCCTTGGCTTTGTGCGCCAGGTTGAAGAAAAGATGAAATCGGGTGCGCTGGCCGGGACGATCGCAAGTCTTATCGGTCGCTATTACGCCATGGATCGCGATAAGCGCTGGGAGCGCGTGCGCGAAGCTTATGAACTGTTGGTCAACGGTAAGGGAGTCGCCTACAGCAACGCAGCGAATGCCGTGGCGACTTCCTATGACGAAGGCGTCACCGACGAATTCATGAAGGCTCATGTCCGCGTGGATGCCGAAGGCCATCCGATCGGTCGCATTCGCTCGGGCGACGCGGTTATTTTCATCAATTTCCGCAATGATCGTGCTAAAGAACTGACGACAGTGCTCACGCAGGCAGAGACCGAAGGAATGAAGCCGTTGGATCTGTTCTTTGCCACGATGACGCCCTACGATCCTACCTACACCGGCGTGCATGTACTTTTCCCGAAAGAAAACGTGCCCGACACGATCGGCGAATGGGTTTCCAAGCAGGGGCTCAAGCAGTTGCGCATCGCCGAAACGGAAAAGTATGCGCATGTGACGTTCTTCTTGAACGGCGGTCGTGAGGCAGTCTTTGAAGGTGAAGAACGCATTCTGGTGCCGAGCCCCAAGGTTGCCACCTACGACTTGAAGCCCGAGATGAGCGCCTTTGAGGTGGCAGACAAGCTTGCCGCGGCCCTGGCCGAGCGCAAGTACAACTTCGTGTGCCTGAATTTTGCCAACGGCGACATGGTGGGCCACACGGGGGTTTATGAGGCCATCCTCAAGGCTGTGAAGGCTGTTGACGCGTGCGTCAAAACCGTGGTGGAGGCCGCAAGAAATGCCGGCTACGACGTGGTGATCATCGCCGATCACGGCAACGCCGACAATGCGGTCAACCCCGACGGAACGCCCAACACGGCGCATTCGCTCAACCCCGTGCCGGTGGTGGTCGTGAGCGACCGCGTGCGCAGCGTGGAAAACGGGGTGCTCGCCGACGTCGCGCCCACCGTGCTTGCGCTCATGGCCATCGAGCCGCCCGCGGCCATGACTGGGCATTCGCTCGTGCGCTTTCAAGCAGCTTGACAAAAAGGCCGCGGCAGAGCCGCAAAAAAATCCTTCCGGAGTCCTCGCATGTTGAGTGGGGCGCTCCGGAAGGGGGCATAGAGGCTGGCATGCGTTTGCCGGCCTTTTTTAGCAATTACCAGATGTGGCGCAAGCCGATGCTGTACCGGTAGTCCTCCTGGTAATCGTTGCCGTTGGCGCGGTCAAGCGAGCCATACAAGCTGGTGCTGTCGCCCAACTGCAGCTGCAGACCGATGCCGTAGCTGTACCACGTGCCGCCGAGGTCGGCTTCAATGTTGCGGCTGGGGCCGCCTGCTGCAGGTGTGGCCGTGGCATCGGCGTCGCCCAGGAAGTCATGGTTGACGGATGCTTCCAGGTAGATGCGGCCGGCGTTTTCAGGCAGCGATGCGCCGATTTGAGCACCGAGGCGTCCGACGAGGGACTGGAAGTCGTCCTGGTCGACCGAAACGCCGTTGGAGCCGCTTTTGAAGTCGTCTCCGAGCACATAGCTGTAGGAGAGTTCAACCTGCGGTTCGATGTAGAGGATCGAGACCGGCGTCCAGTGGTAGCCCGTTTCAACAGACAGTCCGAAGGCCGTGTTGTCATAAGAGCCGTCGAGAATGCCGCCCGCGGCTGACAGCGTGGAGGCGGTGATGTCTGTGCTGATGCGGCCAATGCGGCCGATCACGTCAATGAAGCCGCCGCAGTCGAAGAAGCCGCTGGCATAGGCAGCCAACGAGTAGCTGTCGGCCTCGCCGGAGCCGTTGTCCATTTCACCGTCCATGTTGGTGTAGGTGAAAGCGCCGCCCACGACCCAGTTCTGGCCGACGGACACGTCACCGCCCACTTGGATGCTGGTGGCCTTGACGTCAACATTGATGTTGTCCTTGACGGTGCTGTCGTAGCCGTAGACACGGGCCCATGCGCCGATTTCCCCGCGGTTGTTGCGCACGTCGCCCAGGCGCTTGGAAACGTGGTTGGTTTCATTGCGCCATTGGGCAAGCGTCATGGCGTTGAACTGGCGGAGCGCTTCGAGCGAGGCGTTTTCCGTGGTCTTTACCACCTTGTTGCCATTGACGTCGACCTCCTGCCAGCTGTCGGCAACCGTGCCGGCTTCGCCGCCAAGCAGGTATTTGCCGCCGAGGTCTTCAGTTTGCTTGGCAAGCGCCTCGCGGGCCTGCGCGGCACTTGCAAACTGATCGGCGTAGGTGCCGGAGGCCAGAACGTGCAGGTTCGTGCTGTCATTGTTCGTTGCACTGACCTTAGTATCGGCGTCGTTGATGACTATCTCGGAATCGCGTCCGCTAAGCGTTTTCGTGGTGAAGGTCGAGTTTTCGCCCAACTCCATGCGCGTGTCGGTGAGAGCGATGGTGCCGGAAGAGTCGACGCCGCCAGAAGCAATCGTGATGTTGCTGTTGGTGGAGGCAAAGGTTCCGGTGCTTTCCTTGATATAGATGGCATCGCCTTTGGTCGAAGAAATATTGATATTGCTTGTCTGTTCGCTGCTGCCCAAATTCACAGAAGCGTTTCGAATGATGCGGACGGCGGGGTCGTCCGTTGACGACAGGTTGACTTCGGGGGAACGAATGTTAAGGGAAACATCGCCGTTTGATCCTGCATTGCCTTGAACGTAAAGCGCACTGGATCCTCCCGAAATATTGATGCTTTGGCCGGCTGAGGCTTCAACGGGGGCTGCAGGGGTGGGGTATTGCCCTAATCTCTGAACGAGTAGACCGAAGCCGGAGCTTTCAAGCGTCAGATTTTCATCGGCTTTCAAACTGAGCGCGCTGGTACCGGTTCCCGGCGTTTCAGCGTTCCAATTCTTGTCTTGATCGTAGGCCATCACTGCACTAACGGAAGATCCGCCGCTGTATTGGCCTTCTGCAGTGATTGTGATGTTTTTACCGCGGAGGGAAACGGAGGCGGTCTGCGATTCAGTAGAGGTATTCAAAATTCCGGAAAGAACCGCGGAGGCGTTGGTGGAGTGGATGTTGATGTCGCCTGCTGCGTCGATGGAGACGGTTCCGTCGTTCGCGCCAACGGGTTGAGCCATGATGGAGTTGCCCTGATCGACGCTAATGTCAACATTGCCCGTCGTGGTGACATTTACTGAGCCTCCAAATCCATGGATTGCGAGATTATCCAAAGATGTAATGTTGAGCGAGGCTGCTTCGATGGTGAGTTTATGGTTGTTTGTGGCGTAGATGAGACCGTCAGAATCGTCTGCGTTCGAGTCTATGATCTGGAGTGCACCAATGTCGCTGACGTTCATACCCTGGCTAGATGCGACAAAAATGCGGTCCCAATAGGGGCCTTCTTCAGAGGTGGTAAAAGTTAGGTTATGGCCGTTGCCTGCAACATGTTGATCTTGGTACGGGGGGGGTCAACGAGCTGTCCGGCTCCTCCCTCGGGAGTAACCACGGTGTCTTTATTCAACTCTGCAGCCTGAGCAAGGCTTGCTCCGGACACAAACAGCCCGAAAACAATCCCGGCGATCACGGTTTTGCGTGGGATAAGCATACTTTCTCCAATAAAAAGAGTTCCTTGCGTATGTTGAGTTTAACCATTGCTGTGCCGTGCGGTAAGCACTTCAAGTCACACATGGATGTGTGGGCTAAACAGCATAAAGATTACTCTTTCAATGTGGAACGGGTGTGACGGAAGCGGGAAATTTGTTCCCGCAAAGCAACGGGGCGAATCAGAATCAGTTTCCTGACCGCTTCTGAAGGCAGCGCGTCTTGATGCAGCGTGGCAAGTCAGGCGGCATCAAAGCAGCGGGCTGATAAGGTAGCAAACGCCTTCAAGAAAGCGCTGTCCGATGCTGCGGTTATGCCAGCGCACGGGGTCGATCGCCGTGGAGCGGCTCTCGTAGTGCTTGTGAAGCGCAGTCATGTCGGCCACAAACTTCGGGTCGAAAATCAGCAGCATCATTTCGAAATTCAGGTGCAGGCTTCGCTTGTCCAAATTGACGGTGCCAAAAAGGCTGAACGTGTCGTCAACCGTGATTGCTTTGGTGTGCAAAAGACCGTCTGTGAAAAAGGAAATCTTCACGCTCGCGTTCATCAGGTCACTGAAGTATCGGCGGCTCGCCCAGCGCACAAACTGCGAATCAGGTTTGCTCGGGATGCACAGACGCACATCAACCCCGCGCATGGCAGCATTTTGAAGCGCCAGGATCAGCGTTTCGCCCGGAATGAAATAGGGCGTTGTGAGATAGATGCGCTCGCGCGCACAGCTGATGGCTTCCAAAATCAGGCGTTGGTTGGCGTCGTCAACCGTGGTAGGACCGGAAGGAACGACAGTCACGCAGGCTGAACCCACAGCGGGAACGGGAGCAATCTTCTCCAGTGAGATACGCTCGCCTTCAATGTCAGGCTGCAGTGCCCAGTCAAAGAGAAAGACCTGATTGAGGTCGCGCACCGCAGTGCCTTCGACGCGCACCATCGCATCGACCCATTCGCCGACACCTTCGTTTGCGTTGAAGATGTTGGGATCAATGAGATTGAGGCTTCCTGTGTAGCCGAGGCGATCATCGATGATGACCGTTTTTCTGTGCAGGCGCAGGTCGGCACGGCCCTTGGTGATCGGGAAAAGACTCACCGGCAATGCACGGGAAACGTGTACGCCTGCAGCGAGCATCTTGGAGGGCCAAGAACTGCGAAGCCAGGCGCGGGCTCCGATGTCGTCGACGAGGATGCGGCATTCGCAGCCGCGCTCTGCGGCGTGGATGATGGCCTGAGCAACTCTGTCGCACCATCCGCCGACGCCCCAGATATAGAACTCCATGGAAACGGATTTCCGAGCGTTGTTGACGTCGTACTCAATGCGGGAAAGTGCTTCGACGGAGTCGGAAATCAATTCCAGGCGTGAGCCGCAGCTCATCGGCAGATCGCCCAGACGCTCGGCCAGACGTGTGAGTCCCTTATGGCGCTGGCCGTGCGGCATCGTAGGAAGCGTGCCTGAGATGGCATAACCCTCATCGGTCACCTCTTCCCAGTACTTGAGCAAATGGCGCAGTCTCAAGGCTCGCCAGCGGCCGATGGGGCGCTCGCCGAGCCAGACGTAGAGGATGAAGCCGATGTAGGGCAAGATCGTGACGAGCAGAATCCAGGCAAACGAACTGCCGGGCGGATGCCGCGTCAGGATCACTCGCAAAATGACGCTGGCCGTAAGGACGAATTGCAATAAAACGGCCGCTGCCCCCGCCAGGGTTACCCAGAAGTCTTGATTGATCAAACTTTCGAGCACGGCCGTCGTCCTTCGGTTTAGTTCTTAGCGCAGGACTGTGCCTTTTGCGTGAGGAATTCCCAACGTTCGTAGGCGGTTTCGATTTCCTGCGTGAGCGCTTCCGATCGGGCCGTTACGGCTTGCTGTTCGGAAACGGGAAGCCTGAAGAAATCGGCTGCACTCATCTTCTGCATGAGTACTTCCTGCTCGGACTCCAATGCTTCAATGGTTTCGGGAAGCGTTTCAAGTTCCTTGTTTTCCTTCCAGCTCATGCGTTCGGCGCGTTGACGAACGGGTTTCTTTGCGGCGGGCTTATCCGGTACTGCTCCGGTTTCGGGAGTTTCAATTGCGGGCCGCTGACGCACCCAGTCCTCGTAGCCGCCGGCAAATTCCATCCAGCGTCCGTCGGGCGCAAGATAGTTGACCGGAGCGAGCACCTGCGTGACGACGCTGTCGAGAAAGCGGCGGTCGTGGCTCACCAGAATCACGGTGCCGGGGTAGTTTTCAAGCGTCTCTTCAAGGAGTTCGAGCGAGTCGATGTCCAGATCGTTGGTGGGTTCGTCGAGCACCAGAAGGTTGGCGGGCAGAGCAAAAAGACGCGCGAGCAGGAGGCGATTGCGCTCACCGCCCGAAAGGTTGGCAACCGGAACTTCCGCGCGATGCGGAGCAAACAGGAAGTCACCGAGATAGCTCATGACATGCTTTTTCACGCCGGCGATTTCAATCCATTCGCTGCCGGGACTCACGGTTTCGGCCACAGTCTTGGTGTCGTCGAGCTGTTCGCGCAACTGATCGAAATAGGCGATTTTCAGGTTGGTGCCGAGTCGCACACTGCCTTCGTCAGGTTCGAGTTTTCCCAAAAGCAGCTTGATGAGTGTTGACTTGCCTGCACCGTTGGGGCCGACCAGACCGAGCTTGTCGCCGCGTAGCAGACGAAAATTCAGATCCTTGACGACGGTTTTGTCGCCGAAGACTTTGCTCAAAGACGTGACTTCGGCCACCAGTTTTCCGCTTCGCTCGCCTGCGTCCACTGTCATGGACACGCGTCCCATACGCTCGCGGCGAGCGGCGCGTTCGCGACGCAGGGCTTCCAGACGGCGCACACGGCCTTCATTGCGGGTGCGGCGTGCTTCGATACCCTTGCGAATCCAAACTTCTTCCTGTGCCCAGAACTTGTCAAAACGCCGGTTGGCAATGGCTTCAGCATTAAGTTCTTCGTTTTTGCGGGCTTCGTAGGCCGCAAAATTGCCCGGATAGCTGCGCAGGATACCTCGATCGAGTTCGAGAATGCGTGTGCAAACCGTATCCAGGAAAGCACGATCGTGCGTCACCACAATGAGCGAACGGTTGCTGCGGTACTCCTGCGTGAGAATGCCTTCGAGAATTTCGATGGTTTCAACGTCAAGATGATTTGTCGGTTCATCAAGAAGCAGCAAATCGGGCTTGAGGCTGAGCGCCAAGGCAAGCGCCGCTTTTTTCTTTTCACCGCCCGAAGCGGCCTGAGGGTTTTGCTCACTTGCCGTACGAAGACGATGCAAATATTCATCGAGACGAGCGATGGCTGCCCACTTTTCACGTTCGTCGGCAATGTCTTCAAAACGGCCGCGTGCGAGAAGACTTTCTCGCAGAGTGGCGGCTTCGGGAAGGTTCGGTTCCTGTTCGAGATAAACCGAAACCAGACCGTCTTGACGCGTCAAAATGCCGTCGTCCAGTTTGTCGCGACCGGCAAGAACATGCATCAGAGAACTTTTGCCGGTGCCGTTGCGGCCGATGAGGCCAACGCGTTCACCGGCATCGAGCTGCATTTGGACTCGGTCCAGTAGGGGCAGGTCGCCCCAAGCAAGCTGCGCGTCTGCAATCGTAATAAAAGGCATGGTGGCTTAGGGAGCAGGCGTGGTTGTCGTTTCCGTGGTTGTGGCTTCAAGAGCATCGTCGAGTTCTTCAGGGGGTTGTGCCGAAGATTCCGCCGGTGTGTTCTGCATTTGCTGCAGGAGTTCGGACTCCAGTTCCGGGTCGTTGGGCGCGAGCGTTCCTGCTTCCTGTGCGGCACGTTCGGCTTCGCGCGTCAGTCGCTCCAGCGAGCGGCTTTGGGCTCGCAGACGTTTGCTTTGACGCAGAACTTCAAATTCCACCAGGTCTTCTTCGCTCACCGGCTTGACGACACCGCCCTGAATCATGGCGGTCTGAGCACGGCGATCCACAACCGGCGTGAAATTGAGGTTGTAAGTGAGCGTCCCCAGAAGTCCCTTGATCTGAGCCGAGGAAACACCGTGAGCCACTGATTGCGACAGAGCATAGGCATCGGCGCCGAGCGCAAAGAGGCGCTTGTCAAACGTGGTTTCGGGCACCGGAACCTGATAGGTCTGCTCGAACTCTTCGGGGTTGAAGTTCAGAATCATCGGAGCGTCCACAAGACCGACCTGCAGCAGGTCGTAGGTCATGGCGCGGGCGGCCGAATCGGTGGCGGTCTCTCCGGGATTTGTGAGCGATGTGGCCCACACGCGCGTGCGGATGGGCAGACGAGAGCGCACAAGTGACGCGTTCTTGGCGTCCATGGCGAGGAACGCGGCATAGTAGGGCGGCTCGGAGAGCGCCACGCGGGCGCGCTTTGCCGCCTGCAGACGACGGATGCGAATCTGCTGCTGACGCCAACCGACCGGGTCGGCTTCCTGATCGATCAGCACTTCGTCGAATTCGTCGGTATTGAGTTTTTCGACGACCAGTTCGAAGAACTTGCGCAGGCGCGTGAATTCATTGAGGTCGACCGTCAGTCGATCGGGCGTAAAGCCCATGCGGATCAGTTCTTGCTCGAAGGCTTGAGAAACGCGCTTTTCAAGCGGCGTGTCGTGATCGATCAGCAGTACCTTGGGCTTTTCGCCTGCTTCCGTGGTTTCCGGCAGGGAGGCTACGCCGAGACGAGCGACGTATTCGGCGTCATGCTCCATGGACATGCCGAGCATGAGCATGTTGCGCGGGAACTGCAGCGGTTTGCGGTTGTAGAAGGGCAATTCAATTTCGTCGGCAAGCACCAACCCCGGCACCCTGGTTTTATTGGAAATGCGGCCGCCGGTCGGCTGATTGTCTGCGGCTTCCTTTTCGGACAAGGCAGCTTCAAGCGGACGTTCTTCGGCGGCTTCGAGTGCCGCGGCGTTTTTCTGTGCTTCACGCAAACGCCGCTCGGCGAAAATTTCGTCCTGCGTCATCGGTGTGAGCTCGTCGAGTTCGATTTCGTTGAGCGTCACCAGGGGAAGCGGCAGGTAGTTGAGCTTGGCGATCTCGGAAATGGCGGTACGATCAAGCGGACCGACGGCAACCTGTGCGCCGGCACGAGCGGCGGCTTTGAGCTGATCAACGGCCGAGCCGTTGGATCCCGGACGCACCAACAGGACTTCGGCAGGGTGCTCTGATGCATAATTGGCTGCCAGAAGGCCTAAGAGAGCCGTCTGTGAGGGACCTTCCAGAGGAGAGTCTGCGGTCGGCAGCAAAAACGCCATGCGCATGCTGTACTCTTGCGGCTCGCCGGCTGCCTCT
>ENA-ORSX01000148-ORSX01000148.1-human-gut-metagenome-genome-assembly--contig:-NODE-148-length-85692-cov-9.122681_pt1 | contig 85692 bp, 85 predicted proteins | sample MGYA00241904_ERZ509172 | MGnify/ENA primary metagenome ERZ509172 (study PRJEB26280, sample SAMEA2338795) | human gut metagenome | biome: human gut; feature: human-associated habitat; material: faeces... | reverse complement strand
CACTGAGGAGCCATCGGAAGGGCCTGCTCCGGGTTCAGAACAAATCCAGTGGATCGATGAAAGTGATGTTCTAATCGATCGAGATGCATTCAGCCTATTTGGAATCGACGATCCATCAACGCAGGATGGAATCATCACAAACTATGTCCTATGGAATGGCCTTGTTTCGGATGGTGAAAAGACGTTCCGTCCTTCTTATGAAGATGGGAAAAAGTACATCATCGTTTTGGAACCAGACACCCCAGAGGCACGAATTTATAATAGTTTCCTGGCCTTTGAACAGGATTCCAACTCCTTTGTTGACTTTTTCTGTTCTATCGAGTATCAGGAGATATACGAGTATTTCCTGGAAGAAAAGGGGATAAAGCTGTCACGGACTCCCGATCCAGTGGATCTGCTGACCGGCAGCTTCAGCTGGGAGTACACAGATTTCTCACTCTATGGGAAAAATGATCTACCCTTTACCCGCTGCTATGAATCCTCTGACGCGGCTCAGAATCACGGTTTGGGTTATGGCTGGTCCACAAATTACACCTATGAGCTGCGTGTAGATACCCTCTTTGCACAGATGATTTTCCCCGGCGGGAAGCGGATACAGTTCAATGTGACCTATGACGGCAGTGCCCAGTATGAGCCTGCAGGCGATTATACTTTGTCATGGGATGGCAGCTACTACCGTGTACTTAACACAAAAACATCGACTCTCTACACATTCGATGAAGCTGGCCTGATCCAAAGCATTGACTATCTGGACGGAAATCAGGTCACATATGCCTATGATGGCAATCTGATTTCGCAGGTATCCAATGATACTGGCTCGTTCCAATTTTCCTATAATGCGGACGGAAACCTGGAGCAGGTGACCGACAGCGTTGGCCGCTCAATCACCCTATCCTATGACGGAGACTATTTGATCTCAGTTCAGAATCCCGACGGCGACAGTCTTCAGTATACCTACACCCCGGATGGCTTCGTGGAAACTGTCCAGAATTTCAAGGGTCAGGTCTATGTAGAGAATACCTATGATGAGACTGGCCGCGTCGTACATCAGTATGCCTCCGATATCGGTACCTTCGACTTTACCTATGATACGGAAAACCGCCATAACACTGCCACCGGTACGGATGGTTATGTGTTGGAGATCTGGTACGATGAGTTCGGCCGCATCACCCAGAGCCGCAACTCCGAGGGCGACTATCAGATCACATACAATGACCTCTTCCAGATTACCAGTGAAACGGATCGGGAAGGTAATACCACTCGTTATGACCACGATGAAGAGGGCAATATCTCCCGGATCACCTATCCGGATGGAACGACAGAAGAGTACGGCTACAATGAGGACAAGCTGGTCTCACGCTTCGTGGACCGCAACGGCGCTGAGTGTACCTATATCTATGACAATAAAGGAAATGTCACCAGCGCGACCGACGGACGTGGGATCACCACTACCTATGAGTACGATTCCAAGGGCAATATGCTCTCTCAGACGGACGGCGAGGGCAACACGACTACTTATACCTATGACAATATGGGTAATTGCACGTCCGTCACCGATGCCAAGGGTAACAAGAGGACTATGGAATATGACGGCCAGGGCCGTCTGATCTCCCAGACCGATGCTCAGGGCAATACTGCGACCTATGAATATACTGAAGCTGGCAAGCTGGTCAAGACCACCGACCCGCAGGGGAATGTCCAAACCTATGTGGTGGACGGAAACGGGTTCAATACCAGCGAGAGCGACTGGATGGGCAATACGATAACCAGTGAGCGCAATGTCCAGAATCAGACGACCAAGGTCACAGATGCCCTTGGCAATAGCACCAGTTACACCTATGATGAGCGCGGCAACATGACTGTGACCACGGATGCCAATGGCCATTCCACCACCTACACCTACGATGCAGCTGGTCAGATGGTCTCCATGACCACTGCCAATGGCGGCACCTGGAGCTATGAGTATGACAAGGATGGCCGCCAGGTCTCCGCTACCGACCCCGCTGGCGGGACTTCTACCACCAGCTATGACGGCGCCGGCCGCACCAGTTCCACCACCGATTTCCGTGGCGCTGAGACCTCTTACACCTATGACGGCGTGGGAAACAACATCAAAACCACAGACGCGCTGGGGAACAGCACGGTGATGGAGTATGATGCCAACGGCAACCTGATTTCTCAGACCGACCGTACCGGTGCCAAGACGACCTATGCTTACGATGCCAACAACCGTATGGTCAGCAGCACGGATGCGCTTGGGCAGACGACGCACTATGAGTATGATGAGCTTGGAAATCTGATCTCCACCACTACCCCGGAAGGAAACCGGTCTTCCTCCGAGTTCGATTCTCTGAACCGAACCATCTCCTCCACCGATGCGCTGAGCCGTGTGACTGCACAGGAATATGATGTCCTTGGCCGTGTGACCAAGACCACCTATGCTGATGGCTCCAGTGTTTCCTATACCTATGATGCAAACGGCCAGGTCCTGACCACCACCGATGAGCTGGGCGGCGTGACCTCCTATACCTACGATGCAAACGGCCAGGTCCTGACAACTACCGATCCCATGGGCGGCGTCACCAGCACCACCTATGATGCTGTCGGCAATGTGCTTACCCAGAAGACCCCCATGGGCTTCACGACCACCTACACCTATGATGGGGACAATAATGTTGCCACGGTCACCGATGCCAACGGCGCCAAGACCTCCTACACCTACGATGCCATGGATCGTGTGAGCACTATGACCGATCCCATGGGCGGAACCAGCAGCTACACCTATGATGCCGCTGGCAATCAGAGCACGATCACCGACGCGGAAGGTGGTGTGACCCACTATGAGTACGACCTGCTCGGCCGCACCACATCTATGACCGATGCCCGCGGTAATACATGGACCTATACCTATGACAACGAGGGCCGCGCGGTCGGAACCGTGGACCCGATGGATTACTCCACGTCCAAGAGCTACGACGCCATTGGCCAGCTTGTCAGCGAGACGGACGCCAACGGCAATACTTGGACCTACACCTATGACAAGGACGGCAGGCAGGCCTCTCAAACTGACCCGTTGGGCAATACGACCACCTATACCTATGACGCGGTGGGCAACCTCCTGACCAGTACCACTGCGCTGGGCCGGACCACCAGCTATACCTATGACGCCCGGAACCGGCAGACCAGCGAGACCGACCCCATGGGCCATGTGATCACCTTCTACTATGATGCTCTGGGACGGCTGGTCGGTACGGATAACAAGGACGGGACTCATGTTTCTACCACCTATGATGCCAACGGAAACACTCTGACCACTACGGACGAAGAGGGCTATGTGGTCTCCTATGTCTATGACCTGGACGGCCGGATGACGGAGCTGACCAATGCCCGTGGTTACAAGACCTCCTATGCCTACGACGCGGTGGGCAATCAGATCTCTGTCACCGATGCCAAGGGCGGCGTGACCAGTCGCGTCTATGATGCCAATGGCAATTTGACTTCCGAGACTGATGTGCTGGGCAATACGACTACCTATACTTATGACAAGCTGGGCCGGGTGCTCACCATCACCGATGCCAAGGGCGGCGTGACCTCCTCCGAGTACGATGCCAATGGCAATCTGGTCAAGGCCACCGATGCGGAAGGCCATGTCATCACATATACCTATGACGCGCTCAACCGCCTGAGCAGCTATGTGGACACTGAGGGCTACACTCACTCCTACACTTACGACGGCAACGGCAATACGCTCACCGAGACAGATGGCCGGGGCAACACGACTACTTATACCTATGACGGCCTGAACCGGCAGGTTGGGATGACCGACGCCGAGGGCGGTGTGTCCTCCAACACCTATGACGCTGACGGACGTCTGATCCAGACCACCAATGCGGAAGGCGCTGTGACTAAGTACGTCTACGACGATTGCGACCGCGTGGTGGAGATGATCGACGCGCTGGGCAATTCCACCAAGTACACCTATGATGCCATGGACCGGGTGCTCACTGTGACGGACCCGCGCGGCGGTGTGACCACCTATACTTACACAGACCGCGGCGACGTGGCTACCGAGACCGACGCCGAGGGCTACACCATCTCCTATGAGTACGACGGCAACCACAACATGGTGAAAAAGACCACCGTGGACGGCGACACCACCTATACCTATGACGAACTGGATCGACTGATCTCCACCACCACTCCGGATGGCAAGACCGAGAAGATCGAGTACGACGGCAAGGGCCAGGTGACCTCTTCCACGGACAAGGGCGGCCACACCACGAAGTACGTCTATGACGCTGCCGGAAATGTGATCCAGACCATCGATGCCAAGGGCAATGTGGCGGCCTTCGAGTATGACCTGATGGGCAATCTTACCAAAGTCACGCTCCATCGGGTGGATACGCAGGACGGCGTGGACGAGTACGAGGTCACGCTGTATGAGTACGATGGCCGCGGCCTCGTCACCAAGGTCGTGGATGCGCTGGGCAACGTGACCACCACGGAATACGACGGCAACGGTAATATCGCAAAAGTCACTGATGCGGACGGATTTGTGACCGAATATACCTATAATGCCCTTGATATGGTGACACATATCAACTATAATGGGGGCAAAGAGGTATCCTATCAGTACAACGCCGTTGGCGATCTGGTGCAGATGGACGACTGGACGGGCACCAACACCTTCGAGGTGGATCTGCTCAACCGGATCACCGCCGTGACCGACCACAAGGGCAACAAGGTCACCTATGAATATGACGCCACCGGTAACCAGACCAAGGTGGGCTATCCCGACGGGACCAGCGTCACCAAGACCTACGATCTGGTGGGCAATCTGGAGAGCTTCGTGTAGAGCGATGGCCGCATCACCACTTACCAGTATGATGGCATGGGCCGCGTGGTCCACATGAACTATCCGGACGGCTGGCAGGAGGATTACACCTACGACGCCATGGGACAGGTGCTTTCTATCCTGGATACGGACCCCAGCGGCAAGGACATGAAGCAGCAGAAGAACAAGTTTGAGTATGACGCCTGCGGCAACATGACCTATGAGTATATGCGGGGCAACGGCACCGGCGAGGCCACGGTGGAGACCTTCTACACCTACGATGAGCTTCATCAGGTGATAACGGCCAAGGAGAACTACGGCAACAAGAGCCGTACTTACCAGTATGACAGCCTGGGCAACCTGACCTATGAGACCAATAGCAACAATGTCCAGTACGACTATAAGCTCAACAATCTCAACCAACTGGTGGAAAAGACCTACAGCAAGGGCAAGGAGCATACGGTCTATACCTACGATGGCCGGGGCAACCTGGTCGAGGAGGAGTACGGGAAGAACAAAAAGACCGCCACGGTCGGCGCGTACACCTTCGATGAGACGAACCGGATGGTGCTGGGCGTCAACGCCGACAGCGAGAGCAGCGCCTATACCTTCAACGGCCTGGGGGCGCTGGTGGAGCAGACCTGGACGATCAAGAAGAACAGCTACGGCTATCACGACGGTTCTGAGACGGTTGCGCTGACTGCTCAGGAAGGAACAGAGACTGAGAGCGGGGCTGATGCGGAGGCGCAGGCCGCGGCTCCGACTCCTGATGCCGGTACGACTCTTCTGGATGAGCTGGATGCCATGGGCGACCCGGCTGCTGCTCTGGATGCAGAGTCGGGGATTATGCCCTTGAAGAACGACCACAGCGACAAGAAGCCGGATGATAAGCCCGGCCACAAGCCGAACCAGATGATCACCGTGGTCAAACAGTTCTTCCCGGATTACACCCGGGAGACCCTGGACTCGCTGGTGGAGAACGAGGTGGGCGGCCTGGAGTACCGGTATGTCTATGGCAATGAGCGCCTAAGTGTCAACATCACCGGAATCGAGAACGGCACGGGGAGCATTATGGAGAACGGCAACCAGGTACGGCTCTACTACCACCAGGATCTGCGCGGTACGGTGGACTACCTGACCAGCCCGGTGAGCCAGAAGATCGAGAGCTGGACCCACTACAACGAGTGGGGCGAGATTACCCACAACGCCGTGCTCAAGTGCGGCCAGCGGCAGCTCGACCTGGTGAAGAACTACACCGGCCACGAGTACGACTCGGTGCTGGGGATGTACTACGCAAAGGCTCGCTTCTATGATGCTGAGAACCGGAAATTTATCTCTCTTGATCCTATTATGGACAGTAGCCGGTATGACGTAAGCCAGTATGCAACCACACCTGCCTTCTTTGTACAATATTTATATGTAAAAAATAGTCCACTTGTTTATATCGACCCGATGGGACTGATGTATGACGATATTGTACTTGGCAAGGTACCCTCTTTGCCGCAGACAAATTCGATAAAGTCTGCGGCAGCGCAGAAGCCGGTACTTACACTCGGGAAAACAGGTAATGACGTCTACAATTTGCAGAAGATATTGATTGATGCCGGCTATTATCACTATACAGATTTGGATGGCTCGTTTGGCCCCAAAACGTATGCAGCTGTTCAGGAATTCCAGCGCGCAAATGGTTTGCAGGTAGATGGTAGCGTCGGTCCTCAAACCTGGACAGTAATCTTGGGCGGTCAATATGTTCAGGGAAAGGACACACAAGGGCGGTACAGCGATCAGCGGCAGTTGAATAATGAGCTGAAACAGACACGTACATTGGTGAATATGCGAGTGGTATCAACCACATCTATGTCACAGAAAGATTATATAGATCAATTGAACTGTGAACCTGATTTTGCACCATATGAGCACTTTGCTTCTCCGGCGGGTCCCCAAAAAGATAACGCCGGAAATTATGGGTATGGGATATATGCAGGAGCTAATGTGCTTGAGCCTTCGTTGGAGGGTAGCGTGAACAGTAATGTAGATGTTAGGTCACCAAATATGTCAGCAAAACATAATGCTGTTCTGGCTATAGATTTAATTGAAGTTGGTGCTGGTGTAGCTGTTGTTGGCGGAGATTACCAAAATGGTGGTTGGGAGCTTCAAGCTGTCACAGCAGATGCAAATGTTGCAATTGGAATTACTGGGCCAGGTTTAGATGCTGGTGCAAGGCTTATTCAGGGAAGTGGTTCATGGAAAATATGGTTAAATGACACGAAGTATCTCGAAATAGAAGCTACTGGAGACCTTATAGGAGCAGGTGCTTCGTTTGGATTTGTTAATGGAAAATGGAAAATGGGCTTAACACTTGGGATTGGCGGCTCTATTTCAGTTGGAATTAAGGACAAGGATGAAAAATAATGCATATCACATTGATAAGAAAGTATAAGTTGCCGTCAGAATGCACATATGTTTGTTTGGAATATCCCTCATATACTGGCTTTGCTAAAAGAGCCCTTTGGGGTAGATCAAGCATCGTTTTGTACCACAATGAACAAGAAAATTTAAGTATGTCTCAAAAAAATCTATCGGATATAATCAAATACTTTCCGCTCAGATTTCTGGGGTTAAACTGTGCACCATATTATATGTATGAATACAAAGAAGGTGAAATTGGATACTCTAAGCAGTCACTCTTTGTACCAAAGTATGTATTTCATATTGCTCAAAACATCTATGTCCTGCGGGGACACTCAAAAAGAAAACATTCCCTTACAAAAGATGGAAAGCAAATTGCGCTCTTTACGATGGAAGATGAAGGGAGGACTCGCATTGATTTTGCAGAGCAGGATGGTATCCTGATTCCTTTTCTCATTCTCTTTGCTATCTTTATTGATATCCAGTACTATGCATACAGGGGCGCGACCACATACACCTTTGTTCCTAGAGACAAACATGAAGAACTGTCAAAATGGATGCCAGAATAAATGGCAACGGAGGAGTGTCATGAAAAAAGGGAGAATGCACGCCTGCATATGGTTATCGCTTATTGCATTTGCTGTCCTGTCCCTGATCGCTGTCATAAAGGCGTTTACAGAAAAGCCTTTTAGGATTGAACTGCTACTCGGAATAATCGGCCGTTTCATGGGGACTTTTCTATGTGCTGTATTTATTCCAATAGGAGTGCTCAACTTTGTGTTTGCATTTTTCTTTCCCAATACCCCTCTTGAGATCTCCGCAGGTATCATGTGTGCTTGGCTATACTTCGGCGGAGTGATCTGCGCAAACGTGATGTATCATTGGCTGAAAAAAAAGAATCCAGCCGGCAGGATATAGAGACAGTTTATGGACATACACATGCATGGCTATGTGTTGTAAATTAAGGCATTCTCCTAAACTCTTTAAATTAAATAGTATATGCGGATAGGAGTAAATATTATCGTTATGAGGGGCTGGGGCTTGAGTTTTTAACAACTACTCCAAAACTGACCTCTCAAGAGTTGCTCCAGATCAGGGAACATGGCATTGGAATGAACGGGGATCTTTGGGCCACATCGCAGGAAGATGCGTTCAATTTCTTTGACATGATTACGTCAATCCCTCTGGTGCCTGGCGGAAGTGGCTCGCCTGTACCTGCATTCTAAATTTTTGTGCTGGCCGTCTACGGACGGCCAGCACAAAAAATATAAAATGGATGTGATTTCAAAATGAAAATGAAGCGAACTATTGAAAAAGAGTTGGAACCGCTGCTGCTTTCGCTTGGGTACAGAAGGGTGGTCGGCGGCCAAGGCTCGTATTGTTATAGGAATGATGAAGCGGGAATTTGTATCACTTATCATGTGGCGCGCGTGGCGCATCGTTTTGAAAAAGAGATAGAGGTCGATTTCAACGTCCGTGACCTGGAGAGAGTGTGGTTCAGACTGACAGACTTTCCGGGAGAATCTCCTTTGTCTTATGAAACACAGGAAGAATTGGACAGTAGGTTGCGCCATGCACTTGATGCTACAGTAAATACCGTTCTGCCCTATATACAGAATATGATAAAGTATGCCGTTCAGGAGCCGAGGAAGGAAGATTATCAAGCGCTTGCGGACCATCCGGAACAACGTGCAGCACGGTTTTCTTCTCAATATCATATCCCACTGATACCTGAACAATCTACGCTGCTCCAGCTCGACTCTGTCCTGCGTTCGATTCGTCCGGAGAATTTGCATGAGTTGCGTGATGTGTTTCATGCAAACTATGAAACCATGATCGATATGGCGGCTTTTTATGGCATGCTGTTTGTGAAGAGGGCCCGTCACTATAGTATGGGATGGGCTCCACTCACACCTCCGGACGATCCGTATTACCACCTTCTCACAATGCCGGAGATAGAAAGGTTTGTTGTGCTTGAAACAGGCGAGTCTGATCCTCGGCCAGGCGTCCGGTCTGATGTCCTGTCATTTGTCATCCAGGCATGGAATCATATGGGGCTCAAATGGAGCACTTTTTCCTCTCTCGCACTTTTATAAAGGCGTTATGATATTGGGATGAGTGGTCACCTTTTGCCCAGCCGCTGTAGAGGTGAATTGAAATGTATTTCGTGTATGACAACACAAGTCCTCCGATATTCGATCTCGGCAGTCCAGAGACAGGCACAGAGCAATCTTAGGAACCCAAAGTGATATTGGCAAGGGCGAAGAAAAAAGCGGCAGCGGGGACAAGGGTTCCTAGGCCATGCCTGGTTATGCAGAACATACGATACATCAGCTCCTGTAGACTACCTGACCAGCCCGGTGAGCGGCAAGGTGGAGAGCTGGACCCACTACAATGAGTGGGGCGAGGTCACCCACAACGCCGTCCTCAAGTGCGGCCAGCGGGAACTGAATCTGGTGAAGAATTACACCGGCCACGAGTACGACGCGGTGCTGGGGATGTACTATGCCAAAGCCCGTTTCTATGATGCCGGGAACCGGCGGTTTATCTCCATGGACCCGGTAAAGGGGACGCAGACTGATCCCATCTCCATGGTTCAATACCTTTATGTCAAAAATAACTCCTTGATTTATATTGATCCTACCGGTGAAGTTATTGAGGAATTTCGTGTATGGCTAAGTGGGGAAGGATAGAAAACTGTAGATGAATTAGCAAAAGAAGGGGTTAGATGGGCTAATTGGGAAAATATTTTGAGTGAAAAAATTGCTAAAGAGCTAAACGAAAAAGGCATAGGTAAAATTGAAGATGACGCACTGCGTGTTTTACTAACAGATACAGTAATTTATAAAAATGCGCAAGAGCTACAAGATGAATTTTATACGATATATATAGCTAGCGGGCCTGCTATTTCGACATCTCATATAATTCATACCACACTTGAGCCGCTGTATGAAGAGTACCAGGTACCTGTCGATCCCGATAAAGAATTTTGGAATGGACTATTTAATGCATTTAATGCAGGTATTAGTGTGGGCATGGACTTCGCAACTATGGAGATGATTGCTGATGCAAGTTATGTCAATACAAACAAAAATCCTTGGGGGAAAGACGTTTTTACAAGAGGACAAATCGTAGATGATGCACTCGGAAATAACCTAGGGAGGACATTTCCTCGTATCGACATATGGAATAAGGCAGATGATGCTATATATAGTATTAAAAGCTATGATACGGCAACTAGTTACCAAAAAGCTAGGTCTTGGTATAAACAACTAAAGTGTGATATAAATACTTTAATTGACGTTACAAAAGACATTTCTTACCGTGGTACCACCGTAGCAGTTTCGGCTTCTACCTCGAAAGGACTAATTATAGCTCTACCCAACAAGGCACTGACATGGAGCCAAAGACTAGATTTGCTTGATGCATTTACCTATGCCGCAGATAATGGGATTAAACTAATTATTAAGGTTGTGAAGTGATTTTGTACAATGACAAAGATTTGGTGCAACTGTATTTTAGAAAAGATAGAGATATTCTAATAATTGGAAGTCGAACTTGGGATGGGCCTTACAAGACATGTGGATTCCCAACAATTGTTCCATACACTACATCAAATGAGATTCTTGGTAAACTAATTGTCGATCATTTTTCGAGAGTTGATAGTTTTACTTCAAAAGATGAGAATGCAAATTTCTTCAAGGAATTGAAAGGAATGAGTTCGTGGAGAAAGTTTGCACAAGCGGTGGGTTTGATTTGCGTCTGGAAAACACATCACGAATACGAAATGATTTACAATGTCCGAAATTCGGATAATTCCTTTAGTCCAGACGGAAAGCATTGTTCTCACCTGAGTATTTGCTCCTCGGAAGAATTAATCGGTGCTAAAGCTAAAGAATTAATGGGTTTACAGCAGGAAGACACTAAAAGTATGTAGTTCTAGACATGGCCAGGGTATATAAGCAACAACATTCTACGGATAGCAACTAAGCACCCCTATCCGGCCCTCGGGTATTGTTCTGAGGGCCGGATAGGTTTACCGAAGAAGGCGGAAAATGGGTACATGGGACACTTCGTTGTACGGCGGAGATCTTCCACTGTATATCAAGGAACCTCTTTAGAAAACAGGGGTGGCCCAACAAAGTGGGCCGCCCCTCGCTTACAGTTGAATATCCTGGCGATGATCCAACTACTCCGCCAGAAGAAGGAATGGAGTGGCGTGGCCAAAAGCCAGTTGGCGGCGATAAAGGATCATGGTACGATCCTAAAACAGGTAAGTCTTGGCATCCTGATTTGAATCATCAACCGCCTATTGGTCCGCATTGGGATTATACCCCCGGCAAAGGACAACCATCATGGAGAGTATTCCCAGATGGCTCTATCTTGCCTGGATAATAGAAGGAGTTTGATAGAAATGGAAGACTGGAGATTATCTCGTGGGCAGGAAGATTATTTGTCCGGTGTTGTATTTCACAAAGAAAGAATGCTCCCACAGCCTCAAGATTTAGGATTTCATAAACACTGCGAACTCTGTTGGACAACATTGAGTCCATATGGCACAGACGAACATGAGGGTTATGTTTCAGAAAATCGGCAATATTGGCTATGCCAATCTTGTTTTCAAGAATTTAAAAATATCCTTATGTTAGTTGAAGATACAAGCCACTAAAGAGCATAGGTTGTATAAATAATGACTTTTTACGTCAACTGTTACTCTGCCCGATTGCTTGTCCCTGGCCTGCAGCCGCAGGCCAGGGACATAAAACCCGAGGTCAGCGAGAGCTGGATTCGGTAAAGAACTCCACTAGCTATGGGTATTTGTTGATGGCAAAGCCACTCCCCAATAGAACACTAAACTATTGTAAATAGTGTGACTACAATGCCCCATGCTTATAAGCAGCAACATTCTGTGCATAGTAACTAAATACTTCTCTATCCGGCCCTAGGCATTGTCCTGAGCTAAGTGTAAAATAAAGGAAAAAACACAAGGGCGGGTATTGTTCCGCCCTTGTGTTTTAATTTAGCTATGCATTTCTCGGTTGCCCGGATAGATGACCTTTGCCTCCCGGGAGTTTCGCCGCTGGATAGCCCTGATCCATGTTTGTTCCCGCTCCATCGCCTCACCGCCTTTCACAGGTATATTCGTGTTTCAGAGTACCATCGTTTCAGAAAAATAATTGAAATCATAAAAGGGACATGTTACCATGGAAACAACAAAAAGCGAGTAATTCCGGAGGTGAAAGTATGACCGCGGCAGAGTTTATAGCCGCATTTGCGGAAAAAAGCAAGAGCTACAACATCTTTGAACACGACGAACTGATAAAAGCGGTCAAGGGATGCGACGAAGCATTGAAAAGCACATTTTTCCCAAAAAATGAAACGCTCCCCTGTCCTGATAGCTGCAGTGAACTTGCGGTCAAGCTTGTCTGCTATACCATCACAAAGATTACAGACTATGGCTTTAACAAATGCATCAACGTGATATCCTATCCCACTGTAATCGGAACGCTGCTTTGCGGAAACGATGCGCTGGGTAAATGGGTACTGACACGCTTTATCGACAAAATGATAAGCCCCAGTGATTTGACAGACGACTTTAAAGCTGAAATTTTTACCATCATTACAACAAGTCACTATGTGTTAGGGACTATCCTTGAAATCGAATCAGGTAGCCGGGAAAAGGCAGTCCTGTTGTTTAGATTTGTAAAAACCTACATGCCGTCAAGATATAAGGAATTCTATTCTGCATTTCCTTCCGAAAAACAAAACCTGATCGAGGCACTCGCTCAAACTCCCTATTTTAATAGCTACGCCAGCGATGACAGGCTTTATCTTGATATTAAGGACGATGTGTCCACTGCGATCAAACGGCAAACTAACATTCGAGACTATACTATCCGACAGGAGTCCCATGGCTATTTTTGCGCCGGAGAGGCCTACACCGTACCTGCCATTACTGAAACACATCACGAATACGATGTGGGCGAAGCTGTGCTGAAGTGGCTGAACAGTAATATTGTGTGTCAGTACAATCTGCGCAGTGAATATACCTTGAATAACCACATCCATAACTGTGAGAGCCAAAGGGAAAATACCGGAACAGGCTGTGTAACTGCCCAAACTCTGATTACGATGTCCGATGGCATGACGAAGCCCATCATCAGTCTGCGCTCGGGTATGAAAGTACGCAGCGCAGGTGGTATTTCTGTGCTTTCGGATGAGTTTATTGTAAACCGTCGGCTGAAAACCCTGTACGGGATCAACGAGTTAGAGCCATTTATGTCGCCGGAGCATGCGGTGATGACTACTGAGGGCTGGAAAAGTCTTGCCCCCGAACAATCCAACCAGATCAACTCCTATTATAATGTAACTCTGCTGCGTCGGGGCGACCAGGTATTTACCCTGGAGGGGACTGTGCGGGTAGAGAAAATTACAGTGGCACAAGCGAAACCAGAGGAAAATTTTACGGGATATGACCTGCATTTTATCAGTGGAGAGAAATCCTACTACGCCAACGGACTGTTGGTGCTGCTGAATTATCCTGACATTACACTGGCGCGGCTGATGCGGGCCCTTGAGGGGATGGAGGCCGGGCGCCGCCGCCGCTTTCTCACGCTGTTTCAAACAGAACGGGACCTTTTTGACGAGTTGCTTCCAAACGGATTAACAGCTTATTTTGAGGAGTGTGCATATGAGAAGTTTAAAGACGATTTCGATGAACTGCTTTAAAATTCACACGGCCAACCGGGAATTTTCCCTCTACGGAGGGCTGCTCTATCTGGACGGCACTCCGGTACAGAGCTATTTTTCCAAAAATATGTTCTATTGGGAGGCAGAAAAGGAGCGTGGAGCTCTCTATCTGTACCATCATGGGCTGATGGCCCAAGTAGTTCTCCAAAAAGACGGAGTACGGGAAATACATAACGCCTCCACCGAGCAGCATTACACCATCAGCTACCGTCAGCAGGGAAAGTCCGCCGATGCTGTGGTGGAGGTCTGCTTTGGCATTTGTTTCGATACCAGCCAAAGGTCCCATTACTACTGTGGAGTAATTTATAATGGTAAGGAAATCATTTCCGTACCCAAAACGGACAGTGAGAAGATCAACCAGCGCATTATGTCGGTGGATGTCACCAAGCAAGGCCTGCTCCATATTGTGATTGACTCCAGCGGCTACAAGGATATGACAGCCGGGTTCCCAATTTCCCAGTTGGACATGGTGTTTGACGCCACCTATAACACCTGCGATACCACGGTCACAGAGGGCGAGATCAAGGTGGAACAGTGCCAGGCCAACTTGGACCTGTGGGAGATGCAGCAGGTTTCTCCTACCCTGAAGGGCAAACTGCGGATGAAATACAACAGCAAGTTCGACTTGGGGGAGCGCACCATTACTATTACGGTTGACAGCCTGAAGAAGAATGGCGGTGATCACTACTACGGCAGTGTAGATTATGGGCAGACCCAGATTGTTGCCATCCCCTCTACCGACGAGGAAAAACTGGCTCAGGATATCTTTTCCTGCGGAATACTTGCGGGGAAATGGAAGCTCTCCGCGAAAGGCCTTTCCTCTTTTGAAAGCGGCTGCTACGCCGATTCTCTAACTGTATGGGAGGATTCTCTGCGCCCTGCCTTTGTATATGAAAAAGTGTCACAGATCGTCAACTACTCCGCCACAGGCCATATCAGGCTCCCCCAAGCACTACAAAATCGGGACCGGCGTTTTTGTGTGGACAAGCTGGCTGTTGCCCGCCTGAAGGAAAACTGTCTTGCGAACGGGTTTGATACGGCCCCTCTTTCCGTGGACGATTTATTTACCCTGTCTGCCCCTCCACAGATGCAGATTGAGGATCCAGACAACCCAGGCCAATATCTGACAGTGGATGGTCAGCAGCACGTGCATCAAAAGTCCACCGAACTGTTAAGCTGCCTAGCCGCCTACTATACTGCCGGTGTGGAGAGCAGCGACAAACAGCTGACCTACGCTGACCTCTACGGATATACCAAAGACTATGCCAAAACTCAGATCATCCAGGTCAGTCCTGCCATTATTACGGAGATTGAAGCAGAAGTAGATGAGAAGGGCAGGAAATATGTAGTAGAATTCCTCAAGATGTTTTCAGATATTATCTTGTCCAGTTCCTACGCCAGTTCCAGCAACAAATATATCCAAAAAGGGTTTGCGAAGGTGACTAAGCCGGTAGAACGCTGTCAATACTATATGGCCAATAATCATCCGGGCGCGATGCAGCATGAAAAGGGCTATCAGGTGGCCATGAGTATTATCGACCGCTATGTCTATATGAGCCTGGTTCCTCGTCTCAAGGATTATTATGGGGAACAGTCCGAGCAATGGGCGGAAGATCTCTATTACGCCGCGCTGGACCGACTGGTCATGCTTCAGCTACAAACCATCGGCGGCAGCAACCGCGGCACTCACCTTGCAAAAATGCTGTCGATCCTGGACAGCCGGAAGCATGTTTTAAGGCAGTCACAGCACGGTGATCCGGTTAAGGACGACGATGGCAAAGATGTAGAAATGCCTTATGGCGCGGCTCTTTATGCCCAACTGTTCAATATGTCGCTGTCTGAGGTGGGCAACAGCTTTCAGGGGCCGGATAGCGAGGCAAATTTTTTTAAAATTATGGAGATCGTGTTCGGTGACCTGTATGACAAAATCACTGGCGGCCAGCCCTCCGATATCCCGGAAGATGTGTTCAAAGAGCTGCAAAAGATCCTTGAGATTGACCGGGATATCTTTATTGTCGATCAGCTTTGCCAGTTGGAGGAGTATCTGAACTTCTCCATGCTCACAGCGGACCTGGTAAGCTCTATTGTCAAATACGGTGTGGCAACAAATGTGTTCGGCAAGATTACATTCTGTGCCATGTACGCGATGATTGGCGCCTCTTTCAGTTCAGTCTTTACACAGTGGGACAGCCTGACGGATGCTGAGAAAGCTGAAGGCATTCTTTCCTGTATCTTTTGCATTGTAGGTGTGGCGCGGGAGGCGGTCACCTGGAGATCGGTCTCCCAACTGGTTGACCCCAGCACACCCCCTGACGTACGTACCCAGGCCGCCTACCGTCTGAAATACGGAGGCACAGACCTTGAGGCCATCAAGAACGTGATCCCCCAAGACCCTGCCAACCCCTATGATCTGTCCCAACGGCTGAATTCCGCGTCAAAGCAGTATTCCCTGGAGATCCATGATCCGTCGGGTGTGAAGGTAAAGCTCTCCTTCTGTTCCAAGGTTTTCGTTTGTCTTGAGATTTCGTTTCGGGTGATGAATGTGTTGCTGTTGGGGTATGCGTTTATTATGTCAACCCTGTCTCTGGCAGAGTTGTTTAAGTACGATTACTCCGAAGCTTTGCGTGCGGTTTCGGTTATCAATACCATATTGCTGGCTGTATCTTTTGTGCTGGAGTTGGCGGATATGGGGATTCGCTTTGGAATTATCACAGCTTCTGCACAGATTGCGTCCGTGATTCCAGGCGTTGGCTTGGGAATCATGCTGCTCGCGTTTGTGTTTACCATCGCCGAACTGATTCTGAAGAAGGACGAGGTCAAACCTCCAATCCAGCTGATTATTGAAGAACATTTGGCTAAAACTGTGGCAGCTTTGCCTGAGCCCCCGTCGGATTGGGAACAGGCAAATTTGGCGTTGGCCTGATATTATAGCAGTATCCAAAATTATTAACATTGACCGGTGAAGGACACAGGGACGGAGCCCCCTGCTCTACTAGTGAACTGTTATACACGATCGTCCCAGAAATCTATCCTTATCTGCCCATGAAAAATTCTGCTTATCGCGAGAACAAGTAACGCAGTAAAAAAGCAAGTGACCGATTCAAAATATCAGTCACTTACTTTTGCTGTAGTGTATAGTAACTATTCAGCCAAAGCAGGTCTAGCGTAAGTGTAAACCGGATGGCTTTACTGATGGAGTAACGAACCTGGGACACTGTCCTGTACGGCGGTGATCTTCCGCTGGATATCAAGGACAAAGACTATGAATAGTTGTATGAGAGACATACGTCGGAAGATGCGGCGGCCCTGGTCTGGAAGGAGTTGCAGAGGAGCGTTTCGTATAATGCAGGCTATATCGTTTGTTTTGAATATGAAGTTCCTGCAAATACAAAAAATGAAGCAAACATTACCCCAAAGAATAGTTGTTCTCAATTCTTCTATAAGTATTTCAATATTTAATTTTATATTCATTTTCTCTTCCGTCAAATTTCGATTTTCTGCTTCGCTCCCCCCCCCCCCCGATAAATGGGAATTTATCTGTGAGGATGGTATTTTGTATGTAATATATTTAACATAGAACCAATAAAGATACCATATATCACGTCTATACATTTTTATCAATTCAACTTTGTATCATTTAATCTCTTATATTTAAAAAAGCTACAAATGATGCCATCGTTCCTGTAATACATTCTGTCAAAATCAAAATTGTCGCAATAAAATATAAACAAATTATATGTGGATAATTCTCAAATGCATAAGCCACTAAATACCCTAATATCAATACTGAAATAGTTGGAAATATGCTAAAAACATACGAAAGATAAACTTTTTTTACATTCTCGTCTGAGTTCCTTTTTTCTAGCAATTCTTTGTCCGTCTGAAATACGGTAATCGCTAACGCGACGATTGCTAATACAACAGTAAAGCCAATATTTATCGTGTCAGTTAGCACCTCACGAGTAAAACTATTCCAATTCATTATTCCGTAATATAATGCAACTAAATTTATTAAACATATCAATACCCCAGAAATTCCTCTACTAATTTTACTCGAGAAAAAAATACTTGGCGGCACGCTGTTATTCTGTTCATTTCTGTTATTTTGATTTTTTCTTCCCATCTCTATTTTTCCTTTTTAGCTTAAAAAACTTTCGTACTATTTGGCAAAACTCAAAGTAACTGAATAGACCACTGTCCTTTTGTTTTGATAAGATTTTATCCCTATATAATACACTGTTTCGTTGCACCAAATTCCGATTTGTCGATTTGTTTATAATCATATTTTACCATACAGACTTTAAGAAAGCTATTCATTTTCTCTGAATTTTAGGAATAGTAAGGGCTACTGTCTATCAAAGTTTTTCGTGCTACTTTACCACACATGAGCATTGCTCCCGGCACTGTTTCAACAGTTCCTCTGTGCTCTCTTCTCCACTGACGGAGAGCATACGCATCTGCTCTGCTTCCACATAAAACCGGATGCCAAACCGATTCCAGGCAATGACTTGCTCGGCATTTCGGGCCCGAATTATCTTTTTCAGTTCTTTCTCAAACTAGCTGGGGTAAAAATTGCGCCGGATGGTCTGTGCTGTGTAAAGTGGATGGACATAGGGGTCATCCGTTTCAAAGTCAAACAGCCCGGGCCAGTAGATACGGACAGCGCCGCCGAAGCAGGACCATTCATCCCCAACGATCCGGCTGAACTCATAGGTCACGTCCCAGTCGATGACCATTACATGGGAGCTGCCAGCCAGATCTGAGGCCAGCTCGCGACCGTCAACCAAATATCCATTTTGCCCAAGCGCGGGGTTTTTGGCCTAGGAGACCACAACAACTGGCAACCATCGGTCTGGGGCACACAAAAAGTCGGCCAGCTCGCCAACCTGTTGTGTGGTAATACGCTGAAGGCCTGTCGAAAGCTGGCGGCCATCATTCAGGCCCACCTCATCTATCAGTTGGCCCACAAATGCCAGCGGTCCGGACGCGGGCTTCGCTTTGGCACCGGGCTCCCGGAGAAAAGCGGTCTCCCGGACCGCAAGAAGCAGACTTTGGCGGTATGGCATGATCTCGGCCTCGACGGTGTCCCGGATGCCGTTCTCAAACACGGAGGAGCGGAGGGTAAAGAAGTGCTCTTCCGGCTGGTAGATGGCCGCAACAGACCGCCCTGTTTTTGCTGATTTACTTACGGTCGCCGGAAGCTCCGGGAGCGGAATGCAGTCGATGACCTCCCGGCGCATCCAGGCATAGAGAATCCACGCTGCGGTCATAAATTTTTCGTCATTGATCCCGTCCGATTTATTGCCGATCAATGCCGTGAGCTGATAGATACTTTTCATTGAATTTCTCTCCATGACTGGAGCCGTTCAGAAAGCCCCCGATTTTTCTTTGCTATTATTTAGTATATATCCTTCAGGGAATATAGATGATAATTGTAAAGAATTAGACCACTCGCCCAGTACCTCAGACTTGGGGAGAGCCGTATTTTTACCGATATCCAGCAAAACAGCCTGCCTTGTCTGCGGAATATGGGCCAGGATCTGCTGGGCGTAGGCCGAGGCAGACAGGTCGCAGATGCAGAACATAGAGCGGTCCATCAGCTCCAGAATCGTGCTGATGCGGCAATCGACAGCAGGGATACCCCCAATGCTTTCGGCGGCATCACATGGCGGACAGAATTCGGCCTTCAAGTCATATAGTTCACTAGAACCAGCATCCCAGGCCACAGCTCTTGTTGGAATTTTATGATAGAGTGGTATGGATTGCTGCAGTGCGAACATAAATCCGGAGTGGACGGTCTCGGCCTCCAGACAAAATTGGTCAATTTGATACCGCGTCATTAAAAAGCGGATACAGTTTGAAAAAACACATAGGTTTTTATAGTTGGCATCGCCCAACGCAAAAATACTACATACCGATAACTTTTGAGGGATTTTGGGAATACAGGAGCTTATGGAATCCAGTTGCTTCTGAAGATTTTTGGTAACAGCAGCTTCAATCTGTTGCACACGGGACACAGTCAAATTGAGGTGCATTGCAATCTCTTTCTGTGTGTATCCTGACTTTCGCATTTGAAAAACAAGACGTTGCCGCTCGGGTAATTGCTCAGAACTGGCAAGGATAACCTGCTCCAGCTCTGGTGCTGTGACATTGATGATCTGAACTCCAGCATTCCTTGCGGAATTAAGGACGAAATCATCCCGATCAAAAAGGTCTTCATAAAAGCCATTGATGACGTGAGTAGACTGCTTGACCATCCATTGGACAGTTCTTTTTAGGACTTTGAGTGGATTTCTGTCTTTGGATACGGAAAGCGGAAGCAGCCTGTCCGCGATGAAAAAGAGCGGGTGGGTCCATTTGTCTGCCAAACGCTGTTCCAGCTCTAAACGGTCCGCAACCAAGGTCAGGGTCACTTTTTGGGGCGCACACTGTTTGGCCCTCAGAGCGGCCAGCAGACACAAAGCATAAAATGGCTCTGTGGATTTCCATAAATAGAGCAGAAACTCCACAGAATCATTTTCTTCAACCAAATGGTTGACTGCGGCCTGCAGCCTAAGCTGTACATCATGGCCGTAGATATGGCGGTGTCCCAGAAATGAACATACGGCCATCATGCATCCTCCGCCGGGAACAGATAATAGCAGGTTCCGGCGCTCGGGGTGTGCCGAAGCTCCGCTATCTGATTCGCCTCTATACAGTTTTTATTGTACTCCCGAGCATACAGAACCGCATTTTGTAGGGCAGCCGTATTGATCCGGTCGCTCCAGGGCTGCTGGGCACAATTCAAAAGCTGAAAAAGCGGGAGGCAGCTCTGCTCATACTTGAAAAAGCGGAATCCGCATGTCTTGTCAATCCCGTTCTCCCGGTCATATGGATTGAGCACAGCTATCTTTACAGTTTCCGGAAGAAGGCTGTCACAAATAGGGTATGCAAGCGCCAGGACCCACCCAGCTTTCTCTGTTCTCAGCCAGAAAACCCCATTTGCCAGACGGTCATGCTGGAGTGGAGCTCCCCACGGAGTTTCGGTCGGGATCGGGAACTCTCCAAAATACTCCGGGCAGACCTCCATCCCCCGTACCCGGACTTCTAGTAATGATTCTCCGTCGGGCAGAGGGAAATTATGATCTACAAGATACTTATCAATTTCATAGGTCATGACCCACCGGGACTTGTCAAAATAATCTGCATTGCAGTACACCACAAGGACTTCTGGGGATGATTCCAGCGGTATCCCATAGGCTTTTGCAGTGAGTGGGATGGCGGGAGAATCTGCCATTACCACAAATAAGTCGGAGCATATAAATTGATCGAGAGGAATGGGAACTGTCAGGATTCTGAAAATGCCTGGACAGAGCTTTTCCACCGAGCGGATTTTCCCATATCTACTCTCAAAAGCGTGGACATTAAATGGGAGATCGGAAATTGGGACCGAGTGTTCCATTGCAGCTCCTCCTTATATCTTGAAATCTGCCACAGACCGCATTCAGGTGTCGCCCGTGGTCATATTTTACTTTCATCCAGCAGTGGCTGTATACGAAAGAGAATTTTGCTGGATTACCCGTATACGGGTAATCCGAGGTATGATTATTGCTATCATGAAGACACTAAACTGCGATGGGGGGGTCTTCAGATAGCAGCGAGAGAGCAGTATGCACAGATTCTTGTTAATAGGATTTTGGCGCTATGCAAAAGCAGAGGCATCTCTGTCAATAAGTTATCAGAAATGAGCGGAGTTAGCCAATCCACTCTTGACAATTTGGTAAATGGCAAGACATTCAACCCCAGAATATGTACCCTCCATCGAATCGCTCTTGCATTTGGCATGACCGTAAGTGAGTTTTTGAACTTTAAGGATTTGAACGATTTTTCTTTTGAGGATATCTTGGACGATTGAAGACAGGTACAGCAGTTTCAAGTGCCTGTCTTCTTTTTCTGCATTGTATCACAGAATATGGTGTATTACTACATCATTATTTTTACCGCTGGCAGACTAGCTGCTCAAATATTGCAGCTGTCCAAGCTCATCAACACGGTCATCCAGGGGCGGATAAGACCAGGCCAACACACGAACGATTTCCAGCGGCTTGTCCTTCAATGGATCGAGCTCCCAAAATCGCCCGTGTTCATAGGCCGCGCCGATACAGATAAAGCCGATCCCCGGCTCATAAAGTTTCGCCATGACATACGTCGCTTCTATCGGCTTTACTTCCGCCGGGGAATACCACCGGACGACGGAGAAAGACTGATGATCGGGTAGTTCTAATATTTTGCGAATCTGCTCCCGTTTGAAGCTGTTCATGGCCCTGGATAGGTCCAAAACATCGAAGTTCTGGGGTATCCGGTCTTTCGATTCCACCGATATCTCCTCCTATGTGTTTTTGGATTAGTATATATCGCTAATACATAGTATCATGAGAGAAAGGCGGAATGTGGAGAAATTTGTCGAAAAAAGAAAGACTGTGCGGTTTAAGGCACAGTCTTTCTCATTTTTATGGACTGCTGAACCAGAAAATCAAGTGTTTCCAAAATCCGGTTTTGCTCTTCTGGTGGCAAATCTCTCATTTTATCCAACAGCATATAGCTTTTGTACTCTAGAGAGTGCGTGACCACATCGCAGAAAATTGCGTCAGCGGAGGTTTCAAGCGCATTGATGATAGCCACCAGCTTTTCATAGCGTGGAAACGAGGCTCCGCGCTCAATCGTCGAGATATAGTTAGTCGCCACACCAAGTTTTTCCGCAAACTGTTCCTGTGTCAAACCGAGTTGTTCTCTGCGCTGTTTGATCCGCTTTCCAACACGCTTATCAATCATCCTGCTTGCCTCACTCTCCTATACCATTTCCTACATTGTTCATGATTAGTATAGGGTGAAACGATTCAGTGATACAGAATCGCTAATATTTAGTGTGTGGGTTTAAGATATAGTTTGTAGAGAGCAAAATGGTGTATTTCAAAATCGTTTTGGCCTCTAAAAAGAGTCGTTCTGGACGGAAAAGAAAGATTTCAAATGCTGTTTCCCCAAAAGAATCTGATGCAGATGTATAAACACGCACAAAAATTGTGCAGCAGCCATGTTCTGGTACGGAAGCCTACCCTGCATGGAAATGAATGAGAAATTTATATTGGATTACGCTGCTTTCCCATAAAGGTCGTGGTTGACCTGGGAGGCATAGTGGTTCTCCATGGTGACGGGGGCATTGTAGAGCACCGCCAGGAGGTATTGCTTTACGTTCCTGATCTCCGTGGTATTCCTCTGGAGGCAGTCAAATACAAAGCGGATATGCTCACCGTCCAGCTTCAGCAGCCTGGATTTGACTACCGCCTGGGGGATGTCGTTCCCTGCAATCCGAATGCTTCTCCTGGTGGAACAGACCGTCTCCATCATCAGCTCCACCATCTCATCCAGACGGCCTACATCCCAGGGGTGCTCCCGCACAAAGTCATCATAGCGGATGTTCTCCTGGATCATGCTTCGGTAGGCCGCCATCTCACGCTCATCCATGCTCCGCCCTCTCTTGGGAATCGCATCCCGTCCTTTCGCTTCCAACGCGGGAGGCGTGGAACAGAAGGGAAAGGATTCTATACTTGGTAATTCAGTATTTTCTATATTCGTCTTTTCTGAGTCTTTCTTTATTTGCGTTGGCTTCTCCGGCGACGTGAAGGCCGTGGACGGTTTTCCCGCCGTCGGGTTTTCCGACGACGGATCAGCCGCAGACGGCCCCTTCGGCGGCAGCTCCTGTGGAGTGGGCCGCTCCCGGATGATGTACTCATTGGAGCTGAACTTCCCGTCACGGTCCGTGGTCTGGCGGCGCTGGACATATCCGGCCCGTTCCAGCTCCACCACGGCTGCCCGGATGGCGTCCTTTCCCTCCAGGCTGATGCGGGACAGGCCGGAGAGGGTGTAGTCCCAATCCTCCGGCAGTGAGAGCATGAGGGAGAGAAGCCCCTTTGCCTTGAGGGAGAGCCTCCGGTCCCGCAGGTGGTAGTTGCTCATCACAGTGTAATTCTGGGTGCGCTCCACACGAAAAACTGCCATAGTCGCTCAACTCCTGATTTTAGTATAATCGCGGCTTTTGACCGCTTTTTCGTACAAATTCATATTGCGGCCGCAAGGCGCCCGCCGCATGGATCTATAAAAAGGGGCGGAGGCATGGAGCATGCCTCCGCCCGGATGCTATTCGCTGTAATAGTCGGGCCGCGCAATCGACACAAACCCGCTCTTTCCGGTAATGACCACGTTGTCCTGGCTGAACGCGCAATGGACAATGAGCAGCTCTCCGTTCTCATCCCTGCCGCCCACAATACCCACGTGCTCGTCGCCTGGGTAGAAGACCAGATCCCCAGGGAGGGCCTCATCCCAGGAGATTTCCGCACAGTAATTGTGCTGCATGGTGGCTCCACCCCCGTGGCCTATGATGTACTCGCCGCCTGTCACATTGTAGAATACCCAATCGACGAATCCACTGCAATCCATCCCGTAGGGCCGGTAGGTCCCGGTAGTGGAGCTGCCTGCCGCAGTGACCTTCTGAATGGTTCCCCAGCGCTCATCCCAGCCTAAAACCAGGGACTTGCCGCCCCAGAAGTAGTTCACCTTGCCCACCAGGGAACAGGCGGTTTCCACCACAGCCCGCCGCTCTGGAGACAGATCCTCCGGGAGCGCGGCCAGCAGGGCCTTGGCGTCCGGGTCGGAGATCATCAAGTCGCCCGCCAGTGCGGCCAGGAGATCCCGGTTTTCCAGAAGCTCGTCCAGCGCCTCATTTTGGTCATCGGTGAATTGATAGAACACCCGCATATCGTCCGGCGTCCTTGGGGTGATGGTGATGTGCAGGATGGACTCCGTCCATCCGCTGTCCTCTCCAGTTCCTGTGTGTTCTATGGTCTCCACCTGGGTAGTGAGCTTCGTCATATCCCAGAACACCGTCCGCAGCCGTTCCACCCGCTCCGGGTCCAGTACCGCCACGTCCACGCCGTCCTCCGCTCCGGCTGTCCGGGCGGCGAACACGGCCAGCACCTCCGGCCAGCCAGGAGGCTGGCCATGCACCTCCACGCTGTCATACGTCCCGCCAGCCTGCAGCTCCTCCAGCCGGTCCACCAGTTCACGGTTGAGCTGGGCCACGGCCGCTGATGGGGAGACGGCGTCCGGGGCGTTCCCGCCGTCCGCGAAAAAGATGCCGAAGGGTGAGACGATCAGGATTCCGACCAGGCACACCACGACTACGAGCGCAAGAACGACCCCGCCGCCCGCCGCGAGGGCGGAGAGCAACGCCTGAGCGGCGGCAATGACGGCCTTGGCCGCTGCCACGGCGGATCTGGCTGCTGCTTTGGCAGTTACAGCCGCTGTCTGGGCCGTGGCGCGGACCGCCTGGGCGGTGTGCCGGGTGAGGTCTGCGGCGGCCCGCATGGTTCCGGGGGCGGCTCTTGCCGTCCGCTCCGCCGTTTTAGCCGCCTGACCCGCCGTCTTGATGGTCCGCCTGGAGGTGTGCTCCGCGGTCTTTACTGCGCCGCGCGGAGGGCGTGGATCTCCCTTTGATACGGACAGGCCCTTTCCTGGAACGGTATGTCCTTGAGATATCCGACGTGCAGGCGCTCCTGATGCGGAGGCTGGGCGCGGTGAAGCGCAGCTGTTCCTCCCAGCTTTCCCACCAGCTTTGTGAGACGAAGCCACTCTGCCGTCACTCTGAGGCGCGGATTTGACCTCTGGCCGACCACGCCGCTGTACCAGATCCCTGGCCGCGATCCGCCCCTGTTCCCGCCCAGCCGCCTGCCCAGCTTGGGAGGGCGGTTCAGTGGGAGGGACAGATTCCCCTTGGAGATAGGTTCCCTTCGTTTTGACGGCAGGCTTGGAGGCCGTCTGTGCGGGCTGTCCTTGCGCCGGAGTGGCCGAAGAGGGCCTGACTGCCTCCCGTGTCTTGATTCTTGGTCGCTGTTCGGCAGAGAGGTGCGCTGGGGTGTCCTCTGCCGGGGCAGGCGGCTCATTTGGGGCAACGTCGACGGAGGACCCGCCGCGCTTCTTTTTACCTTTTCCAAGCAGCCGTTCCACACGGTGCTCCGCCTGGCGCACTCCACTGGCCGCGGCATCCTCAATCTGGTCGCCGCCATAGCGGTCTGCCTGCCCGCCCTGGGCGGTATCCCGGAGCTGCCCCCTCAGCCGCTCGACGCCGTCCTCCAGCCCGCGCCGGGCCAGCTCCTTGGGCGCCGCCTGTATCTTCTCCTTGAGCTGCTTCTGTACCGTGGGTTTTTCTTTTATCGTTTGAATGGAGTATCACCTCCCGCGAAGAGGGGGCAGGGCCCAGGAGGGCCCCGCCCCTTCTACATTATACCGCCGCATCTGCTTCGGAGGGCTTCGTACTCATGAGCCGGTAGAGGTTATTCTTGGGGAAATGGTCCATAAAGGGCACGATGGCGCTGCCGCACTTGATGAGCCCCCGGCCAAAGTCCACATTGGTGATGTAGGAAAGCTGGTTGTCCGAGATATTGAGCAGGCGGGCCAGCTCTGCCCGGTCTGTGCTCGCCTGGTTGAGCATGACCAGGAATTCGCTGTTGGCCAGCATGGTGCGGGCCGTATGGGACTGGAGCAGGTCGTCCACATTCTGGGTCAGGCCGGTGCAGCAGGCCCCGTACTTCCGTACCCGCTTCCAGAGGGTGAAGAGGAAGTTGGCGCTGTACTCATGCTGGAACAGCAAGTGGGCTAAACTATAGACGCCTTACCGCCTCGCGGCGGCGGGTTTTCCATAGCTCGCCCCCGAACCGTACTTACACCTCTCGATGTATACGGCTCTCTATTTATCCACCCTACGAATTTGTGATTGTTTTGTAGCAGTCCTCGCACACAATCAGCGTCTTGCGGCGCTTTTTCAACATAAATTGTTCCCAGGGCTCGTTGCCGGAAAGACTTTTCAGGTTCTTCACCTGGTAAATCATAACCGGGAGTTCATTTTTACAGCACAGCTCACAGTATCCGGGCATAAATCTGGCAATGACTTCCTTGGGTCGGATGGAGTATCTATAGTCCGGCGTTGTGTCCATGTCTAATTTAGACGGCGCACTTTTCCGGAAACCGTTATGGTAGAACTCGGCCCGTTTTATCCCGTGTTTTGTTTCGTATTCTATGCCAAATATGCGGTCTCTCGTATATTTCTTCTTGACTTTCGCTGCGGAGCACCGCATTTTCCTTGCGATAGTCTTATACATGCTGTACTCCATGACATAGCAAAACTTGTTCAAGACAGATACATTCCGTGCCAGACGATAATAGTTGTAGATACCCCGGATTTCTCCGTTGAATTGTGCGAGGATTTCAATAGGTTCTTTGTTTTGCAAGCCGTTCCTTGCCACAGGCATCCAAATTTCTTTCCCCGTGCCATCCTTTTGTATATTAAGCGCCCTATACTCTTGCAGTTTACCCATCCATTTTTCCTTTGGAAGCAGGAGGACAACGCGCCCATTATAGGCTCGCTTTACGCCGCCCTTTGTCTTTTTGACCGCCTGATTCTTGCTGATGGTGATGTCGTATCCCAGGAATCTTGCCTTGTCATGTCCGTGGGTAATCAGGGTTTTCTCAGGCGACATGGTGAGGTTCAATTCCTGTTTCAGAAATTCACTGACGGCGGTCTTGATTTGTTCGGCGTCCGCTTTATTTCCAATCACGCCAATTAGAAAATCATCGGCGTAACGGACATATAGAACTCTGCGATAGTTGGGGTCCATTGGCTCCCGACTGGGGGTAGATAGCAGGATTGCCTGTAATTTCTTCTGCATGACTTTGGCGTCTTTCCGTTCTTCTTCGCTCATGGTGTTCCATTTTTTGGCGTTTCGTTCTCTGGTTCGCGCATAGTGGTGGTTGGCATTGACATAGTCGTTGCTGAACCGCCGCTTGTCGCCCTTGCCGAATTGCGCCCGGAGCTTTTCCATGAACAGGTCCAGCTCGTTCATATAGATATTCGCCAAGAGTGGACTTACCCCGGAGCCCTGCGGCGTGCCACTGTAGGTCTGGTGCTTCATCCAGTCCTCCAGATACCCGGCCCGGAGCAGCTTCCAAATCAGGTCTATGAAAGCCTCGTCCTTTATCCTTCGTTTCAGAATGTTGACCAGGATGTGGTGGTCGATGTTGTCGAAACACCCTTTGATGTCGCCCTCCACAAACCAGCTGACGCCGGTGAAGGTTTTCTGTATCTGCGACAGGGCGGTATGACAGCTTTTTCCGGGCCGAAAACCATGAGATGTGCTTTGAAAGGTCGGTTCATAGATGCTTTCTAAAATCATGCGAACGGCTTCTTGTACCAGTTTGTCGTCTGCCGCCGGGATACCCAGCGGGCGCAGCCCGTTTCCACTTTTCTTGGGGATGTACTGCCTCCTGGCGGGGTGGGGTTGATAACTGCGGTCCCGCAGTTTTTTAATCAGGGACTCAATTCGCTTCAGGCTCATACCGCTGAGGGTAGCGCCATCTGCTCCAGCCGTCGTACTCCCCTTGTTCGCATATAGGTTCTGATAGGCCAGAAGGTAGAGCTGAGGGTTATACAGGTTGCGGTAAAGACGCTCATACTGGTAATGCGCTTTCTGCGCGTGCTTTCGTAGGGTTTCCAATACTGTCTGTGGACTTCTCATAGTGCCTCACGCACCTTTCCTTTTCAGTATCAGGGGATAAACTGCCACCCTTCGCCATGTGGACGCCATTAACGCCCTCGGACTACTATGGTGGCTCCGTGACCGTGCCGGATATTCAGGCCCAGGCCATAGCTGTTTCCAGCGTTCCGGTTTAGGTCATCTCCGGTTAGAACTATGCAAATTGGCCTGTTCTGCTGTCGGATGCGACTTCCGTCATTTCCCGCTGACTGCGGGCGGCTGATATGGATGTGTACGCATTTGGCGATTTACCTTCACCACTTGCCCATATCACACGGCGCATATAGTCATCTTTTCGCCGTGGCGGACGATAACGCTCCTCTGACTATCGTTCAGGCAGTTTGGCTTTCATCCTCATGCAGAACTTTTCATCTTGGCACTCAGTCGCAGCGTGATGACTGGCTGACTTATGCCTTTTCCGGCGTGCTGTGTTCCCCTTGGGATTTCTCTTGCGGGTAAGCCGGATGATGACAGGGTTTCAGATTTCACATTTTCCCTTCCACTTGCCAAAGGTGGAATTTGCATAGTCCCGCGCTGCCTGCGTTGCTTCAGGCGGCTTCCGGACGCACATAGATCTCATCAATATAGACCCAGGTGCTCCTGCCCAGCCTGCGGTTGCGGATGATGCGGTTGAACACGCTGTCCAGCACCACCAGCATCCCCACGGGGAGGAGCTGCTTGCCCAGATCCCGGATGTCGTAGCAGAGGATGCGGGAGCTGGTGTCCACATTGGTGGGCTTGGCGAAGGTATTCAGGCTGCCCTCGGTGAACAGCTCAATGGCCAGGGCCACGTCGCGAGCCTCTGGCTCCGGCTGGCGGAGCAGTTCCGCGTGGAAATCCCGCAGGGTGGGGACGCTGCCCTGGTACCCGCCCCGGATGTAGCCGTGGTAGCACTGGGCCGTGCAGCGGTCGATGATGGACTTCTCCTTGGCGGAGAGCTGGCGGCTGCCCATGAGCTGCTCACACAGCGAGAGAAGAAACTCGGACTTGAGCACCACCGGGTTCTCCCCGTCGCCGTAACCCTGCTCCATGTCCATGGCGTTGATGTGGTTGGGCGAAGTCGCGGAGATATTGACCACCTCGCCGCCCAGCCCTTCAATGATGGGCCGGTACTCCGATTCCGGGTCGATACAAATAATATCGTCGTTGGTGGCCAGGGCCAGCGCCGCCAGCTCACGCTTGGCGGTGAAGGACTTGCCGGAGCCGGAGACGCCCAGGACAAACCCGTTGCCGTTGAGCAGCTCCTTCCGGTTGGCCAGGATGAGGTTCCGGCTGATGACATTCTGTCCATAGTACACGCCGCCCTGGTGGCGGATCTCCTGGGCCTTGAAGGGCATGAGGACGGCCAGGGCCTCGGTGGTGAGGGTGCGCAGGGCGCTGATCCGCCGCAGGCCCAGGGGCAGAGCCGTGACGAGGCCGTCCGCCTGCTGCCAGCTCAGAGGGGCGAGCTGGCACAGGTGTTTCCGGACGATGGACTGGAGGGCCTCTGTGTCGCTGTCCAGCTCCTTCTTACTGTCCGCCAGATGCACCAGCGTCACCACCGCGAACAGCATCCGCTGGTCACGGGTGGTCAGGTCGTCCAGCATCTCGCGGGTCTCCTTCCGCTGCTGCTCCAGGTCATAGGGAACAATGGCGGAGAAGTTGTTGTTGCTGTTCTGCCGGCGCTGCCAGTTGGTCACATTGGTCTCCACCCCCAGCAGGCGGTTCTGCAGCTCCCGCACGGCCTCGTCGGTTGGGACGGGGATGATGTCGATGGACAGCATCAGGTTCCGGTTCAGGCCGGTCAGCTCGTTGATCATGGAGTCCTTGATGTAGCTGGCGTACTCCTTGAGGAACAGCACCCGGCCATACTTGTTCCCCATGACGAAGTGGTCCTTCTTAAATTCCAGGCTGTCCGGGCAGACAGCGTCCTTGAAGGAGTGGCCGCGGCGCATACACTCCCGCAGATCCAGGCGGTACTCCGTCTCCTCGCCGGCGCGGTAGAAGTCGTGGAGCACCCGCAGGCGCTCCACCGTGTCCAGCTCCTCGCTGTGGGAGTCCAGATGATTCAGCCGGGAGGTCACATCGTGTACCACCCGGTCAAAGAAGGTGCGGGCCTCTTCCACGCTCTTGCGGTGGACGGACAGGGTGATATACCGCTCCTGGGCCACGCTGTTGGAGGAGTCGGTGACCTTGTCCATGAGCATGGCGTTGTACTCGGCCCGGTAGCCGTCCAGCGCGTCATCCTGCCGGGGCAGCAGGATCTCCCGTTCAAAGTCCTCCCGGTTGACCCGCTTATTGTTGATGGTGATCTTGGTGGTGGACCCGGCATCCAGCGCGTTGAGCAGCTCGGAGTAGTCCAGGAACATGGCCGTCTTGTCCTCTTTGGATGCGATGGCGTAGTTGATGTCGCTGAACCGCAGGGTCTTGGAGAATTTGCTTCCGAATTGAAAAATCCCATCCGGCCAGAGGCGGCGGATGGGGATGGCGTCCTGTACGGATTTCGGCACCTCGAATGTCTCTTTGTCCTGCTTTAACGTGGTCAGCAGGGTTTTAATCAAGCTTGAGAGCCTCCTTCAGCGTTGAATTTTCCAAGGCTTTGGCATACAGGTGGTCCGATTTGAATACGAGCCGCTTCGGATAGAGCAGCTCGGAGCGGATCACAGCCAGGATAAACTGTTCAAAGGTCATGCTGTTATACCGAAAAAAGCCGCCCAGGGCAAAGGGAAAGGCGGCCAGGACACACACCCAGCCAACCTCGCTGCCCAGTACCGGGCGCAGGCCGAAGTAGATGCCCACGGCCACGGCGACGGCCAGCAGGGCGAAAATAAACTGCCGCAGGGTGAGGCCAAAAAACAAGCTCTCCTGATAGTCCCGTACTTCCTTGTTGATGCGTACCTCCAGTGAACTCACCTCCGGTTTTAAGAATTGGCAGACAGACGGTTGCAAAAGCTGTCTGTCTATGCTAATATGCCACAAACAAAAAAGGGAGGTTGTGGCGATGGTGGTTTTGATGCTTGGGGCGGGGCTGTGCCTCCTGCCCTTACTGCTGAGTCTGGCGATCCGGCTCCGGCTGGGAATCCCGCTTGTGTATGTGCTGCTGATGCTCACCGTGTTCCACGGCTGGTATCAGGCCCACACGGCGCTTGCGGACGGCATCCTTCTCCTCCTGGTCGGCGCAGCCGCCCTCTCTTGGGTGGTGACGCTGGTGCGGAAGGCGGCTGAAGTTCTGGGGGATGCACTGGCTGAGCACGCCGCAGCGAAGCGGCTTGTCCAGCGTGTACGGCAGGCCAGGGCGGCGGGGACATCCATAGTGGATACGGAGGAACTGTAATGTTTACAGGCCCATCAGCTCCCGGATGAGCCGGTCGCTCATCTTGATGGCCCCCACCAGCACCAGCATATTGAAAATCAGTTCGCCAACATAGTTCCACACAATGGTGGCTGGAGCGAGAGAGCTGTCCGCTATGGCGGGCGGGGTCGAGGCGAAGGCGGAGAAAATCACACAGGCCAATACAATCACACAGCCCTCCAGGCAGATGGCGGTGTAGCTTTTCAAAAAGGCCACGCCGATGTTGCTGGAGGGCTGTCCTGCAAAGCTGGCCAGCGGTACAGGTGCGATAGCCGTCGCAATATAGAGTTTGAAAAAACGGCTGTAGACGGTCAGAATCATGACCAGGGCCAGCACCCAGATAAACAGGGAGCCCAGCAGAGTGATGGCCCACAGGGGGATGCTCTCGATCAACCCCACGCTCTCAATGATGGCCACCATCTCGTCCGGCAGTGTGGTGGCGCTTAGATCCGCCAGGCCAGACGAGTCCATGATGGTGGAGATCATGCCTTGGGCAACACGGAACAGGGCGGTCATGAGCTCCATCCCATACATTACCGCGGCTTGGGCCAGAATAAAACGGACAAAGCATTTGAAGGCCATTTCCGGCTTCTTCAGCTCGGTAAAGCTGCCGCAGGTCTTGACCACGCCCATCACAAAAAACAGCACCAGGAGGGCGTAGCCGATGGCCTGGAGTGCGCCGTTGATATTGACGATCACATTCCAGACCCCGCCGCCCTTGAACTCCTCCGGTGTGGTGCTGATGAGCTGCCAGATCTCCGTGAGCTTGCCGTTCCAGGTCTCCAGAGCGGAATTTAAGTTGTCGACGATCCAGTTTCCACTGCCGATTTTGATCACCTCGATTCACTCTAAATTTCATTTGATATTTGCTCATAATTTTGCTATACTATTCCTATAAGGAGGTGGCTGTCATGCCGACCATTCGTCCGATTTCCGACCTGCGCAACAATGCCAACGAGATATCTGATTTTTGCCGCCAGACCCATGAGCCGGTCTATATCACCCGCAACGGCAGCGGCGACATGGTAGTCCTCAGTATGGAGGAGTATGAGCGGCAGCAGGCGCTCATCGACCTTTACGGAAAGCTGGCCGTGGCGGAGCAGGAGATCTCCGCCGGCGCGGAGGGGGAAGATTTCCTTGCAGTGGCCCGTCAGCTGAGGGAGCGCGTCCATGGAAAAGTATGAGGTAAAAATCTTTTCCACCGCAAAGCAGGATCTTCTGGAGATCATCGACTATCTGAACACGCTCTCCCCAGAGACCGCTCTGCGGTACTATGACAAGCTGACGGAGGAGATCGGCGGCCTGTCTCATATGCCGGAACGGTGTCCGCGCCCCCGTGATCTGGCCCTGGCCGCCAAAGGATACCGCTATCTCATCGTGGAGAATTATCTGGTCTTTTATACCATCTCAGGACAAACGGTGCAGATCCAGCGCATCCTCTATGGGCGGCGGAACTATCAAAACATTTTGTGAAGATGAGTGGCCGGGAACGCATTTGCGTTCCCGGCCGCTTGTTATCCCCCGGTGATGAGAGTGAGGATCTCCTTCGTAAAAGTTATTACAATGCCGCCCGCGATGGTGAGGATACCGTTGGAGCGCTGGGAGGGGTCGTGGGACTGGAGGGAGAGGCCCACCTGGAGGATGCCGTAACCCAGCAGGATGAGGCCCACGGCCCGGATGAGGGAAAAGATGAAGTCGGACAGGCTGGTGACCACGGACAGAGGGTCATCCGCCGCAAAGGCGGGGACGACGGCGAAGGGCAGGGTCAGGACGAGGCAGGCAAACAGGGCGTAAAGCCGCTTTGCCCGCCGCTGGAGGTTGCGGTTGAGATCATGTTTCATGCAGCATTCTCCTCACTTTCATTGAGTTCTTCAGCGGAAAATGCCTGAAAAAGAGGAGTTCCTGTAAACGCTGGCGCTTGTTTCCCTTTATGAATATAGGGCGGCCCGCCGCCGTCCACGGTGTGGCGGATGGCCGGATGCTGGGTGAGCTCGTACTTCAGATCCATGACCGGCCTGGCGCCGCGGATGAACAGGATGGCATACCGGTTGTCCAGGCCGCGCACTTCATCCGGGGTGAGCAGCTCCCGGCCGCTCATCTGGAAATTGGTGGAGTAGGAACCGGAGCGGCCTTTCGTCTGGCCGTGGGTCCTCGTGTCAATGGTGGCCTTGCCCAGCGCCTCGGAGATGTACTTGTGGGTGCTGGCCTCGTTGCCGCCCAGGTAGAGGATGGTGTCCGAGTTGCCAGGAATGGTCTCCCAGCTGTCCTTGTACAGCTCCTTGATCTGAGCCATGTTCTGGATGATGGTGCTGGCGGAAATGTTGCGGGAGCGCATGGTGGCCAGCTCACGGGTAAAGCCGGGCAGGGGCATCGCGGCGAACTCGTCCAGCACGAAGTGGACATGGCGGGGCAGGGCCCCGTGGTGGGTCTGGTCCGCGCTGTAGTAGAGGGTCTGGAACGCCTGGGCGTAGAGCAGGGATACCAGAAAATTAAATGTGGTATCGTTGTCCGGGATGACGGCGTAGAGTGCCACCTTTTTTTCGCCCAGGGTGTAGAGATCCATGTCGTCGTGGTCGGTGATGGCCTTGATCTGGGGCAGGTTGAAGGGGGCCAGCCGGACGGCGGTGGACACGAGGATGGACTTGGAGGTCTTGCCCGCGGCCATCTTAAAGACCTTGTATTGCCGCACCGCTACGCTGTCCGGCCGGTCCTGTTCTATGGCCTGGAAGAGCAGGTCCAGGGGCGAGACATACTCCTCGTCCTCCTCCTTCACCTCGGCGTATTCCAGTACCCGCATGACCATGGAGAAGTTCTGTTCATACTCCGGGGCCTCCTGGAACAGCATGAGGATGATGGCCTGGAGGAGCGCTGTCTCGGCCTTGGTCCAGAAGGGATCACTCTCATGGCTGCCCTTCGGGGTGGTAGCCTGGATGAGATTGTTCACCAGCTTGAGGGCGTCCTTCTCGTCCCGCAGATAGCGGAAGGGGTTGTAGCCGTCGCTCTGCTCCAGGTTGACCAGATTGAGCACCCGGATCTCATGTCCGTTCTGCTTCAGCCAGCCACCAGTGGCGGTGAGCACCTCCTGCTTCGGGTCAGTGACCACATAGTTGGTATTGGCCTCCAGGATGTTGGGCTTGACATAGCTTCGGGTCTTGGCCGCGCCGCTGCCGCCGATGACCAGGACATTGAGGGAGCGGCGGTGCTTGTGGGTGTCCAGCCCCAGGCGGACGTTGCGGGTGAGGAGCTTGTTCTCCTTCTGGGCGAACATGGCGTTGACCTGCCGGGGTGAGGCCCAGGCGGCAGAGCCGTGTTCCGCGCCCTCCCGCATCCGGCCCTGCTCCGCGCTCAACAACGCGAGGGCCATGATGTAGGCGCCGGTACAGGCCAGAATGGAGAGGAGACTCTTGTCCGTCCACCGCACCTCCAGGGGATTCTGGAGTGCCGCGGTCAGGTTGGCGATCAGGGCCAGCAGTCCGCCAGCCGGGCCCTGGCTGGTTTCCATCGATTGGGCGATGAGCAGCGCCGCCCATACCACGGGGATGTAAAAGAGCAGGCAGACAAGAAGCCTGTTTGCTTGGGATGGCTGTTTCAGTGGCGTTCACCTCCGGGAAAACGCAAAAAATCTGGGGTGCGCCGGTCATAGACCGGCACACCCCAGAGGAGTGGAATGCCTGTTTTAAACGCGCCATTATCTCGTCTTGGGCCTGGATTTTGTTTTCTCTTTGGCCGGGACGGAACTCCGCTCCAACTGCGCCCGGTAAGCCCTGAGCCGTCCCTCCACTGAGGGGCGTTCAGTCATAGTTCCTTGGCCTTGGGGGGTAGAGGAGCTGGTTCTTGTATCGCGCGAGCCGCGTCCCGACCGAGACTCTTTTTTTGGCGGATCTGCCTGATGTGGGGCCGTCTGGCCGCTCTGGCGGCCCTGTGTGGGCGTCTGCGGGTCCTGCCGTGCCGTGGGGGTCTTGGGGTGCCTCTGGCGCTCCTGCGGGCCCTTTTCGGGGCTGGTACGCTCCTTCGTCCGCTCCCTCTCTGGGGTGGGTGCTTCCGGCTGCCGGTCCGGTTCCTGGTACAGCATACGCTGGAAGATCTGGTTGGCCCGATCCAGTTCAGTCACCGGCAGGATCACGTCGATCAGCTTCCCCCGGCCATCCCGATCCCGGACGGTGGCGAACAACAGCTTCTGCTTTCTCGCCCTGTGCTGAAATTCCTTGTACTGCTCCGGGGTCATGGAGAACTGCCGGAGATCCCGTGTCTCCCGCAGCATCTTCCCCAGGTTGACTTTCCCGGAGAGCTTCTTATGGTTCCGGGCAAGGGCCAGGGTGAGGGCCAGCAGGTTCTTCAGGGCCGAGCCGGACAGCCGAATGACCACCTCCGTCCCGGACAGCAGCATACGCACCATTTGGTCGGCCGCCTCACCGCCTCCTATGTTCATTGGTTCTCACCTCGCTTTCACGCGCTTCTGCTTTGTCGATTTCCTGCTCCATCCGGGGCAGGCTGTTTTGGATCTTCCGGCACAGGGCCAGCTTCCTCCGCTCCGCCCGGATCTGCCGGTTGAGCTCTGCCAGTCGCTCATAGAGCTCCGCCTTTTCCTGAATCAGCCCTTCTCTGGGGACGCCGCACTGCTCCAGGGCGGCCACAGCGTCCATGTACTGGGCAAACTCCGTCTCCATGCCGGACAGTCCGGCCTCATAGAGCTCTTTGACAGGGGCCAGGGCCTCCGCATCCGCCAAAGCGGTGTAAAGCGTCCGGCGCCGCTTCCTCCGCACATTGAGGACGGTGCGCTGCTTCATCAGGTTGGCCAGCGTCTCCTCTGTGCGGGCGGTGAAGGCCGCCATGTCCGTCCGGGTCGTGATGCCGTTGTCCCGGAGGAAGGCAAACTGTTCCCGGTACTGCTCAAAGCGCATGACCTCCTGCCGGAGCTGGGGCATCATGCGGGGTGGGTACTGCCGCTTGCCGATCTTCCCCAGTAGATAGAGATAGTGGACATACAGGGCCAAAAAGCCGGTGTACCTGGGGTACTTCTGGTAGGGGCGGTACTGCGGCCGGAGCTGGACGGCAGGCCGCCGTCCCACTTCGATGGCAGACAGGTTCCCCTGAATGGCGGCCCGGATGCCGTCCTCGGTGAACAGTGGATTTTTCCTGCCGGGGATCATGAAGCGCTCCTGTCCCCGCAGACGAAAGCCCAGGCGGTTCCCGTGGCTGATTTCGTAGCCCATGTGCTCCATGAGCAGGAAGAAGTGGCCCAGGTCGTTGGCGTCCGCTATGGCGGTGCGCAGATCCTCCTCCAGCATGGAGCGGAAGGTGGGCTGGCCCCTGGACCGGCGCAGCCACTCAATGTAGCTGACCGCCTGGGTGGGCTCCCCCTGGAGGAGAACGGACAGGCCGCGCTCCCGGCACAGGCGATCCGATATGCCCGGATCTGTCGGTAGTAGCTCTGGGCATTGCTGTGGTACTTTTCGCCGGTATCTGCGTTGACCGAGTTAAAGAGGATGTGGGCGTGGATGTGCTCTTTGTCTACATGGACGCCGATGACCGTCTGGTAGCCGGGCAGGTGCTCCTCCGCAAACTCCCGCGCGATCTCCAGCGCCAACTCCGGGGTGACCTCTCCGGGCTGAAAGGACTGAATGAGGTGGTAATACTGTACGCCGCCCTCCTTGCCCACGGCCCGCTTGGTCTCCAGCATCTGCCGGCACTCATGGCCAGGGTCACAGTTGAGACGGGCTGTGAGGATCTGCTCCTGGGTCTTATCCCCGTTGAGCACATAGCGGATGCCCACGTCCAGGCGGCCCTTCCGGGCCAGGATCTTGGTGATGGCCATTACTTTTTTGCTACCTCATACATGAGCTCATAGACCTGTTCCAGCAGGTACAGCCCCCGCCTGGCGTCCTCCGCCTTGGCAATTCCGGCGTTGACGCTGCGGGCAATCTGGTTGATGTTGACGCCGATTTTATGCACCTCGGTGCGCAGGGCCTTGATCTCCTGTGAGGGGAGCGCCTTGACCTCCTTCCCCAAAATAAGGCGGCGGAGATAGGCTGTCTTGGAGAGACCGCAGGTGCGGGCACTGTGCTCCAGCCGTTCCTTTTCTTCTGCGGACAATCTCAGGCATATCTCGTAGCTCTTTGGCATCGTCACTCCTTCTCCGGCCTGTGGCCGCTGATTTTCCGCCCGAAGGCGGCATGGGGGACAGGGGTTCAACCCCTGCAAGCGCGCAAAAGATATCTTTGCGCTATGCTTGCGCGGCCTCACCGCCAGAGGCGGCGAGGCTCCCAGCCCCGCCAGGGCGGGGCTGCTCCTTCAGCGGTATGATTGATTGAAATTCCGAGGGACGGACCGCTTTTCCACAAAAAAGGCGGGAGGCGTGCTTCCCATCCGGTCGCAGCTTGGCTGTTTCCCGTCCGTTCCTGCCCTATTTCCTGACGCAGACAAAAGGCCCAGGGTGCGCTGTTGCACACCCTGGGCCCAAATCTTACGATAAATTGTAGCGATTCGGGTGCTACAGGTAACACCCAGCTCCAGCCATGTTAACGCTCAGTATCTCTGGACGGTTTCTTTGTATGGCCTGGAAGCATACTTCGCTCACGCTCTTGAAGCCTCTGCAGCGAGTAGTCGATGATCCGTTCCTTTCGGAGCGCCAGAATCTCTTTGTAGAACCTCCTCTGGAGTCCTGAAAGGCAGGGCGTCTCATCAATCAAACGGCAGATTTGCTCCATATCCAACCTTGGTCCGATTCGCTTCAACGCCGCGTTGCAGCCCTCGTATTCCAGAGAGGACAGAAAATCAAAATACCGGATTTTTTTGTCCTGCTGCTTGATTCCAGACAGGGGGATCTCATATACCCGGAAGTCCATTTCCCGTGGATCATTGAGTACGGCCTGCATTTTCCCCTCGTCCAACTGCGGATACAGGCAGCTGCCGCAGTCGAATACCGGAGCCAAGGCTACCATATCACGCACAGTATCATAGAGGACGCCCCAGTTTCCATTGTGTCGATCCCAATTGCCGATCAGGGCGTCTACAATGAACATATCCCAAAACCGTTCTTCCAGCTCCTTGGGATCTATGGCCGGCTGCTCATGGATGGAGAACAGAATATCGTCCAGCTCTGTCCCGTATCCGTTCCGCTCCGAATCAATCACCTGGTTTTTCATTGAGGCAAAGTCCTGCAGGACAACACCCGGAGATGTAAAGTCCTTACATGCCACTACAATCTTTTCTTTTCCCTGATAGGTATAGGTCCCCAGCAGAGTTTCCTGTACTGGAATGCCCGCCAGGGCAAAGATGTGGCAGCCCAAATACTCGGACAGACAGCTATTGGCATAGCTCATGTCCCTGTTCCTGGACGGATGCGGCGGAAACTTCAGCATATACTGCTCATCTTGATATATGACAGAGCGCTTGCTGCCATTGGCGCCGCCATAGGTCTTGTTCCGTCTTGGAAGATTCGTAAAGTCTATCATATCAGATTACTCCGCGCTGAATGCGCAAATAGGTTTCCCGCAGGTACCATGCCTGCTCAGAGCTGATTTCTCCCTCCACTTCCGCGGAGTTGATATCGGCCTGGAGCTCACAATAATACGCGTCGAAGTGGAGGTCGTTGGCTCCGTTGTCCTCCGCCTCCCAGGCCCGCTTCATCGTATCCAGAGACCTCTGCAAATAAGGCGGAAGGCCGCATTCCAGATAGGCGCGATCTACGGGAAGTCCGGTTTCCTTATTATATCGCTGTTCCATTGTCCTGCCTCCTCGTGCGGTTCTCCTTTCATGATACCCGATAGTTTATAGAATGTAAACAGGGTTTTAAAGTCGGCCTTGTACGGTTGGCCGCGGCATTGACTGAATGCCGCGGCCGCTGCGGTTAGTCGTTTGTCGGTAACGGCTCATCCGGTTCGGAAAGGGCCATCTTGACCTCAGCGCAGTTGTGCTCACAGCAATAGACCGCCGCTTTCCAAGGGTCTTTGTAGCGTGCCGCCACCTGCTCCATACCGAGGAAGCCGTAAACGATGACTTCCCATGTGATGAGCTGTCCATTGATCGCCCGTTGGACTCCCATACAGTTCCCTCCGTTTCAATCTGTATTATACTGGGTTGCTTCCACAGCTACACAATACCACATACCGGGCGGGAAAGCGATTCCTGTTCCCGAACAGGCAGGACTATCCCCAAACAGCCCTTTCCACCCGCAGTCTGGAGCACGGCCTCGGAGTGGCCGGGCCAGACAGCCCTCACCGAGTTTGGCCCTCTGTTTTTTGAGGCTGCTTGGCAGGCGCCCTGGCCCGTTTCTGATCGGGATAGTAGGCTGTGAGGCAGGATTGGCGTTCTATTATCGGGTAGGCATGATGCCCGCCTCTGTAAATGGGGTCTGGAAAACCGCACCATGACGGTTCAGGTGCTCCTGTGAGAGCTGGGATTTTCCCTTGTGGTTCAGGATGATCATCTGTTCATAGGGCTCTCCACCGCGGAGCATCGTCACCATATTCCCCACACACAGGGGCTGGCTGTGAATATCCTTCACATCGGACAGGTCGCCCAAAAAGCCCGCTACATAGCGGCTGCATTTGCCGTCATCAGAAAAAAGGTATTCAATACCGCGGTTTCCAGACGGTTCCGCCATCCACCGCATTCCAGGGAAGAAGCAGGCCCCTGTGTGTCAGGATATAGTTGGCCCGGATCGCATAGAGCTTCCCGCCCAGCCAATTCACAATATCAGGGAATGCGTAGGGATTTCCGGCAAATACCGCCCGCATTTTGCGCGTACACAGCCACTCAACAAAGTCCCATACGTTTACTGCTTGATGCATGGCATACCCATAGATGTTCACTTGCCGCTGCTGGTCATCCGATCCCTCGATGAATACGACGAGGTCATGGTCAAACCGGATCATTTGGATCAATTTCTGTTCTTCCATTTTTACACTCCTTCTCCAGTTGTGGCGCCTACAGTATATCCGGACGCCGTCGAGAAGGCCATACCCATTCCCCACACAGTGGCTGGAATAGACGAACAGCCCTTCCGGGCGGGAGCTGCTATACCGCCCAGCCCTGGCCCAGCGGGCATACCCACCGCTGATCTCCTCCCCATCCCGCATGAGTGGGATGGGCTTCCCGGTCAGAATATGCCGGCCAGCCTCCAGCTTTTTCTCAAACATCTCTGTTTGCATTGTTTACTTTTGTGCCTATATGAGTTATTATATGAGCACGAAAGGAGGGCGTTCTATGCCTGCATTCGATGTTCTGGATGCTCTGGTTCGCGGCGGAAACGGTGTGCTGCGGACTGCGGATGCCGTTGCTGCAGGGATCACCAGGCCTGTGCTTGGAAATTATGTGCGGGAACGAGGCTTGGAGCGTGTAGGCCACGGGCTCTATCTTGCCCCGGATGCCTGGAAGGATGGGATGTACCTGCTCCACCTGCGCTGTCCGCAGGCCGTGTTTTCCCATGATACCGCTCTTTTCCTCCACGACCTGACCGACCGGGAGCCGCTTGCCTATACGGTGACTGTAAAAAGCGGATACAATCCGCACCGCTTAAAGGGTGACGGCGTGAAGGTGTACCGCATCAAGGCGGAGCTGCACGGCCTGGGCCTGTCGCAAACAAACACACCATTTGGAAATCCGGTGGCGGTTTATGACTTGGAGCGCACCGTCTGCGATGTGGTACGCAGCCGGAGCGGCATGGATGTCCAGGTCCTCCGGGATACACTGAGGCGGTACGCCGGCCGGAGAGACAGGGATCTGCGCCGCCTGATGCACTATGCCGGAGCGTTCCATGTAGAGAACATCCTGAGACAGTATTTGGAGGTCCTGTTATGATTAAAACATCCAGACAGTTAAAAGACCTGATCAACAATCTCGCCCGAAAAAATGCGGCAGACGCGCAGCTTCTCATGCGGAATTACATGATGGAGCGCTTTCTGGAGCGCGTCTCGCTCTCACAGTTCAGGGAGAATTTTATCTTGAAGGGCGGGATGCTGGTCGCGGCCATGGTTGGGCTGGATACACGCTCCACCATGGACATTGACGCGACGGTCCGGGGTGCCGCAGTGGATGTCGATCACGTCAGCGATATGATCTCCGAGATCATATCCGTCCCGGTCAAGGATGGCGTTTTCTTTTCCTTAAAAAGTGTCTCTGAGATTATGGACGAGGCGGAGTACCCCGGTGTGCGGGTGTCCATGGAGACGATGTTCGATGGGGTGCGTACCCCATTTAAGATTGACATTTCCACCGGCGATGCAATCACGCCAAGAGAGGTTCGCTACCGTTTTCATTTGATGTTCGAGGAGCGGGCCATCGAGATATTGGCCTACAGCCTGGAGACTGTTTTGGCCGAGAAGCTGGAGACGGTTATTTCCCGCGCCACAACCAATACCCGTATGCGGGATTTTTATGATCTCCACATTTTATGTCAGCTCTATGGCGGCACCCTGACGGCGCGGGTTCTGGCAGACGCGCTCTGCGCGACGGCCAGGAGGCGTGGGACGCTCCGACTGCTGTCTGAGGCGGAGGATGTTCTGCGGGAGCTTGCGAACGATCCCCACATGAGGAAGCTCTGGGATACTTACCGTGCGAGGTACAGCTACGCCTCTGAGCTGACATGGGATATTGTCCTCTCCTCCGTTCGGCAGCTTTGCATCACTGCCGGGCTTGTGGTGGAGCCGCCGAAGGTATCCCTGACGCCTCCGCACAGAAAGGAAAGAGAGCGTTGACGGCCATGTTCACGCCGCCTGGCGCAGCTCCTGCTCAATCCGCTCCCTGGCCCGTCTGGCATACTCGCCGGTGACCTCGATGCCGGTGGCGGTGTAGCCCTCCAGCACGGCGGCCAGGATTGTGGTGCCGCTGCCGGCGAAGGGGTCCAGGATATGGCCGCCCGGCTCGGTGATCTTCACCACGTCCCGCATGAGCGGGAGGGGCTTTTCGGTCAGGTGAATGCGGTTCTGGGGATTGCCGTACTTGAACACGCCGGGCAGGCAGGGCACGGGCCGGCTGATGGGCATATCCCCGTTGGAGCCCCAGACGATGTACTCCGCCTGCTGGCGGAAGCGGCCCTTCTGGGGGCGGCTGTTGCCCTTGTCCCACACAGCGGTGCCCCGCCAGATCCAGCCCGCCCACTGGAGGGCGTCGGTGGCCGCTGGGAGCTGCCGCCAGTCGATGAACATACACACCGGCGCGCCGGGTTTGCAGATCTTTCTGGCATCGCCAAGCCACTCCGCCGCCCAGCGGGTCCAGGACCGCTGGTCCTTGGCGTCCCCGTCGAAGGGCGGGGGCGCGTGATCCCCCATGCTGGAATACTTCTTGGCCGTGGACTTGTTCTTCTCTGCCTGGGTACGGCCTCCAGAGGCGTAAGGCGGGTCGGTGATGACCGCATCGAAGGCGCCGGGGGCAAAGCCGCCCAGCAGCTTCAGCGCGTCGCCGTGGAGAATCTCCCACTTATCGTTCATGGGTATCCCTGCCTTTCTTTTGAACAGATTTTTGAGGTTTTGGCGCGGTGGAGAGCTCCGTCTCCACATACTCGCTGATGATACACAATGCTTCATTATAGCTGCCGGAGCTGGTGGCCCGCTGAAACATCTCATCGGCCTGCTTGCTCTGCCCGGCCTGTTTCAGCAGCCGGGAGGCCCGGCCCAGGATGCCGAAGATATTTCCGTCCTGTCCCACCAGCGCCATTTTGGGCTTTGCGGGCCGCTGCTTCTGGATAAAACCGCCCAGCCGGTTGGGCACATAGTCGCTGAGCCAGGTCCCGCCGAACTGTTCATATGTCTGGAGCCGCCATATGGCCAGCCTTCCCATATCCAGAGAAACACCCGCAAAGGGAAACAGCAGGTTGGTCAGGCCATCGTACTGGAAGCTCCTCACAGCCTTGGCTTTCCATGCGCTGCCGGCCTGTAGGATACCAGCCTGGGCAAACAGCTCATTGATACCATCCACCCACTCCTGGAGGTCCCCGCCGCAGCCCTGGAGGATGAGGCCCTCCTGATCGTTCATCTGACGCAGTTCGTCGATGGTGACTGTCTTGATTTCTGCCATTTTACCTCCTATCTGATCTGGCCGCGCCTGGGACGGTCCTTTTTCTTTTTAAGCCCTGGCTGGTCGGCCTTGACCGGGATGTTAAGTTCCTCCGCCCTGCGGATCTCCGCCAGCATCCCCGGTGTACGCACAGTACCGTACACATTGACCTGCTGGCAGTGCTCCACCAGCCGCAGGCCCATCTCCCGCGCCGCCTGGTCCTGGGCGGGGTCATCCGGGTCTGCGAAGGGCGGGAACATGAGGTGGGGACAGATCGGGATATCCCCGGCCTGGAACACCTCCTGCGCTTTCTCCTTTGCGAAGGCGATGTTCTTTTCCAGTTCGCCTCGGAGCGGTGCGCAGATGTAGACCAGCCTGGGGCCATGGTTCTTCGTCAGGACTTGAATACGGAAGGTCTCCACATAGTCGCTGGCTATTTGCCTGAGCTGCTGGTAGTCCTCCTGGGAGGGATGGTAGGCATACCAATCGATTCGGTCGCCATCCACCCAAATATGTGGAGCAACACCATCCCGCAGGTAGGGGTTGTTAGGGATCTTCTTTTTCCCCCAGATATCTTTGAACCGAAGGATCAGCTTGTCTACCACGCCGTGATTGTTGTCCAACAGCGTCAGACGGAGCGCCGCATAGTGGTCTGCATGGCCCAGTGTAACAAATTCAGCCCTCACCTGACGGTTTCTGTCTAAGCTGCCCAGGCAGGCCCGGCCCACGAAAACCGGATCGCGGATGATAGTCCCGTCTGCAAACAGCTTGCGGAGCTCCTGCTCGAAAAAATTACTCATCTGCTCTGCCCCCGTTCCTTGTGTCCTTTTTGCTGCGGCTCCGGCTCCTGGGGCGCCAACTCGTCCCTGGATGGGTCACGGATGACGGAACGCCCCTTTCCATCCATCACCAGAGTGTCCAGGGAATCGTTGCAGATCTCCTCGCCGCTGATGATCAACGCGGTATCGGTTAAATGCACATCGCCGCATACCCTGCCATACACAGCACTGGTACCGGACAGAATGGGTGCATGGCCTGTGTCCGGCGAGTCCAGCACCATCCCGCAGTCGGATACTCTGGCGTGGCCGCAGAGATTACTCCCCCGGATATAGGCGTCGTCCTCCGCGCGGGCATGGGCGCTCAGGGCAGAGTTCTGGGAAACATAGGCGTTTCCGCAGGCGACGGACTCTCCAAACAGGGACGAGCCCTTGTCCACATAGGCATCGTTACACGCAATGGCGTCGTCGAAGATCCAGGCGTCATCTCCCACCTCAAAGGACAGGTTGCGCTCGCTCTCTACAAAGCCGCCCAGCTCCCCGGCCTTTACCTTCTTCCCGATATCCCGCAGGGCCCGGATGCGGTGGAGAAAGGGATATTTCTCATGGGCGATATCGGTCAGTTCGTATTTCTGATTGATTGCTGCTTCATCTCCTTTTTACAGACAGGCGAGGGGCCGCCCCTTGGGACAGCCCCTCCCGTATGCTTCTGTCTCAGATTTTAGATGGCCCGCACTCTGCGATCCAACTATCCAGGCTCAGACTCTCCGCCATGAGCAGGGCCAGCTTGTGCATTGCCGCCCGGTCCTGGGCGTCCTCCAGCTTGATTGCCGTCTCAAACAGGCCCCAGAGCAGCTCGACGATCATTCTGCCGTCGTAGGGCTCCAGCAGTTCGCTGTCGGGCAGGGCGTCCTCGCCGCTCTCGCTGCGAAGGAGCTGCCGTTCCTTTGCGAGCAGGTCCAGGCTGGCCTGGAGGCTCTCCTGGGGCAGGCCCCAGGCTTTGGCGATCAGCATCACGCCTGCCTCCATGGGGGCTTCGTCCCCGATCTTATCCGGCCCGCCCAGGGCCAGGGCATTGACCGCCTCCTCGGTGACCTGTCGAAGCAGTTTTTCCGGCGAGGGATGGGTTTCGATTTTTTTCATCAGAGCGTCCTCCTTACTGATTTTGGGGTGGGTTTCCGACCACAACAATACCCGTTTGGGCGGCGAAAAGCTATCACCATACGCAACGAAAAAGCAGACACAAACCCAGCGATACCAACAATTCCTGGGTGTTCAGGCGGCCTTCTGCCGGAGGCCGTTTTCCTGATCCTCCTCCCGAAACATCGCGTCGATATCGGAGAAGCGCTGGGTGCGGTTGAACTTCTCTGTCACCTTGCCTGGGATGGCCTGCAGCTCCAGCATTCGGGCCCACAGCTCCGGGTGGTGGTCATAGAGGTGCCGCAGCTCCTTCCGCTTGGCGTTGGGGCAGAACCAGCAGCCGCCCCGGTTGGTGAACTGATAGATCGGAGAAAGGAGCCCCGCCTGCCGGCAGAGCTCCTTTGCGTCCTGTTCAGTGCAGTTGTATTTTTCCAATAGGGACACCTGGCGCCCCTCAAGCCGCAGCAGGCGTTCCTGCTCGTCCTTTGCGATGCCGATATACTGCACCGTGTCAGGTGGCAGTGTTTTCTGGTACCTTAGAATCGGTCTCAGCTTACAGTCCCGCTGGACATAGCACTTCCCACACACAGGGAAGGACCGCAGCATACCCTTCTTGGGGCCACGGGTAATACGCCCGGTGAACAGATCTACATAGGTCTTTTTGCCGCGGAGCACTGTCACTTTAATCCCCATGCGCTCCAGTGCGGGGATGCCTTTGGTATAGATGAAGTCCCGGTGCTCCGGGACCTCTCCTGAAATGGTTTTATCGAACATGACTTCGCAGTAGACCGCCTCATCCAGCGGCTCTCCATGCTTCTTTGCCAATAAGATGGCGGCAAGACTGTCCTTACCGAAGGAGCAGGAGGCCAGGTATCTCAACGGTCCGAAACACCTGCCTCTTTCGCGCGGCAGACATTCTCCAGCAGCTCTGTCCGGTCCGTCTGCTCCCAAGGAGCCTCTGGGTGCGTGAAGTGTCCGTAGTTACAGAACTGAGCGAACATGGGGTGGTCCAGCTTCAGGGCGCGGATCATACCGCTGGGCGTCAGATCAAAGGCCGCCCGGACGGCCTGCTCCAGCACAGCATTGGAGTACACGCCGGTGCCACGGGTGTCGATGTCCACCGCCACCGGATCGGCCCTGCCGATGGCGTAGGCCAGGCTGACGGTGCATTCCTCCGCCAGACCCGCGGCCACGATATTCTTGGCGATGTACCGAGCCATGTAGGCCCCGCTGCGATCCACCTTAGTGCCGTCCTTCCCGGACAGCGCACCGCCGCCGTGGGGGATGAGTCCCCCATAGGTGTCCACCATCAGCTTGCGGCCGATCAGGCCGGTGTCCGCCTCAAAGCCTCCCAGTACAAAGCGGCCGGAGGGATTGATGAGGAGCTCTGTATCCCCATCCGGGGGCAGTTCCCGCAGCGCGGGGGTGATGACGCATTCCAGAATCTCCTGCCGCAGATCCTCCAGGTCCTTGTCCGCGTCGTGCTGGCAGGATACCACCACGCTGGTGACCCGGTTGGGCAGGCCGAACACATACTCCACGGACACTTGGGCCTTGCCGTCCGGCTTCAGCCCGCGGATGGTCCCGGTTTTCCGGGCATGGGTGAGCAGGCGAGTCAGGCGGTGGGCCAGCACAGCAGGCAGGGGGAGAAGCTCGTCCGTCTCGCTGCAGGCGTAGCCGTACAGGATACCCTGGTCTCCAGCTCCGGTCTGCTCCTCTTGGGAAACAGCCCCGGCGATATCGCCGCTCTGGTCATGGGTGATGACCTCCACTTCGTAGTTGGAGCCGCCATAGCCCGCTTCCCGCACCGTCCGGCAGATAAGGGCGGGAATGTCCGGCAGCTCCGCGGCGGTGATCTCGCCGGCCACGAGGATCTTGCCCGCTGTGGCCAGGACCTCACAGGCCACACGGGCGGCTGGGTCGCTGCGGAGGCAGGCATCCAGAACTGTGTCCGCGATGGTATCGCACAGCTTGTCCGGGTGTCCCTCGGTGACAGACTCTGCGGTTTGAATGTATTTATCTCTCATGTGATTTTCCTTTCTTGGGATGATTTTTCTCCGCTTGTGCTTTCGCCGGAACAGTAAAAACCATCCTATTGTCAAACATCTTTTTATAACGCCGGATCTGGTCATCTGTCAGAGAAGTAAAATCTTCACTTCCCAGCCCGGCCATAAAAAATGTCCCGCAGACGATGTCATACGGGACTCCACGCTCATCTGACAGGTGGCGGTTGAAGGGCAGGCCCAGGATTTTGCCCTCCTCGTTTGCGATAATCGCCACCTGCTCCTTGAATGGGTAGATTGCTTCAATATGGCCGCCTACGATTTCCTGCATATCTTTCAGCCTGCTGATCTCCCGCACATAGCAGGGCTTCATGGGCTCCACAATCAAAACCTCCATGATCTTTCCTCCCTCTTTTGATGTTTTCTCCTCCGGTTCAGATAATGAAAATCCGGCTTGGGGAGATCTTCCCGAAGCCGGTCTGTCTGATAGCAGAAAATAAAGAATTTATGGAGTTCCCGCTGTGGGAAAAATCGTAGATAATATCGGTATTTGCCAGTGTCGATTCGGAATGCGTAAAAGGCTTGTCTGCCGCGCATGAGCGCCTGGGGATGCGCTTCACAATATGCCCGCATAGAGGAGAGATCCCGCAGAGGACCGCTGTCTCCTCGAAGGGCTCCCAGTAAAACGCTCAATTCTGCCTGGAACGCTGGGGAGGCCAGCCCCTCATTCTTCTTTAACAGGGTGATTTCGACTTCGCCCGTATCGGTGAACCCTCCACGCAGATGTGCCGCACAGGCGCCCTCCTGTAATTTGGTCGTAAACAGGTCGTTGACATCAAGCTCACCGCTGGTCCGGATCTGGTACGGTTCAGCGCTCATGGGATCTTCCGCCTTGCCTGGGTGGATGCCCAGGGACGCTGTCGCCTGTCCGCTGTTTCGCGGGCAGCCGTTCCTCCCGATCCCGCTGCTGAATGATACGCAGCACATCCCGAAAGGCCATGTACTGCTGGATCTCTGCCGGGTCCTCGGTCAAAGTCCGAACCGTCTCCCAGCAGGGACTCCCGTGACAACTGAAATCCTCCTGCACCACCAGGGCGGTATGTCCGTCCCGGTCCGCCAGATGGACGCGCTGCCCGCGGAGTTCTTCCGCGCGGCTGTAGAGGCCATAGGCCAAACCAATGGCTTTCAGCGCCTCCAGTGCGTCTACGGTGGTATAAACCTGTTCTGTGCTGATATGTACTTCCCCAGATAGGGAAATGCTTTTGTTTGGCATAGGTTCTGCCTCCTGACTGATTTGAGGTTTATCGCCCGCGGTCTTTCTTCCGTCTGGACGAGAGCTGGCCGCAGGCGCTGCGGTTGATCCGCTCTGTCTCCCGGTGAACCTCCTCCACACAGTGCTCCCACGCCTGCTTGAGCGATGCTGTGGGCAGTCCGTTCTGCCGGTAGCCCTCCAAGATGCCGTTGTAATAATAAAAGGAGGGAATGGATGGTTCCTTGCACAGCTCCGTCATCACATAGGCCATAACCGTGTGCTCCTGCCCATCATGTCCATGAACCGTTACCGGCTCCTTCCCATACAGGTGAGGGTAACCCTCATAATAATCCAGGGAGCGCTCACACTCTGGCGTGATGTTCCACAGCAGGCCGTGTACCGTGCTCCCCTCCCTGGGAGCGATGGTGGCCACTCCGGCGCCCCGCAAATTGCCGTGGAACAGAAGTTCATAATTCTCCAATGTGACTGGTCCCACCACCTGGGCGTCTGGGCAGCGCTGGGCCATCTGATCCAGGTTGATATTGCTCCCATAGGCGAAGTACAGCTTTCCCTCAGCCATTTTCCAGCACCTCCAGCGCACCAATTTTCGCCAGTTCCCCAAACAGTACCCGTGCCTGCTCCTCCAGGCCGTGCTTCGGCAGGACACAGTCCCGGTCCGTCATGCGGATGAAGTTGCTGCGGAGCTGCCAGAGATAGCTCTCCGTATCCGGGAACTCAGTGGGGTCAAAGGCGGCCAGCCGGAGCTGTTCCAGGATCTCCGCCCCAGTCCCCTCATAAATAGTGTCATCAATTCGTATCTTCATGGTCACCTCTCCGCCTCACGATGTTTTTTCTTCTTGTTTCGATTGACTTCATAGCTGTCCTTGTCGAAGCGCCAGGCCCGGTCCCCATCCAGATGCGCCAGCAGCAGATCGCGGGTCTCCCTGAACTCATCGCCATTGAGGCCCAGGCGCACCAGCCACACCCGGAAGGTAAACAGCTCATTATCGCTGCGGGTCTTGCGCATGATGGTGCTGCGCTGGGCGATGGCCTGGGCGGACATGGCGAGACAGAGGTTCACATAGGCGGTGGCCAGATTGGGGTTCAGGGTGGAGTTGAAGCACCGCCACTCCACCGTACCCCGGTAAAAAACCGAATGGAGGTTAAGCGCGTAATAACGTGTCCAATTGTAATGATCCGTTTTGTGAACATCTCCCTCATACCAGATCCGCTCCAACTGAGTCAGATCTGGTGTCTCCTCTGCAGATAGGGCCCTGGCCTTCCGCAACATAGGTTCTCGTACCTTTTTACAAAAACGGATGGCCCGCACCTCATTTACCTGCAAGGCTTTAAACAGAAGATCCTCTTTGGAGTACATGATGCTGATGAGGTTCTTCAGACTCTGCCGGTTGTGGTTGGCGGCGTCTACATGAACGTGGATACCACAGGAGTCATTGACCTTGGCGCCGATCTGCTTTAGGCGCCGCATACACTCCTGGAGTTTGGGGAGTTCTGGATAGGTCAGCTTGGGGGTGACCAGCTCCACACGAAAATCTTTGATGTCATTTTCCAGATACTCTGTTCCGGTCCACTGCTCCCCAATAATGCTGGCGTCGCTGACCAGCTTCCACTCCTTGCCCGTGGGGTCCTTCACTTTCCAGGTATCATAGACGCCGCCTTTGGCTTTCGGTATGGTCCCAAAGTAGTCCGCCAGCGCTTGAGCGGCCTGCTTACGGGTGATACCGGTCATCTCCACTTCTACGCCGAAGCACTGGTCTTTCAGGCCGGTCATGCCGCATCACCCATCTTCCGCGGTTCTTCATCCACCGCCAGGATACGGCGGCCAATGGCTTCGATCACCGTAACGGTGACACTGTTTCCGGCCTGCTTATAGGCCTGGGCATCTGAGGTGAATGCCAGGATCTTGTCGATCTGCTCTTCCGCAAATCCCTGGAGCCGAAGGCTTTCACGGGGCATCAGGCGGCGGATGCGCCCGCCGCGCTCCACGATTCCCTGGATGCAGCTGGTCTCCAGGGTGTGTGCGATATCGTGGCCCACACGCCCACGGCGTGTGTTGCTGCCCGCATACCCCAGATCGACAGTATCACCTATCGCTGCTTCCTTGTAGCCGCGTTTGGTTGCCTCTTTGATCAGCAGGACCCCAGAGCGTTCTCCGCGGTGGTTGCAGAGTGTAGTTTGGCTGTATCGTGCGGTAAGGCACCTGGCGTTCTCGGTCGGTGTCGGCCTGCCGATACACAGATCCACAAAACAGGATCGTGCTGTGTCCGGCTCCATCAGATACAGCCCGGTCTTTACTCCTTTTCCTCCACCTCCGGCAGTCTGTGTACAGGCGGTCCCTCTGGGGTCATAGACTCTCGATCCCTGCGGCCCGCCGAGGACTTGTATAAGAGCTTTTCCGTCTGTTCCGAAGACAGGAAGTATTTTTCCGGCGCATCGGGGATCAAGATATCCGACAATGAACACCCGCTTTCGGACCTGGGGGACACGGAAATCCGCGCTGTTAAGCACCATCCATTCCACGCGGTACCCCAGGTCATTAAGCGTGGCGAGGATGGCAGAAAACGTCCGGCCCTGGTCATGCGTAAGCAGTCCTGGAACGTTCTCAAGCAGAAGATACGCAGGTCGTCTGGCTTGAGCCAGGCGGGCAATCTCAAAGAAGAGAGTGCCTCTGGCATCTTCAAATCCCTTTCTTCGGCCAGCATTTGAAAATGCCTGGCAGGGGAATCCCCCGCACAGGAGGTCGAAGCCGGGCAGGTCGTTTGGGTCGATTTTTCTGGCGTCGGGATAGTATCGTTCCTCCTCTCGGATGTCGTGGATGGCGCGGTAGCTGGCGTCGGCGTACTTGTCGATCTCGCAATGGCCGACGCACTGGAAACCTCCAGCTCGGTCCAGTCCGGCCCGGAAGCCGCCGATCCCGGCGAACATATCAAAATAGCGTATCAGGTGATCTCATCTCCTTCCTGCTGCAGGGCAAGAAGAAAGCCGAGGACATTCTCATCCATGTCCCCGGCCTGTGCCTGCCGGCTTTTTTCTGTTGTCAGATCCAAATGGCGCAGTTCTTCCCGGATCAGCCCCCGGATGGCGGACAACAGGGCGTCCTGTTCATGGGCCTTACAGACCATCCTGCACACGGTGTCTGTCCGCTGCCCCACTGGGATGGAACTCAGGATGCGCCAAGCTTCCCGCTGCTGGGGCGATGTCAGAGAAAAAGAAAGGTTGAGCCGCCGCTTATCCGCCATGGCCGACACCCCGCGACATCTGCCCCACAAGGCGCTCATACCCTTTGGCGTTCAGGGATACGTCGTCCAGGATAAGCGGGCGGCACAGGCCGTCTGTGGCCGAAAGGTGGCGTTTTAAGAGCGCCGCTCCGCCGCCCAGGAAAATGGCGGGCATGGCTCGGATGTCCAGGCCGCTCTCTGTGACTGCCGAGAGCAGGTTTCGGGCGTACTTGCCCGCCTGGGTGTGGATGACCGCTCTGATCCGCTCGTCCATCCCGCCGGAACTGCCCCGCAGGGCGCTTTCGATCTGAGCGGTCGTCAGGGACAGCCCGAACAACCGGCGCACCTGTTCGCTGATCTCGTCAATGCAGCGGATCATGCCAAGTTCCAGGCTCCGGCAGGAAGCGGCGTTGGGGATGCGGTTATCCAGCCGCATCAGATCCACCGTCCAGCCGCCAATGTCCGCCACAATGACGGACGGCTCGTCCAGCAGTTCCGTCTGGGTCAGTACGGCGGCATAGCCCTGGGGAAACAGGGACACCTCCTGGATGGTGACGGTGTAGTCCTGCCCCTCGTAGCGAAAAGGGATAGCGCTTCCATCCCGATACAGGTATGAACGGAAGGACTTCTTGTCCCGGCCAAAGCTGGTCAGGGGCAGGCCCGCGGCCAGGTGGACGCTGGCGGTGTGCTCCGCACCCCGATGCTCCAGTTCCTTGGCGATGGCTGCCAGGGTGAGCAGATAGTAGTCCTCCGTCTGGGTCTTATCCCTCTGAAGCGGCTGGCGGCCGCTGCCCACCACATAATATCTGCCGTTGTACTCCAGTACGTCTTTCTGGGTGTACGGCTCATGTTCGTACTCCACCAATCCAGTGGGGAACGAAAAGTGTACAGTTTTCATGGCTGCGTAGCCATGATCCACGCCGATCACAATTACATCTTTCATCTGGTACTGTGCTCCTTCCGATCATGTTGTTTCTGAGGATTCAGATGGTAGTCGTGCAGGACCGCTGTGTACAGCTTCTGCTCGAATGCCCGATATGCCGGCGTGGTGCGGTCGAGGGGGAGAAGGACAGCCCGTTCATAGCAGGTTCCAGGCACGATCTCCCACTGAACCGCATGGAACTGATCCGCCAGCAGATAGCGCATGAGCTGGTGGCCGTTCATCATTTCGAACATCCCGCGGGCATCCTCATAAGGGAACTGCCCATATAGATCAAAGCCAGTCATCCTCTTGGCCGTGAAGTACAGCTTGAAGCCACCTGGGTCCAGTTTTGGAGCGATCTGCTCATAGAATGTCTTGGCATCCATCTCAACCAGCCCTTCTCCACTTGCGGGCCAGCCGTTCCAGAACCGTCAGCCTGCCGGACACTTTCCGCGCCGAGAGATCCAGTCCTTTCATCTGGTTCTGGATACGGCGGCGGATCTGCTTGAGCTGCCGCCTGTCGCCGCAGCCCTCCAGCACTACATAGCTGCCTTTTCCGTTGGCCAGCACTTCACGCTTGCCGCCCTCGTCTCGGAGACTGGCCATGAGCCGCTGGCCCAGGCGCTTGCGGTAGCTGTCTTGGAGGGCCTCCACATCCCCGCACACGCCATGCTTTTTCAGGATCGCGGCGATCTCGCTGGAATGGATCTCCATTCCCTCGAACAACGCCTCCAGGATCTCCTGCTGCGCCTCTGGCGGCAGTCTGGGCGGAGCAGTCGGCTTGGCACCCGTGTTTTCCCGGTTCATCGCTCTGCCTCCTTTCGCTTCTTTTGAGGAGGATGCATCGCTTTTTCGGGCGGCGGATTACCACGCCAGGACTCTGGGGCCATGGAATTGATATGGCGGAGCATATCCCGCACGTTTCCACAGGTGAATTCCGGCTGCTCAAATCCATGGCGCCCTGTGTAAAGCGTCCACTTATGGGCCTCATGGGGACTGTCCCGGATGACCACAAAATACTTCCCGCTGCGGTCGCCATGCAGCGGTTCAAACCGTATGTCATCATAGAGCGGGCCGGACAGCGGGCAGTTGTTCTTGAACCAGACATAGTAGTGGTCCAGGATATAGGGGTCGGTGATCCCCATGACCACCTTGCTCAACTTCTGGAGCCGTCCGGCCAGCGCGTCATCCTGGCAGAACCAGTCATACCACCCGGCCTCACACTGAACGGCACGATCTTTCGAGGAAAAATCCCCGGCACGGAACCGCTCCTGCCACTGGCGGACACTCATTTCCGTCATAGCGTCCCCCTTTCCGGCAGGAGGCGCTCCATGAGGTCGGCAATGGTCCGAAACACCTCCGCCAATTCACGGGACTCTTTCACCGTATCTTCCATCTCGTCCCTGGTCATGCGGGTACATTTAGCCCAGATTCGGACATTTTCCTCTGTGGGGTCCAGCAGGACCGCCTTTTCATACGCCTTGCAGAAGACTCCGGCGATCTTCCCCTCGCGGTCAATCTCCGCGTCCTTTTCCTGGATCTCCTTTTTCGCCTTGGCCAGCTCCACCGCCTCCAGGGCCGCCTGCTCCCGCTGCTCCTCCGGCAGGTTCTCCACCTGCTTGGTGATCTGGTAGCCCTGGTGGATGGACAGCTCCTTCTTGTCCAGCGCCTCTTTGACCGCTGCGGGGGCGTGCTCGTCGATCTGCATCACCTTGCCCATGGTGCGCTCCCCAAGCCCCACCGTGTCAGCCAGCTCCTTGCGGGTGTCCACTGTGGAGATCGGGTTCGGCAATGTTGCCGAACCCGATCTTGCGTGTTCACTTTTCTGGTCGCCACCGCCAGCAGACATATTGGCCTTTGCCCTGGCCTCAATGTCCGGCTTCAGCTTCAGAGCGATCTTGCCCAACTCCCACTTGTCCAGGTTGCGGCGGCCCTTCTGGGTGTCCAGCGCCCACTGCTTGGCCTCCAGCAGATCGTCAAAGGCGAACACCGCCATGTTGTAGGGGATGCCGTGTTTCTCACACAGGCTCTGGCGGTTATGCCCATCCACAATGACCAGCTCCTCATTGACGATGACCGGCGAGTAGCAACCATTCTGCAGCAGGTCCGCCTCCAGGGCGGCCAGCTGCTCCCCGCTCAGAGGGGGGAGCAGTCCGGCCAGCTCCGCCAGCACGGTGGGCGTGCGCTCCGTGCTGTGGTACACGATGCCTGTGTTCTTCATTAGGCGGCGTCAGCGCTGTCCGGCTCCTCGGCGGCCATGGCGGCCTCCTCCACCCGTCTGGGGGAGAGAAATTCCACCTCGGTGGCTTTGATCAGGAAGCCGGGCTGGCGGTCGGGGTCATCCGCGAAGCAGATAGTCTCAAAGTCGCCTACCGCGGCCAGCTTGCAGCCCTTCCAGGCGAACTCCGCACAGCGCTCCGCCAGAGGGCCGCGTACCTTGATGGAGATAAAGTCGGTGAGCCGGTTGCCGTCCCGGTCCCGGTAGCGGCGGTCCGAGGCGATACGCAGGATGGCGTAGGGCTTTCCGGTGGTCTCGTTTACCTTCAGTTCCACGTCGTTGGTCAGGTTACCGATTGCAGTGATCTTCAGCATAGTTCAGTTCTCCTTTACTTTTTACTATAAGATGTTATATTTTAAGGTATAAGGGAAGGGCGTCCATCCCGAAGAATGGACGCCCAAAGTGTGGATCAATAGCCAGTGCGGGGGAGCGGGGTGGGCTTGCCATAGACCGTGGTTACCCAGCGGGTCACGGCCTGTACCCACTGGCCGTTATAGACGCCGCCCACGTCGGCCACATTGACAAAGGAACTGCCTGCGGCCAGGCCATTGACTGCGGTACAATAGAGGACCGGGGCCTCCACCTGGGCGAAACCAGCCGGCACCTGCCCAAACACGAACATGATCTCGGTCACACGCTCATTGGCGGCAAGGCCCAGGGCCGCGGGGGATGCGGCCAGGGTGTAGGTCTGGCTGGTGCTCAGGTTATCCGCCAGTGTGCGGTAGCTGCCGGTGTTGTTCACCTTGTAGACGACCTTATACACACCGGGGGAGTTGTAGCTTCCGGTGATAATGTGGTCCAGCGTCACGGCGGCGGGCAGGGTGTCCCTCCAATAGAAACTGTCCAGCCGGACATTGGAGGTATTGGCAATGCCGGAGAAGGTGTAGCGGACCGGCTGGCCGCTCACCACCTCCTTGGGACCTGCCTTAGAGATGGCCACGCCGGTGGTCAGGCTCTTGTTCGTCACCTCGAAGCGGACGATCTGCCCCTCATGCTCCAGGTAGGCGGTGAGTTCCGTCTCATTGACGCCGTAGTGGTCTGGGGCCTTGACCTCCCGGATAGTGTAGCGGGACAAGGGAAGCTGTTTGGAAACCGCACGGCCCCGGCTGTCGCTCCGAATGGTGTCCACTACATTTCCGGCCTTGTCATAAATCTCGAACACGGCCCCCTCCAGGAGCGTGCCTGCGGGCAAACCGTTGGTCGGGTTGTAGTCGGCGGATTTCTTGATGATCTGGATCTGTCCCGTGATGGGGATGTTCTCCCAGGTGATCTCGGTGGTCCTGCCGCTCTTGACGTAGACTGTTTTCAGCTCTGTGTCCGGCACATACCCCTCGTTCTCCAGTTCTCGCAGGTAGTAGCGGCCGCTCTCTGTGAGGTCGTCGATGTAGACATATCCTCTGTTGTCGCTGGTGTACTGGCCGATGGGGTTTTTGCCGCTGTCATAGAGCAGGAAGGTCACACCGGGGATTCCGCGGCCATCCGGGTCCACCTTATGGATGTGGATGCCGGAGAACGCCTTGTTGGTCACGGTCTTGCGGGTGGTCTCTCCATCCTTGACGGTAAAATAGATGGGCGTATCGTCCAGCTTGAATCCATCCGCAGCCTCGGTCTCCACGGCATAGTAGTCGCCGCTCTCCAGGGACAGGTACGCCCTGCCGTCCTTCCCGGTGGTCACGGTGTCCACCAAGACATCATCCGATACCCGACGAATCTCGAAGGTGGTATTGGGGATGCGCTCTGTTTTGTCCGCCTCGTTGACCTTGGTGAGTTCCACGCCGCCCACCGGCGCATTGTAAAAATAGAGTTCCTGCGTATCATCCGGGTCAACTACCACGGTCTGACTCTGTGTGTCCGGGTCGATAGTATATCCGGGGATGCTCTCCACTTCGGTCACGACCACTGTGCCGGTGATGCCGGAGAGGATGATCTGACCCTCCGCATTGGTCCAGTACAGGCCGTTGGAGGACAGCTTTCCGCCTTCGTCTGGGAGGTAGGAGCCGTCCGCATAGGTGATCTTGAACTGCACCCCCTCCAGCGGGGTCTTGTCCTTACTGGACAGCTTGTGGATGATGAGATTTCCCATAGGCTGGTTGCGGAACTCCACGGTGACGGTCTGGCCCTCCTTGACCTGAACAGTCTGAGGTGTATCGTCCAGCAGATAGCCGTCCTTAGCGCGGATCTCCTTGATGACCAGCGTGGTCCCAGGCTCCACCCCTTCCACTAGGAAGGTCCCAGTGGAATCCGTCACAAATTTGCCGTTGGCGTCGCCTACTACGGAGCCGTCCGATTTTGTCACCAAGAACTCCACATCGGAGAGCGGGGAGTTGTCTGCCGCCGATACCTTCTTGACCAGAACGGCCCCCTTGGGAGCGTTGGAGAAATAGAGGGTCACAATGTCCTGGTCCTTGCCGGAGATATAGAAGGACTGGGGGGCACTGTCGATGACATGGCCGCTGTCGCTCTCCAGCTCCTCACAGATGTAGTAGCCGACTTTCAGCCCAGTGACCGTGAAGGAACCGTTCTGGGAAGTCTGATAGGTCCCAATGACCGTGCCGCCGGAGCCGCTGGTCTCGCCGCCCAGATAACGCAGTTGGAACAGGCAGCCGGGAATCGCATCGCCGGTCACACTGTCCCGCTTGTAGACCACCAAGGCGGACAGCGGGGTGTTCTCAAAGCGGAAGGTGTGCCCCTTTCCCGCAGGGACGAACGCCTCCTGGGTGTCGCTGTCCTTGATGGAGAATCCGGCGGGCGGCTCCAGCTCCTTTACCCGGAACCAGCCGTCCCGCAGGCCGTTGGCCGGGCCGGTCAGTTCGATGCGGCCGTTCTCGTCCGTCGTGAAGATGCCCAGGTCGTTGTATTCGCCGGTCTCCGTATCGTTGCTGGCATACCACACCTGGAAGCGCACGTTGGCCAGCGGCTCATGGGTAATGGAATTTTCCTTGATGATTTCGATGGACGGGGCCTTGTGGTTTTCAAAATACACATCCCGGTCCCGGTTGGGATAGAGGGTCATGAGCTGGGGCTCCGCATCCAGCAGATAGGGAGACGGCACCGATTTTTCGGATACCTCATACACCGCGGGCAGGAGGTTGGGAACCGTGGCGGAGCCGTCCGGCCCGGTGGTCACTTCGGCCACAGAATGCCCGTCCGCACCTTTCACCAGGAATACCGTCCCCTCAATGGGCGCGCCACTATCTGCGTCCCGTTTCCAGATGGTCAGATTGGGTCGCTTATCGTTTTCCAGCACGATGGTGCCGTCTTTGCCGGGAAACAGTTCCACATGGTATTCCTTGGGGTCCAGGATGTGGTCGGACAACGTATCTGTTTCCCGCAGGGAATAGACCCCAGGCTGTAAGCCGTCCCAAACGATGGTCCCCGTAGAAGATGTGGTCTGATCCATATAGCGGCTGCCGTCCTCAATGCGGGTCAGGCTGTAGGTCACCCCAGCCAGCGGAGACCCATCCGCACTGATCTTGGTGAGATGGAGGGAAGGCAGCTTGGAATTGGTAAATACGAATTGGGCCGTTTCATTCCCATCCAGATGTATGATGCGCTGTGCTTCGTCAATCACATATCCCGGACACTCCAGTTCGGTTACGACATAAGCGCCCACGGGGAGTTTGGAGAGGTCGATGGTCCCGTCCTCCGAGGTGGTGTACTCCTCCGGTCCCCAGGAACCATCCACCGCCTCAATTCGGAAGCGGGCGTTGGCGATGGGCTGGGACAGGTCGGCGCTGTCCACCTTGATGAGATGGATGCCGGGCAGGCGGTCATTGAAGAAAACCAGCTCCTTGATGCCGTCCCCAGCTTTTAACTCCACCTCCTGGGGCGTGGTATCCAGCACATGGCCGTCCCCGCCAGTGTCCCGTTCCTCGGCCCGGTAGGTGCCTGGCTCACAGTTGGTAAGCAAAATCTGGCCGAACTCATCCGTGGTGAAGATACCCAAACTTTCCGCGTCCCGGAAGATCTCAAAGGACACATTGGGCATAAGGGTCATGGTCCCACGCTCATACTTGGTGATTCGCAGGCCGGGTAGTTCCTTGTTGATGATGGTGGCGGTGGATTCCTGCCCAGTCACGACTGCTACGGTCTGCACCGTGTCCGTATCCGCCACCCAGCCGTCAATGCCCGCCAGCTCCCGGACCTCCCAGCCGCCGGGGGCCAGCTCGTCAAAGACGATGACGCCATTGCGGGTCTGGCCGGTGCGGGTCTCGCCAGTCTCGATGTGCTTGATCTGGATGGTGACGCCGGAGAGGGCGTCGCCGGTGTCGCTCCGCTTCTCCACCCGCAGGGAGCCGTAGGGGGCGTTCCAGAAGGTCAGGGTGGCGGTCTTGTTATACTCCACATCGGCGTGCTGGGTGGTCTCCTCCGGCAGCAGGTGATACCGGGGCGGGATCTCCTCGGTTATGGTATAGTGGCCCTCCAGGGTCAGGGGGATGGTCACGGTCCCGTCCGGGCCGGTGGAGAAGGAACCGACTTTCTTTCCCTCCGGGTCATAGACAGAGAACACGGCCCCTTCCAGGGGGATCTCGGTCCCTTCCTCCAGCTTCACGATCTTCAGGGCCGTCTCGTCAGGATCAGGTTCCCCACTGTCTGCATAGCTGCTGACGGCGGCCACATCCAGCTGTACCTTGTTGTCCAAGTCACAGATGTAATTCTGTAAATCGCCGTATTGGTCCTTTTCCTGGCACACGGCGTACATAGCGGCATACTGGGCCACCGGGGCGGAGAGGGAGAACTGGACATTGCCGGACTGGCCCTCCACGCTGCCTGCGGGATAGAGGACCTTGAACGTCCCGGCATAGCCGTCTGAGGTGTACTTTGTGGTGACGGCGGTGATCTCCTTGTTGTTGGCGTCCACGATCTTCGTGCCCTCCGGCACACTGTCCGGGTCGGAGAAGGCCACAGACACATCGTAGTCATACACCCAAGTCTCGCTCCAGATGGTGAACACCTGCTGCAAGTATGCCTGGCCGCCGATGGTCACGGGGTAGGCCGTGGACTTGTCTGCCGTGACGGTCATCCGGGGAGTGAGCATATAGTTGTAGGTGGTGCCGCGCTTGTAGATGTCCTTGGCGGCGGCCAGGATACGGTTGCCTCTGTCCAGTTCATCGCCGCTCAGGCCGGGGGCCACCTTCAGGTTGGAAATGTCCCAGCTGGGGATCAGGTAGCACCAGAGCGCCATTTTGGTGGCGTAGAACGCCTGATATTTGTTCTCCAGACCAAGCTCTCCCAGGCTGCGGTGGGGATAGCCGTTGGAGATGATGCCCACCACCTTGGGGTCGCTGGCCTTTTCGTTGGCTAGGTATTTGATGCTCTCTCCGGGGCCTACGGTCTGGGGGACGCCGTACTGGTTCGGGTTAACGCAGTACGCAGGAGATTCCTTGGTGCTCCCATCATTGGATTCGTATAAAAAGTAGGTATATTTCTGCTTTTTGACCGCGCCGTTGATGGCGAGGTAGCCCAGCTCATAGTCGCCGTTATAGATGTCCACTTCGCCCAAGGCATCCTCCTCAGAGCTGGCCGCAAAGGCCGCCGTGGGCAGGAGACTGAGTATGGTCACAAAAGCCAGGAACAGGGACAGTAATCGCCTTTTCATGGTTGAGATCTCCTCCTTAAAACGCAGAATAACGGCCCCTGGTGCGCACCAGGGGCCGTTTTGGAAAAACGCAGTATTTTCTTACAGGGTTTGCAGATATGCCAGGTAGTCCAGGGAGCCGGTCAGCAGGATAGCCATATCCCCACGGGTGATGGCGTCTCCTTCCAGCGATCCCGCTGGGGCAAGCCCCAGTTCCGCTGCCTTTTCACAGGCGGTATCGTAGGTCCAGCCATCCTGTTCCAGGTAGCGAAGCATAACCGTGCAGGCCATTTGCGGGCTGACCGGATCTGAGGGGCCAAACAGGCCGTCTCCGTATCCGGCCATTGTACCCATGGAGGCGCACACGCCCACAGCGACCTGTGCCCATTCAGGAACATCGTTGAAATTGGTGGTACACATCCGGGTGTACCACTCCGTTTCCCAGGCCACGTGCTCCGGGTTCAGGATGATGGGGCTGATCAGACAGGCCAGTTCCGCCCGCGTCAGGTCGTCCTCCAGGTGCAGTTCGCCGTTTTCATCTCCCTTCATGAGCCCCTCGGACTGCAGCCGGGCGGCGGCCAGCTCCTGGGGACTGGGGGCTTCTGCCGCCTGGACAGGGCCGGTCAGCATGGCCACGGTGGTGACGCCAGCCAGGAGCAGGGATACCGATTTCCTATGTTTCATACTCGCTTCCTCCATTTCCTGTGTAGTGGGGGTCTACACTCCGAACCATACCACTGTTTTGGTGGAAAGTCGAGCGAAATCGGCAGACAGCATTACTTGGCCACAGCGGTGACACACCAGCGGTAAGCCCGCTGGTTTTTGACACAGGTATAAAGGGTGAGTCGGTTGTCGCTGGTGGATGTGGTGCCGCTGGTGTCGGTCTCGAGCACCTTTTCCACCGAAACAACTTCGTAGGTCCTTGTCCCCAGCTTGGTGGTCCAGGTAACGGTATCACCTGGCTTCAGGGTGTGCAGGTCTCCAAAGTCATCCCGTACACCCCGGTTGTGGCCTGCAACACAAACATTCCCATCCCAGATGCTGGTGCCGGGGAAGTGACCGGCCCCTTTGGCCAGGGTTCCGCTGTCCGTTCCTTCATAGACCCTGACAGACAGGCCAATGGCCGGGATCTTGAGCGTCCCCAGGTATCCGCCGGAGTAGTAGAGATCGCTTGTGACGGCGGTAAACGATGGGCCGCTCCAGTTGCCGCCGCTGTCCACAGTCGGATAAGTGATGCTCCCTGTCTGAGATACCAGGCCGCCGCCCTCCAACGCACCGGGAACCAGGTTGGGGGTCAGGGCTGTGCCGGAGCCGGGGAGATAGCTGGTTGGGCTGCCGAAGCCGGGCGGGATCAGGGCTGTGTTCTTGCTCCGGTCCACATTGGGATCTTCCCACTCATAGATCGTATCATCGCTGGTGGGCCTGCCGAACAGGTGATCCTCTGGGGCGTCCATCGTGTATTCCAGCGCGCTGGCCTGACCAACGCACAGGGTGCATATCATTGCCGTCAGCAGAAAGACGCGCAGTTTCAATTGAAACTCACCTCCGTTCCTTGAGCTTCTTGAATACGAACGCACCGCTGGCCGCCAGTACGGCGATCCCGCCGCCGATCAACAGCGGCAGCTTCAGGGTGGACAGATCCACGCCTGCGGACGCTGTACTGCTGCCCGACTCAGGCTCTGTGGACTCCTCCGGGGCCTCCATACTGCCGAAGATGGCGGTATAGGTCACTACGCTGCAGCCGGTCTTGGCCACCTCGCCGGTGTAGTTGGCAGTGACTGTGTAGCCGGTGGCGTATTGGTAGCTGCTGGTGCCGGTGTAGCTGGCTGTAGCGGTGTAGCGGGTAACTGTGCCGCCCGCGCCGTCCGTCTGCTCGGAGCTGCTCCACTGGACATCCGCCAGGGTCAGCTCCTTCCCGTTGTCCTCGATGGACTTGGGGATCAGGGCCAGATCCGCGTCGGACAGATTGGGGTAAGTGCGGGTGGCGGAGAGATTGCGGGTCTTGGTGGCGTAGCCGTCTGTGGTCACCTGGACGCTGGTGTGGTCCAGGCGGAGCACCCCGATGTACCCTTCCTCGGTGGTGACCTCCAACTCGGCCTCCAGCCCCTGGAGGATCTCCTCCATGTTGTCGGTATCGCTGGGGCGGGTGACGGTCTCAGTATGGGGCTTGGTGTCCACCCCCACCTCATCCTTCCGGGTCATATCCAGCAGGTAATACAGCCGCCCATTCCGCACAAAGTCCGACCTGGGGATACCGGAGGGATCGTCTGAGAGGGAGAGCTGATACACCTTGTTGATGCGGGGCTCATTCTGTTCCCCGTAGGTGTACTCCTCCACTGAGATGGGGTAATAGCGGGCGCTCTCGCCGGTATCCGCCTCGGCGGCCAGGGCGGGGATGCTCCCAGTTGTGACCAGGGCCAGGGCGCACAGGGTCGTCAAAAGGTGTTTGATCATGATCGTTCCTCCATGTTTTGTTCTTTTCAGCCTGAATGATCATCTGGTTACAGTCTGTCGCAGATCCCCCCTTTCCCGGATGGGGCCTCGCTGCTGTAAATACTCATTCCAGTCCTTGCCGCAAGGAGGCGTCCGGGACTGCACCATGTAACCTGCGGCCTCGTACTTGGCCCGCAGGCGTTCCACTGCAGACTGGCCCGGCTCATCTGCGTCCAGGCACAGGACAATGTGCCTGAGCTGCGGATTCTCCCGCAGGTATGTATCCAGCGCCCCCTCATGGAGTCCGCACAGGGCCACCGCGTTGCTGGTGACCTGCCGGTGCAGGGTACAATAGCTCATGAGGTCAATGGGGGCTTCAAAGACAAGAACCGCATTCAACTCCGGACGGCAGGGGAGGCGGAAGGCCGTATTCTTGTCGCTGCCAGTTACGTCGCCTTTGAAGCCGGGGCCGCTCCGGTCATAGGTGCCGCGCTTGCTGGCGAACACCGGAGTTCCAGACCTGTTCCGCCCCACAAACACGCAGTTGTGGTGTTCGGCGTCCTCGTACAGCAGTCCTGCCTGGATAAATCCCCGGATCACCTGGGGCGCGATGCCCCTTTTTTGAAGATAGGCAAACACGCGCCGCTGATCCGTGTTGGGGAGTGGCAGGGCAAAGGGAGGCGGGGGCTCATCCTTCTGTCTGTCCTGGCCTTTGGACGGCACCGACTTTTGAGGGGCGGGGGAATCCCGCGCCCAGCCATGGTAGTCAAGCAGATATTCCACCGCCTCCGGGAAGCTCTTGCCGCAGAACCGCTGGAGGAAGGTGATGGCGTCTCCACCGACGCCCTCTGAGTAACGAAACCAGGTGCGGCGGTTCTTGATACGCAGGCTGTCCATCTCTTTGGTGGTATGGTAGCGGCCGACCCGCCTGACCTGGTAGCCCAGGGACTCCAGCAGGTCTGGGAGATCGGTCTCTTTGGCGATCTCCATTTCTGCGTCTGTAAAGCGGTTCTTCTGTTGCTCGATGGTTTTTCCCTCCTTCCACAGAAGCGCAAAAAGCCCCCCAGGGTACCCGATTCTACGTTCGGGCACCCTGGGGGGCTTTCTCTGACTTATGTTATAGGGTTGTTTGGGGGCGCACTCCGGCTGCTATGCGTCCTCACCACACTTTTCCTGCGTGGCCTCCTCCTCTGCGGCTTCCTCCTCAGCCTGTTCCAGGGCCTCCTCGATCAGACTCAGGACGAACTCCCGTTGGGTCACCTTGCGGCCACTGCGGGCGCTCTCGCGCTCCAGGTGCTGCTTGATCCGCTGGAACAGTTCCTCCGGGATTTGGAAGGCCATCGTCCTGCTGCCATTGTTCGCCATAGTCGTCTTACCTCCATTTTCTTTCATCTTGTAGTATTCCATGAGTAACTCTGTGATGTACTGGCTGGTGGTCTGTTCCCGCTGCTCCCGCTCACCGCATACTTTGGCGTGGAGCTCCAGAGGAATCTGGGCGCATAAATTTTTCGTCTCTGCCATAGTCTGTCGGCCTCCTTCTTGTCGTTTGCAACGCAAGTATAGCCGGAAAGCCAGGGAAAAGCTATTACCAACACCATCAAGGAATGGCGAACAGACGAAGCATAAGCACTAAAAGGAACAGTGCTGCGGGGAATGAAAAAAGCTGCCTGTGGGCTTCAGGTATTCTGAGGCCAACAGGCGGCTTGATTTTTCTTCTTGCATGCCCTGGCCGAATGCTCATATGTCATAAAGTAACAAACAAAAATTTGATAGATAGCAGCCCACTATTCCGGGTTACATTTTTTGTTATGTGTTTCATTTTTTAAAAATCATGCGATAAATATAATAAAGCAGATAAAATTCTTTGTTAAACAAGCAGAATAAATTTGTGTTTTTGTAACGATAAAATCTTGTGCGGATATTATATTTTTGACAAAAGTGCCGATTATATCTGTAGGGGATGTTTCTGCAGCAACGGCTCGTATAACTGTAAACTATGGTTATGACAGTTATTCTTAAAACAGGGTTTATTATTATTTGGAGGTGTTCTTATGACGATTACAGGAATGACACGATTTGTGCAACAAAATTATAAGGTTCAAAATTCGCACTTAACCCCTAAACTTCCAAATGGCTCTTTGCCGCCAAAGGGTCATGTTAACCCATATTGTCCGGAGGGAATGGATATTACAGGTCGAACGGATTTTCGCCGCATTGTCCCTGTTGACGAGGGCGTTGCAAATAAGATAAAATCTTTGGTGTTTGAGAGAATGGAAAAGAACGGCGGCATGAGTGGTGGAGAGATTGAGAGCGAAATTATAAAGGATTACGTTATGTCATTGCCACCCGAAGAACGAGCTGCCGCTGGGTGGACATTAAATCAGATTAGTCTGCAAGAGGCTGACCGGTTGGGAGAGTATGTACATCAGCGAGACCCCTCATGGAATTGGGGAAAGCCAGTCAAGCCCGATATCTTGGATGACTACAAATCAGGCATGAATATACTAATATGATGTGGTTGGAATAGTAATATTACAACTATCCATTTGTAGGAGGGTAGCCCAAAATGCTACCGCCCTCTTTTGTTATTTACAACTGAATATCCGCCGCCCCACAGTGGCACATGAAGCAGTAAATCTGAAACCGATTTGCTGCTTTTTTGTTGTCTGTTTGGCAAATTTCCAAATGCCCAGTAGTAAGGAGTGAAGCCCGAAAAAGTGGCAGTAGGAAGTGAGCGGCAGTCCGGCAGTTTCTTAGAGCAAGATTCTACCGAGGTGCCAAAATTCACTTTCTGCTCATTTTTGCCCCTGCGGGAATCTTGTTGGGGAGTGACTTCCCCAAACCCTGCCATGCGGCTTGTGTTGCTGAAAATCCCTCAAAATATTTTTTCGGATTTTTCAAAAATAGTTCCGCTCCACACCCTGTTTTTCTGCTATTACCCGAATACCCTGCCGCTGTCAAAGAGCCGTTACAGAGGGAGAAAGCTTCAAAACCACCCCAGTAGCCAACACCTTGCAGCGCATGGTTGATCTGGAAGCCAAGCGAGCCGAGGGCAAAGGCATGGGCTATGACCGCTGGGCGGCAAAGCACAACCTAAAGCAGATGGCGGCTACCGTTACTGCCTACCAGCAGTCCGGCTTTTCTTCCCCGGAGAAATTGGACGAAGCCTGTTCCGCAGCCTATACCGCCATGCAGAAAAGCATTACAGAGCTGAAAAATGTGGAAAAGAGGCTGAACGGGAAAAGGGGCTGCAACGGCAGGTGCTTGCCTATTCCAAGACCCGCCCCATCCTGGACGGGCTATGACGAAAACAAGCCCCGCAGACAAGATATTGAGACTTTTGTTGGCAAGGTGGGCTTGCCCCAATAACTGCCCGACCTATCCGACACAATAGCTAAGTGCCGGATAGGAACGGCAAAATTTTTTACACTTCTATTACTTCTTTATCACACATAAGAAAATGCGGAGGAGTTCGAAACACTCACTTCCCTAAAAACTGGATTTTGCATCACCCCCAGGGCCCTTCTTTGAAAAAGTTTGCTCTGACTTCTAAAATTAAACTTTTTTGTGCTAGTTTCCTCTAAAACCTTCTAAAATGGCAGAAACACCGCACTTCCGTGCGGTGTTTCTGACGTGTATCTTTTTTGTCTACACATTTTGGTGACCCGTCGGGGATTCGAACCCCGGACCCACTGCTTAAAAGGCAGTTGCTCTGCCGACTGAGCTAACGAGTCATTTGGCTGGGATGGCTGGGCTCGAACCAGCGAATGCGGGAGTCAAAGTCCCGTGCCTTACCACTTGGCTACACCCCAATCTGGCTGGTTCTAAAAGCAAAGGACCGGAGCGGACGCTCCGGCCCTTCCGCCTTAAGGGCTTATGGGGTGGGTGACGGGACTCGAACCCGCGACACTCGGAACCACAATCCGATGCTCTACCAACTGAACTACACCCACCATATCGAATGGCTTTAGAAAACGATGGCACGCCTGAAGGGACTCGAACCCCTGACCCACTGCTTAGAAGGCAGTTGCTCTATCCACCTGAGCTACAGGCGCTTATGGAGCGGGTGATGGGAATCGAACCCACGCGACCAGCTTGGAAGGCTGGGATTCTACCATTGAACTACACCCGCATGGGCGCTGATCTCTTTGGCATGTCAGCCAGAAAATAATAGCATATCTCCGCATTCTTGTCAATGCTTTTTTCGAAAGATCTCGCACTTTTTCCACCGCCATCGGCCTACTCCCGTCGCAGCCGGGGATACATGGCCCCGCTGCCGCAGACACGGAAAAAATGCCGCCTTTGGGCGGCATTTTTCTAGTCGTTGGAGAGCAAAATGCGGTCGTTGTCCAGGTTCTTCCCCGCGCCGGCACGGAAGCGCTCCAGCAGATCGTCCACGGTGAGGCCCTTACGCTCCTCTCCGCCGATGTCCAGCACCACCCGTCCGGCATCCATCATGAAGGTTCGGCTGCCCAGCTCCAGGGCGTTTTTCATGTTGTGGGTGATCATGAGGCAGGTAATGCGCTCCCCCTCCACGATTTCCCGGGTGAGGCGGAGCACCTTCTCCGCCGTGGCAGGGTCCAGTGCGGCGGTGTGCTCGTCCAGCAGGAGCAGCTTGGGGGGCACCATGGTGGCCATGAGCAATGTCAGGGCCTGCCGCTGACCGCCGGAGAGGAGGCCCACCGGCTGGCGCATCCGGTCCTCCAGGCCCATGTCCAGCCGGGCGAGCTGCTCCCGGAAGAACGCCTTGTCGGCCTTGGAGACCCGGCTGAAGAAGGCACGCTGGTGCTTGGCGGTGCGGAGATAGGCCAGGGCCAGGTTCTCCTCGATGGTCATGTGGGGGGCGGTGCCCCGCATGGGGTCCTGGAACAGACGGCCGATCTGGCGGCTGCGGCGGTAGGCGGGCAGATAGGTGATGTCCGCCCCGTCCAGGCGGATGGAGCCCTCGTCCACAAAGAAGTCCCCCGCCACGGCGTTGAAGAAGGTGGACTTGCCCGCGCCGTTGGAGCCCACGATGGTCACGAAGTCTCCCTCGGCCAGAGTCACGGACAAGCCGTCCAGGGCCTTCTTCTCGTTGACGGTGCCGGGGTTGAAGGTCTTGGAGACCTTGTTCAGTTCCAGCATTTACTTCTCCCCCTTTCGCCCGGCCAGGGCGCGGCGCTTTCTGGTCTGGAAAGCCCACCACTGCCGGATGGAGGGGGCCGCGATGGCCAGGGCCACCACCAAGGCGGTCACCAGCTTGAGGCAGTCCACTGGCACCACCTTGGTGTAAAGCACCAGAGCGTAAACGAGACGGTAGAGGATGCTGCCCGCCACTACCGCAATGGCTCCCCGGAACATGGCGCCCCGGCCCACGATGGTCTCACCGATAATCAGGCAGGCCAGGCCGATGACCACGATTCCGGTGCCGCTGTTGATGTCAGCTGTCTTCTGGGCCTGGCCCACTACTGCGCCGGACAGGCCGGTGAGGGCGTTGGCCACGCACAGGCCGATGGTGATGGTGAAATTGGGGTTGATGGAGGAGGAGCGCACCATGTCCCGGTTGTCGCCGGTGGCGCGGATGCTGAGGCCCAGCCGGGTGCCCAGGAAGGCCACCAGCAGCACACCCGCCAGCACGGTGATCCCCCCGGAGAGGAGGATGGGGTTCCAGTCGCCGCCGATGCCGGTGGCGCGGAAGAGGGTGAAGATGGTATCCTGCTTGAGCAGGGACTGGTTGGCCTTCCAGCCCATGGCCATGAGGTTTACGGTATACAGCCCCGTGTTGGTGACGATGCCCGCCAGGATGGAGGGCACTCCCAGCTTGGTCTGGAGGAAGGCGGTGACAAACCCGGCGCAGGCCCCGGCCAGCATGGCGGCGGGGATGGCCAGGAAGGGGTGTCCCGCGGCGGTGAGGGTCACCGACACGGCGCAGCCCAGGACGAAACAGCCGTCGGTGGTCAGGTCGGCGATGTCCAGCACCCGGTAGCTTAGGAACAGGGCCATGGCCACCAGAGCGTACTGGAAGCCCAGCTCCAGGGCGGTTTGGGCGACGTAGAGCACGGAAAAACGCTCCTTTCACAGGCCAGCGCCCCCGGCGGGAGCCGGGGGGCTGGCTTTGGTTTGATCTCAGTCCTCAGTGGTGGTGACGGTGGTGACCTGTCCCAGGCTTTCAAAGACGGCGGGGTCGATGGCCAGGGCGGCGGCGGTCTCGGAGTTGACGGTGATCAGGCCGCCCGCCACCTGGTAATAGTCCTCCAGGCCGTCCATGCCCCCGGTCATGGCCTGGTAGGCCAGATCGGCCGTTTCGGCACCCAGGTCGGTGTAGTTGACGCCGCAGGTGGCAAAGGCGCCGTTGCGCACGAAGGAGTCGGCCCCGGTGTAGTGGGGGATGCCGGCGGCGATGAAGTCCTCATAGATGGCCAGCTCGGCGGCCATGATGATGTTGTCGGTGGGGGTGAAGACGGCGTCCACTCCGTCGGCAATCAGGGAGCTGGCGGCGGCGATGACCTCGTCGTTGGTGTTAGCGGTGGCCTCGGTGTAGGCCACGCCCTTGGCGTCCAGATAAGCCTTGGCATCCGCGATGGGCACCTCGGAATTGGGCTCGGACAGGGAGTAGAGCAGGCCCACAGACCCAATGTCTGGATTCTGGGTAAACATCATGTCCAGAATCTGATTGGTGTCCAGGGCGTCGCTGGTGCCGGTGACGTAGTCCATGCCGGTGAGCTCCACGGTCTCCGGATAGGAGATGGCGGCGAAGATCACCGGGGTCTTGCTCTCCTCAGCGGAGACGGCGGCCACCTGGGCGGCGGTGGTGGCGATGGGGATAATGGCGTCCACACCGTCGGCAATAGCCTGGTCGGACAATTGGCGCAGGACAGTCTGATCCCCCTGGCCGGAGGTCACCTCATACTCGATCGTGATGCCGTTTTCCTCCGCGATGGCGTCCAGCCGGGCGGTAATCGCGTTGGCGATCTCGTCCAGGGAGGCGTGGTCCATCTGCTTGATCACGGCCACCTTATAGGTTTCACCGGCGGCGGGAGCGGCAGTGCCGGACTCCACCGGCTCCCCCTGCGCACCGCAGGCAGAGAGGGACAGGGCCAGCGCGGCCGCGGCGGAGAGAGACAGGATTCGATTCAGCTTTTTCATGTTTGGTTCCTCCCAATCAAAAATTGGGGCGGCAGATGGTGCAGGATGTAAAAAAACGCTTCTGCCCCATTGCTGGGACAAAAGCGTTTCAACACTTCTGCGATACCACCCAAATTGACGTCAATGACGTCCACTCGCTTCACGCACCATCATGCGTGCCCGATGGATAACGGGTGGGGTCCCGTCGGCATCTACTAGGTTGCCCGTTCAAGCCGCCCTCGGAAGGCCATTCGCCGGTCTCCTCTGATCCCGATTCCACCTTCCGGGACTCTCTTTGCATCGGAAACGCCGGGTACTTCTCTTCCTCACTGGTTTACCATGTGTGGTTGTTGTACCGTATTATACGCACCTGTTCCGGCTTTGTCAACTCTTTTTTTTGCGCAGGAAGGAGAATTTGGTCTCGGAGCACACCACGGCGATGAAGATCAGCGCAAAGCCCACGAACATGAGGGGGGTGGGCCGCTCATTGGCGAAGAGGATGGAGAAGAACACGCCGAAGGGGGCCTCCAGGGAGAGGAGCACGGCGGCGGTGGAGGGGGCGGTGTACTTCTGACCGATGTTCTGGAACAGGAGGGCGCCGCAGGAGGCGCAGATGACCAGGTACGCCAGGCCCATGATCAGGCTGCTGTCAAATACGCCGGGCGTCAGCGCCGGGCGGGTGATCAGTACCCCCAGCCAGGAAAAGAGGGCGAAGGAGGCAAACTGGAGGGTGGTGAGGATGAAGATGTCCCGTCCCTCGGAGTACCTGGACACGGCCACGATGTGGGCGGCGAAGAAGAAGCCGCCGATGAGGGTGAGCACATCGCCCATGTTGAAGGCGGAGGCGTTGTCCCCGGTGATGGACACCAGGGCGATCCCCCCGATGCACAGGAAGGCGGCAATCAGGTTGAACCGGTCGGGGCGGCGCTTGGCGATGAACCAGTACAGGAAGGGGACGATGACGCAGTAGACGGCGGTAAAGAAGGCGTTCTTGCCGGAGGTGGTCTGCTCCAGGCCGAAGGTCTGGAAGGTGTAGGCCAGAAACAGGCAGAAGCCCATCACCGTGCCGCCGATCAGGTACTGCTTATCCAGCACCTTCCACCGCCGGATGAACACCACCGCCAGCACCAGGGCCGCAAAAGAAAAGCGGATGGCCAGCAGCCAGAAGGTGGGCAGCACGTCCACGCTGGACTTCATCACCACGAAGGAGCTGCCCCAGATGATGGTGGCCAGGATCAGCAGCGGGCTGGCGAAGCGGGCCAGGACGCTGCTCTCTTTGTGTTCGGTCATGGTTGTACCTCTCCTTTGACTATGATAAAATCAGGTTTACACACATTCACCGGGAAACGAGGGTTTGAGCATGTACTTATTCGACTTTGACGGCACGCTGGTGGACTCCAACGGCGTATGGGTGGAGATTGACAACGGCTTTCTGGCCCGCCGGGGGCTCACCCCCACCCGCGAATACAGCGACACCGTGGGCCACTCCATCTTCCCCATCGCCGCCCAGTTCACCAAGGACTACTACTGCCTGGATATGACGCCGGAGGCCATCATGGCCGAGTGGCTGGACATGGCCCGGGACGCCTACGCCCGCCAGGTGCCCATGAAGCCGGGTGCGGAGGCGTTCCTGGCCCGGTGCGCCGCGGCCGGGGAGCCCATGGCCCTTCTCACCGCCTGCGTACCCGAGCTGTGCCGGGCCGCCCTGGCCCGCCACAGGCTGGGGGGGGACTTTCGGCAAATCATCTTTGTGCAGGAGCTGGGCCTGGAGAAGCGCAACCCGGAGGCCTTCACCCGCTCCCTGGCCCTTCTGGGGGCCGAGGCCGGGGACTGCACCCTCTTCGAGGACTCCCCCGGCGCCTGCCGGGCGGCCCAGGCTGTGGGCATCCGGGCCGTGGGGGTGTTTGACCCCTTCTACGCCTCCTACGAGGCGGAAATGCGGGGGTTCTGTGACCGGTATATCACCAGCTTCACCGAGCTGCTGTAGGGGCCGCGGCTCAGAGCTTCTTCATGTACTGTGAGGCGGACTTGAGCATCAGCTTCTTGGTACCCACGCTGTCGAAGGCGATCTCCACCAGGGCGTCGCCCCCCATGGGGGTAACCTTGGTGATGAGGCCCCGGCCGAAGGCCTTGTGCTGGACGCTGTCCCCCATCTTGAAGCCGGGCAGGGCCCCACCGGCGGAGGCCCGTCCCGCCGCGGGGCTCTTCCAGTCGGGGGCGGGCGCGCCGGCAGAGGCCGGGGCGGCGGCGGAGCCCATGGAGAAGCCCCGGTCGAAGGTGCGGCGCAACGGCGGGCGGCGGGCGGGGCGCTCGGTCTCCCGTTCGGCCCGCTCGGCGTAGGGCAGGCGGCCCGACTTCTCCACATACTCCGGCGGGATCTCCCCCAAAAAGCGGGAGGGGCGGTTGGAGTTGGTGCGGCCGAAGAGCATGCGCTGGGAGGCGCAGGTCATATAGAGCTTCTCCTTGGCCCGGGTCATGGCCACGTAGCACAGGCGGCGCTCCTCCTCCATCTCCTCGGCCTCGCCGATGGCGCGGATGCCGGGGAAGATGCCCTCCTCCACGCCCACCACGAAGACCACCGGGAACTCCAGGCCCTTGGCCGAGTGCATGGTCATCATCACCACGCAGTCCTCGCTGGGATCGTGGCTGTCCAGGTCGGTATAGAGGGCGATCTCGTCCAGGAAGCCCGCCAGGGAGGGCTCATCCACCGCATTCTCCAGGTAGTTCTGGATGGAGGAGAGCACCTCGTGGACGTTCTCCAGCCGGGTACGGTCCTCCACAGTGTTCTTTTGCTCCAGCATGACGGCGTAGCCGGTGCGCTGCACCAGCTCCTCGTAAAAGTCGGGCAGCTCCATCTCGCCGGAGAGCTTCCGCAGCTCCGCCATCAGCTCGGCGAACTGGGACAGGCGGGGGGCGGCCTTCTGAAGCTCCGGGAAGTCCTTGGCGTGGCTCACCACGTCCCACAGGGAGCGGCCCTCCGCCTGGGCGATGGCCTGGGCCCGCTCCACGGTGGTGGCCCCGATGCCCCGGGGCGGGTTGTTGATGATGCGGGACAGGCGCAGATCGTCGTTGGGGTTGTTGACGGCGCAGAGGTAGGCCATCATGTCCTTGACCTCCGCCCGGTCGAAGAAGCGGATGCCCCCGATGATGCGGTAGGGGATGCCGTTGCGCTTGAAGGCCTGCTCAAGCTGGTTGGACTGGGCGTTCATGCGGTAGAGCACCGCGTGCTCCCGCCAGCCCCGGCCCGCGGAGAAGCCGGCCAGGATCTGGGCGGCCACGAACTGGGCCTCGTCGTGCTCGTTCATGGCGGTGTAGCAGTGAACCTTGTCCCCCGCCTCGTGCTCCGTCCACAGCTCCTTGCCCTTGCGGCCCTCATTGTTGCGGATGACCGCGTTGGACGCCTCCAGGATGTTTTTGGTGGAGCGGTAGTTCTGCTCCAGCCGGATCACCCGCGCCCCCTTGTACTGGGACTCGAAGGAGAGGATGTTCTCGATGGTGGCCCCCCGGAAGCGGTAGATGGACTGGTCGTCGTCGCCCACCACGCAGATGTTCTCGTACCCCCCCGCCAGGGTGGAGGCCAGCAGATACTGGAGGTTGTTGGTGTCCTGGTACTCGTCAATGAGTACATAGCGGAATTTTTTCTGGTAATACTCCCGAACGTCATCAAAATTCTGGAGCAGGCGGACGGTGTCCAGGATGATGTCGTCGAAATCCAGGGCGTTGGCCTCCCGGAGGCGGCGCTCATACTCGGCGTAGACCTTGGCGATTTTCACCAGCCGGTAGTCCCCCGCCTTCTCACACTCCTGAAGGTAGTCCTTCCCCAGCTTCATGGCGTCCTTGGCCCGGGAAATATAGCCCAGGATGGAGCGGGGGGCGAAGGCCTTCTCGTCCAGGTTGAAGTCCTTCACAATGTCCTTGATCACCCGCTCGGAGTCGGCGGTGTCGTAGATGGTGAAGGAACTGGTGAAGCCCAGCCGGTCGATGTCCCGCCGCAGGATGCGCACGCAGGCGGAGTGGAAGGTGGAGGCCCAGATGTCGTTGGCCGACGGCCCCAGCATCCGCTCCAGCCGCTCCTTCAGCTCGCCGGCGGCCTTGTTGGTGAAGGTGATGGCGATGATGGACCAGGGAACCGCCGGGTCTACCCGGCACAGCCGCTCCTGCTCCGCCTTTTGGGCGGGATCGGGGTTCTGGACGTAGCCCTCCAGAAAGGCCAGGTCTGCGGGGGCGGCCCAGGCGGGCGCCTCATCGCAGTCCGATCCCCGGCCATACTTCATCAGGTTGGCGATGCGGTGAATGAGCACGGTGGTCTTGCCGCTGCCCGCCCCCGCCAGCAGCAGCAGCGGCCCCTCGGTGGCCAGTGCGGCCCTCCTCTGCTCCGGGTTCAGGTTCTGGTAGTCCAGGGCGATGGCCGCCCTCCGCGCCTTGCAGAAGCGCAGTTCCTCTTCTCTGTTCAGCATGGTTTTCTCCTTGGCAATAGCGGAGCCGCCCCTGGGTGGACGGCTCTTGTCTCAATACCTCTATTGTAACGAAAACTGTCCCCCAGGTCAACCTTCCGAAATGGAATCTTTTGCATGTGAAAACCGCATTGCCCCCGGTCAAAATCTTTTTGACTTTATAGTGCAAAAGTGTCTCCGGTATGGTATAATACCTCTCCAGTCAGATTAGAAGGAGGTATCCCCATGCGCCGCTTTGTGTTCCGCTCCCCCCGGCTGGGCTTTTTGGCGGTGGACCCCGCCCTGGCCCGTCCGGCCGCCGCCTTCTACCGCCGCAACCGGGCGGCCTTCGCCCCCTTTGACCCGACGCAGCCGGAGGAGTTCTTCACCGAGGCGGGGCAGGCCGAGCGTCTGGCGGAGGAGCTGGGCTGGGCGGAGGCGGGGCGGAGCTTCCGCTTCCTGCTGGTACAGCCCCGGCACCCGGGCAAAATCATCGGGGCGCTGGGCTTCAACGAGATCGTCCGGGGAGCCTTCCAGTCCTGCTTCGTGTCCTACAAAATCGACGCCGCCCTCTGGGGGCGGGGCTACGGCTCCGAGGCCATCCGGTACGGCACCGGCTGGGCCTTCCGGGTGCTGGGGCTCCACCGGGCGGAGGCCAACGTCATGCCCCGCAACGCCGCCTCCCTGCGGGCGGCGGAGAAGGCGGGCTACCGGCCGGAGGGGCTGGCCCGGCGCTATCTCAACATCAACGGCGTGTGGGAGGACCACATCCACATGGTCAAGCTCAATGAGGAGGAATATCATGCATAAATCCGGTTCCGACGGCAAGTTTACCAGCTCCATCGGCTTTGTGCTGGCCGCGGTGGGCTCCGCGGTGGGCATGGCCAACATCTGGCTCTTTCCCTACCGGGTGGGGCAGTACGGCGGCGGCGCCTTCCTGATCCCCTATTTCCTGTTCGTCGCCCTGTTCAGCTATGTGGGCCTGTCGGGGGAGTTCGCCCTGGGCCGCCTCACCGGCACCGGCGCCATGGGCTCGCTGGACTACGTGCTCCGGCAGCGGGGCCGCCGGGGCGGCCGGGTGCTGGGCGCCATCCCCCTGCTGGGGGTGCTGGGCATCGCCATCGGCTACTCGGTGGTGGTGGGCTGGGTGCTGCGGTACGCCGCAGGCTCCCTCACCGGCTCCGTCCTGGCCGGGGACGCCCAGGGCTTCTTCTCCGCCCTGGCGGTGGACTTCGGCTCCATCCCCTGGCACTTCGCGGCGGTGGCGGTGACGGCCGCCATCCTGATCTTCGGCGTGGCCTCCGGCATTGAAAAGCTCAGCAAGGTCATGATGCCCGCCTTCTTCATCCTGTTCCTCATCATCGCCGTCCGGGTGGCCTTCCTGCCCGGCGCCATGGAGGGCTACCTCTACCTGCTCCGGCCCGACTGGAGCTATCTGCTCAACCCGGAGACCTGGGTGATGGCCATGGGACAGGCCTTCTTCTCCCTGTCCATCAACGGCGCGGGCATGCTCATCTACGGCAGCTATATGAAAAAGGGCGAGAACATCCTCCGCCACGCGGGCATGACCGCCGTACTGGACACCCTGGCCGCCCTGCTGGCGGGCTTCGCCATCCTGCCCGCGGTGTTTGCCTTCGGCATCGACCCCACCAGCGGGCCGCAGCTCATGTTCGTCACCCTCCCCCAGATCTTCCAGCAGATGCCCGGCGGGCGCATCTTCGCCCTGCTCTTCTTCGTCTCCGTGTTCTTTGCGGGCATCACCTCCCTGATGAACATGCTGGAGGCCTGCGGCGAGGCCCTCACCTCCACCTTCCGCCTGTCCCGCACCGTTTCCACCCTCCTGGTGGGCGCGGCCGCCTTCCTCCCCGGCCTGTTCCTGGAATCCCTGGCGGGCATGGGGGGCTGGATGGATCTCATCACCATCTACGTCTCCCCCTTCGGTGCGCTGCTGGTGGCGGTGTGCATCTACTTTGTGCTGGGTATGAAGGACATCCGGGCCGAGCTGGCTCTGGGCCGGGCCCGGGCCCCCGGCCGCCTTTTCGGCATCACCGCCCGGTTCTATGTATTCCTCACCGTGGCGGTATGGATTCTGGGCATCGCCTACGGCGGCATCGGCTGAATTCCCCCGCAAAAAGCGGCCTGCGCGCTTTGGTGAACACCGATAAGGAAGTATCAAAATCATACTAACTTAACGGCTGACAAACAGGGTTGCTAAAAAACCGGCGTGTTATTTCGCAATGAAATGGCACGCCGGTTCCTTTTCTTTTTAGGCTGTTCAAAGAATTTATTTTAAAACACAAACACTCGAAATTTGGCGGATTTACGACTCGAGTATAAAGGTGTAAAATAATAGTGACTATAATTTTGATTTTCTGCAAAAGGAGATGATAATATTGCTAAGAATTGACAAAGCTATTTTGGACACAAGTGGCGTGATTTGTGACAACATTGCACGTTTTGGCGCAACCGAGCGGGGTCTTTTGAGCCAAAACATATTGGGGCATATTCGCAATTTTGTAGAATATGTAGCAATCAAGGCATTTTCTAATGGTGCTGATGTTAATCCTAATGATTATAATCTCAATGTTGCCGCTCTAAAAGATATGCAACGTCATGGAAATTTGCGTTTTTTATATAGATTTCATGAGCTACTCCAGAAGTCTGTATCGCACTACACTGTAGACAAAGATGGCTCCGAGCGGCTTATGCTCAAATATTATGAACACCTATTTAAAACAAAACTCTATCTTAAACAGGCATACAATCTTGACGTGCTAGAGAATATAGAAGATTTTCCTTTGGACACTGATACCGAACTATCCGATTATTACACGAAAATTGCAGAAAGAATTGAGACGCCAAGCAGATTTAGTTATGCTGTAACATACAATGATCGCTATTATGTTCAGAAAATTAAACCTTTCTTTATAAATCAAAGAATATATTATGAGGTTACATTTACTGCAGCAACGGCTAATACTAGCAAGTTTGATCGAGTAATTGCTTTTACTAGTCACGAAATCATGGATAACTACGCTATAAAGTTTTCAATTTATAATGATACAATTCATATTCTGGACAAGGATATGTCTATCCTAATAATAGATGGGTATGAAGTATCTATTCGGCCGTGTGAATGGGATAACCTTTCTGAAATCTTTGGGCCACGCGTGGAACATAGCACCAACTCTATTGAATATAGAGAACTGATGAGATTTCTCTCAACTGTCAAAATGCCTTTGACCGAGCTTGTAAGTAGCGACCAAGATTATTACAATTTTATAAAAAGTCATATTACTTCACAAGCTAAGTCAATCAAAATATATGAACTTCTAGATCAATGTCGGGAAGTAATTGTGAACGGCAAAGCTGGCTCAAATGTATTGCGTTATTTGTTATATAAAATGAATAATCGCGTTATCAAATGGCAGTACTGGAATAAACAATGCGAAGGCTTATCAAATCTTTATCTAAACTATGGCTGTATGCCGTTTGATCGTATGCCTTATTGCACTTCTCTTCGTCAGCACAATCCGAGAATATATGATCTATTTAACGCAATTCCCGTTTCTGGTCATGAGCATGAACTATTTGCTCGATATATTAAGAATAATACAGAGATAGAAGGAAAACTATTCACTCCTAAAGCCGAGATTGAAGGTTTTGAGAACATTGATGATTTGATTAGGCAATATAATGCTGCTCTTTACTATAAGCATACTGGACGCAGACTAGAAGAATACAAAGGCCATATTTATATTAAAGAATATGCTGAGGATAGTGCTGAAATAATAAAAAAACTGCAACAACTCTCGTCTTCTGGTGTTACTCAATATACGGCATCTGTTGACTCATGGCTCTCTCGAGAGTCATACAGTATTGATGACGATGGCAAAAAACATGCACTTCGCCAAATGTTTGAAAAATCACATGTTGCATTAATATATGGTTCTGCTGGGACAGGCAAATCCACCCTAATTAACCATATAGCTAATTTTTGGGGAGAAAAGGATAAACTCTTTTTGGCAAACACTCATCCCGCTGTAGATAATATGCGGAGAAAAGTAACTGCGGGTAACAGCGAATATAATACCATTGCTAAGTTTTTGTCAAAGAGAAATCTCAATACTGAGTTTGATATACTATTTATCGATGAGTGTAGCACCGTAAGCAACAGCGACATGAGACAGGTACTTGAAAAGGCCAACTTCAAGCTTCTAGTCTTAGTAGGTGATGTGTATCAGATAGAATCAATTTACTTTGGAAATTGGTTTAGCATTGCACGAAAGTTTGTACCTGCAACTTCTGTGTTTGAATTAACGTATCCCTACAGAACCACGAATCAAGATTTGCTAACTGTGTGGGATCGCGTACGTAAACTTGATGATGCGATTTTAGAACCATTAGTGAAAAACGGCTACGTCGCAAGACTTGATGAATCCATTTTTGAACATAGCAATAATGATGAAATTATTCTCTGTTTAAATTACGATGGACTCTATGGAATTAATAATATTAACCGTTTTTTACAGAATAGCAATCCAAACGAAGGAATTGTATGGGGAATCAACACATATAAGATTGGTGATCCAGTCCTGTTTAATGAATCAAATATTTTTTCCCCATTGATTCATAACAACACAAAAGGTAGAATTGCTGGGATTCACCCAGACGAACAACAAATCTGGTTTGATATTGAGCTCGAGGAATCAATAAACGAGATAGATGCGTGGGACTACGACTTTGAACTCATTGGAGAGTCTGAATCTGGAAATTCCATTATCTCATTCAGCGTTAATAAGTTTCGAAGTACTGACGAAGACGATGACAATAATAACTCTACAGTTGTACCATTTCAAGTAGCGTATGCTGTATCTATTCACAAAGCTCAAGGTTTAGAGTATGACTCTGTAAAAATCGTTATCACAAATGAAGTAGAAGAACGCATCACCCATAACATCTTTTATACGGCAATCACCCGTGCAAAAAATAAATTGAAAATATATTGGAGCCCAGAGACAGAGAAATCTGTCCTTGAGCATCTTGAAGTTAAAAACTCGAATAAAGATGCTCATTTGTTAGCACAACTATTTTCAATCGCAATGACTAATTAAAAATTTAGTTCTCAGTAACGCACGGCAAGTTTCTACGCATTTCAAACTGTATTTACAGGTAGAAGAGTGATATGATGCTTTCAGCAGTCTAAATAAGCCGAAAAACCTAGTAGTATCGGGCTATTTTACCTGCTAAATGCGTAGACACAAACACCATAATAGCAGCGGGCGCAAGCGGATTTCTGCTTGCGCCCGCTTGGTTACCACACAGCAAAGACGAAGGGAGCCGTCAAGGGCGCGAAGTGTTCATCTTGACCCTTGATGGCTTCCTTTGTCTTTGCTATTCCTTGACTACAATGGCTTCCACCAATTTTGCCTGTAAGCGATGCTTCATGTACTCATCAATTTCGATGTGCGGCAAACCATCTTTGTCATAGAGCGTTCGCGTACAAATCTTGTTGATGTAGCGGTCGTAGTACCGCAAGACGCGCTCTAATGCTAACGGATCACCGGCGCGGGCCGCTTCGATCACGTCCATTGACAAAAGCACTCTGCCGTTAAAAGTTGGTTCCTTCATGTTAGTGCCTCACTCCCTTGGATTGTAAATCTTTTCGCAGTTCATTCAGTGCCTTTGTCCTGTGCCGCTGGACGGCGCTGCGGGATATTTCTGCAATACGACCAATCTCACCATCTGTCAGCCCCAACACACAATACAGGATCAAAATGCTTTGCTCCCGTTCCGGCATGCTGGCAAAGGCGTCAGCCACCAGCTCGCCCTGGATATGTAGGTCGCAGCCAAAAGCCGTGAACACAACGCTGTCGCTTGGGTATTCGTCCATCGTGCAGAGCTTGTCCATTTCATACTGCGACAAGGCACTGAACTGAGTTTCCCGTTTTCGCTGGCGGCACAAATCTCGCAGATAGGTTTTGGCCTCATTACGGATGACGGTTTTGCAGAAAGCGTCAAACCGGCAGCGTTCTCCATAACTATCAGAAATGTACTTCATCTTCTCACCTCCGATCCGCGGGAGAATGAGAAGTTAGAGTTGGTGCCACCACCACTTGCGTCTATGTTGATACGGCAGTTTCGGCCCGCACCGAAAAACCGCAATAACAGATCAGTAAAAGTAAATGTAATATGCCGACAACTTACACTGTATTGTACATCTTTTTGTCCAAACCTCTCCCGTGCTGAAGATAAGCTTTTTTTGATAAGCTATATAGTTGATAAACAGACTGTATCAGCATGGTGGTTTCCTCCGTGGGCCGCCGATCCTGCATAGAGTAAGCAAAGTAACAGCGGCGGTCTTGATTCCTCAAAACCGCCGCTGGGATATGAAATAGAGCGCACAAAATCAACCTGCCCGGCAACGGTTTTTTTCTTTCCCCGTCGGGCGGGGTAAATTGAATCATGTGTTAAGGAATAGAAAAAGCCGATAACTACAAGAAGAAATACTCTTGCAAGTTATCGGCTCTGCGTCTTAGCGTCTGGCTCTTGGATGATGGATAGATTCAGTTGTCTTACCGCAATCAAGGTTTCATGTTTGCATTTAGGGCAATATAGCGGAAAGTTTTCCAGGACTGTGTCATCGCGGATTTTCAATCGTGTTTTGCTGCCGCAAAAGGGGCATAAAATCCATTCTATCTTCATGTTATCTTCCTCTGTGCTTGGCTTTCTTTTTTTCCTGCCGGATGGCAAACTGGCAGTCTTTCTCCGCCTCTTTCTGCTCACGGCTCTTGATTTTCCGTTCCAGCTTACATTGCTCATGCTGGAGTTTCAACGCCTGCTGCGCCTTTGTTCCAATGCCTTTATCCTGCAGTTGGCTTTGAATTTCGCGCTGCATACGTTTAGGATTGATTTTTCGCTCTATGACCACTTCGGCCTGGATCGGGGGACTGAATTTCAACTTGTGCCAATTCTTCAGCAGAAACTCATAGACCTCGTAATCTTTGGGCTCTGAGCCAAAAGTGATTTTGCATACCTCGTACTTACCGTTATCCGTTCTTTCGTAGAGACCGATCCAAAACGGAGCTTCAAATAGGATGGTCAAACTGCTTTGGGGGCCTGTACTCATTCTTCTAAGAACTGCCCTTCAAAATGATCCAGCCATTCCAGAAGGGCTCGATAGAGAAGCTGCTGCTGCTCAAAAATCGTTCTCCCAACCAAGGGAATGTCTGCAAATTCCCGCGCATAGCCCTCGTTCGATTCAGCCGAGGACTGTATGCTTCGGCGCAAAGCCGAAACCAGCTCCAACGCATCGGCTTTGTCCATCTTGTTCAGATTCGTAATGACTACATTGAAATCGAATAGCAAGGGCACTGGGCCAGCGGCGCAAGAGGCCATCAGCTCTTTGAAATACGCTCTGCCCTGATCGGTAATAGAATAGATGGCCTTATCCGCAAACTTATCACCCTTGACAATATCGCTTTGGAGATAACCCTTCTCGCTCAACTGGAGTACTTTTCGATAAATAGAGGGGACGCTTATTTTCGTCCAGCGGGAAAAATGGTGGTATTCCACATCTTTTTGAATGTCATAGGCGCTTTGCGGTTTCTCCAATACAATACCAAGTATGACTAAATCAATCGACGACATAACGACACCTCCGACTTTTGCTATCAACAATAGTACTATTGACAATAGCAAAAGTCAAGGGGCGTACCTTACATTTCCGAATTGGACATAGCCTGTTTTTCAGCCCTGGACAGTTCCCGATGAAGGTGCAACGCCATAAAAATAGTGATGACTACAGAAATTACATCTGCGATGGGTTGGGCATACAAAATTCCGTTCATGCCCCATACCATAGGCAGCAACAAAATGACAGGGACAAAGCAGATACCTTGTCTGCACGCTCCTAAAAAGAAGCCTGCCGCACCTTTTCCCAATGCTAGGAACAGAGAAGAATAAACCGTGTAGAAACCAAAAAGAATGAATGTGATCCCGTTCGCAAACAGCGATTTTTGACCAGCTGAAATCATTTGAGTATCTCCCTCGGTAAATTGAGAGATAATCTGTGTGGAGAAAACGGCCATCACCAAACCCACGACTAAGCAGAAACTTGTAGACCAAATGATTGATGTTTTGATTACTTCGCGTAGGCGATTAAACTTCTTTGCCCCGTAGCTGAATCCTGCAATAGGCTGAAACCCTTTCAAAAATCCAAAGACAACAAGCGTTCCCATAGAAGTAATTCGCGTGACTGCCCCCATGCCTGCAATGACCGAATCACCATAATCGCTGGCTGCACGGTTAATCAGTGTAATCGAAAGGCTTGTAAGTAACTGGAACACCAAAGTAGGAATACCAATTTTCAAGATTTCCGCCATCATTTGCCCAGTTGGAGAAAATGCTTTTACGCTGAATGAAAATGCGCTTCTTTTTCGCAGAACGTATGTAAGATAAACGAGTGTAGATACCATCTGTGAAATCGCAGTGGCGATTGCTGCACCAGCAACCCCCATGTTGAAAGTGTAAATAAAAAGAGGGTCTAACCCGATATTCAATGCAGCTCCCAGCAGTAACGCACACATGGTTGTCTTTGCTGCACCTTCGCTGCTTACAATGTTGTTCATGGTCACGTTGAACACGTTGAAAACACAGGACAGTATATAAATTCTTGAGTACGTCAGGGCATACGGCATAATCGTTTCTGTTGCACCCAACATTGCCAAAATTGGTTTGAGGAAAATTGTAGAAAACAGAATGATAATGGTGCCAATCAGAATACTGCTATATAGTGCGGTGCTTGCCACCCTATTGGCGGTATCTTTATTTCCACGCCCAAGTAGTCTTGACAGATAGGATGCGGCTCCGTTACCGAACATAAGGCCCAACCCAACCACGACTTGTCCCAAGGGGAACACGACGGAAATAGCACCCATTTGACTTTCGCCCAGACCGCCCACAAAATAGGCATCTACCAGATTATAGAGTGCATTGATCAACATCCCAATCATAATCGGTATGCCGAGGGCCATCAGAGCTTTGGGGATGGGCGCACTGCCCAAAAGCTCAAGTTTGTTGTTGCGTTCACTCATTGTGGATACTTCCTCCTACAAATTAAATTACAGTAGTATAAATTATAGTATACTGCAATGACTATACTACTATAAATTATAGTAGTTGTCAAGGAAGTCACGCCCACTCTTGACAAAGACTATAAAATCCAATACTATAATTTATAGTGTTGCCATTCAAAATACGCACTGGTGTGGAAGGGAGTGATCCACATGGCTACCATTGATTTGATTGTTCTTGGAATGTTAAAAAAAGAGCCAATGAGCGCCTATGATATACAGAAATTGGTGGAATACAGGAACATCTCTAAATGGGTAAAAATCAGCACCCCATCTATCTATAAAAAGACAATTCAGTTAGAGGAAAAAGGGCTAATCCGGGGCGAAGTAGTCAAAGAAGGCAAGATGCCGGAAAAGGCAGTTTACTCTCTGACCGAGGCTGGAGAATCCGAATTTCAACGGCTCATGTTTGAAATCTCTTCAAAGCCAATTAATATTTTCTTGGACTTCAACGCTGTAATTGTAAATCTGGATTCTTTACCGTATGAAAAGCAACGTGCATGCGTTGCAGAGATTCAGGAAAACATTAATACTTTGAAAGCCTACCTGGAAGAAAATATAAAAGAAAAGGAATGCGAACCTAGTATTCCGGCAACGGGTATGGCCGTATTGCGTCAGCAGTATATATTGGCAGAAGCAATCCAGACATGGATCAATTCTTTGGATCTTGTTTAATCAAATCAAAATAACTAAAACAGCCAGTAACCTGCGGAGCAAACTAGCAGGCTACTGGCTGCTTTGATTTAAAAATACTTTTTTCCACCTCTTTAGCGGGTAGATTCCGTCCTTTCCAGCGTAATATTGGCGAAGCAAAAAACAAGGGTTTAGGAAGCTCCCAACAAGCAAAAATCTCCGCTCCGGCAACAGGCCGGAAACGGAGATTTTGCGGAAGTGTGGCCACACTTCCTATGCTTGCTCTGTTGTGGCTTCCCCGGAAAGGAAGGGAACGGAATGGGACGAAAACGAAGGCCAAAAGAGAGCGATTATTTACCAAAACGGGGAAATCCGCTGCAAGAAACCGTCTGTTATAGGCTCGGTGGGACGGTCTATGAAGTACACACCTCCTGCGGCGGAACGGAGCCGCTTTATGACAAGATGGTGCGCCTTATTCGTGCGGAAGCCGTTGCCGCATCTGCTGACAAAGAGGAGAAAACGCAGTATAATAAAGACAGCAACCTGTTTGTCGGGCGTTCATTACAGGAGGAATGAACCATGACAGCAAACACCAATTATCCCGACAACATTACCGCTTTATACGCCCGCCTGTCCCAAGAGGACGCGCTGGACGGCGAGAGCAACAGCATAGCCAATCAAAAGAAAATCCTTATGAAGTTCGCAACCGATAGCGGTTTTCCCAATCCCACCTTTTTCATCGACGACGGTGTTTCCGGGGTGACGTTTGCTGAGGTTAGATAGCGATACTTTTTACATCTACCATGTTGCGGCGGTCATGGTTGACAA
>ENA-ORSX01000145-ORSX01000145.1-human-gut-metagenome-genome-assembly--contig:-NODE-145-length-86374-cov-6.076159_pt1 | contig 86374 bp, 77 predicted proteins | sample MGYA00241904_ERZ509172 | MGnify/ENA primary metagenome ERZ509172 (study PRJEB26280, sample SAMEA2338795) | human gut metagenome | biome: human gut; feature: human-associated habitat; material: faeces... | reverse complement strand
TTGCCGACAGTCGGACGCCCGACGAGAGCGACAACAGGAAGCATAGAAATCGGTTCTTGGAGTTACTTGGTAACGGTAATGTAGGAAATCTGACCTTCATCGGTCTGGAAAATGGCGCCATTGCCCAGAGAGATCGGGGGCACTCGCACGGCGCCGTCCACAGACGTGCGGCCGACGAACTTGCCCGTCTTGGGATCCAGGAAGTGCACCACGCCGTCATAGTCGCCGACGGCAATTACTTCGTCCAGAACGGCAACAGCCGAGGGAGAGCGCCACAAAAGGGCGGAATTCTGCCAGACAAGTTCGCCCGTTGCATAGTCGTAGGCGTTGATTTCGCCGCGCGACGTTGTCACATAGACACGGCCGCCGTCGGTCACGGGACCGCTCACGGCGTCAACCGAGGCGCGCCACAGCGGACGACCATCCTTGGCGCTGATACAGAGAATGCCTCCCTGGAAGGCTGCCGCGCACATCATGTTCTGATCAACGAGCGGAGTGCCGACCACATCGCAGAGGCGTTCCACTTCAGTAATGCCCTTGGGCTGAGCAACGACGATGTCAAAGATCGTCTTGCCCTGACCGTCGAGAGCAAGCAGGCGGCCGTTGCTCTGACCAACCAGAATGCCGGCCGGAGAGAAGCGCATGGTGGATGCGGCACGCACGGTCAGAGCCGGCACCTGAGACTGATAGCGCCAGCGACGTTCGCCGGACACCGCATCGAAAGCCGTGATTCGAGTGTCGGCCGTACGCACGATCACAAAGCCCGCACCAACGAGCGGCGGAACGCTCATTTCAGAAGACAGACGCGCATTCCAAAGCTTCTTGCCGGTGGCATCGAACACTTCGACTTCGCCCTTGACGGTACCGACGGCCACAAATTCGCCGTCGCTGCCGACACCGGCGGAAATTTCCGCATCGGTTTCAACCGCCCACTCTTCTTCACCCGTCTTGGGGTCAAGCTTGTAGAGCGTATTGCCGCCGGCCGCATACAGACCCGACTGGGTCAAAAAGGGCGTCACCAGACCGGTGACGCTGCTGCCCACGGACTGCGACCAGACGCTGTCGGAGTCGACGAGTTGGTTGATGTCTTCGAGTTCGGCCGGTTCGTGCGAAGTGGAACTGCAGCCGACCAGAGCCAGACCGCACACGGCCGCAATCGTCAGCGCAACGCGTTTGAATTTGATGTTCACGAGGTCACTCCCGTTTACGAAACGACGCCGCGTCTTAACGGCGGCGCCCTTTCAAAATGTCGATGGATGCTTAGGACTTCTTTTCCGGCAGAGCTTGGATCTTGAGGCTCAGCAGAGCCAGCAATTCACCCGAAGCGCGGTCGCGTTCAAGGGCGTCTTCCCAGCACTTGCGCGCGCCCTCCACATCGCCCAGCGCGAGCAGCACGTCACCGCGGCGATCCAGCACGAGCGGGGTCTGTGCCTGAGCGGGATCGATGGCGTCAATGACGGCCTTGGCCTTGTTCGCGTCCTTGGCGTCAAGTTCGACGCCAGCCAGGCGCACGCGGGCAACCGTGGCATATTCCGGGTGACCGCTTTCGTTGATCACCCAGTTGAGAGCCGTGCGGGCGGCATCAAGATTGCCCGCCTTCTGCTCGACGTTAGCCTTCATGAGGGCGGCGAGCGAAGCAAACACATGGCTCGAATATTCCTTCATCAGGCCATCGGAAAGCGAGCGGACGTTTTTTTCGTCGTTTTGCACGTAGGCGTTCTGAAGCTGTACGTACGCCACCGTTGCCTTGCCGCCCTGATAACGCTTATACCAGTGCCAGCCGTTGTAACCGGCAAAAGCCAGACAGATAACGGTGATGCAGCTCAGCGTGAGGTTACCCCACTTATCCCACCAAGCCTTAAGTTGTGCTAGGGACTCTTGTTCTTCTAAATCGTATGCCATAGGTGCAATTACTTTCCGATGTTGCGAGCCGCAAAAAACGGCTCAGAAAACGCATCTGTTCACAAAGCGCCGCGGGTCGGCGAACCGAAAGCAGCGCAAAACAAAAGATTATTTTAGCGACTTGAAGCGAGGCTTAACTGAAGTCAGGTTCCTTCGCGGCGCCGAAGATCTCCGAGAGCGACTCGAGCGCAATCGTCATCTGTTCGGCAAACTGCTGATTGCCCTGAGCGTCGCGCAGTCGCTTGATGGCGACCTGCCCGGCGTTGACTTCGTTTTCACCGCAGATCACGGCCCACTGAGCCAGAGACTGGTCGGCACGCTTCATGCTCGACTTAAAGGAGGTGCTGCCGGCGTGCACGATCACGCGATGACCCGCATCGCGCAGCTGCTCGCCGATCTGACGCGCCACGAGTTCGGTGTGGCCGCCCTGGTGCGCGACGTAAATGTCGCACGCGGCAACGGGCTTGTCTCCGCCGGCGGCACGTACGAGTTCGATCACGCGCTCTGCACCGATGGCAAAGCCCGCGGCAGGAGTAGCGCGGCCGCCCAGCATTTCAATGAGCGGATCGTAGCGGCCGCCGCCGCAAATCGTGCCCTGACTGCCGAGCTGGTCCGTTACCCATTCAAAAACCGTGTGGTTGTAGTAGTCAAGGCCACGCACCAAACGAGGATTAATCGTGTAGTCGATGCCAAGCGCCTGCACGCCGGCTTCGAGGCTGCCCAGGAAACGGCGGGAGTCTTCGCCCAAGAAGTCGAGCAGACGCGGGGCGGCTTCCACCATCGCCTGCATGTCGGGGTTTTTGGTGTCCAGAATGCGCAGCGGATTGGTTTCCAGACGGCGACGGGCGTCTTCGTCGAGCACGTCGTAGTTGTCCTTCAGATAGGCAACTAGCGCTTCGCGATGACGGGCACGCTCTTCGGTGGCGCCGAGACTGTTGAGCTGCAAGCTGGCCTTGATGCCGAGATTCTTCCACAGACGTGCGGTAAGCGACAGCAGTTCGATGTCAACGTCCGGACCGCCGAAGCCCAGCGCTTCGCAACCGAACTGATAGAACTGGCGGTAGCGGCCGCGCTGCGGACGTTCGTGTCGGAACATCGGACCGAAGTACCACAGACGCTGCGGCGCGTTGTAGGTGATGTTGTGTTCAATGGCGCAGCGGCAAACGGCGCTCGTGCATTCTGGACGAAGCGTGAGCTGTTCGCCGTTCATCGAATCGGTAAAGGAATACATCTCCTTTTCAACGATGTCGGTGGCTTCACCCACGCCGCGGGAAAAGAGCCCCGTGGCTTCGAGAATGGGCGTACGAATCTGACGATAGCCGTAGCTTGCCGCCACACAACGGGCCGTATCCTCAAACTTTTCCCAGATTCCAGCCTCTTCGGGCAGCATGTCGTTCATGCCCTTGATGCCGGTAATTTTGATTTTTGCCATTGTTCTTTCCTTGTTCTTATCCGTTGTTTGATACACGCTTTGGTCTTGAGCAGAGCCTTATTTGTTTCCGTTTGTCAAAAAACATCAAATCCACCGCACGCTTTTTGACACCTATTCGCTCTGAGCACTCACGGATTTCTCTATGAGGTCAGTCGGGCGCCCAACGGTACTTTCGATTCCGGTGGCGCCTTTTCTTTCAGCACTTCACTTTCATCCTCGGCGAGGTTTGTCGACTCGACCTTTCGGGCTTATCGCGACATGACCGTTGCAGGCCTTGCCGCCTCTGTCTTCTTCCTCATCTCCGGGCGCCCTGTGAGTGCCTCAGCGGTTTTTTAAATTCTTTCGGCTCTCCTTTTGTTGAGCTTGTTGTTCGAATTTTGTCGCACCGAATGGTACTTGGCGACACTCCATAGTGTCTAGCAACGATCCCGATGGAATGCAGCGTCATGATTGCCTGCGCTGTCATTGTGCGAGCTCGTCCTTTTTTCCAAGTTTTACGTTGCTGCAAGATCCGTTATGGGAGATTCAGTCGCTTTTTCGTCAACTAGCAGAACCCCAGCGCTCGGCCACGTATGCATCGATCATGGCCTTGAATTCGTTCATGATGTCGTCGCCTTTCAAAGAGGCTTTTTTGACACCGTCGCAATAGACGGGCGCCACGGGCGACTCTCCACGCCCTGGCAGGCTGATGCCGATGTCAGCGTTGCCGCTTTCCCCGGGACCATTGACAACGCAGCCCATCACGGCCACCGTCATCGATTCAAACCCCGGAGCCGTGCGTCGCCATTCGGGCGTTCTCTCGCGCAGGAATTCCTGCGTCTGCGCCGCAAGCTTCTGGAAAAGGTCGCTCGACGTTCTGCCGCAGCCCGGGCATGAAACCACCAAAGGCGAAAAATGTCGCAGCCCCATGCTCTGCAACAATTCCTGGGCCACGTATACCTCTTCTTCCCTCGCCTTTCCGGGAGCTGGCGTAATCGAGATGCGAATCGTGTCACCGATGCCTTCGCTCAGAAGCACCGAGAGCGCTGCGGAACTCGCAACAACACCCTTGGTACCGCCGCCCGCTTCCGTCAGGCCCAGATGCAGCGCCCAGGGCGCGAGCGCCGAGAGCGACCGACAAACGGACACCAGATCCTGCACGTCGCTCACTTTGGTCGAAAGCACGATGCGATCGGCGGGCAGGCCCAGTTCCACTGCCTTGAGAGCACTCTGATGCGCACTCTTCACAATTGCCTCAAGCGTGACGGCACGCACGGTACGCGGCTGAGCGGACGCGCGGTTGGCTTCCATCAGCTGCGAGAGCAGTTCCTTATCGAGAGAGCCGCCGTTGACGCCGATGCGCACGGCCTTTCCGTTGTCGGCCGCGATACGGATCATCGTTGCGAAATTATCGTCGTGCTTGGCGCCCTTGCCGACGTTGCCCGGATTGATGCGGTACTTGGAAAGCGCCGCTGCGCAGGCCGGGTAATCCGTCAGAAGCTTGTGCCCGTTGTAGTGAAAGTCACCCACGAGCGGCACGAAAAAGCCCTCGGCATCAAGCTGCGCGCGAATTTCAGGAACTGCCAAAGCCGCCTGAGGCGTATTGACCGTCACGCGCACGAGTTCGCTGCCTGCGCGCGAAAGAGCCTTAACCTGAGCCACGGTCGCCGCCACGTCTTCGGTTGCGGTATTCGTCATCGACTGCACCACCACCGGCGCGCCGCCGCCCACCGTCACGGTGACGTGGCCGTTTTGAATCTTGACGGCATGCGTCTTGCGTCTGGGGTGCCAAACGGCGTCAGAACTTTTGTCCGGGTACACGGGAATCGTCTTGTCGGACATCTTGGAAATCCTTTGTTGAAAGACTCGAGCCTCAGGCGCGGTCTTTTTGCTGCTCGGGCAGGATGCCGAAAGCTCGCTTTTGTTCAAGCAGACGTTCGGCGCGGCGCGTTCTGTCTTTGACTTCGCCTGCCAACTGACCGCAGGCGGCGTCAATGTCGTCGCCGCGGGTCTTGCGAATCGTCGTGACGATACCCGCGTCGTTGAGAATCTTTGCGAAGGCAAGAACCGTTTCGCGCTCGGGACGCTTGAGGTCGGAATCCGGGAACGGATTGAACGTGATCAGGTTGAACTTGCAGGGTACAGTACGCACCAGTTCGATCAGTTCGCGGGCGTGCTTGGGCTGATCGTTGATGCCGCCGAGCATCAGATACTCGAACGTAATAAAGTCGCGCGGAGCCACCTTGAGGTAGCGGCGACACGCGGCCATCAGGTCTTCGAGCGGATGCTTCTTGTTGACCGGCATGATCATGTCGCGCAGCGCATCATCGGGCGCATGCAGACTCACGGCAAGTGCCACGGGCACTTCAGCGCCGAGCTTGGCGATTTGGTTCACAAGACCCGAGGTCGACACCGTCACGCGGCGACGCGAAAGGCCATAGCCGTTGTCGTCGAGAAAGAGCCGCAGAGCAGGGATCACGTTTGAAAGATTCTGCAGCGGCTCGCCCATGCCCATGAGCACGACGTTGCTGATGATGCGGTCGTTGGGATCGGTGACGCCGGCTTCCGCGCGCAACGTGCGCTCGGCATGCCAGAGCTGGCCTACGATCTCGGCGGTGGTGAGGTTGCGATTGAACCCCTGCTTGCCGGTCGAGCAAAAGAGGCAACCCATTGCGCAGCCTGCCTGAGTGGAAATGCACAGCGTTCCGCGGTCGTCTTCAGGGATGAACACCGCCTCCACTGCGTTGCCGTTGCCCACATCAAAGAGCCACTTGCGGGTGCCGTCGGCCGAATGCTTGACGGTAATGACAGGAGGCGCTTTGATGTAGGCCAAGTCATGCAACTTGGCCCGAAAGCTCTTGGCCAGATTGCTCATTGCATCAAAGTCGTCCTCGCAGTGCCGATGCATCCAGCGGGCAAGCTGAATGGCACGATAGGGCTTTTCTCCGAGTTCGGCGCACCACGCCTTGATCCCCTCAACATCAAAGTTGAGCAGATTCACTCGTTCGGTCGCCTGGCTTTGATTTTCTTGCATAGTGTCAATCCGGCCCTGCGTTGAGCTTCTGATTAACGCGAGCAGATAGCGAGCGTCGGGAAGAAGTAAGCCACTTCAACGGCGGCCGTTTCGGGAGCGTCGGAGCCATGCACGGCGTTGGCGTCGATGCTTTCGGCAAAATCGGCGCGGATCGTACCCTTTTCAGCCTTCTTCGGGTCGGTGGCGCCCATCAGCTGACGGTTCTTGGCGATGGCGTCTTCGCCTTCGAGAACCTGGATCATCACGGGACCGGAGGTCATGAAGTTGACGAGGTCGTTGAAGAAGGGACGTTCCTTGTGAACGGCGTAGAAGCCTTCGGCTTCGGCGCGGGAGAGCTGACGCATCTGAGCGGCGACGATCTTGAGGCCGGCGTTTTCGAAACGGGTGTAGATCTGGCCGATCACGTTCTTGGCGACGGCATCGGGCTTGATGATGGAAAGAGTGCGCTGAATAGCCATTTGTTTCTCTTGATATGAAAAAAAGTAAAGAAAGAGTCCGCCGTTGCAGCAGACCCGCATTCGAAAGAGACGCCGTCCGAAGGTGTACTCACCGCCTGAAAACGGGCCTCGAAAATTCAACGCGCGATTTTACCATGCACGGCACCGCTCCTTGCGGCCCGCAAGCGGCGCGGTTGCACATTTTTTCGATTTTCCGGATGCCGCAGCCTGTCGTCCCGTCTCGTTTGATTTCGAGTCATCAGACCATAGTGAAAGCGTCGAGATTTTCGCTTCGAATAGCATCCGGATAAGCTCAGTTTCGGCACTGTGCTTTTATTCGATTCAGATTTTTCTCTTAGACCGATTCACTTACTCAAGCAACTCTGAATCAATTCTTTTCGATTTTTTAGCAATTTAGTAACAAAATAGCGCACAAAATGCGACGCTCTTGTATACTCAGCGGCGATCTAAATTAAAAAGAGACGTGTTTAGATCAAATTTTCTTATTGCTTAAACCCAGGAACGAACAATGGATAACGATTTCAAGACCATCTACGACAACCTGCGCGCCGAGCAGGATGCATTGAATGCCAAAATGCAGTCCGCCAGAGGCGATGCCATCAAGCATGTTCAGGAAGTGATCGATGCCTTTCACCTTCTGCGCAGCGAACTGAAGTTCGAAGACGATCATCAGGCCAAGTCCCCCGCCGAAAAGCGCCGCGGTCCGGCCTCCATCAAATACCGCACGCCCAACGGCATTGAATGGACGGGCAAGGGCAACATGAAGCGCGAATTCCGTGACTACCTTCTTTCTCAAGGCCTCACGCCGGAAGATAAGGACCTCTTCCTGACGCCGCAATTCATGAAGTAATCGCTTTCGAGATTTCGGATCGACGAGCCTCCTTCGGGAGGCTTTTTTGTTAATACAAAAAAAAGGATCTCAAAACCGCGTTCCGAAATCCTCTTTTTTGTTTGAACATAATCACAGCGGCATTTCGACTTCAATTTGATTTCTGCTTCCGGCTAGTCGCCTACTTTCGAAATCATTTCGAAAAAATCTCCACACCAATGTTTAATTTACGCCGACTCAAGGCGGCTAAGGCCTGAACGAAAACAGATGGATTCGTTTATTTCAGGCACTTTCACCGCATCAGGCCAAGTCAGGATCCTCACCGGGCTCGAGCACGGCGATGCTTTCGACGTGTGCGGTGTGCGGGAACATGTTCATCACGCCCGCGGCACGAACGTGCCAGCCGCCTTCGTGCTTAAGAATGGCACAGTCGCGCGCCAGCGTTGCCGGATTGCAGGAAACGTACACCACGCGCGACGGACGCTTTTTCGTGGCCGCCAATGTCTGAGCGAGCGCCTGAGCGCCTTCGCGCGGCGGATCGATGAGCACGCGATCGATTCCTCCCATCTTCTCCCACAAAGCGTCCCAGTCTTGCGTCGACCAGGTAAAGAGATTGCGGGCGACAAAATTCGTCTTCTGAGCCAAACCGTTGGCGGCAGCGCCGGCGCGTGCGCGCTCCACCAGAGCTTCGCTGCCTTCGATGCCGGTCACGTATTCGGAGCAGCGTGCCAAAGGCAAGGTGAAGTTGCCCAAACCGCAAAAGAAGTCGGCAACGTGATGTTCGGGCTTAACATCGAGCAGCTCAATGGCGCGGCTGACCATTTCGCGGTTGACGCGGTGATTGACTTGCGTGAAGTCCGTAGGCTTGAAGCTGATGGCCACATCGAACGCTTCGAGCTTGAGCTTAAGGCGGTCGCGCGCTTGCGGATGCATCGGATAAGCGGAGTCGGGGCCCTTGGGCTGCAGCCAGATGTCGACGTTCTGAGCTTGAGCAAATGCTTCGATCTTGGCCGTGTCTTCGTCGGTGAGCGGCTCGAGAATGCGAAGCACGAGCGCGGTATGGCCGTCGCCGTCCACAGCCACTTCAATCTGAGGAAGACGCTCGGCGATGGTAAGACTGCCCACCAGTTCGCGCATGGCAGGAAGCATGTCGGAGACCTTCTGCGGCAGGATGCGGCACTCGGTCATGTCGGCGACGTAGCTTGAGCTCTTTTCGTGAAAGCCCACCAGGATCCCGCCCTTTTTGGCGACGTTGCGCACCGTGAGACGAGCGCGGTGACGATAGCCCCAAAATTCGCCCACGATGGGAGGAAGAATGCTTTCGGGCGTCACCTTGCCGATGTGCCACAGCGCGTCGGTCAGAACAGTCTGCTTGAAGTCGACCTGGGCGCGGGCATCGAGATGCTGCATCACACATCCGCCGCATGTACCCGGTCCGATGCCGAAGTTGGGGCAGGCCGGTTCGACACGCAGTTCGGATGCCGTGAGAATCTCCTTGACAATGCCGATCTCATAGCTCGGCTTGTTGCGGATCTGCTCGTATGTGACGGTTTCGCCCGGCAAAGCGCCCTGAATGAACACGACCTTGCCGTCGCGCCTGGCAACGCCTCTGCCTTCGGCATCAAGTTTTTCCACCTGTGCTTCGAACACGGGACGAATTTTTTCCTTGCGGGGACTCATTTTTGGGGTTTCCTTCTGTATGGAGTCTCAAATTAAGAAGAATCGCCCCGCACAACGAAAGTGACGGGGCGACGAAAGATTCTGTTTCGATCCGATTATTTCTTCTGCAAGTAAAGCATCGGATTGAGAGGCTGTCCGCCCTGACGCAGCTCGAATCGCAGTTTTTCAACACCCGAACTGCTCTCACCCACTTCAGCGATCTTCTGTCCGGCGCGCACGCTTTCATTCAAACGGACCATTACCTTGCTCAGGTTGCCGTAAACCGTCACAACGGGAGCCGTGGGCTTGCCCGGCAGGCGGATGTTGTGGCGAACCAGCACAAATTGACCATAGCCGTCGTTGTTGTTGCCGATGTAGTGCACGGTACCGTCGAGCACGGCCATCACGGGAGAACCCTTGTCGGCACCGATGTCGATGCCGAGCGTACCCGTATGGTTGAAGTCGGCGATCACTTCGCCGTCCACCGGCCAGCGGATTTCGATGTCGCCGCGGGCGGCGGCTTCACGCTGCTGCTCCTGTTCGGCTATCTTGCGTTCGGCAGCCTGCTGGGGCGTTTCCGGGCGCTTGGCCGTCTCAACGGTCGGTTCGGTCGGAATGGCCTGACCTTCGGTCACCGTCGCGGCGGGAGCAGCCGACTGGCTGCCGTCGTCGCGCTCCACGGGAATCTGCAGTTCACGACCGAGCGAGAGCTGGGTGGGGTCCTGCACATCATTTAAAAGCATCAATTCGCGGGGATTGACGCCGTAACGCATGCTGATGTTGTAGATCGTGTCGCCCTGCACCACCACATGCGTGCGACCGCTTGCCTGCGGCGTCGGTTCAGTCGTCAGATGACGCGGCTGAAAGGTTCCTTCCGAGGGAACGGGAACCGCGTGAGCTTCAGTGCCTTCCACCGGAACGGAAACTTCGGGAGGCGTCGTGCTGCGATCTTCGATCGGCGCCAACACGTCAACGGACGAACAACCGGCCAAAAACACCAAGCCGCAAAGGGCGGCCAAACCACGCATGCGCATTGTTCTTTGCTCCTCACTTACCGTCGCTCTTTGCCTTCGAGACTCACCGACGGCCTTCTATCCTTTTGTTTTACCCGCACCGCTTTCGTCTTTTACGCTGCCGAAAAAGGCGCGCTTCGGGCAAAAGCCGCTTAATTTCCTGATTCTAACGATAAGCTTCGACAAAAGACGGCAAGATCGCGTTTTTTAGATTTCTTTTACAGATTATCTTCTACAAGCGCACGCGCCTCGTCGATCTGCTTGTGGCTCGTGAGGTCGATCTGAAGCGGCGTCACGGACACAAACCCGTGCTGTGTAGCCCAGAAATCGGTGCCTTCGCTTGCGTCGCGAGGCTTGCCGGCGGCGCCCAGCCAATAAATCGGCATGCCGCGGGGATTGATCTCGTCAATCATGCGCTCGGCATTGTGGCGACGCCCCAGACGCGTCGTGCGAATGCCCTGCATGGCGTGAAGCGGCAAATTAGGCATATTGACATTGAGCAAAATCGGTCCGGCGGGATTCTTTTCCCGGCGGGCAAGGAAACGCTCGACGATTTTTCCTGCCATGGCCGCAGCCGACGGCAGTTCCGCCCAGCCCTTGTCGATCTGGCTGAACGCAATGGAGTCGATGCCGAAGATATAGCCTTCGATGGCGGCGGCCACCGTACCCGAATACATCGTATCGTCGCCCATGTTGGCGCCGCAGTTGATGCCGGACACAACCAGATCGGGACGGTCGTCGAGAAGCCCCGTCAAGGCCAGATGCACGCAGTCCGAGGGCGTTCCGCTCACCACGAAGACGTCTTCGGAAGCGTTGGTCACCGTAAGCGGTTTATTGAGCGTGAGCGCATTGCTCGAGCCGCTGTGGTTATGCTCGGGCGCTACGATGGAAACGCGGCCGAAGCGGCGCATTTCGTTGGCAAGCGCATTGATGCCCGGTGCCATATAGCCGTCGTCATTGCTGATGAGAATATGCATGCGTCAAACCGTCCTTTCGGTGGGCTCTTTTGGGAATGCGGCATTGTACTGAGAATCGCGCCCAAGCTGTGCGCCGCGCCTTCCAAGTCGCGCATTCAGTTAAGAGTCTTGCCGCTCGATTCGGGCACTGGCAGCACTTCAATGCCTTCTTCGATAAGTTCCTGAGCTTGCCGAAGCGAACATTTTCCTTTGACAAGGCGCCGTTTCGATTCGCCGCGCTTCATCCTGCGCGACTCTTCGGCAAAGTTTTCGCCGACGTCCTCGGCCTTCTCGGCAGCCTTGCGGATTTCGGTCATCAGCGCTTCGCGCGCCGCTTCAACCTTGCTGCGCAATTCCTCCCGCCTCTTGGCATCCGTTTTGGCTGCGGCAAGCCTTGAAGCGCTCGGCAATTTCTTCACGTCGGCCGTATCGCATACAGGACAGCGCAAAAGACCGTCGGCAAGCTGACTTTGCATATCCTCGAGCGACGCAAAGCAACCTTCGAACTTGTGTCCGTTGCAACAGCAAAAGTCGAAATACTTAAGCGGCATAGGCCTCAGTGCGGTTTCGGTTGAGCAGTTTGGTCCGCAGGACACTCCGTGTGGACATGTTCGTGCACAGCGCCTGCTTCGGTCAGGCGATGCGTCTCCTCGTGCAAAGGCTGCAGAATCAAATAGGAAACAGCAACACCGGCCAAAACTGCAGCCAGCACTCCCACAGGCAATTTTGCCTCTTCCGCATCGTTGAGGTGCATCAGCTCGGGCAGCAAAATGGCAAGCACCACAAAGATGAAGCTAGCCGCCGACACGAGCATGGCGTAACCGATGAGCCAACTCAAAACAGAGAGAACTGCCCAGCCGGCGACGCCGCCCAGTACGCAGGCCAGCGACGCGATAAAGACGTAAAGGGCCGCGCGTCGTTTTTCAATTCCCGCATGCATCAGAATCACGATCTGACCGATGACCTGCGGCAATTCGTGCGCCATAACGGCACCGGCCACAATCCAACCGCTCACGGCATCAATTGAAAAAGCTGCCGCCACCAGCACGCCGTCAACGAAACTGTGGCAGGCCGTACCGGCCAGCAGCACAGGTGCCTGCGCTCCGTTGGAACGGCAGCAGGCGTCTCGCACCACGCGGCTGCCGCCCCCTAAAAGCACCGGGACAGGACGCACTTTGACGTTGCCGTGCGTATGACTGCCGAGACCGGCAAACAGGCACTCGAGAAGCAAAAAGAAAATGAAGGCTCCGAGCAGCACGCCGCCCGCAAGATGCGCGTCAATGCCCGACTCCACCGCCTCCGGAATCAGATGCGTACAGGCAATCGTCAGCAAAAGCCCCGCCGCAAAGGCCGCAACAAGATTGCCGCAACGCGAAAAGATGCGAAACGACAAAACGGCGGCAAGCCCCACGGCCAGCACACGGCTCAACAGATTGGCAAGAACAATAAAAAAAAGCGTGGTCATCGGGAGGCGTTATGCCCGCAAGAGGCCTCGATCGTAGAAAAACGTTTCCAAGACGTTACCGAAGTTGTCAGTCAATTTAACTTGCGCAGCGAACGGCCGATCGGCTCGCCGCGGTCCAAGGTGCTGAATTTTAACCAAAGATTACCTGCTGCTTTCCCTGGCGCACCCTGATACATCTTGTTGCGTTCAGCCCTAAAAAGTTTCAGCAACTTTCCGGTCACTCCCGTAAAGTTCAGTTCAAGGTCAATGGCAAGCGATTCCCGTTGGTTTTGACCTGTCTCCTTTGGTTTGATTTGTTGTTTCGGCGGAAGGGCATTTCTTGCTTTTCCGCCTTTTTTTTCTTGGATTTTCCTAAGCCAGAACTCAGACCGTCCGATTACAATTCTCGCCACGTTTCAACCCCATATTCGAAAGGTTTTAACCAATGAATTACGGAATCCAAGCACTTGCTCTGGCCGCCGCACTGAGCGCCGCTGTCGCGGGCTGCTCTTCGACCACGACGACCAAGGCCGAGCCGGTTGTTCTTGAAAACACCAACTGGATGCTGCCTCTGCCCGAAAAGTCCGAATGCGACACGCCTCCCGTTCTGGAATTTCTTTCCGGCAACCGCCTCGCGGGCGACCTCGGCTGCAATCGCGCCTCGGGGTCGTTTCAATTTGACGGCCACAACATTCTGTTTGACAAGGTTGCGACCACCCGCCGCATGTGCGGTCCGGAATTCATGAAGCTCGAAGACCAGATGCTCACGATTCTGCGCGACGCCCGCACGGTGGAAATGACCGAAAAGGAACTTACCTTCTTTGACGCCGACGGCAAGAAAATCCAGACTCTGGTTCCAGAAGTCGCCGGAGCCTGCTACTGATCCGCAGCAGCTCGTCGCCATTAGGCCGCAAGCGCTTTCGTAGCGCCTGCGGCTTTTTTGCAACCAAAACTCGCCATCACTTTTGTGAATAATGGTTAAGATTGCGCTTACGACATTCTTTTGAATTCATGTCGATCTGACCTTTTCTCGACCTGTCTTCTCGCTTTCAGCCAATTTTACGTTGCGCTCGGGCGGCATCACCGTGCTACGCGGCGACTCCGGCTCGGGAAAGACGACGCTTGCAAACCTGCTTTCAGGAGCCATCGCGCCGCAAAAAGGCCGCATCGTCTCGGACGACGACGTTTGGTTTGATTCGGACTCGCGCATCAATGTGCCCACACAATCACGCGGCATCGGTTTTGTCATTCAAACCCACCGACTTTTCTCGAATCTCACCGTTGAAGAAACCATCCGTTTTCCGGTTCTGTTCGGCAAGCGAAAGCCGCTTCTTGCCTTCGACGAGCTCGTCGAGCTGCTCAGCATTGAAAAGCTGCTGGAACGCCGCCCCAAATCCTTTCCGGACTCTTGTTGGGCGTTTCGCGCGCAAGCGGCGAAGTCGGCATCACCATGATGGTGGGCGGGAACCTTTCGGGCAAAACGAACACGCTGTCCTTGAAGATCTTCAACGCGGTTTCGCGCGCAGACTTCGATGCCGTCGCAGCTCTCTGCCTGTTGCTCTCGATCTTCACGATTCTGATCTTCGCGGTCCTGGAAGGCCTTCGCCGGCGGACGCCCTCCGAGTAGTAGTTAATGCGCCGCTTCCCAGTTGTCGGCCACGCCCACTTCCGCAAGCAGCGGCACGGAAAGCGAAGCGGCCGACTGCATGATGCTGGCAACGTTTTGCTTGACCAGTTCGACCTCGTCCTCGGGTACTTCGAGAATCAGTTCGTCGTGCACCTGAAGGATCAACCGACTCTTGAGATTTTGTTCCTTAAGCCAGCGATCGAGCGACACCATCGCGCGCTTGATCAGGTCGGCGGCCGTACCCTGCATCGGCGCATTGATGGCGGCGCGTTCCGCCCCTGCACGCACGGCCGGGCGGGAACTCAGAATATCGGGCAGCCACAGGCGGCGACCGAAAGCCGTCTGCACGTAGCCCTGCGCGTGCGCGGCTGAGCGTGTCTGCTGCATGTAACGTGCGACACCCGGGTAGCGGGCGAAATATTCCTCGATGTAGTGCGAAGCCATCCGGCGTTCGATGCCGAGATTTTGTGCCAGACCGAAAGCGCTCATGCCGTAGATCAGACCGAAGTTGATCACCTTGGCCATGCGGCGCTGTTCTGGAGTCACGTTTTCAGGCTGCGTGCCGAACACCTCCGCAGCCGTGGCGCGGTGAATGTCCTTGCCTTCGCGGAAAGCCTTCAAAAGCCCCTCGTCCTGCGAGATGTGCGCCATGATGCGCAGTTCGATCTGCGAGTAGTCAGCCGAAATCAGCTTGCATCCGGGCTTGGCGACGAACGCTTCTCGTACGCGGCGCCCTTCGGCGGTGCGCACCGGGATGTTCTGCAAATTGGGTTCGGAACTTGCCAATCGCCCCGTCACGGCCGTTGCCTGACCGAAGGTCGTGTGCACGCGGCCGTCTGCGGCGTCGGCCATCTGCGGAAGCTTGTCCGTATAAGTACTCTTGAGCTTGGACAGTGCTCGGAATTCCAGAATCAATTTCGGCAGCGGATAGTCAAGCGCCAATTCACTCAAGACTTCTTCGTCGGTCGATGGCGTCCCTGAAGCAGTCTTTTTCTTCACCGGCAGCTGAAGCTTTTCGAAGAGAACCTGTGCGAGCTGCTTGGGACTGGCCGGATTAAAGGCGCCGCCCGCAATTTCCTCGATCTTTGCCTTGACCTCATCGATGCGCTCGGACAATTCCTTGCTTTGCTGTGCAAGTTTGTCGCGATCAATCAATACGCCCGTACGCTCCATCCCGGTGAGCACCTGCATCACAGGAAGTTCCATATCGCGATAAATCGACAAAAGCGCTTCGTCTTCGGCAAGTTTCACCCACATCACCGAAGCGGCGGTACGCAAAAGCGCAGCAGTACGTACCCCGAAGGCTGCGGTGTCTTGCATCGGCACGGCAGCTGCATCAACCTTGCTTGCTCCCTTTCCGTAAAGCGCCTCATCGTCCTGGGCCGAGAGGCCGGCCGTGCGGGCGACGATCTTGGCGAAGTTGTGCTTGAGATGCGCTTCGAGCACATAGCTCATGAGCATGGCGTCGTGCACGGTGCCCGCCACAGGAAGTCCGGCGTTGGCCAGCAGATGCTGGCAGCGCTTGGCATCAAAAAAGACCTTGGCAGTCGTACCCGCAAACCACGGCGCAAGACGCTCGCAGAGGGCTTTTGCGTCCGCGTTCTGTCCCTCCTGATGCGCCAAGGGGACATAGGCCGTGCGCAGCGGATTGATCGCAAATGCCACACCCACCGCCGCATCGTGCATGGGGCTGGCGCTGTTGCCTGCCACCCAGACGGCCACGGGGAAGCGATCGGCGGCAGCCGCATTGAGTTCGTCGGCCAAAACGGCGATTTCTTCAGCCGTACGCACGACGCGCACATCATCGGCCACAACGTAAACGGGCACAGGCGTCGTCTCCCCGGCTCCTTCCGTCGGAATCGAGGGTGCGGCAAAAAGATCAGGCGTCATCGTCGGAACGACTTTTTTGGGAGTGCGCGCGGCACGGCGACCCGCAGAACCGCTCATTTCCCAACGAGCGTAGAACCGAGCGAGCGCCTGGGCGTCCGGATCCTTTTTGGCAAACGCGACCGGGTCGAACGTAACGGGCGCCTGCGTACTGATCGTGACCAACTTCTTTGCAAGATCCAGAAACGGAATACCCTCTCGCAGATACTCGCCGATTTTGCCCTTGACGCTGTCGGCATTGGCCACGAGATTGTCGAGACTGCCGTATTCGGCAATCCATTTGGCTGCGGTCTTCGGACCGCACTTGTTGATGCCGGGCACGTTGTCGACCTTGTCACCCATGAGTGCCAGATAGTCGATGACGCGCTCGGGATACACGCCGTACTTTTCAAAGACGCCTTCGCGATCGAGCACGGTCTTGGACATCGTATTGATAAGTTGAATGCGATCCCCCACAAGCTGCGCCAAATCCTTGTCACCGGTCGCGATCACGACGTCCCAGCCGGCGGCTACCGCCTGCACGGCAAGCGTACCCAGCACATCGTCGGCTTCAACACCTTCGATCTGCAACAACGGCCAGCCCTGAAGCTTGACCAGCTCAAAGATCGGCTCGATCTGGCTTCGCAATTCTTCAGGCATCGGCGGACGGTTGGCCTTGTACTGTTCAAAGAGCTCGTGGCGGAAATTCTTCCCCTTGGCATCAAAAACGCAGATTTCGCAATCGGGCGACACGGCCTCGTGCACCGTGCGCAGCATTCCGTTGAAGCCCTTGATGGCGCCCGTCGGCTCGCCCTTGCTTGTGGTCAAAGGCGGCAGCGCGTGAAAGGCTCGGAAAAGGTAATTGGAACCGTCGACAAGAAGTAGTTTGGGCATGAATCGATCGTCTCAAAAATTCGGTCACTCGATTCTAAAGAATTCCGCGGCCGCAACAGTGTCGCAGAAACGCTCCACTCCGTATTTTTAAGGCGCTCCTAACACGTTTTAGGCCCGTAAAACCGCTAAGATAGAGACACACGCCGAGGATTTCTTTCCGCGGCAAACTGATAAAGAAAGAGAGGATTTTTGAATGCGTAAACTCTTTAGCGCACTGGTTTTGGCCGGCATGGCCACCGGTCTTTGGGCACAGGTCAACGATGCGCCGCCCGCCTACGTTCCGCCCTCCGAAGAAGTGCAGCGCAACGCTCCCCCTGCCCCCGATCTGAACGCCAACGTCAAGCGCTCAAACCGCGATGCCCGCGAAACATACGAAGCCTCGCGTCTGGAGCCGTCCGAACGCGACATGCAGCGCGCCCGTGAAGAGCGCAGCAAGCGTGTGGATACCGGCAAGGTGACGAAATATCGTTCGGAATACGGCACGATCATCGAGGAAACACACGATCAGAACAACCGCGTGACCGACGTGCGCGTGACGCCGGGCTCGACCGAAATCCCCTACACGATGAAAAACCGCAGCGACCGCCCCGTTGACAACCGTCCGGGTGCCGATCCCCGTTCCACGCTCGATACGCCGAAGTTCATTGAGTTCAGCTGGTAATTCGGATCATGGCCGTCTTTACGACACTGTCGACGCAGGACGTGCGCTCCCGGCTCCCCGACTTCAACATCGGGGAGCTTTTGTCGCTTGAGCCGATTGCAAGCGGCATTGAGAACACCAACTATTTTCTGGACACGACTGAGGGTCGTTGGGTGCTCACCGTTTTTGAACGACTCTCCGAAGAGCAGCTTCCCTTCTATCTGGAACTGTGCGCGCACCTGCGCGGACAGGGCTGCCCCGTGGCCGCTCCGGTGCGTACGAAAAACGGGCGCCTCTTTTCGCACATCAAGGGTAAGCCCTTTTCCATCGCCAACCGTCTGGAAGGAAGCAGCATCGAAAACGTCACCCCGCAGGAATGTGCCAGCATGGGTGAAGTACTCGCCCGCATGCATCTGGCAGCAAAAAGCTTCACGCTCTTTCAGGAAAACCTGCGAGGTCCGCAGTGGTGGAAGGCAACGGCGCCGATCGTGCTTCCCTACCTTGCCCCCGATCTAGGTCAAATGCTCTCTGAAGAGGTCTCGCATCAGCTTGCCGTCTTCTCCGACCCCGACTTCAAGACGCTTCCCGTCGCCGCCTGCCATTGCGACCTTTTCCGCAACAACGCCATGATCGTCGGGCACGGCACCGCGCAGGAACGCGTGAGCGGCGTATTTGACTTTTACTTTGCGGGCTGCACGGCTCTTTTGTTCGATGTTGCCGTCACCGTCAACGACTGGTGCACGGACTTCAATGCACCTGACCTGCGATTGGATCCGAACAAGACCGAAGCCTTTCTCAAGGCATATCACGCCGTGCTTCCTTTCACGCAAACCGATTGCCGTTGGTGGCCAGACATGCTCAGAGCCTCCGCGCTTCGTTTCTGGCTCTCTCGCCTGTACGACTTCTACCTGCCGCGTGAGGCAAGCATTTTGAAGCCCCACGATCCAACATATTTTGAAAAGATTCTGAGGAATCGAAAGCGCGAAACTATTGCGCTTGTTGCCTAAAATTTGGCGTTCCGGGAAGAGTCCTCTCGGCTCTTTCCTTTGTTTCATTCAACCTTTTGTTTCAATGACTGACAGCAACACTTCGCGCCGTCTGCCCGCCGCAAGCGGCTGGTACTGGTTTCGCGACGCCGCAACGGCCGTCGGCCGCAAACCCCTCAATCTTTTGGCCGTCACGATGCTCTACCTGCTCATCATGGGCTTTCTGAGCGCCATTCCGTATGCGGGCATCGTCTTCGCGGCGCTCTTTATGCCCTTTGGCACCGCCTTTATCGGCCGCAGCACGCGCACCGCGCTGCAGGGAGGCGATCCGCGTCTTTCCGAACTCAAGGCTGTCTTTGCCGATCCCGTCGTGCGTCAAAACCTTATGCGCATCGGCTTTGTTTACGGCTTCATTCTCATCACCGTCAACGCGCTCTACGGCCTGATGGCCGCCGACTCCATCGCGCTCTGGAAGATTGACGCCAACGACCGGCTTGACTGGGCAAGCGTGCAAGCCAACATTCCCTGGGACGCCATCGTCGCCGTGACTGTCGTCTACATTCCCGGTCTCATGGCCGTGTGGTTTGCCCCGCTTCTGGCTTCGGAAAAACGCATGAGCTGGGGCAAGGCCGTGTTTTATTCGTTCTTCGGATGCCTGCGCAACATCATCCCGGTGATTTTGCTTGTGCTGCTTGTGGGCGCCATGATCGTCGCCTTCGGGCTGCTTGCTTCGGCCCTGATTGCTGCGCTCGGCTCGACCGACGCCGCTGTGACGTTCGTCGTCATGCCGCTTGCCTTCATGATGCTCACGCTCGTCTACTCGGTCTATTGGCCCATGTACGCTTCGCTCTTTGAAGACGTTCGCTAAAAGAAATCTTCCGGCGTCATCACAATTTCGAAAAAAAGGATTATTCTCGGTTGGCATTTCTGCGCGAAGGTCGACCGAGTTTTCTTTTTGCGGATCCGCTTTTTCGCACGAAAAATTCCTTGGAGTTGAGATATGCAGACGACCATTGAGCTGCCGCCGCCGGTGGAAATGACAATGCCTTTTTCGCAGGTGTTGGGACGCCGCCGCAGCCGCCGTGAATTTTCAGATCAATCTCTTGATCTGCCGCTTCTTTCGACGCTGCTGTGGGCCTGCGCCGGACAAAACGGCGCCGACGGCCGACGCACCGCGCCTTCGGCTCTCGACAGCCGCGAAGTCGAATGTTTCGTTTTCGACCAAAAGGGAGTGTGGTCCTATTGCGCCGAAACCAATGCTCTCAAGCTTCTTGCCGAGGGTGATCACTGCGGGGCAAGACTTCGTGCATTCGGCTCCCGTCACGCTGATCTTTGCGGTCAATCAGGCAAAAACCGAACGCATCTCGGGCGGTCGTGCAGGCGCCATCTGTCAGTCGGTCGATGTTGGCGTCATGGTTCAAAATGCGCTTCTGGCGTGTTCGGCCATGGGCCTTGCCGCCGTACCGCGCGCCTGGTTTGAACCGCAGACCGTGCTTCAAGCCCTGGGACTCACCTCCTACGATCCTCAAATGGCCGTCACTGTCGGCTTCCCGAAATAAGGAGCAACGATAAGGAGCTACGATGAAACGCATTGATGAACTCAAAGACATCATCAAAGGCAAAAAAGCCGCTGAGGCACCCAAGGCTCCCGAACGGGAGCTGCCAGAGCCGGGCGATATGTCGATGTCGCTCACAGAGGTCCTGATGCGCCGACGTTCGTCGCTTGATTTTTCCGACGCACCGATCTGCGACGAAGATTTGGTGCGCATCCTGTGGGCGGCTGACGGCTTAAACGGCAAGGGAAACAACGCAAACCACCGCACGACACCCACGACGCTCAATTGGAAGGAAATCGACACCTACGTCGTCAAGGCCAACGGCGTGTGGCTGTGGGTGCCGGAGCGCCGCGTCTTGTCGTTTGTGCACGAGAAGGACTGCCGCAAGGATTTTTGCCTGCTGCAACCGATGGTCAAGCAAGCGCCGGTACATCTGGTCTACGTCTATGACCAAGCCAAGACGCAGGGACTGATGACGGATCTGGCCATGCAGATAGTGCAGTTCATCAACCGCAAGAACATCACGAAACTCTCCAACGAAGTGATGGCGCACGCTCCGCTTCTGGACACGGGAGCCAAGGTGATGTCCGTTTACATGGCCTGCGCTGCGCTTAACATCAATTGTCTGGCGCGACTTACCTTCGACTCGGAAAAGGTGCACGACACGCTTCAGCTCACCGCAACGCAAGTGCCCCTGTGCGTGCAGACGCTCGGCTACAGACCCAAAGGACTTCTGGATCTCGCTTTCTGATCGACCAAACGTTTGACGCCGGCTCGGTTGAGTCGGCGTCTTGCTTTTGATTTGCAGTCCAGGCCGTCAAGCCTCTGATTGATCAGAGGAAGACATCAGGAAAACAATTCGCTCATTTCTTTGCTGCGGGCTCTGCAAGCCTGCACCGCCGCCTTGACGGTACCGCGCAGATCGTGTGCTTCAAACGCTTCGATTGCCTTGGCCGTCGTGCCGCCCTTGCTCGTGACGTTGTGACGAAGCACGTCAAACGCCTCACCGCTCGTGCGAGCCAAGGCCGCCGCGCCTTCCACCGTGCTGAGCGCAAATTCTTTGGCCTTTTCAGGAGTAAGACCCTCCTGCACAAGCGCGTCGGCAAGTGCTTCCATGAAGAGAAACACGTAGGCGGGTCCCGAGCCGGGGCCGGCGGTCACCAGGTGCAGATCGTCCTCGCTTTCGACCCATTCCAAATCGCCAACCGTCTGCATAACATATTGAGAACGTGTGCGGTCGTCTTCGGTTGTCCGAGGACCGGCATAGAGTCCGGAGAAGCCCTTTCCCACCATCGAAGGCGTGTTTGGGATGCAGCGCACCACACGGCAGGGGCGGAGCCACTCGGCAATCACGTCGGCGCGAACGGCCGCTGCGATTGAAAGCACCGTCGTCTCGGGCGACACCAACGAAGCCACTTGCTCACAACATTCCTTGAGTCCCTGCGGCTTGACGGCCAAAACCACAACGTCAAGCGCCGTGATCCAGTCGCCGGGTTTCTCTTGCGTCGTGATGCCGAACTGCTCGCGCAACGCGGCCAATTTTTCAGGATGACGATCCATCACCGTCACAAGCTTCGGATCCGCGCCGCTTGAAACCAAGCCCGCCACAATGGCGCGCGCCATGTTGCCGCCGCCTAAAAAGCCGATTTTGAGCATCTGTCGAGTCTTCCAAAAGATGTTGAAAAAAGTCGTGACGATTATCTTACCTCGAGCCTCTTGGGAGAAAATCGCAAACTCCAAAAGTCTTTGATGCGTGATTCGGTGCAACCGATTTTGACTATAGTGTCATCTCGTTCAACAAAACGCACAGCTATACGATGTCTTCCTTCTGGATGCTGGTGGCGTCCTTTCTTTTTGCAGTCATGGCGGCAAGCGTCAAGATGGCCGCACCGGAAATCGGATCCTTTTCGATGATTCTCTGGCGCGGCGTCTTCGGCTGCGTCGCGATTTTCGTCTGGGCCATGGCAACCGGCCGGTCTCTGAAGACACAGTGCTTCGGCTCTCACGTCAAACGCAGCGGCATAGGTACCGTGGCTCTGGGCATGTGGCTATATGCCGTCGCCAATCTTCCGCTTTCAACCGGCATGACGCTCAACTACACCTCGCCTCTTTTCATGGCGGCCTTCGTCGTGGGAGCCGCACTTTGGTACAAGAGGCCCGTGCAGTGGCAACTCGTTGTCGCTACGGTCGTGGGTTTTGCGGGCGTTGTGGAAGTACTGCAGCCGGAGTTTCATGCGGGTGATATGTTTCCGGCTCTCATCGGTCTGGCCTCAGGATTGCTGTCTGCCGTTGCTTACATGCAGATTCGGGAACTCACGCGTCTGAACGAACCCGACTGGCGCGTGGTGTTTTACTTCACGCTGTTCAATATCGTCTTCGGCGCCGTCACGCATCCGATCTTCGATCAGCCCGACGTGTACACCACCAAGAGCGTACTGTGCATCATTGCAGCGGGAAGTTCCGCTACGCTCGCTCAGATTGCGCTCACCAAGAGCTACGGATCGGGCAATCTGCTTCTCAGTTCCATTCTGTCGTTTTCTGCCATCGTCTTTGCAGTCATTATGGGCGTCGTGATTTTCGGCGATCCCATCGAACTGCAGAGCTTGCTTGGGATCGCTATCATTATTTTTGCCGGTGTTTGCGCGAGCGTCATCACCAAGCGCGCATCAGCCCGTGAAAAGAAAGACCCATCCTAATTCCATCGAACCGTCTTTAGGAAAACAGCATGTCCGGCTCTCAGCTCATCTCCGTTACCGAACTCAACACTCTTTTGTCCGATCCCAAGCTCGTGCTGCTTGATGTCCGCTACAGCCTGACCGATGCGGCTTACGGACGGGCCGCCTATGCCGAAGGTCACATTCCGGGGGCTCGCTTTGCCGATCTCAAGGCCGATGTCGCCGGAGTCTGCTCGGGCAGCAATGGCCGCACGCCGCTGCCGGATTCCGGACGCTTTTGCGTCAATATGCGTCGCCTCGGACTCAATCCGGATTCAACCGTCGTCGTCTACGACGACGGAGAAAGCAACTTTGCCGCCCGTCTCTGGTTTACGCTGCGCTGGGTCGGTTTTGCCAACGTACGCGTCCTAAACGGCGGACTTTGCGCCTGGAAGGCAGCAGGTCTTGCTCTTCAGGTCGAAGAACCCGAATGGGAAGCCGGCACCTATCGCGCCACCATGCCGCTGGAGCGCGTCTTTGACGACGACTTCGTGGAACGCAATCTGGAGCTTCGCGACTACACGCTCGTCGACGCGCGCGCTCACAACCGCTATACGGGCGAAGTCGAAAACCACGATCCGAAAGCGGGACACATTCCGGGCAGCCTCAACCGTCCGAGCGGCGATAACCTCCTTCCCAACAAGTGCTTTAAAGACACGGAAACGCTTCGTCGAGAATTTGAGACGGTCTTTAACGGTGTTCCTCACGCCGACATCATCAACAGCTGCGGCTCGGGCGTGACGGCCTGCTGCAATCATCTGGCCATGATGGAAGCGGGCATTCCGGCCGCGGGCGTCTACATCGGCAGCTGGTCGGAATGGGTAAGCGACGACAACCGTCCGATCAAAACGGGCGACGAACCGTAACGGCACCGTTTTTGCCCAAATTGCTCCGATTCAAGACCCGAGCACCTGAAAATTTCGAGGCGCTCGGGCTTTTTTCGAGCAATTCCTAACCTTCGGCTAGGCCTCGCCGTTCTAAAATGGCTCGATTGACTGCGCTAAACCGTAGTCGCCGATGAGACAAGACCATTCACACAGAAAGCAGTACCGTGAACGACACCAAAACCATTTCCTTTTCCATGGATGCGGCCGGACAGTTGCGCGCAGCCGATTTCAAACCCCGCAGCCTCAAGAAGGTGCTTGAGTCCGAGCTGGGCGAAGACTGGAAGAAATCTCCCAAAAAGCTCCTCAAGGCCATGACCCGAGTGTCCGACCTCTACACGGTCATCTTTGCCGCGCGTCAGCGCTTGATTCCCGAATACATCGCCAAGTACGAAGCGCTGCATGATAAGGTCCGCGAATTGAGCGCACAGGGCCTCAAGGCGCTCGAACTCACCAAGGACGGCCTTCCCTCGCAGGACGATCTCGACGCCGCACAATCCAATGATGTCTTTGAGCTCTACGCCGAAACGCGCCGCGACGCGCTTCGCTGTCACCGTGCACTCTCGCTGATGCAGAAGTCTTCGCTCACCGACTGGGTGGAGCGAATGGACAAGACCGAATTCAAGGCGCTCACCGCCACAGCCAAGACACTCTTGGAACGCAACATCCGAAAGAGCGACTCCCTTTTCTGCGCGCTCAAGGACAGCCCCGAGGGCGCCGCCCTCGCCGTGCTGATGGATATGCCGCCCGCCTCGCTCAAGCCCTTCGGCTTCTCGCAGACGATGCTCGGCGACGTGCCCTGCGCCGTGGTTTCCGATCGCAAGGCATTCAAGAGCTGGTGTGAAGAGCAAGGTTTCGAATTCTCGGAAACGACCGCGGCTGAAAAGTCCCGCACACCCGTTCCCCAAAAGTCCGCTAAAGTCGAGAAAAAGGCAGAAAAGCCGGCAAAACCGGCCAAAATCACCAAAACGGCCGTTAAGCCGCAAGAAAATCTAACAGTCAAGATCATCAAGACGGAAGCCAAGCTTGCAACCTCCAAGCCCAAGGCCGCTGCGCCGGCAAAGGCGTCGCCCGCAGTCAAATCCGCCGCGTCGGCTTCTTCCGTCGATGATCTCGCCAGCCGCCTCGTGAGCAGCCTTCAGATTGCGCCGAGCGCCGTCGAGCACCGTTCGCCGGGGCGCCCCCGCAAGAACGCCTCCAAACCCGCTGCCGTTCAGACGGGCGTCTCGACGACAATTTCCTCTCGTCCGGCTTCGCGCAACAAGTCCGGCGGCAACCATAAGGCATAACACGAGCCATGGATCACTACGGCTACGCCGACGCTCTGCGCGACGCCGTGCAGAGCCTTTCGACCAAAGAAGCTCAGGACATGCTCTTTGACTGTCTTTTGAGCGACACGCAAAAGGGAGAGCTTCTGATCCGGGCGCTCCCCACAACGCCGCCGCGCGCCGTGGCCGAAAGCTTTGCGCGAACGATGCTGTCAATTCTCAGAGAGCTGTCCGACCGTCTGCGGGAAGATGCTGCCAAGCCCACGCTTTCCTTCTTTCTTCCCACAAACATCGATCATTACTTGAAGAAACTCGCGGAATTTTCCGCACAGGCCGCTCAGCGCCTGCCCGTAGGCGTTCTTTTCCCGATGCTTTTTGCGATTGAAGAAGAAGCGCGCCGCATCACCACAACGGCCGTTTTGCCTCACGGAGCCGACTGCCACGATCCGCTTTTTACCTCCGCTCTCAAGGCAATGATCGGTCTTTCTCCGACCAAACGCTGGCAGACGGCTGAACTCATCCGCGCCTACGTGGGTACGCTTCACGAAGAGCGTCACCGCACGCTCGTTTTGGACAGCCTCAACAAGGCGCTCGCTGCTGCCGAAGCCTGAAAATATGCCGTCCGGTTACAAAAAGGCCCGCATAAGCGGGCTCTTTTTTGCGCAGTCGCCCGCAAAAGGCGACTGCAGTAGGAAGCATCCGATTACTTGTTGCTCGGGACTTTGCCGGTCACGCCCTTGACGAAGTAGTTCATCGTGGTCAGCATCTTGTCGTCGGCACGCTTGCCTTCAGGGATCTGGACCTTGCCTTCGTTGTCCACGATCGGACCGGTGAAGACATCGAATTCCTGCTTTTCCATCTTGGCGTAGGTGGCGTTGATGTCGTCAACCACCTTCTTGGAAGCATCCTTGGAGATATTGGACAGACGCACCATGTGCATTTCGGCGCCGCCCCAAATCGGCTCAACCTTCCACTTGCCGTCCATCACTGCCTGGATACGCTTGGCGTAGAACTCGTCCCAGTGGTGCGTCACGGCACCGATCAGCTGCGTGGGAGCGGCCTTGACCATCGGGGAGTTGTAGCTGATCACTTTCACGCCCTTGCTTTCGGCCGTAGAGGCCACAGCCTGGGAGTTGGTGTGGTGCGTGATGATGTCGCAGCCCTGGCCGATAAGCGTATTGGTCGCATCGGCTTCCTTGCCCGGGTCATACCAGGTGTTGGTCCAGACCACGTCAACCTTCACGTTGGGATTGATGGTCTGCGCGCCAAGCGTGTAGGCGTTGATGCCCTGGAGCACTTCGGGAATCGGCACAGCGGCAACGTAACCCAAGTGGCCATCCTTGCTCATCGAAGCGGCAAGCTTGCCTGCGAGATAACGAGCCTGATAAAAGCGAGCGTTGTAGTAGCTGAAATTGTCGGCCGTCTTATAACCCGTGCAGTGTTCGAACTTCACATCAGGAAATTCCTTGGCCACCTTGAGAGCCGGGTTCATGAATTCGAAGCTCGTCGCAAAGATGATCTTATTGCCTTGCGAAGCGAGATCGCGAATCACGCGTTCGGCGTCGGCCATCGTCGTGACGTTTTCCACAAACTGCGTCTTGATCTTGTCGCCGAACTGCTTCTGGATCAGCTGACGCGATTCATCGTGCTGCTTGGACCAACCTTCATCGGCGCTCGGGCTCGGATAGATCCAGGCTGCCTTCAAAGGACCGGAAGAAGCGGTGGCGGCAGGAGCCTCTGCCTTCTTCGGAGCAGGTTTGGACGAATCGTCGCCGCAGCCGGCCAGCACCAGGCAGGAAGCGGCAGCAAGAGTCAGGGCAATTTTCTGGAATGCCATCAGGGATGCCTCTTTGAAAAGAAAGGAAAATACGGGAATGGGGAAAGTTGGCGTGATTTTATCAGTTATCGACTCGATGCTGAAAAAGAAAACGGGCGCGCCGGCAAAACGCTTGAGTCTTGCCTTTGCACCCGTCTTCCGGCAACGTTGATTTTGTTACTTGCCGGTGGGCACCTTGCCGATCACGCCCTTGACGAAGTAGTTCATTGTGTTGAGCATCTTGTCATCGGCAACCTTTCCTTCAGGAATCTGCACCTTTCCTTCGTTGTCGACAATCGGGCCGGAGAAGACGTTGAATTCTTTCTTTTCCATCTTGGAGTAAACGGCATTGATGTCTTCAACCACTGACTTGGGCGCATCAGGCGTAATGGCCGATAAGCGCACCATGTGCAGTTCGGCGCCGCCCCAAACAGGCTCAACCTTCCATTTGCCGTCGTAAAGCGCCTGGATTCGGTGGGCGTAATACTCATCCCAGTGGTGCGTCACGGCACCGATCAGCTGTTTGGGAGCCGTCTTCGTCATGGCCGAGTGATAGCTGATCACCTTCACGCCTCGGCTTTCTGCCGTTGCGGGGACAGCCGTCGAATCGGTGTGGTGCGTGAGAATGTCGCAGCCCTGACCGATCAACGTGTTCGTGGCGTCCACTTCCTTACCCGGGTCATACCAGGTGTTGGTCCACACGACGGATACCTTCACGTCAGGATTAACGCTCTGGGCACCCAACGTGTAAGCGTTGATTCCCTGAAGCACCTCGGGAATCGGCATGGCGGCCACGTAACCCAAATGAGCGGTCTTGCTCATGGAAGCGGCGAGTTTGCCCGCGAGATAACGGGCCTGATAAAAGCGCGCGTTGTAGTTGCTGTAGTTGGCAGCGGTCTTGTATCCGGTGCAGTTTTCAAACTTTACGTCCGGAAACTCCTTGGCTACCTTGAGTGCCGGATTCATGTACGTGAAGCTCGTGGCAAAGATGATCTTGTTGCCTTGAGCTGCCAGATCGCGAATGACTCGCTCGGCGTCCACCGTATTGGTGACGTTGTCGACCACTTGAGTCCTGATCTTGTCACCGTACTTCTGCTCAATGAGCATACGGGCTTCTTCGTGCTGCTTGGACCAACCTTCATCGGCGCGCGGGCTCGGATAGACCCAGGCGGCCTTGAGCGGTTCGGTGGAGGCAACGGCCTTTTCGGCCTTCTTGTCGGTGGTGGTGTCTTCTCCGCATCCGGCCAGCAACAGGCAGGAGGCGGCGGCCATCGTCAGGGCAATTTTCTGGAAAGCCATAGTTGTTTATTTTTGTGGAAGCACGAGCAACTTTTCAGAAGCAAAAAAGCCGCCGCCGGCCCCGGTTGCTCGCCTTTTCGGGACTATGATCGGCGGCTCAATCAAAAAATCAGTTTCTCGGATGAAACGTCTTGCCAAGGCTTGCCGGCACGTTGAGCGCAATCCACTTCGGGTTGCGGCTGATGAGGATCAGCACGAGAATGGTCGCCAGATACGGCGTCATCGACATGATCTGCGAGGGAATCTCAATGCCCATCGCCTGCATATTGAACTGCAGCATTGTCACGCCGCCGAAAAGATAGGCGCCGAGCACCACGCGAAGCGGGCGCCAGGTGGCGAAGGTGACAAGCGCAAGCGCAATCCAACCGCGGCCCGCCGTCATGCCTTCAGCCCACAGAGGCGTGTAGACAAGCGACAGATAGGCACCGGCCAGACCCGACATGAAGCCACCGAAGAGCACTGCCCAGAAACGGATGACACGCACGTTGTAGCCCAGGGCGTAAGCCGAGCTCGGCGATTCTCCCACCGCACGCAGCATCAGGCCGGGGCGCGACTTGTAGAGGAACCAGCCCACGGCGGCCAGACCGATCAGGGAGAGATACACAAGGCAGTGCGACGAAAAGAATGCATCGCCCAGGAACGGAATCGATTCAAGACCGGGAATGCCCGTGGGCGCGCGGCTCGGCAACGCCATGCCCTGCAGAGGCTGGCCCACGAAAGCCGAAAGACCGGCGCCGAAAAGCGAGAGCGCCAGACCGGCTGCGTACTGATTGGCGTAGAGTCCAAGCGTAAAAAAGCCAAAGAGCGCGGCCATCACGAGGCCTGCCAGGGCACCGGCCAGGAAACCGAGCGCGAAGCTGCCCGTGGCGTAGGTTACGCCGAAACCGGTCACCGCGCCCATGAGCATCATGCCTTCGACACCCAGGTTGAGAACGCCGCTTTTTTCGTGAATGAGAATGCCGATGGCGGCAATCAGCAGGGGCGTACCCGCATTCAACGTCGCAGCAATGACAGAAGCAATCACACCAGCATCCATGATTAAGCCTCCTTGCTCAGCTTGCGTTCGGTAAAGCCCTGCCAGACAGGCTTAAAGTAGATGAGCGAATCGCAGATCAAAAGGAAAAAGAGAAGCATGCCCTGATAGACACCCGTAATTGAGCTCGGCAACCCCAAACGGGACTGGCCGAGTTCGCCGCCCAGATAAAAGAGCGCCATCACGAAGGCCGCTGGGATGCAACCCGCGGGCGACAGACGACCCACGAAAGCCACGATAATGGCCGCAAAGCCGTAGCCCGGACTGATGTTAAGCGTGAGCTGTCCGACGGGACCCGCAACTTCGGCAACGCCGGCCAAACCGGCCAGACCGCCGGAAATGAGCATCGAGACCCAAAGCAGACGCTTCGGACGGAAACCTGCGTACTTGGCTGCCAAGGGCGCCATGCCGGAAACCTTGAGCTGAAAGCCGATGAACATACGCACCATCATCACCTGGATGACAAGCGCGGCCACTACGGCCAGAACAAAACCCAGATGCAGACGCGTGCCGCCGAGAATCACCGGCATGCTAGCCGCGGAAGCAAAAAGCGCGGACTGCGGAAAGCCCAGACCGTCGGGATCCTGCAACGGCCCCTGGACACAGTAGGCAAGCCCGAACTGCGCCACGTAGACCAACATCAGGGATACGAGAATTTCGTTGGCGTTGAATTTGTCTTTCAGTAACGCCGTGATGCCGCCCCAGAAGGCGCCGCCCGCAATACCGGCCAGCAGAACGATCGCCAGATACCAATGGCCGATGCCGTCGGGGCAAGCCAAAGCTGCCCAGCCGCCGGTGATGGCACCCGCAAGGAACTGGCCTTCGGCACCGATATTCCAGATGCTTGCTCGAAAGCAGACCACAAGACCGGCGGCGCAAAGCAGCAGCGGCGTCATCTTCACGCCGACTTCGGCCCAACCGCGCAGGGTTTCCAGAGGCGCAATCAAGAACACATAGAGCGCATTGAGCGGGTCCTTACCCAGCATCGCAAACAGAATCGCACCGAATAACACAGTCAGGCCAAGAGCCAGAACCGGAGAAAGCCACATCATGCAGCCCGGGGTTCTGCGGGCAACCAAACGCACAGGAAATTGCATTTTTATTCGGCCTCCTTGTCGGCGGACTGAGCGTGACGGAAGGGGCTGCCCACCCACAGACCGGCCATCCAGCGGCCGAGCTCTTCGGTCGTAATCGAACTGACGGGAATGGCTGGCGATATACAGCCGCGATACATCACGGCAATGCGGTCGCAGATGGCAAAGAGCTCATCGATTTCTTCGCTCACGACCAGAATGCCGGCACCCTCGCTGCGAAGGCGCATCAGAGAATTGTGAATCACCGTGGCGGCCCCTACATCCACGCCCCATGTGGGCTGGTCGATGATGAGTACACCCGGAGAACTCAGGATCTCGCGGCCGACAATGAACTTCTGCAGATTGCCGCCCGAGAAGCTTCTTGCCGCCGCCTTCGGCGCTTCGGGTTTTACATGGAAGCGCTCGATGACGAGATCGGTAAACGTTTCGGCCTCTTCCTGCTTGATAAAGCCGTGGCTGTGAAAATCATCACCCGTCAAAAGCGTGTTGTTGATGAGCGAAAACTCCGGCACCGCCCCATGACCAAGACGCTGCTCGGGCACGTAGCGCAAGCCCTTGGCGCGACGCTCGGCCGGATCGAGATCGTCGACCGCTTCGCCGAAAAGCTTCACGGAACCCTTCGTCTGCTTGAGTTCACCCATGCAAACGCCGAGCAATCGCGACTGACCGTTGCCGGAAATGCCGGCGATGCCGACGATTTCACCCGCACGCACCGTGAGCTTGATGTCCGTAAGCCCCGTGACGTGATGGCCGCCGTCGAGACTCACGCCCTTGAATTCAAGCGCCACTTCGCCGGGCGTACCTTCCGAAGTCAGAAGCTTGGGCGGTTCCTTGCCGATCATCAGGCGCGCGAGTTCCTCTTCGGTTTTTTCCTTCGGATTGACCGTTTCGATCACGCGGCCGGCGCGAAGAATCGTGCAGCGATCGGCTAGTTCGCGAATTTCGTCGAGCTTGTGAGAAATAAAAAGAATCGAAACGCCTTCGGAAGCGAGCTTCTTGAGCGTTTCAAAAAGCTTGCGGACGGCCTGGGGCGTCAGCACCGAGGTGGGCTCATCCAGGATCAGAAGCTTGGGATTGCTCATCAGGGCGCGGATGATTTCCACGCGTTGGCGCTCGCCCATGGAGAGGTCGGCAACGATGGCAAACGGATCGACCGCAATACCGTAGCGCTCACCTAACGCATTGATGCGCTTGGCGCACTCCTCCACGGAAATCTTTTCGGCGATGCCGAGAATGACGTTTTGCGCCACCGTAAGCGTTTCGAACACGGCAAAGTGCTGATGCACCATGGCAATGCCCAAACGGTTGGCTTCCGAAGGGCTGCTGATCTGCGCAGGACTTCCGTCAAACTCGATGAAACCCTTGTCCGGCGTGACCGAACCGAAGATGATTTTCATGAGGGTGGACTTGCCGGCGCCGTTTTCGCCAAGAATAGCAAGCACTTCCCCGGGACACACTTCCAGACAGATGTCGTCGTTGGCGACGATGCCCGGATATGCTTTTGTGATGTGATTGAGCCGAAGTCGAGGGGTCATTGCAGGGCTTCTGAAAACGCAAAAACCTTCGGTATCTGCAGCATCGTGCAGCCGAAGTCGTAAGGTGCCGTAATTGTAAGGTTTGAGGCTATCTTTTCCAAGAGTGAAAGCCGAGTTTTTCGGTTCTCTCGACTCGATTCTTCTCTCGGGCTAGGACTCTCTTCGATCCGATTGCTGGAACTTGTCGTTCGTGAGCTTAAAATCCGCTGACTAGTTCGCGACTTTTGCCGCGCTCAGACTTATCTTGTAGAAATCCCAACCAAAGGAACTTTTCCCATGCAGATCGTCACTCCCGACTTCAAAGGCGAAAACAAAGGTCACTACAGCGCCGGCGTCATCTCCAACGGCACGCTCTACGTTTCCGGCCAGCTCTCGATTGATCCGGATACGCGTGAAGTCTGCAAGGGCGACATCCGCGAGCACACCCGTCTGGCTTTGAACAACGTCAAGCGCGTTCTTGATGCCGCAGGCGTTACCACCAACGATGTCGTCTTCTGCCGCATCTACACGCCGGACGTCAACTACTGGGGACCGATCAACGAGGAATACGCCGCATTCTTCGGCGAACACAAGCCCGGCCGCGTCATTGTCTCAACCACAACGCTGCACTTCGGCTGTCTCGTCGAAATCGAAGCCGTCGCCGAAATGCCCGCCAAATAAGCATCACACCGCTTTCGCAAAAAAGGCAGCCTCCGGATTCTCCAGAGCGCTGCCTTCTGTTTAACCGTTGCTAAAAATCGGTTAATCAGCTTTGACGCTGACGGACAGTCTCAAAGAGACAAACGCCGGTGGCTACCGAAACGTTGAGGCTGTCGACCGCCCCGAACATGGGGATCTTGGCCAGTTCGTCGCAGCGCTTGCGCGTGAGCTGACGAAGTCCCTCTCCTTCTGCGCCCAACACCCAGGCAAAAGCACGCTTCTGATCAAATTCATAGATCGTCTTTTGCGTTTCGCCAGCCGTGCCGACCACCATAACCCCGGCGTCACGAAGCTCGGTGATGCTCGCGGCAAGATTGGTGACCGTCACAACGGGGACGCTTTCCCATGCTCCCGCTGCGGCCTTTGCGGCTGCAGGCGAAAAGCTAGCGGAACGATCGCGCGGCGCAATCACTGCCTGAACGCCTGCGGCATCGGCCACGCGCAGGCAGGCGCCGAAGTTGCGCGGATCTGTCACGCCGTCGAGAACAAGCAGCAGCGTGTCCGGCGTGATGCTGTCAAGCAGCGTGTCGAAATCGAGCGTCTGTTTGAGCTCGTCGGCAAGCGCCACGATGCCCTGATGCGGAATGCCCGGTGCCATACCCTCCAGACGCTTGGCGTCGGCCTGCATGACCTTGACGCCGGCAGCCGCAAGACGATCCTTGCATTGCTGCATGCGCTTGTCGCGGCGCGAAGCTTCGACGTAGACGACGCGGATGGAGTCGGGATTGAGTTTTGCTCTGGCATTTACGGCGTGAAAGCCTGCCAATACGACTTGTTTGGGCATTTTTAGAATCTTCTCTTCGTTTTTTTGTTCTTATTGTTGCGGGTGCGTTGTTTATCCGTGTGATTTTGCACCATTTCAAAGTCAATGCGGCGCGTTTCCGTGCTCGCGGCAAACACGCGCACCGTCACTTTGTCGCCGATCATATAGCGCTCGGAGCCGAATTCAGCTTCAAAAAGCATCTTTTTGTCGTCGTAGTAAAAATACTCCCAGCTGTTGAGACGACTGACATGCACGAACCCTTCGACGAACACGCCGGTCAGCGTAACGTAAACGCCCGCAGGATTGGCTCCCGTAATGACACCCTCAAAGCACTTGCGGCGATACCCGGAAATATAGTCGGCCTTCATCCAGGCGACGATGTCACGAGAAGCGTCGTCGGCGCGTCGTTCTGCCGCCGACGTCAACAAACCGAGCACTTCCCAGGTCATGTCAACCTTGCTCTTCTTGGCTGTTTTTTCGCCCTGAGCAGCCGCTAGCTCCGACATGCGTGCCTGCATCAGCTCCTGCGGCGCTTGCGCCAACACCGGTTCGTAGCGCTCGCCCTTCAAAATAGCACGGATGGTGCGGTGCACCAGCAGGTCCGGATAACGGCGAATCGGCGAAGTGAAGTGCGTATAGGCGTCGTAATTGAGGCCGTAGTGCGGCTTCTTGTCGGGGCTGTATACAGCGCGCTGCATGCTACGAAGCAAAAGCGTATTGATGACTTCGGCTGCCGGCAGCGTTTCGGCTTCATGCGCCACCTTGGCGTAATCCGCAGGAGTGGGTTTTCCTCCGCCCGAGAGTTTGAGACCGAAGGCGCCGAGCGTCGTACGCAGATTGGCGAGCCGATCTGCCGGCGGCGCATCGTGCACGCGATACAGGCTCTTGGCCTTGTTCTGACCGATGAAGTCTGCGGCGCACACATTGGCCGCAAGCATGCACTCCTCAATCAGACGATGCGCATCGTTGTGGTCGCGTTTGCGGATGGCCACGATCTTCTGCGTCTGCGGATCCGTTACGATTTCGGTTTCGGCCGACGTAAAGTCCGCAGCTCCGCGGCGACCTCGGGCCTGAAGCAACGCCTTGAAGAGTGCGTAGAGATTGTTAATGTCGGTGAGGTTGCCTCCGCGCACCAAAAAGTCCTGCACGTCGCCGTTGAGCGCGTTCCAGACACTCGTATAGGTAAGACGCGCCTTGGACCGAATCAGTGCCGGATAGAACTGATAAGCCGTCACTTCGCCCTTCTCCGAAACGATCATGTCGCAGACAAGCGAACAGCGATCTACTCCCGGATTGAGCGAACACAGGCCGTTACTGAGCTTCTCGGGCAACATCGGCACCACGCGCGTCGGGAAGTACACGCTCGTGCAACGCTGCTGTGCATCGGCGTCAAGCGGACTTTCGGGCGTGACGTAATGACTTACGTCGGCAATGGCGACCAAAAGGCGCCAACCGCCTTCGCCGTCATTGAGCGGCGCACACCATACCGCATCGTCAAAGTCGCGGGCATCTTCGCCGTCGATCGTCACGAGACCAACATCTCGAAGATCAACTCTCTCCTCGATTTCCTTGTCGCTTTCGACCGCATCGGGCAGCGCCTGAGCCTGCGCCTGGGCCTCCTCGGAAAATTCGCTCGGGATACCGAGGCGAACAAGCGTCATGTCGATCTCGCTTTGCGTGGAGTCGATGGGGCCGATCACGCGTCCGACCGTACCGGTCAACGGCACAATGGCGGAAAACGGCTTGCAGCAGGACTCGTCAATCTTCATCGTGAAGAACTGCTGCTGAAGTTTCTTGACAGCGTTCTTATCCAAACGATTGGCAAACGAAGAGCCGCAGCCTTCCACGCCGGCCGACTTTGCATAGTTAATGGTGCAAACGGGTTCACGCAGTGCACGGCTAACCAGAATGCGCGCTGCAAACCCGTAGTCGTCGTTGACATAAGCACCATAGACAACATCCCCCGGCAACAAACCGTGGTGCGGATTGGAACTTTTAACGCCTTCGACAATCTTGTCGGGATTCTTAAGACTGCGGATCTTGAATTCGCCGGTTCGATTGCCGACCAGACGTACAAGATCTTCTTGCTTTGAAATACCGGGACCACGCGTGTAATGACGGGCTTGCTGAGCCGGCGCAATGATTTCACTTGCCAAAAGCCTTTCAAAAGCCTCCTTTGCCGCAGCAAGCGTCACACCGAACGTTTCGTGATAGCACTTAGTGAAGACGGTTTTGGAAAAAGAATCCCCTTGGGCAAGGACAAATGCCCTGTCGGCGTAATTGGAGGTGTTCTGCTTCTTCTTTTCGGGAGATGCCTTGGATCGACTGGGTTTCTCGTGAACTTTCTTTTGCATTTCGAATTCTCTATGTGCTCTCGGAGCATCAATTGGCTACAAAACGGCAGACGCATCGGCAACATCCTTCTCGTCGGCCTCGAATCAAGCGCATCATACCTGAGGAAAAATGACGGAACTCTGACAAGACGATGCCGACGATTTGAACGGACCGATCAGTTGCGGCGCAGAGCCTGTCGGCAAGTCTTTTGAGCAAGCAATTTCTCCTAAAAATTGCTCGCAGAAATTTTTTTCGAAAATCGTTTGACATTTTTATTCTGTTTGGTAATAATTCGCGTCTCAGAAAATTTGTGCCCAAGTGGCGAAATTGGTAGACGCACTGTGTTCAGGTCGCAGCGCCGAGAGGCATGCTGGTTCGAGTCCAGTCTTGGGCACCAAACACAAATTTCTGAAACGCTGCGAAAAAAGGACGCTTGCCATTCGGTGATGCGTCTTTTTTTTCGAAAATTTCCGGTTATGCACATCACACTGCGTCAGCTTGAAATCTTTCTTGGTATCTGCGATCAGAAAAGCTTGTCAAAAGCTGCTGCCAAACTCTGTGTGACGACAAGTGCGGCAAGTCAGTCGCTCAAAGAACTCGAGAGAACACTTGGAACAGAACTGTTCGAACGAAAATCCAATGGCTTGTTTCCGACAGACGCTGCCTCTGCTCTCCTCCCTCTGGCCACACTGGTCGTAACTAAAGCCAGCGAAATTGAGGATATTTTCGCAGCCAGAGAAAAAGGGCTGGCAGGGAAGCTGATCATCGGTGCCAACCGCGCCTGCGGCATTTATATCCTCTCCCGAAGGCTCCCGGAATTCAAGCGACGTTATCCGACTGTGGATCCGACTTTGCTGATTGAAGACAATGAAATCGTAGAAGCCGGAGTTCTTGACAACCGTATGGATATTGGCTTTATCAGTCGTCCCCCCGTGGATCCATCGTTAACCTTTTTCCCGTGTTTCCGTGACGATTTCGTATTGATCGCCAGCCCGAAGAGTCCATACATATCGGTCGAAGCGACAACGGAAGATTTCTGTTTAGCCACCTGGATCATGGATCAGGAAGCAACGGTAAGCGATGCAGCCAAACGATGGCTTTTGGCCCAGGGAATTACCGTTTCCAACATCCTTACTATGAACACGATGGGCGCGATCAAACGAGCGGTTCAAACCGGTCTCGGATTGGCTGTGATGCCGTTGCTGTCCGTTTCGGAAGAAATTCGCCGTGGAGATTTGGTTGAGTTGAGAAAAGAGGTTAATCCGGATCATAAAAAAGAAAGCAGCCGCTGCATCTACGCGATCTACAAACAAGATCATTTGCCTGCATTGCGAGAGCTTTTCTTCAAGGAATGCAACATTTCTCCGCTATCAACGCTCTAGTACCAAAAAAAGAGGTCCTGTCGAACCAACAGAACCTCAAATGTCTGCCTTTTGGCAACAGCAGATCTCCACTGCCAAGAAACAGACGAGATTAGGAGAAGAATGTTTGCTTATTTTGCGCTGAGTGCATAGGCAGCTGCATGTTCGCCGCTACGGCGACCGAAGACGACGGTATCGGCAATAGCATTACCTCCGAGGCGGTTAAAGCCGTGTACGCCTCCCGTCACTTCTCCTGCCGCATACAGCCCCGGAATCGGACGGCTTTGGATGTCCAGCACCTCGCTTTCCGGCGTTATCGCCACCCCACCCATCGTATGATGAATGCCGGGAGCAACAGCTACTGCATAGAAAGGAGCCTTTTCAATACCAAGCGGCATATCGGGACGACCGAATGCTTCGTCTTTTCCTGCCTTGCGGAACTTGTTGTAGTCGCTGGCCGTCTTTTCGAGAGTTTTCGCATCCATGTCACAAATCTTGGCCAGCTCAGCCAGAGTATCAGCTTTCTTGAGCATACCCAGGTGATCATAGCCTTGCACCATCTTTGCAGACTTATAGAGGTTGCTGTCAAAAACCAACCAAGCTCGCTTTTGAGGCTGATGCAAAATTGCGTCGCTTGCGCGGTCACGTGTTGTAAGTTCGTTCACGAAACGCTCACCGTTGATGTTGACCATTACGGCGCCGACTCCGCGAACGGTTTCGCTGATCAAAATACGGCTGTCGAGGCCAACGGTCGGATGAGCCTGAACCCAATCGATATCGGTCATGGAAGCACCGATATTGAGTGCCATGGTGATGCCGTCGCCGGTACTCGTTACATTGTTTGAACTCGTCATGTCCTTGAAGGTCGGACGATAGAAGGCAATCATCTGCTTATTCTGACCGTAACCGCCGGTTGCCAAAACCACCGCTTTCGCTGCAATTTTGTAGTAGCCGGAGTGCTTGCCATGCACAATGGCTCCGGCAATTTTGTAGTCTTTGTCGAGCAAAAGCTTGACGGCACGGGAATTCACCCGGGCGCCCACGTCTTCTTTTGTAGCTTGGGCGCGTAACACATCCACAATGTGCGGCCCGACAGACATACCTCCGTGGGGACGATGCGTTCGATCAACGGCGGCTCCTCCGGAACGTTTGACGTCCGAAAGATCAGCCCCCATGTCTTCCAACCATTTGACGCCGTCGGCGCTACCTTCAGCAAGAATTTGTACAAGCTTCGGATCGTTTTTGCCACGCCCGCCCTTCATGGTGTCTTTGACATACTGATCAACGGTATCCTTAATGCCTTTCTTAGCCTGTTGAGGCGTCCCGACAGCGTTGTAACCGCCGGCAGCGAGCATTGAATTGCCGCCTGCAAAAGAATGTTTCTCAAGCACAACCACCTTGGCTCCGGCGCGCTTTGCCGCAATTGCCGCATTTAAGCCGGCCGAACCCGCACCGATCACCAGTACGTCAACCATTTCGCGCGGAGCAGACTTTTCGGCGGCTGCAACAGCCTCGGCATCAATCGTTGCATCCCACTTGGCTGATTCAGGAGCATCGGAAAATGGCATCTTCAAATCAAATGTGTGACAGTCATTGCAGACGAGCTTGGGTTTTGCGTGTGCGGTATGACAAGCCGTGCAATTAATGGGACTTCTGTCGCTTAAGTGACTTGCATGCGGATCAAAGTGTTTTGTTTTGTCAGCTAATTTTTTATAGTTTCCGTGGCAGGCCATGCATTTGTTGTTGAGATCAATTTCGTCGTCCGGAACGTTAGCAGCCGTCACAGCGTTCGTGCCGTGGCAAGCAGTGCATCCACCCATACCGGCATGAAAAGAAGCCAGGTCCTGGGCAGTTGCCAGTCCTGAGACAGTGGAAAATAAGGCACTAAGCACAATTGCCGTAATTGGTTTGATCATCTCTTTCTCCTTAGATTCGCAATGCTTCCGGGTATTGACGTAGTGTCAGTAAGCAGCAAAGCGGTGGTTTATGTTGTCAGGCAAAGAGTGTAGGGGCAGCGATAACGCGGCTTTTGACTTGAATCAAACGCAAAGACGTCCGTGTTTCGAAGTTTTGTATCACGGTTAAGTTTTTCTAAACCGGCAACACTCCTGCAGCTCGAAAAGCTCTCTAATCAATTGTCCCGACGTTAATCTGTCAAGAAACCTCAAAAAAATTCTGGATGAGACTTTTTGCGCATTCTTGCCATTTCTTCTCATAGTGCGCCATTCGATCGCGCCGATTCGGTTCTCGCGCTACGCTTCTGACTGCCTTCCATCGATTTTGACGGTCATGTGGTTTTCATCTTCTTGGCTTTGCAAAGCAGCTACGGAACTTGTGCTGTTCTTCTCACTGACCGGAATCACTTTACCTGTCAAAGCCGAGGCGGCTATTGCGACGAACCAAGCAGCGGCGGCCCAAGGAATCACGACTGCAGACTCGCGCATCCACTACGTCATCGGCATCGGTTCAGCCTTGGTCATCGGCATCATCCTGGGCAACGTGGTCTATTTCTGGCGTCGTGCGGAACGCATCGAAAGAGAACTCGACGAACTCAGGGAGCAGCGCATTGCTCGCGCCCGCGGGAAGATCGAAGAAAACGATGACCTATTCGTCAGATCAACCCAAACGATGCCGGCACGTCAAAAAGCCCGTATGCCAAGATCGACACACGGGCTTTCGAAAGATCCTTTGGTGCGAATTAAGCAGCGCTGCGAGCGTTGAGATCCTCAATGAGAGCCGGCAAATCACCGATGCTCTCGATCACATAATCGGCACCGGCAGCATAGAAGCGCTGACGAGCCGATTTGATCTGTTCGGCACGTTCTGCTTCGGGCAACGCCGCCCAGCTCTGCGCGTCCAGACCGATCATGGAGCTGCCCACACAGACGCCGACGGCAATCACGCCCGCGTTCTTTGCTTCGGCCATGTCGGAGGTCGTATCGCCCACCTTAACAACCTGACGCACGTTTGATAGACCGAGGCCGCGCATATTGGAGAAAATCATGTATGGCCAAGGACGGCCGAAACCGTTGTTGCTGTCAGCCGTTTGAACCATTTCGGGAGCGTAGCCTCCTCTGCGGGCGCCTTCGGTCACCACAGCCATCATTTCCCGGGTAAAGCCGGTGGTCGAACCCACGCGGATCTCGTTTTGACGGAGATACTCCATCGTTTCGAGAATGCCAGGAATCAGATCACAATGTCGATCAAGCACAGCCATCAGAGCCGGTTCAAAGTCGGCATAGATCTTTTCGGCATCGGCGTCAGTTGCCGCGGCACCGTACTTGTCCTGCCAGGCTTGCGCAATACGAGGCATCGCGAGCATCGTCTTGATGTGATCACGTTTCAAAAGCCCCATCGGCGCACGAACTTCCTCGTCCGTCACGTCAATGCCGGCGCGGCGAAATGCTTCCTTAAACGCCGAAACAGGACTCGTGCAACCGAAGTCAACCGTCGTACCCGCCCAATCGAAAATCACGCCCTTGATGCGGTTCATTACATAAACTCCTTGGTGTACTGTGCAAACAATTCAAGAATGCGGTCGGCGTCCGCGTCGTAAATTTCGCCGATGTTGCCGATGCGGAAGGTGTCTCGGTCGGTGAGCTTACCCGGATAGATCACATAACCCTGCTCCTTGAGCCAATGGTGCATGTGCTTGAAGTCGAGGTTGCGACCTTCCGGATAAAGGAAGGTGGTGATGATCGGCCCCTGGAAGGCTTCGCTGACGAACGGTTCAAAGCCTAGAGCACGCATTCCTTCACGCAGCTTGCGGTTTGTAGCTGCATAGCGTTCGCCGCGAACCGTCACTCCGCCCTCTTGCTGCAGTTCCTTGAGCGCCTGAGCAAAAGCGGCCACGACGTGGGTAGGCGACGTAAAGCGCCACTTGCCGTTGTCCTTTTCCATCGTCTTCCACTGAGAGTGCAGATCGAGCGAAATCGTGCGGGCGTTGCCTTCGGTAGCCGTAAGCGCTTCGCGGCGGGCAATGATGAAGGAAAAGCCAGGGACACCCTGGATGCACTTGTTCGCAGAAGAGATCAGAAAATCAATGCCGAGCTCGGCCACGTTCACATCCACGGCGCCGAAGGAGCTCATGGCGTCCACGATAAAGCGCAGGTTGTGGTTCTTCACGACTTCCGAGACACTCACCAGATCGTTGATGAGGCCCGAAGTCGTTTCGTTGTGCACGATGCTGATCGTCGTGATTTCGGGATGTGCGGCAATCACCGCCTCCAGACGGGCAGCTTCGACGCGTTCGTTCCAAGCGAAGTCTTCACGCACAAAGGCGATGCCGTAGCGCTCCAGAATCTGGCACATGCGTTCCGAATATGCGCCGTTGACGGGCACGAGCACGCAGTCATTCTTACCGACCACGGAACTGAGAACGCTTTCCACGCCGAACGTACCCGAACCCTGCATCAGTACGGTGGTGTAATCAGTTTCGGAAACGTGGGCAAGCGTGAGGAGTTCACGGCGCACGAACTGGGTCATTTCTTTGTAGTCGTCGTCCCACGTGCAGCGATCAACAAGCATTTCCTTACGCACGGACAATGACGTCGTCAGGGGACCCGGGGTCAAAAGTTTGTAGGTATTCGGATCGGTAATCATGACAAAACAAAAAAGAAAACTGCCGACTCCCGTTTGAGAGCCGGCTTATTGAAAATCAACAAAATTATTTGCCGGCGTCCTTGACCATCTTCTGGTGCTTCTGCAGCAGTTCGACGGTCAGCGGCTCTTTATAGAAGCTCGGACGAGCAGGCTTGTTTTCAGCGGAAACCGTTTCACCTTCGTAAAGTGCCACGGGGTAGAACTTCAAGAGTTCGGGGCGGCCGTACTTGACGATGATTTCAACGACCTTTTGAGCGTTCGGATTGGTCTTGGCTCCCTTGTCAACGACTGCGGCAGCTTCCTGCAGCTGGAAGTTGCCCTCTGTCGGATCGATGTAGTCGATCGGCAGTCCGCGTGCCTTGTCGGCCACAGCCTGATGGCGCAAACCGAAGCCGACGGCCGCCTCACCGGCACGCAGCTTCTTCAAAGGACCGGAACCGGACTTTTCAAGATGGGCGCCGGCATTCTTTTCAATCGCCGCCACCGTCTTGGCGCCGGCTTCTTCACCCTGCGCAGACATCACAGCCTGCGTCATGAGCCAAGAGGTGGAACTGCCCATGATGTCGGGCACGGAAATGTGGCCGGCATATTCGGGCTTGGCAAGATCGGCGATGGACTTCGGAGCTTCGAGCTTGCTTTGCTTCAAAACTTCGGTATTGACGAAAAGTGCACCCGTGTTGCCCAGAATCGGAGTCCAATAGGACGGAGACGGCTGAATGGTTTTGGCCTTGTTCTGAAGATCTGCAAAAAGCTTTTCCTTTTTCTGGAAGCTGTCGAGGTAGTAGGTCGATAACGTCACCACGTCGGCTTCGATGTTCTTGCCTTCGGCCGCAAGCTTGCCGCCCAGCTCGGACGTGCCGAACGACTGGATCAGGTAGGCGCCCTTCATGCCATTCTTGTCAAGGGCGTTTTTCATCGCAGTCTGAGCTTCTTCGTCGGCGTTGGTGTAGATCACCACTTCGGCGGTCTTGGCGGGCGCCGCGGCACTCTTGCCCTTGTCGGCGTCGGTACCGCTGTCGTTGCCGCAGCCAACCATGGCAGCACACAAACAAGCAGCAAAAGTCAGTTTGAAACAGGTCATCGGTTGCATTTCTTTTAAGCTCCGGTGGAAACAGTTGAAAGCGTGGGAGTACGGCTCGAGCTCAGGCGGCGCATGATCGACTGAATCAGACCGCCCTGCGGGTTCTTTCTTGCACGTTCCGCAAGGGCGTCGCAAATGAGCTTGACCGCAACGTTGGTAAAGAAAATCAAAAGCGAGAGCACAAAGATTTCTTCGAACTTCTCGAAATACTGAAGTTCCTTGATCTTCGTGGTGATCAGCATGGTGCGGGCGCCCGACAGGAACACGACGGCACTGATGGTCACCATGGAACTCACGAACATGTACTGGAACATCTGCCAGAGCGTGGCGGCGGAATTGGGCACCACGACGCGCATGACGGTCTTGAGCCAACTGTCTCCCATCAGGGCACCCGTGGTTTCCCACCCGGCGTTCATCTTGCTCAGAGCCGAAGTGGCCATCAGATAGGGAGACGTGAAGAAGTGCACAAGGTTGACGAGCACCAGAATGGCAAACGTGTTGGCCAGCATCGTGCCGCTCATGGCAAAGAGAAAGCCGATACCGAGCACCATGCCGGGCACGGTGTTGGTGAGCATGGCAAAGCTGTCCATCGTCGTCCGGCACCAGCCCTTAAGCTGAGAGCGTGCATTGACCATTGCTGCGGCGTAACACAGCAGTGTGCCGGTGACAGCGCTAGCAAAGGCCACGCCCACGGAGTTGCCGTAGACCTCCCAGACGACGCCGTCAGAGAGAATGCGGGTTATCACATCAAGCGTGAAGACGGGCTTGTAGGGCCACTGCTCAACAAAAGGCACGACGAACATCACAGCAAAGACCGACAGCAGTACGGCGGCAATGATTACGTAGTAGCCGGCAAAAAGCGCATCACGCACGCGGTTGCGAGCAGGCGGCTGGTAGTTGATGCGGTTGTAGCGGAAGTTGAAGCGCTCGACGTACTTCAAAAGCATCACCGAGGCAATCGAAGGCACGAGCATCGCCATGGCGATTACGGCACCGCGCCCAAAATCGGGCACCGCACCCATCATCGTGGTATAGAGCTCGGTGGCAATGACGTCGTACTGACCGGCAATCGAGACCGGAATGCCGAAGTCGGTGAAGGACAGGAAGAAGCTCAGAATAAAAGCCGAACAAAGTGCCCCCACAACCGGACGCAACGCCGAAATGTAGAAGGTGCGCCAGGGACTGTCGCCCATCAGACGGCTCACCGTAATCGTGTTGCGGTCAATGTAGTGGAAAGCGTTGGAAAGGATCAGAAACGCGGGCGGAAGCGTGTAGATTACGTCAGCGATCAACAGCCCCCAGAAACCGTAGATCGAAAACGGCAGCACGCCGAAGATTTGGCTCACCAGCCCTAGACGTCCGAAGGAATAGATCACCGCAAAGCCGTAGGTGATCGAAGGCAGAAAAAGCGGTAAAAGAATGACGATCTGAAAGACCTTCTTGGCCCAAGGGTTGAGTCGCGTGAAATGCAGACCGTAGGCACAGCCGAAGGCAAGCACAGCAGCGATAACCGCCGACAAGCCCGACACGGCAAAGCTGTTGGAAAGCGCATTCCAAAAGCGCGGTTCCGAAAGAAGCGAGGTGTAGTTCGCAAGCGTCAGGCTGCCGTTGCCGTCCAAGATCGACTGAAACAGAACGCAGCCGAGCGGATAGAGCAGCACAGCCGAGAACGTGAGCACCACCAGGGCAAACACGATCTTGAGTTCGCGGCGCTCGCGCCCGAAGAGTTTATCCGTAAGAGTGGTCATGACAGTCATCCCGCAACTTAAGCCAGAGCGCCGGATTCGGCTTTGAGCGTTGCGGCGTTCTTAGGGTTTGGGCCGCTGAACAGCTTCAGGATGTTGGTGCGCTTGACCATCAGCTGGGAAATGATGAAGTCATTGACGAAATCGTCTGCGGGCTTGTTGATGATCGTCATCGGATCGGCAAACTGCGCGATTCGTCCGTTGTTGATGATGAGCACACGGTCCGAGAGCGTGAGCGCCTCTTCCGGGTCATGCGTCACAATGAGCGTCGTGAGCTCGAACTGGCGGGCGATCATGCGGATTCGTTCTTTAATGGACTCCTTGATGAGACCGTCCAAAGCCGAGAGCGGTTCGTCGAGCAGCAGAATGCGAGGCTTGAGAACGAGCGTTCGGGCGATGGCCACACGCTGCTTCTGACCGCCGGAGAGTTCGTCGATGCGCTGGTGCAGATGCTTTCTCAATCCCAGAAGATCAATCAGTTCATTGACTTCCTCGGGAGTGGATGCGGAAGGGTTGTTGCGAAGACCGTAGACGATGTTGTCGTGAGCGTTCAAGTTCGGGAACAGCGCAAAGTCCTGGAACACGATGTTGAAGCCGCGCTTTTGCATCGGCACATTCGTGAGGTCCTCACCGTCGAACATGATTTTGCCCGAGGTAGCTTGCGTCAGGCCGAGAATCAGATTCAGAAGCGTCGTTTTGCCGCAGCCCGACGGACCGAGGATGGAGACAATTTCCCCTTTGCGAATGGAGAGCGAAATGTCCGAAAGGATGGTTCGATTTCCGTAGCTCTTGTTGATGTGTTTGAGGGTGAGCATTTCTTAGCGTCTTGAAATTGAATTCTGGGCAGACGCCATTTTGAGAGCAGCTTGTATCGAAGCCGTGACAGTTCTGTGACGAGTCTTTGTCTGTTTTATGACGCATCCATGACAAAGAGCATCCGTTGAACGAATCCGCTCCTGCCTATAATCCGACTGACTATTCGACTGATTTTTTAACTCCGTCAGGGCTATGAAAACCATTCGTCTGCTTTATCCGGATTGGATAAGCGGCGGGCTTGAGACGTACCACTTCGGCGCCAACCTGCTGCAGCACATTCTTCCGGTCAACCCGAATCAACCGCTTGTCAAAGTCGACATTCCGGCTCCGGACGGCCGTCAGCGCGAGGTTCAAGACGGCATCGCCGGAAAAGACGAAGTGCTCGCCGGCATTCGAGCCGCACAAGCCGCCATTGAAAAAGAAGCCCCGCAGCGGATCATCACGATCGGCGGCAACTGCCTGGTTTCACAGGCTCCGTTCGATTACCTGCACGGTCTGTACCCGAATACCGGAATTTTGTGGCTTGACGCCCATCCGGACGTTTCCATGCCTAAAGACGGCTATCCGAACGCGCATGCTATGGTGTTGGGGGCTTTGCTCGGCGCAGGCGAACCGTCAATGGCGGGGCTCATGAAGAATCCGACGTTCAAGCCCGATGAGCTACTTTATGTCGGTCTTCAGGGACTGCACGACTATCAAGCCAAGTTCCTGAATGATTTGGGCGTTGACTACAAAGTGCAGACGGAAGACTTCGTTTCTGACGACGACATCAGAGCGTTTGTGCAAAAGTTCGATCATGTCCTCGTGCATCTGGATATCGACGTACTTGATCCTCAGTGCTTCCACTCCACCTATTTCGCTAATCCGAATCTTGTCGGAGACGGGTCAGGAGGCGGACGCATGACAATGGAACAACTTGCTTCAATCCTGCATCTTGTTGCCGCTAACTCAGAAATTGCAGGCTTAACGATTGCCGAATACCTTCCGTTTGACGAAGAGCGTCTGCACAAGCTTTTCGGCTCATTGAAGCTTTTCACTGATTAATTTTTTTAGAGGACTTCCATGTCGGTTTTGATGCCCGAACCCAAGAACACGCTGCTTGGTAAGGACACTGTTTACAGCGATCGCTACAACCCGGACTTGCTTCAGCCGATTCCGCGCGCACTCGGGCGCGATGCCATTGGCGACCATGATTTCCGCGGTACGGACATCTGGCGCCTCTATGAGCTCTCTTGGCTCAATGAACAGGGCATCCCGCAGACGGCCGTGGGTGAACTTCTGGTACCGGCCTGCACGCATTCCATTGTGGAGTCGAAGTCTTTGAAGCTCTACGCGGGCTCCTTTGCCATGACCAAGATGAGCGGCAAAGATGAAGTGGCTCACCGCATGGCAGAAGACCTGTCGTCCCGTCTGGGGGAACAAGTCGAAGTGCGTCTTTACGATGTAACCGCCTATCCCGGCGCCGTGCGTGCGATGCCGGGCATCAATCTTGACACCCTGACGCTGTCTGAAGGCGATATCGTGAACGCGTATGAAACCGAGCCGGCCTATCTGAAGTTTGACGAAAATCGCTCGGAGACGGCTACCGAAACGTTTTCGACCTCCGTTTTCCGCTCTCTCTGCCCGGTCACGGGGCAACCCGATCTGGCAAGCATTCTGATTTCCTACACAGGTAAGGCGATTGATCAGGCCGGCCTCTTGAAATATCTTGTTTCTTACCGCTGCCACCGCGGGTTCCACGAGCAGTGCGTCGAACAGATCTTTCACGACTTGCGCGCAGCCTTTGCGCCGGAAATGCTTGAGGTGTACGCCTGCTTTACCCGACGCGGCGGCATTGACATCAATCCGTTCCGGTCATCAATGCGTGACACTCCTGACGAGATCATTCGAGAGATGCGTCAGTAGATTTTCGAACAGTGGACGACAGATCGCGACAATTAAAAGCAATTTCTCTTATTGAGGCTGCAAATCATGGCTACTCCCTATCAATTTCAATGCGACTACATCGCCGGTTGCACGCCGCAGATCATGGACGCTTTGCTTCGCCACAATATCACCGAAGTGCCCGGCTACTGCGAAGACATGTTCTGCAAGGAAGCCGAAGCAAAAATCCGCGAAGCCTGCAAGTGTCCTGACGCCGGCGTGTTCTTCTTTGCGGGCGGTACGATTTGTAACCTCTCCCTGATTTCTGCCGTTCTGCGTCCCTGGCAGGGTGTTCTGGCGGCACCGAGCGGCCACATTGCCGCACACGAAACGGGAGCCATCGAAGCCACCGGCCACAAGGTGCTTGAAATTGACGCTGTCGACGGCAAGCTGACGGCCGAAGCTGTCAAGAAGGCGCTTGTTTCCTACCGCACCAACGCCGAACGCATCTTCTACGTGGAACCCGGGCTCGTCTACATTTCCAACCCGACGGAATTGGGGACTCTTTACAGCCTCGCGGAACTCGAAGAACTCTCCAAGGTCTGCCGCGAAGAAGGACTCTTTCTTTATGTCGACGGCGCTCGTCTTGCCTATGCGCTTGCTGCAGGCGACATCAAGCTTGAAGACTACGCACGTCTCACCGACGCCTTCTGCATCGGCGGCACCAAGTGCGGTGCCCTGGGCTGCGAAGCCTTGGTTATCACGAATCAGAAGCTTGCGCGCGACTTCCTCTCGGCTCAGCGCCAGCGCGGAGCGCTTCTATCCAAAGGTCGTCTTGCGGGATTGAGTTTCTCGACTTTCTTTACCGATGATCTTTACGGGAAGATCGGCAAGCGAGCTATTGAGCAGGCCATGATGCTCAAGACTGCATTTGTGCGTGCGGGCATTGAGCTCCACATCGACTCGCCCACCAATCAGCAGTTTGTGCTGCTGACCGATGCTGCAATTGAGCATCTCAAAGGGAAATTCATCTGGGAAGACTGCGGCAAACACAGCGACGGCCGTACAATCGCACGCTTCTGCACGGCGTGGTCAACGACGGACGAAGCCTTGCAGGCGCTGCTTGATGCGCTCGGCGAGATGGCTTCGGAAGCAAAGGTCTAGGAAATTCCTAGGAATACACAGACGGAAGGTGATCGAGAACGGATGCCTTCCGCTTTTCTTCTATATTCTTCTAATCTTCTATTTTGCGTAGAAGATTAGAAGAAAAATCCGACAAGCAAAGAACTTTGGAGCAACTCAGACCGATTCCAAACCCAGCATCTTCATCACGGTCGGCAGTCCCGAAGGCAGTTCGCCCTGCGCTCCGGGAACCGGCCGAGTCCCCGCTTCGCTGTGAAAATCGCTGCCGGTACTGATGGCCAGTCCGTAGAAACGGGCAAACTGAATCGCCTTTTCCGTAAAGGAAGGGCTTTGAGAGCCGCTCACAACCTCAATACCATCACCGCCGCATTCGGCAAAGCCTTCGACCAAAGCATCAAGCTGCCAGTCGGCAGAAAAGCTGTAACGGCCGGGGTGAGCCAACACGGCAATACCGCGCGCCTTGTGGATGAGCTCGACGGCGTCGGCCACCGATCCCCAAGGAGCGGCCACATACGCGAGCTTTCCTTCGCCGAGGTATTTGTCGAAGGCTTCCTGCTGATTCTTGACGATGCCGCGCTTCATGAGCGCCTTGGCAAAGTGCAGACGCGAGAGATTGCTTTCGCGGGCCGAAAAAGTCATGGCCTCTTCAAACATCCCCTCAATACCGAGTTCTGCAAAGCGTTCTGCCATCAAAACGGCACGGCGATCTCGCTCAGAACACATCGTCGTTGTGACAGCGAGCAACTCTTCGTCGTGCGGATTGATGCCAAGCCCCACAACATGAATGTTTTTGCCGGCGTAGATCGTCGAGATTTCAATGCCGGTGACAAAAGTAAGGCCCTCAAGCTGCGCGGTACGCTGCGCAAGATCAACACCGGCCACCGTGTCGTGATCGGTCAGAGCCATCGTGCGAACGCCGCACTCGCGCGCAAACCGTACCAACGCATCCGGCGCCAAACTGCCGTCGCTGGCTGTTGAGTGCATGTGCAAATCAAGCGTTCCCACCGAGCCTCCTTCTTTCGTCTATCGCGGTTACAAAGATCACTGCCGTGTCGATCACGCTTTGGTGTCGGTACAATCCGAAACCCAAGCAACATTATGACGTTTAGCAGTCGTACGATTATGGCTCGATTCTCCTTCGAAAACCACGTCCCTCAGGTATCTTTTTCAGCCTGGACCGCAGAATCCTCCCAAGTGATCGGTCGCGTCGAACTCAAAGACAACAGCAGCATCTGGCCGGGAGCTGTATTGCGCGGAGATTTGGAGTCCATCACGGTGGGAGTCGGCAGCAACGTGCAGGACAATGCCGTCATTCATACGGAAAAAGGCTTTCCCTGCGTCGTTGAGGACAACGTCACCGTCGGACACGCCGCCGTTTTGCACGGCTGCACCGTCAAAAGCGGCGCCCTGATCGGCATGGGCGCGATTGTGCTCAACGGTGCCGTCGTGGGTGAAAACGCCATTGTCGGCGCTGGCAGTCTCGTTGCCGAAGGCAAAACCGTGGCGCCCGGCACGCTCGTCGTGGGTACTCCCGCCCGTTTCGTACGCAACCTCACCGAAGAGGAAATCCGCACGATGCACCGCAACACGGCGCATTACGTCGAAGAAGCCCGCCGCTTTGAAGCAGGACTGCGTCGCATCGACTGAAAAAAATTCGCGTGGCAAAGGCTTGAAATCAAGCGTTTTTGCCCTCATTTATAGGCAAATGAGGTTGCTCTATCGAGCGGCCTATCCGACCTGTTTTTTGTGTCCGTCGCCGTTGGCATTTAGTCGGGCGACCATGACGAATCTGAAAATTTATGGCTGATTCTCTCGTTAAGCTCCTTTTTCCCAATCAAAACTGCCACGTGCAGAGCGTTCGACTGACGGACAGCTGGCAGCAGATGAAGGCTTCGCTCGAAGCCCCGGCCCCCGTGCTGCGCATGCTGGGCGAACTTGCCGCTGCCGCCGCCCTGATGGCTTCAGGCCTGAAGTTTGAAGGCGCACTGGTACTGCAAATCGTGGGCGACGGCCCCGTAAAGCTCGCTCTCGTTGAGGTGCGTTCCGGCTTGAAGATCCGCGCCACCGTGCAGATGCGCGCCGGCATGGAAGTTTCCCCCAACGCCACGTTCAAGGACATGGTCAACGCCAACGGCAAGGGCCGCTGCGCGGCAATTCTCGACCTTGCCGATCGCCGCCCCAACGAAGATCCCTATCAGGGTGTGGTGCCTCTGACCGGCAATACTGTGGCCGAAACACTCGAGGGTTTCATGACGATGTCCGAGCAGCTGCCTACGCGCATGTGGCTGTCGGCCGACGACAAGGCTGCCGGCGGCATCATCATGCAGCGCCTGCCCGCCCACGGCGGCAAGGCGGCCGAAGGCACGACCGAGGACACCGTGGAAGAAGGTTTCCGTGAAGTACAGACCTTCGCACAGACCGTCACACCCTCGGAACTTCTCGAAATCGAACCGATGGAACTGTGCCGGCGTCTATTTTGGGAACTCAATCCCAGCGTGCTCGATGAGCTCACCCCCACCTTCTCCTGCCGCTGCTCGCGAGAAAACATCACGCGAATGATCCGCTCGTTCGGCGAAAAGGAAGCGCGCGAAATCATCGCCGAACAGGGTACGCTCAAGGTGCGCTGCGAATTCTGCGGGTCGCTCTATCTGTTCGACTCCAAAGACATTGACGCGATCTTCAGCGATCATCCCGTCAAACAGACCTCGGCTGACATTTCAACCACGAGCAAAGGTTCGGCCTGATTTTTGACTCGGAGCCATCGCACGCTCCGTATAATGAACTTCTGCCTGCAGGCGGGCGTCGTCCTGAAAGCCCGCCTTCGGTTTTTCCAACATTTTCGGTACTTCTATGTTTCGAACCACCAGTCGCCGTACGTTGATCGCTGCAGCGGCGCTCGCCATGACGGGCTGCGGCTTTCGTCTGCGCGGCCGCTTCTCGCTTCCGTTTGAGACGCTCTACATCAGCTATAACCTCAACACCCCGCTAGGCTCTCAGCTTTCGCGCCAGCTCAAGGCGGGTTCAGATGTCCGACTGGTGAATTCGCCTTCGGAAGCGCAGGCCATTCTCTACGTTCTCGGCGAACGCCGCTCCCGCAACGTGGTTGCCTACAACGCATACGGCGATGCGCGCGAATATGAGTTGAAGCTCGAAGTGAGTTTCCGACTGTCCGCTCCCGACGGCGCACAGTACCTGCCCGACACCGTGATTGCGGCCGTGCGTGAAATCTCCTACAACGAGGAGGACTACCTCACTCGCGATGCCGAAGAAGCGCTGGTGATCAACGAGATGCTCTCCGACATCGTCGTTCAGATGGTGCGCCGCATCGAAAAGGCTCAGCCGCCCAAGCAGCCTGAAGATCTCACCACCCGCTAACCGTTTTTTCTGACACTCGGGCAAATCCGATGCGCTTTTCCGACCTGGAGTCCTATCTTGCGCAAACCCCTCTGGCACCTCTGTGGGTGATCACGGGCGAAGAGCCGCTTCTGATGCTGGAAGCGGCCGATCTGTTGCGCGCCAAGGCTCGGGAAGAAGGCGCAACGGAACGCGAGGTGCTCAACGCCTCTGCCATCTGGGACTGGTCGAAGCTTCCCGAAAGCTGCACGGCCATGAGTCTGTTCGGTGACAAGAAAATTGTGGAGCTGCGTCTGGCAAGCCCCCGCCCCGGCGTTAAGGGAACGCAGGCGCTCACCGACATTGCCTCGATGCCTCTGGACGGCGTGACGCTTGTCGTCACCATTCCCTACGACTGGAGCCTGAAAAAAGCAGCCTGGTACAAGGCGCTCACCGCCAACGCCAAAGTTGTCGAATGCAACAGCGTTTCGACTCGAGAACTCCCCTCCTGGTTTGCTGCGCGTCTGGCCAAGAAAAACCTCAAGGCCGAACCCGCCGCCCTCAAGATTCTGTCGGATCGCTGTGAAGGGAACCTTCTTGCCGCAGCGCAGGAAGTGTTAAAGCTCGCCTATCTTTTCCCCGAAGGCTCCGTCATCACGGAAGAGGCCGTCATGGACTCCGTACGCGATGTGGCCCGCTTTGACGTGGAAAACCTTCTCGAAGCGATGTTTGCGGGCGATACCGCCAAGTCGCTTCGCATCGTTGAAAACCTCAACGCAGCAGGTGAATCCATCCCCTCCTTCATGTGGATGATCACCGAAGAGCTGCGCATGACGCTCAAATTCCGCGCAGCGATCGACAACGGGTCGGACCGCAATTCCGCGCTTCGTCAGGCGGGCATCTGGGGCGATCGCTCGTCGCGCATCACGCGCGCAGCGGGACGCCTCAACACCCGCAAATTATCGAGTGCGTTACTGCTTTGCGCAGACATCGACAAGATCAGCAAGGGTCTGACCGTCCCCAACCGCGACACCGATCCCTGGATTGAAATTGCCGCGCTGGCCGCTTTCGTGGCTTCCTAACCGTTCTCATTCCAACCGTCCTTTGCCGGCCTCTTCCCGCTCCGTCAAGTCTTGAACCGCTACAATCCAAGCACACGCTTTTGCGTTCTACTGTAGGTTTAAGCATGACGACTTCCGTTTCCGAATTGATAATTGAAGCTGGGCAAAAGGCTCGTGCCGCCTCGCGACGCATGGCCGCCGCCTCAACTGCCGACAAGAACAATGCTCTTCTTCGTCTGGCCGAACTGTTGGAAGCTAAGAAAGAGGCCATATTTGCAGCCAACGAACGGGATCTCGCCAAAGCAAAGAAAAACGGACTGAAAGAATCGTTCGTGGATCGCCTGCGCGTCACGGAAAAAGTGCTGAGGCTGATGGCTGAAGGCGCCCGACAGACTGCGGCCCTTCCCGACCCCGTCGGTGAAATTTCCGAGATGCGCCGTCGCCCCTCGGGCATTCAGGTCGGACGCATGCGAGTGCCGCTTGGCGTTCTCGGAATCATCTATGAGTCGCGTCCAAACGTGACGGTGGACGCAGCCTGTCTTGCCGTCAAATCCGGCAACGCCTGCATTCTGCGCGGCGGCTCGGAAGCGTTTGAAACAAATCGTATTCTGGGTGAACTGGTGCAACAAGCTCTGACTGAAACCAGTTTGCCGACTGAAGCCGTGCAGATCGCTCCCACTACTGATCGCGATTTCGTGGGCGAAATGATTCGGGCCAACAAATACGTCGACGTGATTATTCCGCGCGGCGGCAAAGGACTGATTGCGCGTCTTGCGGCAGAAGCCACCGTGCCGATGATTCACCATCTTGACGGCATCTGCCACACCTACGTCGACAAGGACGCTGACATTGACATGGCTGTTTCCGTCACCGACAACGCCAAGACGCAGCGTTATTCGCCTTGCAACGCCACGGAGACGCTTCTGGTGCATGAAGTCGTTGCAGACGTATTCCTGCCTCACATAGGCCGAATCTTTGCGGAGAAAAATGTGGAGATGCGATGCGACGCCAAATCAAAGGCCGTTTTGGAAGCCTCGGGGCTGTCCTGCGTCGACGCTGATCCGTCGGATTGGGATACCGAGTACAACGCACCGATCATTTCGATTGCGGTGGTAAAGAGCCTTGATGAGGCCATCGCCTTTATTGAAGAGCACTCTTCCAAACACACGGATGCCATCATCACTAATAATCTGCAAGCTTCTCAACGCTTCCTGCGTGAAGTGGATTCCGGCAGCGTCATGGTGAACTGCTCGACGCGTTTTGCAGACGGCTTTGAATATGGGCTCGGAGCGGAGATCGGCATCAGTACGGGGAAATTGCATGCCCGTGGACCGGTGGGGCTTGAAGGGTTGACGAGCTTGAAGTATGTGGTGATCGGCAACGGCGAGGGGCGGCAGTAATGATTGCCCACCAAAATTCACTTTAGAAGTTTATAGTGTATGCGAACACACTGAAACCTCAGCCCGCACTCGCGAAGCGTCACAATTGACAAGAGGATAGCTATGAACTCCCGCAAACTGAAGCTCTATAGCGGTTTATCCGCGCTTCTACTGCTCGTAGGCTGTGCCGGAACAACTGAAATCGTAGAGATTTCACCCAATGTCTATTCGCTTAGCGGATACAGCGACATAACTGACAACGCCGGAAGCGTACGTATCAACCTTATCAAAAAGGCCCAGGCCTTCTGCGCTGCAAAGGGACAACGTCTGCACACGCTAGAATCCACTCAGGCAGACGGAAATTCCAACAAGAGTGCAACTGCCACCATCAACTTTTATTGCGAACCCGCACCCGATTTCGACACAACCTCTTCCGATATACCCTCAAGCAAGCTCTGAAGTCACGTACACTCGGCTTTTTCCTCTCGTCGAGTGTACGTAAATGAATTTCGTAGAAACGTCCCCCTCGATACAACGAAATCCAATGAGCAACAAAAAACCGCGAACCCTTGATTTTCGGGCTTTCGCGGCAAATTTCGACATTCAACGGTGTCGTCCGTGTTGTTTTGGCGTCCCCATGGGGATTCGAACCCCAGTTCTAACCGTGAGAGGGTCATGTCCTAGGCCTCTAGACGATGGGGACGAGAGGCTGTCGCTTGAGAGGCACCATTGTACGACCTGACAAGAAAATTTCAAGTCGTTTTGCAATCAAAAGCCGACCAAACATCGAACATCGTGTGCTTGGTCGGCCTAATAGCTCTGTTAAACCTCGTCAGTGCTTGTCTCGGAAGCTACCAGACACCAAATTGAATTCAAAGAAACGGCATTCCAACGGACCGTTGCATAGCGGCGTCTTCTTGCTTTCCTTCAGACGCATCTGACGAGGCAGATTTCGGTCGCTTGTAAGAAAGCGTGCCGTCCATCCCGAGAAGTTGTGCTTCAGGTTGTCGGCCACGTCTTTCATCATGGACGCTACCGTCGCACTCTTCGGATTGGACTGTTCACCGTAGGGCGGATTGGCCACAATGAGGCCGGCGGGTGCGGGCGGCGTCACCTGACGAGCGTCGCACTGAGTAAACGTAAGGCGTCCGTCGTCAATCAATGCGCCAAGTCCAGCGCGGCGGGCATTCTGTTCAGCCTTGCCGACCACAATGGTGCTGATGTCGCTTGCGGCAATCCTCACTTTTGTGTGCATATTGACGCGGGCTTTGGCTTCCTCAAGTTCTTCTTGCCAAAAGTCGCGTTCAAAGCCGGTGAAGTTTTCAAACAGGAACTTGCGCTTAAGACCGGGGGCCACTCCGCAGGCGGCAAGTGCAGCCTCGATGGCAATCGTGCCGGAGCCGCAGAACGGATCCACGAGCGGTGTATCGGCATTCCAGTCTGCAAGCATCAGAAGACCGGAAGCCAAGTTTTCCTTGAGCGGCGCTTCGCCCTTGTCCGTACGCCAGCCGCGCTTGAAGAGCGCTTCCCCGCACAAGTCGAGATAGAACGTGCAGTGCATGTCGTCGGCAAAAGCAAACACGCGGATTTCAGGATGCGCCGTGTCCACGCTCGGACGTCGATCCATGAAGTGCATGAAACGATCGCAAATGCCGTCCTTGATGCGCAACAGCGTGAAGTCCAGGCTGCGCAAGGGAGAGCGACGGGCATTGATGTCCACGCGAATCGTTGCGTCGGGACCAAACCAGTTTTCCCACTTCGTGCGGCAGGCAAAGTTGTAGATGTCTTCTTCGTCTTGATAGTCCGATACGCCCACGCGCATCAAAATGCGGCTCGCCGTGCGGCAATAAAGGCAAGCACGCTGTGCCATGAGCATCGAGCAAGTGAACGTGACGGCTCCTCGTTGAACGCGAAGGCCGGTGATGCCGATGGCTTCGAGTTCCTGAGCGCACAGCTCTTCAAGCCCCAAGGGCACGACAACATAGAAATGAGTGGGATTTTTCATTGAATCAGAAGTTCCGCCGCTTTCGCGGAAATTGACCGCTTTCGGTAATTGTCCGCCGACGAATAGAGAATGGAATAGTGTTCGTGCGAATTGTAAGGAAGAACGGTCTCTTCATGGCAAAAAACGGCTGATTTCCACTCCGAAACAGCGTTGTTCAACTGCATAAAGACCTCTAGGCAAAAGGCTGTAGAGCGCGCCAAATCTCTTTCCTTGGCACTATCAAATGCGGTAGTATCCGTTGAAACAAATTAAAACAATGAAGCTCTGGCAAGCTTTTCTTCGCCACAGTTCCCCTCTTTCAAAAATCCAAACGAGGCTCCCTGATGGACTTGCTCTTTAACCCCATCATCTTGTCGGTGTTGGTACTTTGCGTACTCTGCCTGGTCAAAGTCAACGTTCTTGTCGCGCTTATCCTTGCGGCCATCACCGCCGGCCTGTCGGGCGGCATTGACATCGGTAAAACGATGACGCTTTTGGCCGACGGCTTTTCCGCCAACGCCACCACCGCGCTTTCCTACATCCTGCTGGGTACCTTTGCCGTTGCCATTGCGCACACAGGCTTAATGCAAGTGCTTGTTTCCTGGATTTCCAAACATCTGGGGTCTCGTCCGGCGGTTTTCTGTCTCGTTTTGGCCGCCATTGCCTGCTTGTCACAGAACGTGGTGCCAGTGCATATTGCCTTCATTCCGCTGTTGATTCCGCCGCTGCTCTATCTGATGAACAAGATGCAGCTTGACCGCCGAGCGGTGGCTTGTTCGCTCAGCTTTGGCCTGAAGGCTCCCTACATCACGCTGCCCGTTGGTTTCGGTCTGATCTTCCAGGGCATCGTCGCTGACAGCATGACTCAAAGCGGCATGAAGACCACGGTGTCGGACGTCGCTTCCGTCAACTGGATTCTCGGTGCGTCCATGTTGATCGGTCTGCTGATTGCTGTCTTTGTGCTCTATCGTAAACCGCGTCACTACGAAGATCGCCCGGTCATCGGCATGGAAACCAAGGCCGAGGAAATCAAGAAGTTTGAACTCAAGCACTGGGCGACGCTTCTTGCCATCGTTCTGGCCGTTGTGGTTCAACTCATTTGGCAGTCTCTGCCGCTGGCCGCTTTGATCGGTCTTCTGGTCATGATTCTCGGTCGCGCCTTCCTTTTCCGTGAATTGGACGATCACATCGCCGGCGGCATCTCCATGATGGGCTTTATCGCCTTTGTGATGCTCATTGCAGGCGGTTATGCTGCCATTCTCAAGGAAACAGGCGCTGTTAATGAACTGATTCAGAGCGTCGTTCCCTATCTGCACTCCAACAAGATTCTGGCTGCTACCATCATTACCGGCATCGGTCTTATTGTGACGATGGGCATCGGCACATCCTTCGGTACCGTGCCGATCCTAGCCGTGATCTATGTGCCGCTGTGCTCCGCTGTGGGTTTCTCGCTTCCTGCCACCATTCTTCTGATGTCGGCTGCCGGTGCTCTGGGCGATGCCGGTTCTCCCGCCTCCGACACCACACTCGGCCCCACGAGCGGTCTGAATGCTGACGGTCAGCATGACCACATTTGGGACACCTGTGTACCGACCTTCATTGCCTACAACATCCCGCTGATGATTGCCGGCATTGTCGGTGCTCAGTTCCTTTAATCAGGGAACCTGCTAATTCTTCTCCAACGGGCGGTCTTTTCGGATCGCCCGTCTTGTTTTCAGGTGTTAGGCCTTCTTTTCCGAGCGCAGCTGTTTGACGGTTTTACCGTTGATGCCGTAGTTGGTCATCGGCACCTCATCGATGACGACCACCAGATGCGTCGTGTCTTTGCCGAGCACATCGGCGATGAGCTTGGTAACCCCAGCAATGAGCTGTTCCTTTTGTTCCGGCGTCGGCGCTTCGCAGTCGCCGGTGAGTTTGATATTGACGTAAGGCATGGTTTGTTCCTTTGATTGAACGGAGCAATCTTCGCACTGAAACCTTGGTTGGTAACAGTGAGAATGCGAGGCCAACGCGAGATCAGAGCTGCTAACCGCAATTTTGCCCTTTAGGTGTTGTAAAAATGCATCACATCTATTTGAGGCTTGCTTTTGAATTTGAGAGTTACGCAATTCGGAGTGAGAATGCCCTCACCCTTTCGGAACAAAGGGTGATTGGGCCTTCGGGCATGTTGCGGTTCCTTGCAGGCTTGCAACGCTTAAATCCCGGGCCTTTTTGATCAAAAAGATCCCCTATCTTTTATAGGAACAAATCAAAATGAAAAAGACTCTTGCTGCAGTTGCCGTTCTCGGCGCTTTTGCCGGTTCTGCTCTCGCTGCTGATGTTCAGCTCTACGGTATCGTTGATACGGGCTTGCAGTACGTGCATGGCGACACCGATTCCACGTCTGCCAATAGTGACTTCGATTCCTTCTCTATGGAATCTGGCATGGCTTCCGGCTCCCGCTTCGGCTTTAAGGGCACGGAAGACCTCGGTAACGGCCTGACGGTTGGTTTCATTCTGGAAGACGGCATCAAGTCCGACACCGGTGTTGACGACGATGTGCTGTTTAACCGTGAATCGAGCCTCTTCCTGCAGGGCGGTTTCGGTAAGGTTGCGTTCGGCCGCATCGGCTCCTTCAACGGTGGCGTAAGCTCCTGGGGCAAGTACGGCGTTATGTCTGTATTTGGTACGTCTTGGGGTGACTACTCCGCTCAGGCCGGCACCTGGGCCATGGGCGCCGGTATGTGGAACAACATGGTTGCCTATGAAACCCCGAGCTTCGCCGGCTTCAAGGTGTTTGCTCAGTACGGCATGGGTAATCAGGTAGACGGTGTCGATGAGAACGGAAAGGCCGGTAAGTTTGGTGAAGAAAACGAATCCTCGAGTGACCGCTACTATGCTATCGGTGCCTCTTACAACAACGGTCCTTTGAGCTTGTACTTCGCAGTTGATTCCATCAACTATGCTTCTGTCACCATGACGGAGACAGGTGAATCCATCAAGGATCAGGATGACAGCCTGACCGTGACCTTCGGCGGCAACTATGACTTCGAAGTTGTCAAGCTCTATGCTGGTGCTCAGTACTTCGATGAAATCAAAACCAGCAAGATGAAGGGCATCATTCAGGACGTTGAGCTCTTCAATAACGGTACGGAAACTTTTGCAAGCCGTATGAAGGGCTGGAGTCTTGGTGTTTCCGCCGGTATCCCGGCAGCGGGTGGCACCGTCATGGTTGGCGCCGCCTATCTGGATGCTGAAGCTGCTGACAGCGTTGATGCTGGTCACAAGGACGATGAGCTTTCTCGCTGGATCATCTCCGCAGGTTATGACTATCCGTTCTCCAAGCGTACCGATGTCTACGGCGTTGTGACCTACAACCAGGACAACCTGAAGTTCACGGGCGATTATGCTGATCAGGATCCGTACATGTTCGGCGTGATGGTTGGCCTGCGTCATCGCTTCTAATCAGCCCTTTAGCTTGATTACAGCGCGCTCAGCGTATAGCTGAACACTAAGCCCTCTGAAAGATCGGAACCTTCCGAAGCCTCAGAGGGCTTTTTGTACCAGTTCAAATTTCACTCGTTTGATGTCAAATTTGCAGTGCTCATTTTTTAGGCATATCACAAAATTTATTACAAATCAGTGACCGAGAGGTCGAACACCCACACTTATTCACAAAACCTGTGAAGAACCACCTCCTTATCCACAACGATAGGAATTGTTAAGCAACAACGCTTTGCAAATCCAAGCATCAACTCCTCATAGCGGCCTCTACAATTGAGGGTAACGTTCCTTCCCGCAAAGGCAAGCCATGCGCACACCGATTCTTTCTGCCGCACTAGCGACTCTGTTCTTAAGCGGTTGTTCAACAACCGTGATCTTTGAAAGCGACTTGGAAGGTGCCGAGGTCACGACGGTTGCCGGCCAGAAGTACGGAATGACACCCGTTTCCGTGTCCTTTTCCAACGATGATCTGGATGCCTCTCGCGGACCGGACGGTTGTGCACGTATTCTTGGCGTAACTTATACGTGGCCTTCGGGCGCCAAGGTCGCCTCTCCCAATCCGATCGTGCTCTGCGGTGACGGTTATCAATTCCGTTATGTCATGAAGCGTCCTACTGATGCTCCTGGCATTGAAAAAGATTTGCAAAACGCTCTTCAGCTCTCGAAGAGACGCGAAGCACAGTTGCAAGCTGAGTTGGAAACCGAGCGTCTCTACAACGATCGCTTCATGTGGGGGCCGTTTATGTGGGGACCGATGATGATGCCTCCTCCCCCGCCTCCGCCTCGTCCCCATCGTTGATAATTTGTCCCTCATTTAACAGAGCGGAAATGAGTCACTGTGGCTAGAATGGCTCCACTTTGAATTTTTTGTTTTTTTAGATCTCATGAAAGTTCTCGGCATTGAAAGCTCGTGCGACGAAACCGGCGTTGCGCTGATCGACAGCGAAAAAGGACTGTTGGCAGACGCCGTCCACACGCAAATCGATATGCACCGAGCCTACGGCGGCGTTGTGCCGGAACTCGCCAGCCGCGACCATATCCGCCGTGCGCTGGTGTTGATTGACGACGTTCTGACGCGCGCAGGCGTCAAGAAAGAAGAAATTGATGCCGTTGCCGTCACCGAAGGCCCGGGTCTGGCCGGAGCGCTTCTGGTCGGCTCGTCCGTCGCTCACGCCATCGGCTATGCCTTAGGCATTCCCGTGGTCGGAGTGCACCATCTGGAAGGTCACCTGCTCTCAGCTTGCCTTGCGGACCCTGCTCCCAAGTTTCCCTTCATTGCGCTGCTGGTAAGCGGCGGACACACGCAATTTATGCGCGTCAATGCTTTCGGCAGCTATGAACTGTTGGGAGAAACGCTGGATGACGCCGCGGGCGAAGCATTTGACAAAACCGCGCAGTTGTTAGGTGAAGGCTATCCCGGCGGTCCTGCGGTTTCTCGTCTGGCCGAAACAGGTTCGCCCGGCGCCATCGAATTGCCGCGTCCGATGCTGCACTCTCCGTCGCTTGACATGAGTTTCTCGGGCCTCAAAACGGCCGTTCTGACCGCCGTCAACGATGCCAAGGATCCCACGGATCCTCAGTTCCGTTCGGACTTGGCTCTGGCCTTTACTGAAGCGGTTGCCGAAGTGCTCACCACCAAGGCCGTCAAAGCCATCAAAACGACCGGCATCAAACAGTTGGTGGTGGCGGGCGGCGTATCCGCCAATAAGACGCTGCGAGCCAGCCTGATCGATGCCTGCCGCAAACGCGGTGCGCGAGTCTTCTTCCCGCCTCAGCGTCTGTGCACCGACAACGGCGCCATGATTGCCGTGGCCGGCATGATGCGTCTGCAACGCATGACTGAGGAGGAACTTCAAAACGCCCGCAAGCGCTGGAGCTTCTCAGCCAAGCCGCGCTGGACGCTTTCTCAAGCCGCCAATCCGGACGCCGTCAATCCGAGACAGCGATTCCGCAATCACTGATACATTTCGGGCCGGAAATTCCGGCCCGTGTCATTTGTATCTCCGATTTCCGTGACAACTGCCTAACTCTGCATCACGGACATCAACTCAGAACTCGTCATTGAGCGTGCTGTCGATTCTTGACCCACTTCTCCCAGCCTTCCTGACGCAACTTGCAAGCCGGACACTCGCCACAGCCGTAGCCCCAGTTGTGGAGCACATCGTGGTTACCCATATAGCAAGTGTGCGTCTGAGTGCGTACAAACTCCACGAAGACGTCACCGCCGAGGTCGTGCGCCAGCTGCCAGGTTTCTGCCTTCGTGAGCCACATCAGCGGTGTCTCAATCACCACCTGACGGTCAAGTCCCAAAGAGAGTGACACCTGCAGGCTCTTTAATGTGTTGTCTCGGCAGTCGGCGTAGCCCGAGTAGTCGGTTTCACACATGCCGCCCACGAGAACAGAGCCGCCGCGGCGATAGGCAATGGCAGAAGCAAACGTGAAAAAGAGAAGATTACGTGCCGGAACGAAAGAATTGGGCACACCGTCTTTTTCAAACTCGATTTCGATCTCACGCGTCAGAGAGCACTCCGAAATCTGGCCCAAGACCTTCATGTCGATCATGTGATCCAGACCGAGGCGACCCTTGGCATACGGCAGTACGTCTTCGATGGTCTCTAGGATGTGCTTGCGGCATGTGATTTCAGCCGTGTGGCGCTGGCCGTAGTCAAAACCGACGGTCTCCACTTCCTTGAAATTTTTCAGCGCCCACGCCAAACACGTCGTCGAATCTTGTCCGCCCGAAAAAAGCACCAACGCTTTCTTGTCCGCAAAGCCACCGGCCATTTTGAAGTCCTTTAGAAATCATTGAAACCGAAGGATTCTACGGCGAAACCGCTTTGAGCAGAGACATCATTGCGCTTCTTTGCTACACTTGGATATATCCCATTGATATATCTTTTAAGACAAGACAATGAGCAAAACCGCAAAAGTTTTCATGTCCGGCCGTAGCCAGGCCGTGCGGCTGCCGAAGGAATTTCGATTCGACACCAAAGAAGTCTGGATTCGCCGCAATCCGGATACCGGAGAAATTATCCTCAAACCGAAGTCCGATCTTCCCGAAGGCTTCAGTAACAGTCTTCAGCTCTTTATGCACGAAATGGCTCAGCTCAATCGAGAAGAAGGCGAAGAGCTCGAGCCTCTCGAAATTGAACCCCGCGAACCGTGGACGCCGAAGGAACTTTTCAAATGACCTCGTATCTGTTGGACACCAACATTCTCATCGAAGCAGTCCGAGCTGTAGACAATGACCTTCTTTTGAGGTCAAAGACTGCCTTTGGCGCTACTTTCTTCACATCTTCGATCAGTTGGATGGAAATTATGAACGGCGTATATCGATTGACACCCGACGGTGCCATGCCAAAAAAAGCCGTTCGTTACCACAAACGTTTCGAGAAACTAACTGAGATCTTACAAATCGAACCTTTTACCAAAGAAGACGCCGAAGTTGCCGCCAAGCTTTACGATCACTCTCGCCGTCTTGGCCGTATGTTGTCATTTCAAGACGCATTGATTGCCGGTCAGGCACTTTCCCGAAACTTTGTGCTTGTCTCCGGCGATCGCCGAGCCGGCTTCGAGCTTTATGCCGACATGGGGTTGAAATACGAAAACTGGCTCGATCCGATTCATCAGACGCCTCCTTCCACGCTACTCAACGATCTGCTATAGCAAGTAGGCGCCGAATCTCCGTCAGGATTTGGCGCCGATCCACTCATAGACACGCACCGGCACTCGTTTACCTGCAGCAGTCGTCGGTGTGTCGCAACACGATCCCGAGCAAGCACCGCTCATACAGGCCGGCATCGTTTTCGTAAACCGCACTTTTCCTTTGGTTCGCAAAGTCTCCGCCACCATTTCCACCATCTCGAAGGTGGTACGGAACTGTTGCGCGAGTTCCGGTTGTGTAGCCGTCCCATAACGGCGAAGGTAGTCCTGAATGTCCATCAAGAGGCTCATGCTTTGTCCTTGTGTTGCGAGCAAGAGAAAGCCGCATCCGACGGTGAGTCTCGCTTCTGAGTATCGGATGCGGCCGGAAAGGCGCTTCAGAGTTTTGTCCTCCGAAGCTTCACGGTTATTTGATTACGAAGGCTGAGCCACAGCGATCGGAATCACCTTCGGACCCTTACCGCGATTGTTCTTCACGTAGTTACGCATGAAGACCAACAGAGCGGCAAGCAGGCCGAGCGAAATCACAATGGCCACGGTCGCGTAGAGCGGATCCTGAGCAAACGTGCCTACACGGTAGACGATGGTGGCCGTCGAGTAGCCGAGAACTGTCGTCCAGGCCGCCAGGAACAACGTCCAGGCTGCGCCTGCCTCACGATAAACCGCTGCGATTGCCGCTACGCAAGGCATGTAGAGAAGCACCAGCATCAGGTAGGCAAAAGCAGCCAGTTGAGAACCGAAGAGCTTTTGCATCATGTCGATGGTCGTCACCGTCACTTCCTGCGATTCGGCTGCGGATGCCGTATCCGACAAATCGTCAACGGCGATGCCGAGAGGATCAGTAAAGGCTCCGCCCAGGTCAGCCAGATTGTCAACGATCGTGCCGCCGGCTTCCGAGAGAATGGCACCAAGCGACCAACCTTCGTCGGCTTCTTCTTCAGCAGGTGCGGCAGCGCCTTCGCCGGCAGCTTCAGCATTCTTGTCGCGAGCCATCTGGTCGTAGAGCGAGTTAAGCGTACCGACCACAGCTTCCTTGGCGAAGATGCCGGTAAAGACACCCACAGCCGCCGGCCAGTTTTCCTGTGTCACACCCATCGGCGAGAGCACCGGAGCGATCGTGTAGCCGATTTCAGAGAGGACCGACTTTTCGGAGTCCTCATTGCCGAACGAACCGTCTGTACCCCAGCTGTTCAAGAAACCCAGTACGGCGCAGATCACAACGATCACTTTGCCGGCACGGTTCAGGAAGGCCTTCAGGCGATCCCACGTACGCATCATGACGCCCTTGACCGTCGGGATGTGGTACGGCGGGATTTCCATCACGAAGGCGGAAACTTCACCGGGCAGCACCACGCGCTTGATCAAAAAGCCCGTGATGATGGCTGCAATGATGCCGATCACATAGATGCCGAACACCAGATTCTGGCCATTGGTCGGGAAGAACGCCGTCGCAAACAGCACGTAGACAGGCATGCGGGCGCCGCAGCTCATGAAGGGAGCCATCATGATGGTGATGATGCGGTCGGTTGCCTTATCCATCGTGCGGGTAGCCATAATGGCGGGCACGTTGCAGCCAAAGCCCACGATCAGCGGTACGAAGGCTTTGCCGGGAAGTCCCAACGCGCGCATCACGCGGTCCATCACGAACGCGGCACGAGCCATGTAACCCGAGTCCTCAAGCATGGCGAGGAACAGGAACAGGAAGAAGATCGGCGGAATAAAGGTCGAAACCGTCGTTATACCGCCGCCGATACCGTCGGCAAGCAAGACCTTAAGCCATTCGGGCGTGCCGACTGCTTCAAGCAGGCGACCGAAACCGTCAACAAAGATGCCGGCAAACGTGATGTCGAAGAAGTCGATGAAAGCGCCGCCGAGATTCTGCGTAAAGAGGAACATCACGTACATGATCGCCAGGAAGATCGGCAGTCCCAACCAGCGGTTCAAGACCACGCGATCGATCTTGTCGGTCATGGTGTTGCTCATTTCGCCGTGACGAATCAGTGCCTTCTGCGTGATGCGGTTGACAAAGTTGTAGCGAGCGTCGGCAACCACGATATCGGCATCGCCGTCATAGGCGGCGTTCACATCGTCAACGATCTTCTTGACCTTGGCGTAGGCTTCGGCAGGAAGCTTGTCTTCAATGCCCGGAGCGCCTTCAACGAGCTGCAGCGCAAACCATTCGGGACGTTCCACGCCTTCTTTGCGCAGTCCCTGAGTAATCGCCTCACGAGCCTTTTCGATACGATCTTCGAACGAAACGTTCATCGGCGGCAGCTGCGGATCCTTCAGAAATTCCGCAACCGTCTTTTGAAGTTCACGCACCCCCTGCTCGCGCGCTGCCACCAGCCCCACAACAGGGCAACCGAGCGCCTGCTGAAGTGCCTTCAGATCCACCTCAATCTTGTGGTTCTTGGCAATGTCGAGCATATTGACGGCCACGACCATCGGCACGCGCATCTCAATGAGTTGCGCCGTCAGGTAAAGGTTACGTTCCAGGTTGGAGGCATCAACGATGTTGATCACTGCCTGCGCTTCATCCGTAAGGATGTAGTCGCGAGCGATGCGTTCGTCTTCGCCGGAAGTCGAAGCCGGCGTAATGGAATAAATGCCGGGAAGGTCTACGATCTCAACGTCGTTACCTTCAAAGCTATAACGACCAGTTTTCTTATCGACGGTGACGCCCGGCCAGTTGCCGACTTCCTGTTTGGAGCCCGTCAGAGCATTAAAAAGCGTCGTTTTGCCGCAATTCGGATTGCCGACAATACAGATGATATTTTTCATTTTGCAATCCCCAACTCAATCCAAGCGCACTTCCATAATGGCGGCTTCGTCCTTTCGAACGCTGATAAAGCTGCCGCGCACGCGAATCTCCACCGGATCGCCCAGCGGAGCCACGCGCACCACCTCAAATGCTGTTCCCGGTGTTGCACCGAGCATCAGCAAACGCCGGCGGTATTCCGGCGCCTTTTTGTCATAGCCGACAATCGTTCCCTTGGTTCCGGGAGAAAGTTCCTTTAACAACATGGTTTGCCTGTCCCTTGTTCCGAGCCGCTTGCTTTCAGTCGCAATTGAGCGGCTCTCAGTACACGTAAATTTTCTGAGCAACGTCGAAGTTCACGCCGATGCGGCTGTCTCCGACGGCAATCAAAATGCTCTCGTTGACCGCGCCGCTTAACACTCGAACCGAACTGCCCACATGCAATCCGAGCTCATCGAGACGAGCAGCTTCCGGAGCCGGCAGCTTGACCTTGGCGACAATGCCGGGTTCTTCGATTTTCAGTTGCGTGAGCTTGCGAATTGTTCGTTCTTTGTTCATTGCTTTTGCGTCTGTGGTGGCACCGAAATCGCTCCCCGAGCGACCCGAAGTCATCAACGATGGATAAATTCAATGCGAATGATACCTTTTCTCAATCTCGATGAGAACGGTTATCAATCAGTATTTTCAACAATGAATCAGCCATTCAAGCGTTGACATTTGTCTCCTGATGTCGCTTAACAGCGAAGAAGACGACGAGAGAACTTGAAAATTAACAATTCTCGTTCGCATCAAAAGGTTGATCGTCGCCGCTCAGATTTGAAAAAGAGCCGTGACATCGAGGGCCCCGGCTCTTTTTGATTTGCGAATCGGTTTACACCTTCATTGCGTTGTTGTGTGCTTAGAACGTGTGCACAAGACCCACGCCGAAACCGACGCTGTTGTAATCAGCACGGCCCATCAAACCAAATTCTTTGTCGTTGGCACCGAGGTCCTTGTCAAGACCGTCGCCGCCGACCGAGTAGAACGCAGCACCGTAGAGCGTCGTACGCTTGCTCATGTCATAGGTATAGGCCAGACCGAGAATCGTGGCACTGCCCTCTTCGTCGGACGCCGCATCGTTTTCACCCTTGACGTACTGAACGGAAGCGCGCAGCGTGCCCTGTCCAAGCGGAGCCGTGGCGCCGAGCATGAAGCTGTCGAAGTTGTAGGCGCCACTACTTTCCAAAGGATCGCTTGCGCCAAATTCTCGTGTCTTGCTGGCATGCTGATACACAAAGCTCGGGCGGATCACCTCAAAGTCATAAGCGGCAGCCACCGTGAAGATCCAAGAATCATCGTTATCAGACCAGCCGGCCTGCCGATCATACTTGCGCATTTCAGCAATCGCAGCCAAGGCCAGCGGACCGTTTTCGTAGGACACGCCCAAACCGTAGTAGTGATCGCGATCCGACCACTTGGCTTTGGAGTCGTCATCACCGGTGTTGCCCATCAGAGAGACCTTGAAGCCCTCCATCGGCGTCACTTCGACAACAGCCATGTTGCCGCTTGCAAAATCCTTAGACGCAAAAGCACCGAGACCTGCCACACCGACATAGGCTTCCATCGGGTCAAAAGCGCAAAGCAAATCAAAGTCGCCGCCGGCACTTGCCAGACCGCCGATGTTGCCGAAGGCAAAATTTACTTTGTCATTGCCGATGCGCAGGTAGGCCTGGCTGTCAAAAAGCACGCTACCGTCAGGATCTGCTCCTGCCATTTCACCCGTGTCCGAACCGAACTCGTTTTCAAGCGTGAAGCCGACGGTCCAGCCGTTGCCGAGATCTTCTTCACCGGTAATGCCCCAGATGGAATCACCCCAAAAACCGCTTTCCATCGTGAACGAATCCTTGCTTTCCTGGTTTTCCGTACCTCCCGACAGAGAAGCTTGGTTCTGGTAGAGAACACCCGTCGAAACCGAACCGTAAAGCGAAACCTGAGCTGCCTGAACCGAGAAGGCGGCGGCACTCACCGCCATCGCCAGAAGCGTTGTCTTGAATTTGGTCATTTGTTGTCTCTTTAAAAGTAGGAAGAAGCGACGGCAAGAAGCGTTTTTTCCAGATCTATCGAACCGTCTTGAATCGTTGCGAATTGTAATAGTAATTATTCTCATTTCGCAACAGCGTGGAGAAATCAGTCGAAAATCGTTGCCTTTTTGACAAAAAGGCAAATCGGTTAGACAGTTTTACCTAGCTCGAAGCAGCAAAAAGCCCGCAACGAAACCAAGCTTCGAAGCGGGCCGAAAAAAGGATGAAAATGCGGACAGCTACGCTTTTTTACGCGGCAGGCGCTTAATCAGCGAAGAGGTATCCATTCGCGATGCACCCATCGCCTGCAGTTCACCGTAGAACTGATCAACCAATGCAGTCACCGGAAGCGATGAACCGTTACGTCTGGCTTCAGCCATGGCGATCCCCAAGTCCTTGCGCATCCAGTCGATCGCAAAACCGAAATCGAATTTGTCGTCGACCATCGTTTCGCCGCGATTGGCCATCTGCCAGGAACCTGCCGCCCCTTTTTCGAGCACTTTCAGAACCTTTTTCATATCAAGGCCCGCGTTCATACCGAAAGCGATCGCCTCAGAAAGGCCCTGAACAGCGCCTGCCAACGCAATCTGGTTGACCATCTTCGCAAGCTGACCGTTGCCTGCGGGCCCCAGATGCGTCACGTTGCAGGCATAAACATCGATGACGGGCTTTGCCTTTTCGAACACTTCGGATTCGCCGCCCACCATCACGGTAAGAACGCCGTTGACGGCACCGGTCTGGCCGCCTGAAACGGGCGCATCCAGGAAACCCAGCCCACGCTTCTTGCAGACCGCAAAGAGCTCGCGCGCAAGATCGGCAGAATCGGTCGTGTGATCCACGAAGACCGCACCCGGCTTCATGCCGGCAAAGGCGCCCGAATCTCCCAACACAACGCTGCGCACGTCATCGTCGTTTCCGAGGCACGCGAACACGAAGTCGGCGTCTTTGACAGCCTCAAACACCGTTTCCTTAAAAGCGGCGCCGTACTCCTGCGACCACTTCTGAGCCTTGGCGATCGTACGGTTATAAACCGTCACCTCAAAGCCCTTTTTGACCAGATGTCCGGCCATGGGATAGCCCATCACGCCGAGCCCCAAAAACGCGCATTTGATCGTCATTTGCTTCTCTCCTTTTCAGCCTTCAACCTGAGCGTATTCGGCCGCCTGATCGCCCCAGTCCCACAAGTCGGACAGCGTCTTTTCGATGGCCTCGTAACGCTCTTCGGTGATGCTGCCTTCGTTTAACAGAGTCTCGTAGCGGTCGCGTACGGAATCGATCTCTTCGAAATACTTCTCAAGCGTCGTCGTTGCAGCCCCTTGCTGCGTGAGCCGTTTGCGGCATTCGGCAAGCCACTTTTCCCGCTCGTCATCATTGAGCGTCTGCGGCGCACAGCGAGCGCGCAGGCGAAACAGCAATTCATTGAGGCGTTCATCGTCAAAATAGAGCCTTCCGTCGTGCACCTGCTCGGCGATCGTCTCAAAGTCGAGATTCAAAAGTCCCTGTGCACGAGCCCGATCGGCTTCGCTCACAAAACCGTCGTAGAGCGCCGTTTCGGGATCCTTGGGGCCTTCGCTTTCAAAACGCGCTTTGTTCTGTTCTTCAAAGATCTGCCATGCCTGCAGCACGGGACCTTCAATCATGCCGTGAAGACGCGTGAGCTTTTCACCGAAGTCAACCACTTGCCGCAGATCAATACCAAAGCGCTCGCAGACCGAACTTGACGCCACACGCAGATCCGCGCAGACAAAAGGGCACTCGTTGATGCGCAGTCGACGCAACGCCAGAGGCTCTTCACCTTCTTCTCGCATGTAGGCCGGTGCAAAAGCACGTCGAGCAATCACTTCGGGCGACAGGCTCGTGAGCTGATCGGGATCCTCTCGACAGTCCCAGACGAAGTATTCGTTTTGATTGTCGGGATTTCGAGTAACCGGCATCACAAAGCGCAGGAAACCGCGCTCCTGTCCCGCTCTCGGATCGACCCACAGACAGGGACGACGCGTATCGAGCGCTTCAGCCACCTTGGGTTTAGTGCGATTGTTCAAAGCCCATTGCCACAGCCGCTGCTTTTTCTCAGCAAGGAATCGCGCAAGCGCCACCGTAGCCGACACGTCGCTCGAAGCATCGTGTGCGTGGCTGTGCTCAATGCCGTTGGCTGCCGTCAGTTTTTCAAGTTTGAAGGTTTGACGTTCGGGCTTGTCTGGATCGGTGCCGCGCACCTTGGGCCATTCCACGCCCTCGGGGCGAAGCGCCCAGACGGCAAGTACGAACGGGTACAAGTCCCAGCGCGAGCAGCCGTTTCGCCAAACGTGACTGTAGACGTCCAGAAGACTGCGCCAGAAAAGCGCGCGGTTGACCTTGTCGTCAAAGCCGATGCTGTTGTAGCCCACCGAAATGGTTGCGGGCGTGTTGAGTTCCTTAAAGACACGCTTGGCAAAATCAACCTCAGGCATGCCCTTTTCAGCGGCCGTCTGCGGCGTGATGCCCGTGAGCACGCAGGCCATCACTCCGGGCAGGTACTCCATCGAAGGACGGCAATAGAAAACATCGGCCTCGGCCACCGGTTCAAATTGAAGCGTCGTGCGCATGCCGGCAAACTGTGCCGGCCGATCGCGCAGCGTATCCAGCCCGAAAGTCTCGTAATCGTACCAATAAAAAGTTGTGCTCTGCGTCATTTCTTTTGTCGGTGAGAAGCTTGATCTTCGTTTTCGCTTCCCGAAATAAAAAAATCGCCGCGGCCTTTTTCCTGCGGCGACTTCAATTTAAGCAAATCCAGGCAAAACGCAAGCGTCCTTATCCTGCGTTTGCTAAGGAGCAGTCTCCTGCTGGACTTCTTTCTGCTTGGCGGCATTGACAAGGCTTTGCAAATAATTGGCCGCGTACAAGGCAATCGTCTCGAGCTTGATGTTGCCGTCAGCCGGCACGGGACCGGAACCCCGCTGCAGCGCCTTGCCGTCAATCACGGCTTGGAAATCAAATGTTTTGGCGACATTGTTTTCCGCTGTCACGCCGTAAAAGAGACATAAGCGGCATTCGGACGGAACCTGATCGTGGTTCACAACACGCGTCTTCACTCCACGTTGTTTGAGTCCTGCCTCAATAGCCTGTACGAGACGATCGGAGCTCAATTGAGGATTTTGATGACGCACCACGCAGATCGTATCGATAGCGCCTCTTTGCGACTGTTCTTGCCGCTGTTCAGAGCCCTGTTGATCCTGCTGCAAAGCCGCGCAACCGGAAAGCAACAGGGACGCGACCGACAGCAACACCAATGTTTTCGACGACTTTTGCATGAGGCCTCCTCCTCGCGACTGTTCTTTTCTTTCACTGCAAACTTGTCAGAGTTTAGCGAATCAAAAAGCTGACAAAAGTGCAGACTCGGCGGCTTTAGCTTTGCCTGCCGACAGCCGTCGGCAACGGAACTCCTACGGCTGTCGGTTGCAACGTTTCTGCCATCAAGCGATTTTGGAGTAGCCGCCGGCTCGATCGGATTCGCGCAAGTAGCGGTCAAACTGCATGGCCACGGCACGAACAAAGATCTTGCCCTTGGGCGAAACGATGATCTTGTCGGCCGTGAGTTCGGCAAGCTCGTGCTTGACATAGGCCTGAAGCTTCTTCATTTCGTAGGCGAAGTATTCGTCGAACTTGATGCCGAATTCCTCTTCGATTTCCCGCTTATCGAGCTCAAAGCGACACATGATCGTCATGATGACGGCGCGGCGCAGCTTGTCGTCGTCGTTGAGATCAAAGCCGCGGCAGGTTGCAAGCTTGCCCGACTCGATCGCTTCGCTCCAGGGCTCGATTTCGCGGGGGTTGCATGCGTAGAGACCGTCGACGAACGAAATCGAGCTCGGCCCCAAGGCCACCATGTCGCACTCGGCTCGCGTGGAGTAGCCCTGGAAGTTGCGCTGGATGGTGCCGTTGACCTGAGCAATCGAGAGCTCATCGGTTTCCTTAGCGAAGTGATCCATGCCGATGTAGCGGTAGCCGTGGCTCGTGAGCGTCTTGATCGCGTCGAACATGATGTTGACGCGTTCGGCCGCTCCGGGCAGCTCCGCGGGAATGATGCGGCGCTGAGGCTTGAAGATGTTGGGCAGGTGCGCGTAATGATAAAGCGCGATGCGATCGGGTGAAAGCTCAATCACCTGCTCGATCGTGCGGGCAAATGTTTCGCGCGTCTGACGCGGCAGACCGTAGATAAGGTCCATGTTAATCGAGCCGAACCCTTCGGCGCGGGCGCTTTCGAGCACTTCCTTGGTCATTTCGAAAGGCTGAATGCGGTTGACGGCCTTTTGCACGTCCGGATTGAAGTCCTGCACGCCCAGGCTCATGCGGTTGAAGCCCGCCTTGCGAAGCGTCTTGATCTTGGACGGAGGGCAGCTTCTCGGATCGACCTCAATGGAAAATTCGCCGCCTTCCTCAAACGGGAAGCGCTCATTGAGGCCCGCCATCAGTTCCAGAATTTCGTCGTCGTTTAGGAAAGTGGGCGTACCGCCGCCCCAGTGCAGCTGCTCGAGCGTCTTGATGCCCGTGAGGTGTTCCTTGGCAAGATCTGCCTCCTTCAGCAGGGTCTTAATGTAGGCCGCAGAGCGCGAGTGATCGCGCGTGACAATCTTGTTGCAGCCGCAATAGAAGCACACGTCGTTACAGAACGGGATGTGGCAGTAGAGCGAAAGCTTGGCGGGCTTGGCAGCCTTTTCTCGGCGGGCGAGCGCGGCCTGGTAGTCCTCAGGCGTTATGCGGCCATGGAATCGGTCGGCCGTCGGATAAGACGTATAGCGCGGTGCAGGAACGTCGAATTTCTTCAAAAGAGCTTCATCGGGCAGCTCTACGCCGGCACGTGTGGGGTCGAAATCCATATTGAGAAACCTCGAAAATTTCTATGACAAAACGCAAACTTACCTGTTATGATTCAGCAATTAGCGAAACCTTTGACAACAATCAAATGTTTCGACGACAGTTTACTGCCGGCCTGAATCGGCTCTGCTCTTAGCGGCAAAGTCCCCTGGCTGCCGGCGGTTTTCGGTTGCCGGCCTTCCCGAAGGACGGGCTTTGGATGCTTGCGGCAGTGTAAACGCTGGAGATTATTCTTTCATTAGCACGCACGCCGTTTCAAATCCTAAGTCGCCACCCGGTTTGGCACCGCCGACCGAAAGCCGTTGCAGCTCAGTGTGCTTGCCCGGAGCTCTTCCGCCGGGCCGTTTTGTTTGCGTTCGACCCATATGCTCAACAACCCCACGATCAACATGGCAACCCTTCGGGTAGCGTGCTCCAACTGCAATCTGCGCGAATTGTGCCTTCCGCTCGGCCTCACCCTCAAAGAAATCGAACGGCTCGAGGAGTTAGTGAGCACCCGAAAGCGCGTGCGCCGCGGCGAAGCCCTTTATCGTGCGGGCGACCGCTTTGATGCGCTCTACGCCATCCGCCTGGGTTTCTTAAAGAGTGCCGTCACGAGTTCCGACGGCCGCGAACAGGTGACAAGCTTTCACATGTCGGGCGACATCGTCGGTCTCGACGGCCTGGCCGGCATGGTCTACTCAAGCGATCTGATCGCACTTGAAGACACGGAAGTGTGCATCCTTCCCTACGACAAGCTTCTTGAAGTCACGCAGAACATGTTCTCCATGAGCCAACATTTCCAAAAACTGCTTGCCATGGAAATCGTGCGCCAAAACGGTGTGATGCTGCTGTTGGGCTCGATGCCCGCCGCAGAAGAGCGTCTGGCTGCCTTCATCCTGAACCTTTCGCAGCGCTTCGAGCAGCGCGGCTACTCGCGCAGCGAGTTTGTGCTGCGCATGACCCGCGCCGAAATCGGCTCCTACTTGGGCCTCAAACTCGAAACGGTGAGCCGCGTTCTGAGCCGCTTTTCGCACGACAATCTGATCATCGTCAATCAAAAGCACGTTCAAATCATGGATTTTGAAGGCCTGCGCGCCATTGTGAGCGGCCAAGCCTACAGCCACGAAAATCCGGGCCTGCACCGCATCGAGCCGGTTGCCCACCGCGGCGTCGACGACCTGGTCGGGCTCGAAGATTGACGCCGCGATGATTTTGCCGGCTCAGCTAAAGCTCTTCTCCACGCTGTCGGCAACCTCGTCCAAGGTCACGAGCGTCAGATGTTCGTTCGGATCCTGAGCCAAAAGTTTCAGGCTGGGCGCAAATCCTGACTTGGAAAACAGAACGTAGTACGCTTGTTCGTGCGGTACTGCTTGCGCCTTCTTTTTGAGCCTGACATAGTCCCCGAGCGCAAATTCCGACTGCCGGAACTTGCACTCGCCAAATAGCCGCGCGCCGCCTTCAAACGGAACCGCGAGAATATCGATCTCCTCGTTTTTATCCCACCAGCGACCGATGCGGCTAGCGGCAAAAGGTAACTTCTCCTTGAGATTGAGCTTTTCCAAATACTGCCGGCAGACTTCCTCAAAAGGAAAGGATGCGATTTCGTTGAGTCTGGGAGCAACCTGATGCTTCCAGACGAGTTCAGCGCCTCCCATGTTCAAAACGCTGAAATTGGGCCACACATAGCGGTACCAGAACGCTACCAAATTGTCCGCGATGTCGTATAACCCACGCTGACTGTTGGCCTTCTCTTTAAAATTTTGATCGGCAGGAAACGATCGCTCGACAAAACCCATCTCGGCAAGCGAGCGTAGATATCGCGGCAGATTGGGCGACTGGATGACCGTCTTTGACGCAATCTCGGAAAATCGACGGCTTCCTGTAGCCACCGTCCTCAGGATGTCGTTGAAGCGCCCGGGCTCCCGGCACTCCTGCGCAATGAGCTGCGTCGGATAATCCCACAGTCGGCCGCTTGGCGAGAGCAATTGCTCGCGTATGTTTTCTTCGACCGATCGGTTCGAATCAAAACAGTTCAACGCGTACGGCGTTCCGCCCAGTACGGAATAGGCAAGCACGGCACCGACTGCGTCGTACTGAGGAAAAAATTGACGCACGTCGTCAAAGAGCATCGGTTCAACCTTGATGGTGCGCGTGGCGCGGCCAAAAAGCGGGCTTTTTTCGGAAAGCACTTCTTTTTCCATAAAAGAGAGCGCACTGCCACACAGAACGATCATCACATCGGCCGACTGCAGCTCGTGATCCCACAGATGCTGCAAAAGCGATGGCAACGTCGGATTACCTTCAGCCATATACGGAAACTCATCGAGCACCATCACCTTCTTACCGCTTCCTGGTAACGCCGCCAACTGACGGAAACCAGCCTCCCAATTGGGCAGCGTCTCGAGCATCCGGGAAACCGGTGCACCGGCCCGTTTCATCGTTTCGTTGAAATCCTGCCGCTGTCCCGCATCGTCCTGTCGTTTCGCGGCAAAGTAGACGCCTGCTTTGTCCTTGCAAAATTGCGTCATCAACGCAGTCTTTCCGATGCGGCGTCGTCCGTAGACTACGACCAGCTCGGAGCGATCCGATTCGTAGGCCGTCTGCAGCGTACGAAGTTCTTTGTCTCGACCGATGAATGTATACATACTTGGATTCCGAAAAATTTGCTATCACGTAAATTACTATTTTTAAAGATAGTAATTCTTTTGATAGCATTTTAGTCCGCGCGGCATTTTCTTCGCAAAAATCCACGTCTTCTAAGCAATTCTGCGTAGAATCCTCAGCACAGCAATCCGAACGTCGATTCAACCTGTGGGATATCGACGCCGAAGGTTTGAGGAGTCTTCCAAAGGCGCCTCCTTTCGCCCGGATTGCCTTTCCTCGAGTCTTTTTTCGTATGAGCGAAGCCGTCAAATCCAACGACAAAAACCCTGAAATCGTTCCGCACCACGCCGCCGAGCCCGATGTCAGCCTCGGGGCGCTTGCCAAACTCTCCGCCCCGATCTTCATCGCCAATCTGGCGTTGATGGGCGCAGCCACAATCGACACCTTGATGACCGGCAACCTCGGCAAAGAGCATCTTGCCGTCGTCGCTTTGGGCGGTGCGACCTCCGTCATGGTTCTTTTCGGACTGGTGGGCATATTGCAGGGGCTCTCCCCTATCGTCGGTCATCACTACGGCGCACGCAATTACAAAGCAATCGGCTTTGAACTTTCTCAAAACCTCTGGCTGGCGATTCTGCTGGGCATCATCGGCTGCGTATTGTTGTTGCAAACGGATTTTTGGACGAAATTCGGCGGGGTCTCCGGCGAAGTTGCTCGCATGACCTCGCTCTTTCTCGTCTTTTCCGCACCGGGTATTTTCGCGTCGATCGTCTCCCGAAGCTTCATTGCTCTGAATGCGGCGGTGAGCCGCCCTCGCGTGACGATGTACGTGAGCCTTTTGATGCTCGCCTGCAAGATACCGCTCAACTGCATCTTCATGTACGGCTGGCTCGGCTTTCCCGCACTGGGCGGCGCGGGTGCCGGATTGTCGCTCGCGGTTGACGCGTGGCTGGCGCTCATCTGCTACATCGTCATCTACAAGAAGGACGCCTTCTACGACAAGATGCGCGCCGAGCGCTTCTTCTGGCCTCAGATCAAAGCTGTTTTTGCTCAACTCAAACTCGGCGTGCCGATCGGCCTTTCGATTTTCTTTGAAGTGAGCTCCTTTACGCTCATGGCGATCTTCATTTCTCGCCTGGGTACGACCGATGTCTCCGCGCACCAGATCGTCGGCAACATCACCGCAACGCTCTATCAGATACCGCTTTCCATCGCCATTGCCGTGTGCGTGATGGTAAGCCAAGCGCTCGGTGCCGGCAGTCCGAAGGCCGCACGCGAGATCACGGTGCGAGGCCTGAAGGTAGCGCTCGCCCTCGCGGCCTGTTCTGTGGCCTTCATGTATTTCGGACAGGACTTCCTGCTGGGGCTCTACTCCAAGGAAACCGCTGTGACATCGCTTGCCGCCTCGCTTCTGGTATTCGGCATGATCTACCACATCACCGACGCCGCGCAGACGGTTTCGAATTTTGCGCTGCGAGGCTACCGCGTCACGATGCTTCCGATGATCATCTACGGCGTAATGCTCTGGGGTGTGGGCTTGGGCGGAGGCTACTATTTCGCCTTTGACGGCACGTTCCTTTTCGGGCAACCGCTGCGCGCCGAGGGCTTCTGGATGTGCACGGCCGTAGGCCTGTGTCTGGCGGGCGTCACGCTGTCGGTCATCGCTCTTTGGGTTTCCAAAGTTCGCGTGGCCGACTCACTTGCTCACGGGCACGCCGCACTCAAAACCAAGAACTGATGGGAGCACCGGAAGCATCCTTGAGAGCGGCTCGTGACGGATTGCAACATTTGCTCTAGTTCCAAACTCTCTCTTGGTAGAATGCTTCTCAAATTCAAAGTAGGCGTTTCTTCGAAGCGCTCGTTTTGTGTTGCGTCTTTTTCGGGACGCACGCCACGATTTAGGACATACACGACATGGCATTAGTGAGCATGCGCCAGCTGCTTGATCATGCAGCGGAAAACGGTTACGGCGTTCCCGCCTTCAACGTCAACAACATCGAACAAGTGCAAGCCATCATGACGGCTGCCGCCGAAGTCGGCGCTCCGGTCATCATGCAGGCGAGCGCCGGCGCCCGCAAGTATGCCGGCGAAGCGTTCCTGCGCCACATCATCGAAGCCGCCGTGGAAAGCTGGCCGGACGTTCCGGTTTGCATGCATCAGGACCACGGCCAGAGCCCGGCCGTCTGCCAGATCGCCATGCGCATGGGCTTTACGTCGGTGATGATGGACGGTTCGCTTATGAGCGACGGCAAGACCATTTCCTCCTACGAATACAACGTCGACGTCACCCGCCGCGTGGTTGAAAACGCCCACTGCATCGGCGTGTCCGTCGAAGGCGAACTCGGCTGCTTGGGTTCTTTGGAAACCATGAAGGGCGACAAGGAAGACGGTCACGGCACGGATGCAACCATGTCCCGTGAACAGCTTCTCACCGATCCCGATCAGGCCGCCGACTTCGTGCGTGAAACCCAGCTCGACGCTCTGGCCATCGCCATCGGCACGAGCCACGGCGCTTACAAGTTCACGCGCAAGCCCACCGGTGAAATTCTTTCGATCCAGCGCGTCAAGGAAATCCACGAACGTCTGCCCAACACCCACCTCGTGATGCACGGCTCGAGCTCCGTTCCGCAGGAATACCTCGCTGAAATCCGCGAATTCGGCGGCAGCATGCGCGAAACCTATGGCGTGCCCGTTTCCGAAATTCAGGAAGCCATCAAGCACGGCGTGCGCAAGGTCAACATCGACACGGACATTCGTCTGGCAATGACCGCCGCCACGCGCCGCTTCCTTTTCGAGCACCCCGAAAAGTTCGATCCGCGAGAATACCTCAAGAAGGCCCGTCAGGCCGCTTACGAACTGTGCAAGCAGCGCTATCTTGAGTTCGGTTGCGAGGGTCAGGGCGCCCGCATCAAGCCGATCCCGCTTTCCGTGATGGCCGCCAAGTACGATGCCGGCGAGCTCGCACAGAAGGTTCAGTAATTCGGTCTTTGCGCCACAGTATTGCGGCCGCGGAAATTGCTTCCTCGGCCGCATTTTTTTGACGCTTTTTTAACGCAGGAAATTTCGTTATGCCTCAGGATGCTCGTGACTTAAAAGGCAAAACCGGCATTCGGCGCCTCATCAACGCCACGCGCTACTCGCGAGACGGCTTTTTGAAAGCCTTTCAAACCGAAGAAGCCTTCCGCCAGGAATCCATTCTGTCCGTGATCGGCCTCATTGCCCTCGTTTTCATCCCGGCCGCCTTCACGCTCAAGCTCTTTGCGGTTTTCGCTCTCGTGTTTCTGCTGGTGACCGAGCTCTTGAATTCCGCCGTCGAGGCTGCAATTGATCGCATCGGCCCGGAAATTCACCCCATGAGCAAGTACGCCAAGGATGCCGGCAGCTGTGCCGTGCTCTTTGCGCTCACGTTCTGCATCTTTGTGTGGTGCGTGGTGCTATGGGACGCTTTCGTCTCTCCGATCATGGCGCACTGATTCTGTTCCTGCGAGCTGCCGAGTTCGTTTGTCTCGGCAACTCTCCTGAGGTCACGCTCGGAAAGCCGGCAGCTCCGTCGTTCCCATGAGATAGAGATCCACGGCTCGTGCGCAGCGGCGTCCCTCGCTCATGGCTCGGACGACAAGCGACTGACCGCTTCGCGTATCTCCGCAGGCAAACACTCCTGCGACAGACGATTCAAACGGTCGAAGATCCGTCTCGGTGCCCGCCTTGGCGTTGCCCCGCGCATCGCGTTGAATGCCGAAGGCCTCCAAGAGTTCTTCGGTCGGATGTGCGAATCCCATTGCCAAAAACACGCGGTCGGCCGCAATCTCAAAGTCCGACCCGGGTTCTTGCGTGAGTCTCTTTGTGGCCGGATCCAGTCTCACTTTCACGCAACGCAGTCCACGCACCGCTCCCGAATCATTGACCAAAATCTCTTTGGTGGAAATTCCCCACAGCCGTTCGCATCCTTCTTCATGAGACGATGAGGTGCGAAGTTTCCGAGGCCAATCGGGCCACGTGGCGGTCTTATCCTCCTGCAGAGGCGGACACGGTCCGATGTCGAGCTGAACGATACTTTCGGCGCCCTGTCGCCTTGCGATGCCCACGCAGTCGCTGCCGGTGTCGCCGCCTCCGATGATGACCACCTTGCAGTCCTTGCAGGAAATCGGCGTTTCATCGAGTTCGCCTGAAAAGGCACGGTTCTGTCCGATCAAAAGTTCCAGCGCAAAATGCACGCCCTTGGCTTCTCTTCCCGGCACCTTGAGGTCTCGCGGCGTCTCCGACCCGCACGCCAGAACAACAGCGTCGTAGTCACGCTTGAGTTTGTCTGCCGACACCGTCTTTTGGGCCTGTGAAAACACCCCCTGCGAAAACGACTTGACGCCGACTGCGGTACCGAACTTGAACGCAACGCCCTCGGCCTGCATCTGCTCGATGCGTCGATCGATGAGATCTTTGGAAAGCTTAAAGTCCGGAATGCCATAGCGCAGCAAACCGCCCGCCTTCTCGTTTTTCTCGTACACCGTCACCTTGTGTCCGGCTCGCGCCAACTGCTGCGCACAGGCCAGACCCGCAGGGCCCGAACCCACCACTGCCACGCGCTTGCCCGTTTTGACCAGGGGCTTGACGGGCTTGACCCAACCCGAAAGCCACGCACGATCAATGATGGCGCGCTCAATGGTTTTAATGCCGACGGCAGCGTCTTCGAGGTAGTACTGCGTGCAGCCGGCTTCACAAATGGCCGGACACACGCGGCTTGTAAATTCCGGAAAACTGCTCGTCGAATTCAGGCACTCCCAGGCGGCTCGCCACTTGCCGTCACGCACGAGACGATTGAAGTCCACCGGTCGGTTATGCAGCGGGCAGCTTGCCGAACAAAACGGCGTACCGCAATGCAGACAGCGCATCGATTGTTGATGAATCTGCTCGTCATCGAGAGCAATCGTGAAGTCTCCGAAATGCTTGATGCGCTCTTCTACGCTCTGGTGACCGAACTCAATGCGCTGCAGCGGTGCGTTCGGCTGATTTTTGTTTACGGTCATTGTCGTCTCCTGTTATTGCCGACCGGCACCGGCCAAAAGCGCTTCCTTGTACTGAAGCGGCATCACTTTCACGAAACGCGCGCGAGCATTGCTCCAATGCTCAAGCAATTCTGCGGCCAATTTGGAGCCCGTAAACCGCGCGTGGCGCTCAATGAGCTCCTTTAAGAGCTCTTCATCGGTCTTGCCGAGATGCCATGTACGCGAATCGCCCGAACGCTTCTGCTCGAATTTCGCGACAACTCGCTCAAGCGCAACCATCGACGTATTGCAATGCGACTCGAAGTCGCCCTCGGCGTCAAACACATAGGCCACCCCGCCCGACATGCCCGAAGCAAAGTTGCGCCCCGTTTTGCCGAGCACCACCACAGTGCCTCCCGTCATGTATTCGCAACCATGGTCCCCCGTGCCTTCCACAACGGCGCTTGCTCCCGACAGACGCACCGCAAAGCGCTCGCCTGCGACACCGTTGAAATAGGCTTCGCCCGAAGTCGCTCCGTAAAGCGTCGTATTGCCGGCAATGATGTTTTCCTGCGCTTTGCCATGAAAGTCGTCTCCCGCCTTCACGATGATGCGGCCGCCCGAGAGCCCTTTGCCGACATAGTCGTTGGCGTCGCCTTCGAGCACCATCGTCATGCCGGGTACCGCAAAGGCCCCGAACGACTGACCGGCCGTCCCTTTAAACGTCAAGTGCACCGTATCGTCGGCCAACCCCTGTGCGCCGTACAGATCAACGATTGCGTGCGCAATCTGCGTGCCTACCGTACGGTTGATATTGCGTATGGCGTAGGTTTTACGAACAGCCTGACCTTGCCGGATGTGTCGATCAATTTCGGCAAGAATTTGTGCGTCCAGACTCTTTTCGAGATCATGCTTTTGGGCCAAACGATGGCGCCGTTCCTCAGGACGGCTCTGCGGCCTGTACAGCACTCGTGCAAGATCGACGCCTTGAGCCTTCCAGTTGTCAATGTCGTCTCGCTGCTCCAGAAGGTCACTGCGTCCGATCAACTCTTCAAATCGTCGAACACCCAGCTGCGCCATGATTTCACGTACCTCTTGGGCCACGAAGAAGAAGTAGTTGACTACATGCGAGGGCTGCCCTTTGAAGCGTTTCCTCAATTGAGGATCCTGCGTGGCAATGCCGACAGGACACGTGTTGAGATGACACTGTCGCATCATCAGGCAGCCTTCGACCACCAAAGGCGCGGTGGCAAACCCGAACTCGTCGGCTCCGAGCATGGCCCCGATCACCACGTCGCGCCCGGTCTTGATCTGTCCGTCGACCTGCAGCACCACGCGCTCGCGCAGCTTGTTGACGACAAGCGTCTGCTGCGTTTCGGCCAATCCCACCTCCCAGCAGCTTCCGGCGTGTTTGACGGAGGAAACGGGGCTTGCGCCCGTACCGCCGTCGTGTCCGGCAATGACAATATGGTCGGCCTTGGCTTTGGCAACGCCTGCGGCCACCGTTCCCACGCCCGTTTCGCTCACGAGCTTGACCGAAACATCGGCCTTGCCGTTGGCGCACTTGAGGTCATGGATGAGCTGCGCCAGATCCTCGATCGAATAGATGTCGTGGTGCGGCGGCGGAGAAATCAATCCCACGCCGGGCACCGAATAGCGCAGTTCGGCAATGTATTCGGTCACCTTGTGCCCGGGAAGTTGTCCTCCTTCACCGGGCTTGGCGCCTTGAGCCATCTTGATCTGAATCTGATCGGCACTAGCCAGATATTGCTCAGTCACGCCGAAGCGACCGCTTGCCACCTGCTTGATGCGCGAGCGCAGACTGTCACCGTCTTCGAGCTCGATGTCGGCCACAATGCGGTCGTGTCCGAGAACGTCGGCAACCGTCATGCCTTTTTTGACAACGGAGTGTCCCGCCTTGAGTTCGGCCTCATAGCGTTTCGGATCTTCACCGCCTTCGCCTGTGTTGCTCTTGCCGCCGATGCGATTCATGGCAACGGCAAGCGTCGCATGAGCCTCCGCAGAAATGGAGCCCATGCTCATCGCGCCCGTCGCAAAACGCTTGACGATGTCCTTGGCGGGCTCCACCTCGTCAATCGGAACCGGGGTGCAGTTTTCCGTCTTAAAACGCAACAAACCGCGCAGCGTCATCTGCCGACGGCTCTGATCGTTGATGATTGATGCGTACTCCTTGTAGGTCTGATAGTTCTTCTGGCGAGCCGCTCTCTGCAGCTTGACGATTGCCTCGGGCGTCCACATATGCTCTTCGCCGTCGGCACGCCAAGCGTATTGGCCGCCTGAATCCAATTGCGCCTTGATCGGCATGCGTTTGGCGTAGGCTGCGTCGTGCCGCTTAACCGCCTCCCGCATGACGTCAAACAGCCCCAAACCTTCGATTTTGGACGGCGTACCGTGAAAATAACGGTCCACAAACTCGCTGTTAAGGCCGACGGCTTCAAAGATGCGGGCCCCGCGGTAGCTCATGACCGTGCAGATGCCCATCTTGGCCATTACTTTGGTTAGTCCCTTGCCGACGGCCTTGACGTAATGCGACACCGCATCTTCAGGCGAAAGCCCTGCCAAGGGAGCCGCCTTGCGGATCAGTGCCAAACTCAGATACGGATGCACAGCTTCGGCGCCGTAGCCCAAAAGCAGCGCAAAGTCATGCGTTTCGAAAACCGCCCCCGAGTGCACGATCAGCCCCGTATTGGTGCGCAATCCTTCCCGGATGAGATGCTGATGCAGCGCGCTTAAAGCCAGAAGAACCGGAACGGCCACGCGCTCGCGGCTCACGTTTTCGTCGCTCAGAATAAGGATGTTGTAGCCCTCGCCGATCGCATCGACTGCCTGCGCGCAGAGACTTGCCAGATGCGCCTCCACGCCGCTGTCGCCCCAGGCGGCCGGGTAGGTGATGTCAATCTCGAAGCTGCGGAATTTTCCTGCCGTGTGCTCGTCGATCGTGCGCAGCTTGGTCATATCGTTTTCAACAAGCACCGGCTGAAAAATTTCAATTCGCCGCGGCGGGTTGACGTTGTTGACATCCAGGAGATTGGGCTTGGGGCCGATGAAGCTCATGAGGCTTGTCACCAACTCTTCTCGGATCGGGTCGATCGGCGGATTGGTGACCTGCGCAAAGAGCTGTTTGAAGTAGGCAAAAAACGACTGCGTTTTTTGAGAAAGAACCGGAAGAGCCGCGTCGTTTCCCATAGACCCGGTAGGCTCCATTCCCTTGGTAGCCATCGGCATCAGAACGACGTCTACGTCTTCCTGAGTCATCCCGAATACGCGCTGCAACTCTGCCAATCGGTCGTCGGCCATCGGCGCTTGAGCGGTTGACTCTTCATCGGCGCTGAGATCAGCCAAACGCAGATTGAGTCGCTCCACCCACTCTCGATAAGGCTTGTCGAGCGCCACCTGATTCTTGATTTCTTCGTCGGAAATGATGCGGCCCTGCACCGTATCGATAAAGAGCATTTTGCCCGGCTCAATGCGCCATTTGCGGCGGACGCGACCTTCCGGAATGGGCAATACGCCCACTTCAGAGGCCAACACCACCGTGTCGTCTTCCGTTTCGATGTAGCGCGCCGGCCGCAGACCGTTGCGATCGAGCATGGCACCGATCTGTACGCCGTTCGTAAAGACCAACGCCGCCGGCCCGTCCCAGGCTTCCATCATCGGAGCATGGTAGGCGTAGAACGCCTGCCGATCGGCATCCATCGTTTCGGAGCGTTCCCACGCCTCCGGCACCAGCATCATCATGGCCTGCGGCAGCGAATAGCCCGCCATTACGAGCAGCTCAACGGCGTTGTCCAAGCTGGCCGTATCGGATTGCCCTTCATAGATGAGCGGCACGAGCTTTTTGACGTCGTCTCCTAAAACGGCCGACTTCCAGACGTTTTCCCGAGCGCGAATCCAGTTGTAATTTCCCTTGACGGTATTGATTTCGCCGTTGTGTGCGATGTAGCGATACGGATGAGCCAAGGCCCAGGCCGGAAACGTATTGGTGGAAAAGCGCTGATGCACGACGGCAACGGCACTCTTGCAAGCAGGGCTTTGCAAATCCCTGTAGTAGCGTCCGACCTGATCGGCCAAAAGCAAACCTTTGTAGACCACGGTGCGCGTACTCATCGAGGGTACGAAATACTCGCCGCCGTGTTTGAGTTTCAGTGACTGGATTCGATGCGAAGCACTCTTGCGAATCACATAAAGCTTGCGCTCGAGGGCATCCTGAACCATCACGTCGGGGCCGCGACCGATAAAGATCTGACGAATGACGGGTTCGGAGGCCCGCACCGTCGGGCTCATTTCCATCGTTTGATCCACGGGCACGTCGCGCCAGCCGAGCACCACCTGGCCTTCCTTTTTGACCATGCGTTCGAGCTCCTGCTCGCAGGCTTGGCGGGAGGCGGGCTCCCTCGGCAGAAAGATCATGCCGACGCCATAGTCGCCGGGCGCCGGGAGTTTGACTCCGAGCGCTGCCATTTCTTCACGATAAAACGCATCCGGAATCTGAATCAGAATGCCCGCACCGTCACCGCACAGGGGATCGGCACCGACGGCACCGCGGTGATCAAGATTGTGAAGAATCAAAAGCGCGTCTTCAATGATCTTGTGCGATACATGTCCCTTGATATTGGCCACAAAGCCGACACCGCAGGCGTCGTGCTCGGCATCCGGACGATACAGGCCTTTTGCGGCAGCCTCCTGCCGCACGGCTTGCGAACTAGCCATGGAGTTCTCCCTTTTGTTCGAGTTTTTTGTTCCGGCACTGGAAAGCTTTTTTTTTCGGCCCCGAGGAAGGCTCCGAATCGTTGTTTTATCTGGCTTTCCGGGCCAAGTTTTCTTACTGTATCGAAGATAAAGAATGCCGCAATCAAGGAATTGGTCGCTTGACAAGTTAATTGCCAAAGGCCTGATTTAGCCCAAAGTCTTTATTCAATTTCTCCTACAAGGTTTTATGCAATTCGTCAGCTTGAGGTTCGGTCACTGCATCTTTGTATAGAACTCGTGAACGGTGTGTTGCTCAACAGACACCTCATCCAATCGGTAGTCGTACCAATATTCTCGTTTCCGAACAAAGAACACGAAACGTCGTGCATCCAACGGCGATGCTTTCACTTGCTCGATAGTGCGAACAACGCTCTCAACCTTCATTTCCTTCGGCTTGAACGACAGATCGCAGTAGCAATAACCGTTTTGATCCTCGGTCACAAAACGAATTTCTCGCGGCCGACGCATGCTGGGCAGTTGATAGACGTAGCGGCCCATGCGGGTAAGCGGAGGATCTATGAGGCCAGCCTTGTTGCGAAGCGTCAGGAACTGGCGGACGACCTCTTCCAAAGCAAGCGGCATATATTCGTTCTCAAACTTGTCCTTGACAAAATCCTCGAAGAAATTCCAGTAATGGTAGATCTGCAGCAAAGACTTCTTGGGAAATACGAAGCGGTAGTAGAAGGCCGTCATCGGATCAGCGATACGGTAGATCACGCGCCGTTTGTTTCGTTCATCGTTGATCGGCGTATCTTTGACAACCAGTCCCGTGGCCGTCAAGCGCGCCAAACAGTCGGCAAGCGTCGGACTCTTGGTAATCTTTGTCGCTTCCAGAATGTCCGTGAACTTTCCGATGCCTTTGGCCAGCGCCGTCAATACCAGATTGACATTGTTGAGCTTTGAGAAACGTCTCGGAGTTTCCATTTCAACTCTTCGTCGTTGGGAACACGAAAGACGTTTGGTTCCGGAACGTACCAAAGCCGGGCATCGTCGATACGATTTGACAAAGATCGGCGATGTACGTCCAATGCGGTCGGCTTTGGATTCATTAAAGCCGAAAAAGACGATTGCTTATGCGCGGGTTTCGAGTCGCGACCAAAAAGCCGATCTTGAAAAGCAGGCACAAGTGCTGGAAATGT